>Ga0302347_1000038_pt1 | contig 325347 bp, 288 predicted proteins | sample PhyWR1_FD_202178 | JGI IMG/M metagenome (GOLD analysis project Ga0302347, IMG submission 202178) | Leaf surface microbial communities from wheat plants in UC Gill Tract Community Farm, Albany, California, United States - DLSL W.R1 (v2)... | ecosystem: Host-associated > Plants > Phyllosphere >... | reverse complement strand
CAAGTCTTTTGCACTTTTATTTTAACAAAAGGTGCTTTCTAAGCATCCTGGGGCACTCAGCGCCTTTTAAATCAGGGAATTAAAAAGTACAAAAAAGTCAAACATTTTTTGGGGATTGCGTGTAAAGGCGGGGCATGAGTAGTTCTGGAGGGGGAAGTATCAATTGGCAGGAGGTGTTTGGGTGAAAGCGTGTGGGTATGCAGGAGTGGTGACCGGGCGAAACTGTGGTCAAAAAGGCTTGATAAATGCAAATTAAGCCTTAAATGCCGGCATTTCTTTTACAAGAATCGTTTTAAGATTAAAATATGGAGTGTCTCCTGCCCTATCCAATACATGTATATAACTTGCCACTACCCTACACCGCACATATATATAGAATATCCGGGTGTCATATCCGCACATATCACTTCCGGCCTCATTACACACCAGGACCACCTTCATCATAGCTCACATTCGGCCTAGCTATATATATTACAAACAGCATAGCTAAATACCTCCAATATACCCGCTGGTGACCCAGCCTATATCTGTCACTGATCAGCCGCGGTCCAGAGTCGCATCTACTCCGGATAAACATCGCGTTTTCTCGAAGCTGGTCCGAAGCTGATCCGAAGTTGGTCCGAAGTTGGTCCAGGGCTGGTAGCCGGCAGATATAGTGATGAACTAAAGATGTTCTACAGACGAGAGCGACAAAGCCGCACCGATATAATCATGTATACTTATTATATATCACTCTTACCGCGCTACAAAGCGAATATAGGATAAAAGAACACATGCTGCAGAAAACAGCTGCTGCAGGACGGACAGCATCATTATCATCCTAATCTGTAAATCAAACATTTACGCTTCTATAATGAGAAGAAAATTTGCATACCGTTGCTCACAATAGTATTTTTGCATTAGAACAATGATACGTCCTTTCTTATTCCTGTTACGCTTCGCCGTTACCCTTATCATTCTCCTGACATGCACATCAGCGTTTGCTGAGCGATCCGCACGTGCGACTGGTGCTCATCTCGACTTAAGAAACGAAAGCTTTGAATCGATACTAAAACTTAAAGGGCAATGGAATTTCTATTGGAAGCAACTGGTTGAGCCGGGTGCCGAGATGAATGCCGAACGGCCACAGCTGGTGGAGTTCCCTTTTCTGTGGCATGGATCTATGTGGAAGGGCGAGAAACTGCCGTCCTTCGGATACGCCACCTATACACTTCGCATCATCATGCCAAAAACTGATCTTCCTTTAAGTGTGGCTGTTCCCGACGTGTATTCTGCTTACCGGCTATACTTCAACGATAAACTCGTTTCGCAGAACGGGAAAGTGGCTACTAATAAAGAGGACTTCGTTCCTTACTGGCAAACGCGGATCATCAACATCCCTCCTGATATCGATACGCTGAACATTACCCTTCAGATCGCGAACTTTGTGCATAGCAAGGGCGGCATCAGCAACGACATGGAGATTGGCCAGACCGGCGCACTCAGATTACGCAAGCTGCAGTACATGGCAATAGATCTGCTGCTGACGGGCTGTCTGCTGATGAGCGGGCTTTACTTCCTGGGATTGTTCATTATGGGGCGCCGTGATAAAGCCATCCTGATGTTCGCGCTGTATTCATTGGTATTCAGTTACCGGATCTTTGGGATCGGAGACTACACGCTCCATTCTATACTTCCCGGAATCAGCTGGTATATTACAGCACGTCTTGAATACATGACGCTATTCGCGGGTATCGGCATCTTTGCGATATATACCTTCTACCTGTATCCGGATACATCAAACAGGAATTTGGTACGCGTTATTTACACCCTATGCTTTGGGTTCGCACTCTTTTCACTCCTCTTCCCTCCCATTCTATTTACCCAGCTGATCAATCCGTTCCTCGTGCTAATGGCATTTTGCCTGATCTATGTACCGTATATATATGCAAAAGCCTGCGTGCTGAAACTACCCGGATCTGTTTTTGCCTTGCTGAGTACGTTTGCAATCGTGGCTGTATTTGCTATCTCTCTGTTGTACTACTGGGGGCTGACGCCCAAGCTGCAGCTGCTGAATTTCTTCTGCTATATTATTTTCTTCTTCCTGCAGTCGCTGGTCTTATCACACCGGGTATCGTTTGAGCTGAAGAAAGCACGTGTTGAAGCGGAGCAGGGACTGATATCAAAAACCGAATTCCTGAGTACCATGAGTCATGAGATCCGTACTCCCCTGAATTCGGTCATTGGGATGAGTCACCTTCTCCTGCAGAACAAGCCCCGAACGGACCAGGTAGAGCATCTGGAGGTCATGCTTTTCTCAGCAAACAATCTTCTTGCCATCGTAAACGACATTCTCGATTACAGCAAGATCGAAGCCGGCAAGATTTCATTTGAGAAAATAGAGATGGATGTAGCGTCCATCGCGCGGAATATCGTAACCGGTCTGCAGGGTTCTGCCAAGGATAAGGACATCAGCCTGACGGTCGACATTGATCCTTCGCTTCGACACAGGGTATTGGGAGATCCGACGCGTCTTTCGCAGGTCCTTACAAACCTGGTCCATAATGCCATTAAGTTCACCCCGGTGGGCTATGTGGAGCTAAACGTCTACGTATTGCATCAGGACGAAGAGCGCATCACACTGAAGTTTCTGGTAAAAGATAGCGGAATCGGTATTTCGCAAGAGAAGCAAAAGCTGATATTCGAACGTTTTACGCAGGCAGATTCGTCCACATCCCGGGGCTTTGGCGGAACCGGATTGGGGCTTGCTATCACCAAACGTATTCTGGAATTACAGAACTCCATACTTGAGCTCAACAGTGAAGAAGGTGAGGGTTCTGAATTCTACTTCACACAGGTCTTCGACAAAACTTCCGTCAAAGGCGATGTGGTAAAAGTGAGTATTCTTCCGGAGGAGCACGATAAACCGCTGACCGGCGTTCATATTCTTCTGGTAGAAGACACCCCGATGAACGTCCTGGTCGCACAATCCTTTCTAAAGCGCTGGGGAGCAACCATCGAAGTGGCCACCAACGGGCTGGAAGCGATTGAAAAGCTGGATGTCAACAAGCATCATCTCATCCTGATGGATCTTCACATGCCGGTGATGGACGGATATGAGGCCAGCATCCGACTCCGCGCCCAGGGAATACAGCTCCCGATCATTGCGTTGACTGCGAATCTTCCGAATGAGGTGAATGAAAGAATCCTGGCGATAGGAATGAACGACATGGTGGTGAAACCTTTCCTGCCCGATGAACTCTACCGTACCGTACTTCATCATCTTAAAGCCTCATCCTAAGCAGATACGCGGCAGAGAAAAAGAGGTAAAACAATTTTGCCCTAAATGTTATATCATCTATAGTTCACAATCAAGACTATAGACATATTCAAAATGGATAAATTGTATACAGCGAAAGCTACAGCAACAGGAGGCCGCAATGGTCATGTTCAATCTGCGGATGGTGCCCTTGATGCCGATGTCCGTCCCCCAAAAAGTATGGGCGGTCCGGAGGGCAGCTATTTAAATCCGGAAACGATGTTCGCAGCAGGATATGCTGCCTGTTTCGATAGTGCCCTTAATCTCATTATCAGAAACGAGAAGGTACAGACAGGAACCACTTCCGTAACAGCAGAAGTGAGTATCGGAAAACTTGACCAGGGAGGCTTCGGACTGGCGGTGGTACTTGATGTTGAAATCCCGGGGATAGAGAAGGCGCAGGCGGAAGACCTTGTACACAAAGCACATCAGGTTTGTCCGTATTCAAACGCCACCCGTGGCAATATTGACGTGCAGCTCAGCGTCAGATAATCAGGCAAACGTTTATTTCCAATCAAATGAATCCAAAATATCAAGCTCTGTTTGAACCTTTCAAACTTGCAAACGGCGTTGAAATCTCCAACCGGCTGGTGATGGCACCGATGACCAACTTCGCCTCCGATAATGAAGACGGCACTGTTACAGAAGAAGAATTAGCATACTATAAAAGACGCGCGAACGGACCGGGTATGATCGTTTCAGCCGTTGCTTACGTGACTGCCGGAGGAAAAGGCTTCCATGGACAGATCGGCGCGGATAACGACGCCCAGATTCCAGGACTCCGCCGACTGGCTGAAACCATGAAAAGCGGTGGAGCAAAGGCCATACTTCAGATCTTTCACGGCGGCAAGTTATGCCCGCCTGAACTTATTCCGGGGGGAGACCTGGTGAGCGCCAGTGCGGTTGCCCCGGAAGCGCAGAACAATACGGCAGAAAGAGCCGTTCCGCGTGCTTTGGAAGAATACGAGATCGAGTCTATTATCCGCGACTTTGGCGACGCGACGCGCAGGGCGATAGAAGCAGGATTTGACGGAGTAGAAATACATGGAGCCAACGGCTACCTGATCCAGCAATTTTTCTCTCCTTATAGTAACAGGCGCTTTGACCGCTTTGGAGGTGACCTTCAAAAGCGTCTGACCTTTCCACTGGGAGTGATCCGCGAAGTGAAGCAAACAGTTGCCGAACATGCGAAGTCGCCTTTTATCGTAGGTTACCGCTTTTCTCCGGAGGAACCGGAGACTCCGGGAATTACGATGGCCGAAACTCTGGAGTTAGTAGAGACCCTGGCAGGCCAGGAACTCGATTATCTGCACGTATCGCTGACCGACTACCGTTCAAAGTCCAGAAGAGGAACTAACGACACCCGTTCAAGGCTTGAAATTATCAATGATAAGCTGGCCGGTCGCGCCCCCCTGATTGGTGTGGGTGCGGTCTATTCTGCCGATGAGGCCCTGGACGCTTTAAAGAGCGGCATCGCGTTTATAGCACTGGGACGAGGTTTGATCATGGACCCCGATTTCATTGCTAAAATGAAAAACAACGAAGAGTCCACGATTCAAAACAGGCTGAACGTTGACGATGATCAGCAGCGGGTAGATCTGGTCATTCCGCAATACCTATGGCAGGTGATCAAGACCACTCCGGGCTGGTTCCCGGGAGTTAAATAAAGCAGAAAAGGACCGGCAATGCCGGTCCTTTTCTGCTTTATGATGTTTTTTTTAATACCCCTCGTTTTGCTGGGCTTTCAGGCCCGGATTAGCGTTGATTTCGGCTTGGCCGATTGGTAAGCGGGTCTTGTAGAATGACCGGTTGATTGTTTTTTCACGGTGCGGTATCGTCAGATCGCCAAACTCGTCGTTGAAGGTAATGTTCCTGTTCAGACGGATCATGTCGAAGAAACGGTGTCCTTCACCAAACAGCTCCTTGCTCCTTTCCTCCACGATCATGTCGAGGGAAACTGTTCCTGCAGTAGCAGGAGCCAGCGAAGGAGATCTGCGGCGCACCACATTCAGGTAGGTTGCTGCCTTCGCGGGATCGGAAGCAAGAGCGGCTTCTGCTGCAATCAGGTATATTTCAGACAGGCGGAAGACCTTGATATTAACTGCTGAACCGGTAGCTTTACCATCCCCCGTTAATGCTGTGCTTCCGCTGTATTTGTACAAGGAGCCGAGACGTGTTGTCGACGTTTCGTCGTTGCTCATCACTCCCCATCGTACGTCCCTCGGGTCCTGATTTAGTCGCTGAAGGAAACTGTCGCTGGCCATGAACCACCCTAGCGCGTTTGTATTTCCGTGTGCACGGCGTCTCAGATAGAATCCAAGCGATCCGTTTTCCAGATCCCCTTCGCTCGGGAAAATGCCGAGCTCGAAGATAGACTCTGAGCCAAACTGGGTTTTCCAAGAGTCTACCCATGCTGCGTTGGTGTATGGCGCATACACGTTGCTGGCCATGATTTCTTCTGCCGTTCTCAAAGCGTTGGCATAGTCTTTCATGTAGAGGTAAACGCGGCTTTGCAAGGCAAGATTTGCATAGTAGTTGATATAACCGTTGGCCTTTGCTTTTGACAGCAGGGGTGCCGCGGCGGTAAGATCTGCCAGGATCTGCTTGTAGTTCTCCTCTACCGTAGCCCGGAGAGGTTGAGCTCCGCTACCGAGCCGTTCTGTCACGTTAGGCACACCGTAAGATGTTTTGTCATCATCATAAGCTTTTCCATAAAGCCTTACAAGATCAAAGTACATCAGAGCCCTCGCCGTGAGCGCCTGTCCCTTATAGGTGTCATATCCGGCAACAGGTCCATTGGCTTCTATCTTGCCAATACTCTCCAGCAAGCTGTTAGCCTGCATGATGCAGAAATAGATTTGCGACCAGAAGGTGGAGTAACTGTTCGTGCTTACGCCGTGATTGAACGTGTAAAAGGCGTCAAGACCGCGCCCCTGCGAAGCGATGGTCAGATCGCCACCTTTAGCATCACCATACATTATGAAGTTCCGCCCGTAGTAGTTGGCATTGGTCATATTACGCATCAGGCCGTTAACAATCACCTTAGCATCGGCAGGAGTTTGAACGGCGATTTCCGCATCACCAGAATTGGTAGGTTTTTCATCAAGAAAATCTTTGCAGGAGAAAAAACTGATTGAAATCAATCCCGCAAGAAGTATATGTATTCTTTTCATCTTTATTGTCCTTTGAAATTAAAAGCTAAACTCAACACCGAAAGTATAGGTCTTACCAAACGGAGTTTCCCATCCTCTTGTGGCGTACTGATTGACTTCCGGATCGGCTATTTTGTACTTGGAGAATGTTAACAGATTCATCCCGTTCGCATAAATCCTCGCATTGGAAACGCGGATCTTGTTGACCAGCGACTTAGGCAGGCTATACGAAAGCGTAACGTTCTTGAGTCGCAGAAAGCTTGCGTCATGCATCTGACGACTGCTGTATTGCTGCGGATCGGTAAGGTCGTTACCATCCAGCTTAGGCAGCGTACCACTGGTATTTTCAGGAGTCCACATATTATCGTAGTAATCCTGAGATCTCATTCTTTCCCAGTAGTAACCGTCGTCTGCCATGTCTTTGTAAGCGCCATCGTAAAGCTTACCACCTATCTTGTAGTTGAAGTTGAGAGCGAGGTTGAATCCCTTATAATCAAGATCAGTGTTTAAGCCCCCATAGACATCAGGAGTACCATCGCCGATGATTTTGAAATTGGCCTTTGTAAAGTCGTATGTAGCTCCCCTTCCGTTGTATTGGAAGTCGCCGTCCTGCGGATTTTCACCGTTGACATACCATACGTTACGCCCGTTTTCAGCATTGACGCCGCCCCATTCATAGCCATAGAAGCTGAGTGTGGGCTGCCCTTCACGGTAAATGAACTGTGCTCTTGCATCTCCGCCTGTAGGGTCATACCAGATGATGTCCTGCCCCTGTGGCTGGCTGCCGTTTGAATACAGCTTTGTCACCTTCGACTTGATTAATGCAGCATTGATGCTGGCGCTCCATCTAAGACCCTCTTTTCTGATGATATCACCACCAAGCTCTATTTCAAAGCCCCTGTTATTAAGCTCCCCTACGTTTTTGAGCGTACTGCTGAAACCGGTAACCAGGGAGATGGGTACATCCTGAAGCAACTCCTTGGAGTCGCGATTGAAATATTCGATAGTACCCGACAGGCGGTTACCGAAGAGACCGAATTCCAGAGCCGCGTTGGTGGAGTAGTTGGTTTCCCAGGTAATAAAAGGATCAGCAATGGTGCTGATACCACCCCCCGCCTGATTCATGTACTTGGACGTATAGCTGGTAAGAGACCTCCAGCCGTAGTCGTTTGATGGCGTGGTTCCATTTGTTCCGAAAGATGCCCGGATTCTCAGGTTACTGATCGTTTCAGAGTTATTCAGGAACTCTTCCTGGCTAATCCTCCATGATCCTGCGACAGACCAGAAGTTACCCCAGCGCGTATCAGGTCCGAGGCGGGATGAGCCGTCCCGACGAAACGACGCAGATGCATAGTATTTCTGGGCGTAGTTGTATTCAGCGCGTGATAACATAGAAACAATGGAATTTCCCCATGAGTAGGCGCTCGCCGTCTGCGCACCGGATGTTGCGACGGTGTGCAAGGCACTTGAAGGCATGTCTGTTCCGGTAGCCCGTTGAAAATCGGTCTCGTTCTTTTCGACCTCAAAACCTGCAAGCAAACCGAGGGAGTGAGACCCAAACTCTTTGTTGAAATTCAGTGTCGACGAAGATACCAGCTTGTTCATATTGGTTGTGAGGGCGGAGGCGATTCCGTTAGTAGCCGATCCATTGAAATGAACAGGACTGTAGTAAATATTGTCGGCAATCTGCGAGTTGTCATACGAGAAAACCGATCTGAATGTCAGCTCAGGAAGTAACTTGATATTAAGGGTTTCGTTGGCTGTAATACGGCGGGTGACAGAGCTGTTCTCCCATTCTTTATCGTAATACTCGGCGTTATAGGCGAAGCTTCCATATCGCAGTGTGTAGGGTTGGCCGGTTTTATAATCCGTAGGCCAGTAGAAGGGAAATAACAGGTTGCGCGACTGGAGGAAGTAGTTAGCACCCAGGGCACGGGTATCGTTGTAGCCCGATTGCTCACTCCTGGCAACGTTAACATTGGTAATAAACTCTACGTATTTACCTACTTTCTGAGCGAGGTTGATGCGTCCGGTCACCCTGTCGAAATCGTTGACCTTTATCCTGCTTTGATCTTTGGTGTATGATAAAGAAGAGTAATAGGTTGTATTGGGATCTCCGCCGCTAAGAGAGAGGTCATTTGTTTGAAACGTTCCGGTTCTGAACAAGGCATCTTCCCAGTCAAAGTAAGTTCCTTCCCTATTGACGATACCATCAGTCATCCCTTTGATGATCACGTTTTCGGATAATCCGGTACCTGCTGTCTCGAAATAGTATCCATGCCTGTTGAAGCGCTGGTTTAGACGACTGAGGGCGTTTGTATTAGCAAACTGGTCTGTTCTGCCGGCCGAGGTGTTCAGATCATGAAAAACCCGGTACAGCATATTCGTTTGTTCCTGTACCCCGGCTGCTTCGTAATTATCAGTAGCCCAGGAAGGCGTTAAGCCAAGCGAAGACCTGAAGTTGATTACAGGTCTGCCTTGTTTGCCGCGTTTTGTTGTGATCACGACCACACCATTTGCGGCACGGGAGCCATACAGGGATGATGCCGCTGCGTCTTTCAAAACGGTGATGGATTCAATATCCGATGGATTGATTGAACTCATGATATTGTTGGTGGCGTTGGTATAATCACTTAGCTGGCCTGCATTTCCGGAGACCGCAGGTACGCCGTCGATGACGTAAAGAGGCTCATTGGACGCGTTCATTGACCCAATACCCCTGATGCGGATGCTTGAGGTAGAGCCTGCTTGTCCCGACTGCTGATTGATCTGCACCCCGGCTAAGCGGCCGGTTAATGCATTTTGAAACGAGGTAGCGGGTGTTTCCTTGATCTTGTCCTGGTTGATGCTGGAGGCCGATCCGGTATAGGTACCCTTTTTAGCCGTGCCGTAAGCCACCACCATGACGGCGTCGAGCTCCTGCATACTTTCCTGAAGGACGGCATTAACGACAGTCCTGCCATTCACGGGAACTTCCCGCTTTGTATAGCCAATGGCTGTAAATACAAGAACCGCGTTTGAAGGTACATTCGGAAAGACGTAGTTCCCCTCGATGTCGGTGGAAATACCGGTTTTAGTGCCTTTAATGACCACACTGGTCATAACGGATGAGCCATCGGACGCGGACGTCACCTTACCTGACACCCTGATGGGGGTTTGGGAGAAAGCTGCCGCACAGAGCAGAAGGTTAAATAAAAGTAGAAAGGATTTTCTCATAATGGATTAATTCATAGAGTTTATAAACGGGATTTCTAATAGCTCTGATCACATTTATTAAAATGCCAGGTTTTAATCCTAATATTAAGCAATATTCTAAAGTTTTTTAGGTATAATTTTCATTTTTGATGATTTTTGTGATCAGCTCGAGGTATCGGGAGCATATTTTAAAGAACAATACCTTTTAAGAAGCCTATAGAGAGGCCATTATTAAGGCTTAACAAGGGAAAGATGAGCTTTCCTGCGCAACTAGTTTGTAACTATTTCCTGCTCGGCTAAGCCGGTCTCGGCTTGGGGAACGCGATTTTCGAGATCATCCTGACTGAATGTCCATTTTTCACTATTGAGAAAAAGCCTGGAAAAACCCGATTTCCAGCTAAACAACTGATCTTCCTTGAAGTTCAGGCCTCCGCCAAGGTTAAAATATTTCATCCCGAGTTGCCGGCCAAATATGCTTAACTGATCGACAAGCAATTTTGCCGGTGACTCTGAAAGATACTCCCCTCGTGTCCCGATCAGGTGGCCGTTAATGAACCCGTTGGTTAAGGTGACGATGGTGGCACAGACCACTTCGTTTCCGGCGAATACGAAAAACAATTTAGCTTCGAAATCATCAGCCTTTAGAAAGTCGAAGAAATACTGTTCATTGAACAGATACACGTCTGTAGCACCAATACGCTTCATATTTTCCAGATAAATGGAGATGAAGGTGCGAACATCGGCTTCGCCTTGCCCCTCTCTTACATAGTAGCCTTTTCGCTCTAATTTGCGGATTTTTCCCATCAGGTTCCTTCTGTAGTTCTTCCGCTGATCTTCTATAGAAATGGAGAGGTCGAGCACAACGGCTTTTCCTTCCGCAAGCTGCCCCCCCAGGGTATTTATCAAAAAGCTTTGGTCCAGGAAGGGGCTTAGCCTTGCAGACACATGCTGATAGCCTTCCAGCTTAAGATACAAGAAGAAGGCATTTTTAAAGCCCAGAAGCATTTGTTCACCGAGCGCGTCAAACTTTTTGCTTGCAAGGGGGCCCACATAGCCATAAACTGAAGCCAGATGGTGACGGCCCTCACTGTCAGATTTCCGGATGAACGGAAATGCGATAAAGTCGTCATTGTACCGGTAAAGGAGCAAGATCGGACGGCCACTTGTATCCAGGCTATGGTAATACCAGGTGTGGTAGAAATCATAACTGTGAGAGTGTTGAATAATGGCCTTCCACTCTGTCTCCTCATAAATAGGTATTATCATATAGTTAATGTTGTTAAGGCAAGTGTGAAATAAGTTAAGAGGTCAGTTTATTGCCGCCAAAAAAACATCAAAACGTCCAAAAGCCACCATTTGGTAGCTTTTGGACGTTTTGATGTTAGAACCGGCCTTTTATAATGTCGGACCTGCTCCTGCTGCTACTACTGAAGGTACATCTTTAGCATTCAGGAGAGCTGATTTATACTCGTACGGGGCTGTCCATGATTTTTCGACTGTACGGATATCGTTTGCACCACTCTTATCATAGTAATTGGTGTTAGAACCGCTGATGTAACCAGCTGCATCTCCACCCAGGTAAGTATCGATAGGTGTTGAACAGTTTGAGAAGAAGTTGTTATCTGTGCGAACGATACCATCTATTCTTGATCCTACGCAATAACCATTCACGTTAGAGAAGTAGTTGTTAAATACGTGGGCTTCTCCTGCTACCATAGATGGAACGCGCTCGTTTAAGTTATAGAAGTGGTTGTTGTAAAGAGTTACTTTGATACCGCCCTTATCATTTTCACTTACACCCAGTAGCATTGCTTTGTAAGTATCGTGAAGCTTGCTCCAGGAGATAGTAATATATGATGATTTCTTAGTGATGTCGATCAGACCGTCATAGTATTCCCAACCGTTGTTTCTATCTGCGAACAAATCACAGTGGTCGATCCAGATATGGTCAGAGTATTTAATATTTATACAGTCATTATCGTCTGAGCCAGCTACAACATTCTTTATAGTCAGGTTCTGTACAATAACGTTAGAGACTGAGAATATTTTCAAGCCGACACCGTTCAATGTACCGTCATTAGTACCTATGATTGATTTGTTTGCCTTCACATATACACTTCCTTTACCAGTGATTGTTCCTTTGACTTTGATAATCAGTGGTGAAGTAGATTCCACAGCCTTTGTAAGCTCAGCCAAGGTAGTCACGATAACCGTTTGTCCACCCTCGCCTCCGGTTGTTTTACCGTTAACATTTGCGAAGCCGATTACCGTTGAGGGGCGCTTAGCTTGCAAGTCAGCAACAGGAACTTTCTCCTCGGCTACTGGAACAGAGCCTGCACCTACCGAATATGTGTAAGATCTGCCGTTTGTACGAGGATCTGTATTATCTGATGCGGAAAAAATAAGGCTTGTTCCCCAGTGGCTGAATTGGCCTTTTCCTATAGATCTGATGTCACCGTGGCTGGCGTGTGCTGCTCCGAGCTCTTTACCATTTTCAAATAGTCTTACAATTGAAGCTTTAGGATCTTTAGCGTCATCCCCTTTTATAGACTCAGGGATAGCGCGCTTTATCAATACAGCGTAACCTTCATCAGATTTTGCCGTGCTTAAGTCAAGTGATTTTAATACAAGTGCCTTTGAAGAGGTCTTTGAAACTGCTTCAACTGAAGGTGTAAACTCAGCCTCAACGTCTTTTTTACAATTGCTGAAAAGCAGTACAGATGCAAGTAGAGAGGAGAATAACAAGGTGGACTGTGAATTAAATTTTTTCATTTTTCATATGGATTTCTCCTTTTAACGGGAACAACCGTAAAAGGATACCATAGAAAAACTTGGAAATATGAATTACTTTCTTATGTAACTACCTAATTTAAAAGCAATTAAAAAACAACCTAGACGAACAATTTCGACAGTTCCACATCAAAATTAATCGGATGTCACATTCATTAAGCCGCGCGAAAATAAGTGCGTCAGAGAAGTAAAGTTTTCGCCTTGATATTGAAACTAAATTAATCGTAAAAAACCTTCAAAAAACTTCATTTTTTTTAAAATTAGCAGTATTTGAGGTCTAAATTATCCCGGTAGTGAGTAATTTAGGGGAGAAAAATTCTCATAAAAAACCCTCTATTCACATTTTGTGCCAAACCCGACAGGAACAATTTTTAAAAAAAATTTCTCAGCACTGCTCACCGCTCATAGAAGTTCTGCGATTTCCGGTTGAGTATAGATGAGATTAGTGCTCTTGAATTCAGGAACGATCTCCATCATCTTCCTGACCAAGGTTTGGTCGCTACTATTTTTCGCCAGTGAAAGCAGCGCCTCTATCTCGGCCTGCACGTAAGAGAACTGATAATTGATCACTTTTGAAATCTTGATTTTGGCATGATCGGTGGGAATGTTATGTTCTTCCTTATTCAGAAGTTCTTCGTACAGCTTCTCACCTGGACGCAGTCCGGTAAAGACGATGGGTATATCGATGTCCGGAGATAATCCGGCAAGTTTGATCATATTTACTGCCAGGTCGACGATTTTAACCGGCTCTCCCATATCGAATATGAATATCTCTCCCCCATTCCCGATGGCCGATGCTTCCATCACGAGCTGAACTGCCTCTGGGATGGTCATGAAGAACCTGGTGATTTCAGGATGAGTGATGGTAATTGGCCCCCCTTTCTCTATCTGATTTTTGAACCTGGGAACGACGGAACCATTAGATCCAAGTACATTACCGAAGCGGGTAGTTATAAAACGGGTGGTGTATTGATAGTTACTCAATGACTGTGTGTACATCTCGGCTATCCGTTTGGAAGCACCCATTACATTGGTGGGATTCACCGCCTTGTCGGTAGATATCATCACAAACTTCTTCACCTGGTATTCTACCGCCAGGTCAGCAAGATTCTTTGTTCCACAGACATTAGTCAACACTGCTTCTGAAGGATTGTGCTCCATCATAGGTACGTGTTTACATGCTGCTGCATGGAAGACAATTTCAGGCTGATAGCGCTCGAACATGGTTCGCAGACGACTTTCATTCTGGATATTCGCCATGAAGATACGGGTCGCTGATCCCAGATATCTGTCCTCCAGCTCTAGTTGTAATTCATGCAAGGGCGTTTCCGCCTGATCGAACAGAACCACAAACTTTGGATTGTATGAGAGTACCTGACGCACTATTTCTGAACCGATAGAGCCGGCAGCGCCTGTGACAAGTACACGTTTCCCGCGCACTTCTTTGAATATATTGCTTTTGTTGAGTATGATGGGCTCGCGCTGCAGAAGATCCTCGATCCTGATTTCGCGGAATTGCTTTAAAATCAGTCTGCCGTCCAGCCATTGTCCTGAAGGAGGAACAGAAACGACCTTGATCCCTGACTCTATACATTTTTCGATAACCTCGTGCCTTCCTTTTACATCATGATAGTCATCCATGACGACGAGCTTTTGCACTCCATGCTTTGCCTTTAAAGAGGCAATGCAGGACGAAGGATAGACTTTTTTCTGCTCAATAGACTTGTTTACCTTGTCTTGCCTGTCGTCTATAAAGCCCAGCACCCGGAGGCCGGTTTCGCGCCTTGACTCAAGTGCCCTTTTCATCAGAATAGACGAGCTGTCAGACCCGTAGATGAGCACGACCTCCCTTGAGTTCTCTATTTGCAGATCTTGCTTTAGATAAGCAAAGAAATGCTTGATGCTGATACGAAAGATGATGAGCACAGAAGTGGAGACAAAAAAGTTTAGCAACAGAGCGAGATAGATCCATTGGTCGACTCCGTTAAGCTTGGGCATGATCACAAATTTGCTGACCACTGCGAAAAGCGTGCTGGCAAGCAGTACCGCCATAAACACGCGGAATATATCTTCTGTGCTTGAGTAGCGGATGATTCCAGTGTGGATGCGCATGGTAACGAATACCGTCAGGGCGATACCACTGTAAAGCCCCACATACCAGAGGGTACTGAAAGTGAAAAAATCCAGATATTCGAACCTGTTAATGATCAGACAAGAAGTTAAGAGAGCCCAGGCAACAATCACTTGATCAATCATCAGTATCAGCCAGCGGGAATACGCTTTTTCTTTATAAATCAATTTTTTCATTGGAGAGTTAAAATAGGTTAGAGATGTCGACCCCGGAGTAAACCCGGCGGCAGAAGTCCGCCGGTTGAGGTGAATTGAACGAGGAGCAGTTAAAATCAGGAAGAGGTATAGTCAGTGAATTCGGCCCTGGTCAGCATCATCACCATAAAGTTGCCTTTCTCTTCTGTCGACACGAAGCCCATCCTTTGGTAGACCGATCGTGCGGGAAGATTATCTTTATGAACTTCAAGCGTTATCTTTCGCAAGTCCAGCTCGGTGAAGGCATGCCGGAGGATCAGTGATGATGCCTCTTTGGCTATCCCCTTCCCCCAGTATCTTTTATTTCCAATAAACAGATGAAAATGGGCGTTTTTTCTTTGTATGCCGAGCAGCTGGATATTTCCGATATAACGGTCAGTGCGCTTCAGACAGATCGCGAATCTTCGCTCAGATCTGCGCTTTAGCACACCTTCCAACCATTCTTTTTCGATGTGATAGGTGATATGCCGGTCTGGTTTGGCTCCGGTGTACTTCCAGACCTCCGGATCGTTGCGCCACTTATAGGACATCTTTGCATCTTCGGGTTCAAGTGGCCTCAGGTAAATAGCGTGTTTCATAACAGTTCTTTAAGGATATCAACAATGCGGTTCATGTCGTCTCGATCGTAACGATGATCAATGGGCAGAGCAAGGAGATGTTCTGCGAGATAAAATTCATCTGAATCACTACTCACCCAATCGAATACATTGGGCCAGTAGGTAGGAACAAATATCTTCTCGGCGATCAGCCGGGTCTTTAAGCCGTGATGCGGTACCAGAAGAGGATAGGCCATCGGACCGTTTACAGAATTAGGGTCAATGGTCAGTTCATTATAAGAAGACAGCGAACGGTGGAGATGATTAAAATTGTCGTTGCGCGCTTCCTGGCATGCTGCATAGTCGATGCTTTTCATCATTCTTTGAGACAAGGCAGACATATTCTTTATTTCGTTATCCTCGAGATCTACATTATTGGCGATAAAGTCGGAGTAGCCACCTTCTGCACCTAAGTCGATTCGCTTTATCAGATGCGAGAACCGGGATACCGACACATCGCTCGCGAGAGTCAACCGATCTTGGCTGTTGAGCTGAAGATATGCGCCATCCGGCACGCCAAAGAACTTCCTGCAGGAATAGAAGGTATCGACGCCTGGTAGTGCGAATGAGAAAAACGCCTGCGCGTTATCGACAATCAGATTACCGATCTTTTCTTTAAGGGCCTTCACTGTATTTTCTTTCAGACCGAAATAGTTGGTATACAGAAAGCACTCATTGGGACCAATACTGAAGTCGAACACCGGATCCAACTGAACATCAACATGATAAAACTGGTAGGCAATACCCAAGTTCTTAACTGTGTCGAGTATCACATCACAGGTATAGTAGGGTATGTAGATCAATGTGTAGCCTTTTATCCTGATGATATATTCGAGGCAGTTTCGGGCAGTATTCAGCTTGATCAGATTCGGATAATACTCTACGCCGTCAGGAAGCTGCAGTTCTATATACCCTCCGAGGGGCTTGGCAGATTGTGTTTCGGGCATCATTTGTTTGTTAAGCGTGGGAGCGGCCAGGGTAAAACATCTACCAGCTAGCCCTGTCCCGGCCGGTACATTCTTTTATGTGGCGGCTGGTAGTATTCATATAGTGTGGCTGGGACGCGCGCGTTATAACCGATTATCTGTCTCAGCGCGTCAGATAAGCTCTCCCCATATTCGTATCCAAGGCTACGGGGGTAGTCAAATTGCTGTTTGATATATGGAGGAGTGAAGCCTATAGTGAGTGCCCGTCTTATCTTATCAGTTGTATTGGTCCCTGCAGCATGCCATAGATTAGAATCGAACAGGATGATACTGCCCCTCTTGACTATTGCTCGTACTGCATGATTATAAAAGTAGTTAGGATCAGGCCGGTCATCCCGTTTATGAGAGCCGGAAAGAAAATAGGTTGCACCATTCTCTTCGGTAAAGTCATCAAGCACCACGAGCATCTGGATCATCATCTTCATATCCCCGGTGAATGATCTTACATCACGATGTATTTTCTGGACATACTGTTGGATGTTTTTGGAGTTTATTACCGCACCAAATGCATTCAGTATATACTTCCCATTAAAAAATCGTTCGATTTCCTCAGAGAAGTATCCCCGGCTGAGAAATTCGAGAGCAAAATTGTCCCGGTCGATAAGATGATGCAGTGTGCCATCAGTATTCTCGCCGATACCATTCTCAATCTGAATAGCCCTTCTGATCTGATAGGCACCCTTTAGGGACTCATTAACTTCATCGACGAATTCAGGCGTTAGTACATTTTCGTAAATAACCCACCCGAACAGGTCCATAGCTTCACTAAAGTCCTCGATCTTCTTCCCAGAATACTCAAATTTGTTTTTCATGATAGTTGTTTTATTTCAAAATGGAGGAGAACAGATCTGGGTACGTCTGGCAATGCGGCACAGGGCTAGCATCGATATAGTGGAAAATGCTGCGTTTCAACCACTTCTTCAGGCGTCTTCATCTCTACGAGATAATCGTAGGCCATAGGGTCTGCGACATAGCACCATACCTTATCTTCAAGGAACAGGTTAGAGAAAGAAGCCTTGTATTGGAAGAGGGAATCTTCACGTCCCGCTACTCCCCCACCAAGATGAAAGTATTGTAATCCCAGATCGCGCCCGAGCAAGCTGATCTCATCTGTTAATAGTTTGCCTGGTGAACAATTAAGATAACCAGGATGGGTTGCAGAGAGGTGATTTCGGATAATCCTGTGTGAGTAGATTACGATCGCTCCGCAAATCAGTGTATTCTCATCGTAAGCCAGCAGCAACTTACTCTTGAATCTGTCGGTGTTGAGCAGGCCTGTAAAATACTTTTCATCAAAATAATAATGAGGTGAAGCGTTTAAGCGATCCATGTTCTCATGATATAAGTCTATGAAAAGTTGTATTTCATGAGGGTCTTTACCCTCGGTTATGCGAAAGTTCTTTCTTCTAAGTTGCTTGATTCTCCTCCGCAGCCGCTTTTCATAGTGCCCTCTTTGCTCTTCGAGCGGAACAGTCAGGTCCATGTATACGGTTTTACCGTTTTCGTAGACACCGCCGAACTTCTCGAGCAGCATACAATGGTCAATAAAGGGGTTAAGACGGGCGAATACCGAAACACATTTCTGGTCGGCAATAAACCTCAGAAACTCCGCTTTAAACTCCTCCATCACATGTTCATCGATTTCTGTGAACTCACGATTGGAAAGAGGTCCGGAATATCCGTATGCCGATGTAAAGTCTACGAACTCAGTATTTTCAATCTTCCTCTTTAGCAGAGGAAACATGATCAGCACGTCGTCATATTCGAAAACAAATAAAAGAGGCTCGCCTTTGGTCTGCAGCGAGTGATAATCTCCTGTATGATAAAAATCAGAATGAAGAGACCTTTCGATATATAAATTCCAACGATCTATTTCATCAATAGACACTATCTGGTAGGACATATTCAGTTTTACAATTTTAGATAATAGGTTAGTTATTGTCGGATGCTTAATTATTGTCGGATGCTTCAAGAATGCTGAGCATATCCCGATTGACTTTCTGGACATCAAATCTTTCAGCCGCATAGCGTCTCCCGTTTATTCCGAAGCGCAGCACTTCAGCCCTGTTGTTAATGAAGTATTCCATTTTAGAGACAAGCGCGCCAACATCTTTGACCGGCACTAAAAAGCCGTTAGGGTAGTTTTCGGAAGTAGAGATGGTTTCTCTACAGCCAACGGAGTCTGCGGTAATGATGGCCCTTCCCATGGCCATTGCTTCCAACATACATCGGGGAAGACCTTCTCTGTAAGAAGGAAGCACCACAATGGATGATTCTCTGATCAGGGATCGTATATCATCCACTTCACCGAGGTAATTCAGCACAGGGCCGGATCTTATTCTTTCATACAGATCCTGATCTATAGCATCTACATTGTCATCATAGGGGCCTGCCAGCTGGAACCGGACGTCCGGATACTTCTCCCGCAAAATCAATGCTGCCTGGTAAAACTCTCTGACACCCTTCGCATTGATCAAACGCGCAATCATAAGAAACGTCAGGCTTTTTGTATCAGGGGGACTGGAGTAGCTGTAATGTTCGAGGTCGACGCCGGATCCGTTGACAACATATGTTCTGCTTTTTTGACTGATGATCTCGTGTTGAATCAATGTTTTCCGGTCATCATCGTTATGAAATATAATTTTCAGCCCCTTTCTGGAATTTAATGTCAGCTTCAGGAGGCTTTTGGTTAGGGCCTTCACTATCCGCTTAGCATTATTATCCTGAAAGGTGTTTCCAAGACCGGTTAACATAGGAGTTATATGCTTGACTCTGCAAGCTGCAGCAACCATGCCGCCATAGATAACGGGCTTGAACGCGTAGGGGAACACGACATCAGGCTTCACGATTCTGATGGTTTTATACAAATCAAGAATATACTTTATATCGGAGGCGATAGAAACATTGCTACCGTTTAGTGAGTTCTCATGAATAATGACCTTCCAATCCAGCAACTTTGTCCGGATATGATCTTTCAGAATTTTGGGAGTAAATATGTTTACCTCGTTGTTTACCGTCAGCGCCTCAATTAACTTCCCCCTGAAGTCAATCAATGAGCCGGAGGAATCAGCGACGATCAAAATTTTCCTTTTCATTAGTTGCTGATGGTTTGGACTAAGGGAGCTGCCCCGGGCAGTCTCCTGTTGCTGAACCTGTTCTGGAATCATCATATTGCAGATACATGTTCCATGGTAGCAGCAAGCGGAGCTTCATCAGAATAAAAGTCAGCATACCACTTGACGAACTTTTCTACACCCTCGGCGATAGATACTTTCGGTCGATAGTTCAGCTTTTGCTCCATCTCTGTGGTATCTGCCCAGGTTTCTGCAACATCTCCATCCTGCATCGGATAGTAATGCTTAATGGCCTCCGTACCCAGGCATTTCTCTATTTCATGAATGAAATCCATTAAGTTAACAGACTCTCCGCGACCGATGTTATAGATATTACATGAACCTGAGGGACAATCTGCATCGTCTATCACTTTAACCAGGCCGTCTATAATATCATCAATGAAGGTGAAATCGCGCCGCATGTCGCCATTATTGAACACCGAGATCGGCTGCCGCTCTTTGATTGCCTTGGTAAAGGTGTATAGCGCCATGTCGGGCCGCCCCCAGGGTCCGTACACGGTAAAGAATCTTAATCCCGTTGTTTGTATCCCGAACAGGTGACTGTAGGTATGGGCCAGAAGCTCGTTGGTCTTTTTAGAGGCGGCGTACACAGAAATAGGTCTGTCGGCTTTATCCGCAGTACTGAATGGGATCTTGTTATTCAATCCATAAACGCTGGAAGAGCTGGCATATACCAGGCGGGTTACGGCATTGTTTCTGCAACTTTCAAGTACGTTCAGGAAGCCTGTCACATTAGAATCGATATAGGCTGCCGGATTAACAAGACTGTACCTGACGCCTGCCTGAGCGGCTAAGTTTACAACGAGATCAAAACCATTGCCCGCAAACAGTTGATCTAGCCCCCCGGCATCAGTGAGGTCAAGTTTGATGAACTGATAATTAGGAAAATCAACAGATAAGACGGGCTTACCATATTCGATTTGGCCTTCAGCTATACCCGACTCCCGCAGACGGCAATACTTCAAATTGACATCGTAATAATCATTAAGATTATCGATGCCAATTACCTGGTCTCCGCGCTGCAACAAACGGGTAACCAGATGATAGCCGATGAACCCGGCACTACCTGTTACTAAAACTTTCATGTTATTGAATTCAAATTGGTTATAACTATGCCTGAACATTGTGGGTACAAGGGTTCTTATACCGCAGGGAGACTTCCCTCAAAGCAGAATTCATAAAGTTATCGGGAGTACGGTTCTTCAGATAAGCAGCTGAAACCTCAGGCTGGCTTGCATTTTCAGCTTCAAGGGCATTCTGAATAGCCGCCGTCAGCGCTTCAATATTGTTTACCTGCACCTTGCTGATACTTGGAATATTTTCTATTCCGCCTGCGCAGAGCGTTGACACCACAGAAGGGTTTACGGCCATCATCTCCAGCAGCACATTTGGAAAGCCTTCCTGAATCGAGGAGACGACGCATACTTTGGCATTTTTGAAAAAGGGAATCGGGTTCCCGACATGACCTTTAAGGATAACCCTCCCTTTCAGATTTAGCTCCTCTATCAGGTTTTCAAGCTTATTCCTCTCCTTTCCATCACCGAGGATCACTAATTTCAAGTCTTCGTTTGAGTCTGCTAACCTGGAAAACGCTTTGATCAGAAGATCGAAGCCTTTGATCGGGATCAAACGTCCTGCAGAACAGATGTAGCTGCCCGCGGCATCCTCATCATCCGGCATATGGACGGCCCTGGAGCGTACATATTCCAGATCGAAAGGATTATTCAGGACAATGGCTTTCTCTTGAGAAAGGAAATTATTGTGTTGAAGCAACTCGGTGCGCATCAAATCAGTCTGACATATCACCAGATCAACAGCAGGATACCCCAGGCGGTATGCGAGACTGTAACTTAGTTTTTTTAGTCCGCTATATCTGGAGAACACGCAACAGCTTTCCCGGACAATCACCGGAACTTTAATGAGTCCCATTCTCTTGAGAATGCCCAGGTAGGCATTCAGGTAGGGATGAGTGCTGAACAATATATACCCGTCTGAGTAGCCATGAACCTCCTTCACCAGTTTGATAAATCCAAGCAATAAAGATCCCTCTGTCAGATATGTTCTCTTTCCTGATCCGGCTTTCAACACGTTGGAGAACATCCGCTTGAGAAAGATCATGGTACTGCTCTCTGAATTTGCCAGCAGCTGCAGAACGTTCTCGGCCCCACCTACTGCATTCGTCATGGAGATGAAGACCATGCGCGGAGGCTGATCATTGAATTCGGTCAATCTGCTCATCTTCTCGATCTTAGCTTTTTTACCAATTTCTTTATCGGCATGATTGGAGAGCTAAGGCGTCTCTTTCCATCAAACACAATCATGTCGCCTGTGAAACTTATATTATGAAGTCCCCTGTCGTATGGTAACTCAGGGAATATTTCGAATTCAAATTCCTGCTTGTATTCGCTTTCGGAGATCGCTTCCACTTTACTGATAACTATAGAGCCACCATAACGATTAGAAGGATTCTGGCTGGGCCTGTAAAGCTGGTCGTTCACTACAAAGAGCTCTCCGGCATTTCTGCTCGCGTTATCATCAACGGCTATCGGATTGAGAACATGAGGTGTAAACTCGCTTTCCAGGGATTCAGCGTGATAGATATATAATTCTTTACTTCTTTGGGAGATGCTGGTAAAAAGCCAGTACCTCTCTTTATAAAAGATCATTGAGGTATCCACAAACTGCTCGCCGCGGAGCAGGGTTCTCACTTTCTTAAACTCTCTTATATTCAGAGGGTCAAGCTGGTATAATTCAACTTCAAGCGATGCTGAAGTCTCGGGGATGCAATAGAAAACGTTTTTTTCTTTAAACACATAGGGGTAAGATGCATGTACATTCTGATGTTCAAGGCCGGTAATCGTCCTCTTTGTTTGAAAATCAAAGTTCTCAAGCACCTTCAGTTCTCCTTTACCATTCCAGAAGTTCAGTTCTTCGTAAAATACATAGAGCTTCCCGCCTACTTCTTTCACAAAAGGGTCTGCAGCATATTCAACCGTATCCTCTTTCATCCATTGAATTTCTTTATTTAACCTCTTGTTCACCATCAGGCTTTCCTTCGTTTGATTGACAAAGCCAATGTTCCACTTATCCGCGGTAAATATTTTCTTTAAAAAATAGCTGATCATCTCTGCTGGTTAAAAGCTCGACTGATAAATAACAATTGTACTCCATGCAACTTGCCCCGGGTACCTTCTTATCTCACGAAAAGCTCCGGCATTTAGAATCTGATCGTGACAGCTTGGGTTACAGTAGATCAACTTAACTGACCTCGGTGCTTTTCGTATGGATGCAATAATATTCTGAAGAACAACTTCCATCACCTCCCAGGGGAAGGGATTGTAAAAGTAGAAGTGGTTGTATTGGTCAATATCCGTGAACGTTCTTGCATCAGAATGAAAGAGATGTAGATTGTTGATGTTCAACTTTCTGAAATTCCGTTGGGCTATCGATTGCAGCTTTTCTGATAACTCTACGCCTGCTATCTTTCTAAAGGGATACTTTCTGAACAGAACAAGCAAGGCTCCCTTTCCGGAGCCATAGTCGAGGATAGAATCTTCCTGCGTTATACAAAGGTCGTTGAGGACTCTTCTCAACTCAGGAAAATACGCAGAAGAAGAAAAATAAACGCCGTCTGACTTGCTGACGTGGGTTTGCTCATTATCCAGCTGTTTGGTGAAGTCTATTCCCCGAAGTCTTTCAAAGACCACGATCATCCTGTACCTGTTCAGTCGAAGTATTGATTTTACTATCATCGTGTCGCGATTTAGATTCCGTAGGTTTTACTTGAGCAGTCTGGAGACCAATACAAGAGGGTATGGTAGAAAGTCGCTCTCCTCGCGCAGAAAGCCCCCAAAGCCGTCTTTAAACCGGTTGATTCCTTCAAGAACCTTGTCTTCGGTATTTAGTGCATATCCACCCAGGTCATATTCAGTAAAGCCCAGCTTTTTGAAGTGGCACATATCGGTAAAATGGAGCAGCCTGTTTGCGCGCCCGATAATTGCCTTCATCTCAACGCTATCTTCGTTTCGGTAAAGTGATGCAGTATGGAGCAGCCTGACCCGCTTAAGGGTGGAATCGACCACGTAGGAGTGCATGACAATATCTAAATTCTCATATATGGCTTTTGTGACTATCAGATTCTGACCGTAGCATTTAATTTTACTGCTGTTTATGGGCGATAAGTTCTTGGTCGGCGCAAACAAGTTATAAAAGGTGAGAAAGTTCTTGTGGTTGTTCTCAACCGTTGTGAGGACCCCGTCTCTCACCGCTCTGTTCACTTCGTATAAAGTATTCTTTTTAAATCCGCGCTGAATGGCATTCTCCTCCTGACTGAGGTCTATAATCTTGGTATAAAAGGCTTCTCTCTTATATCCAGCAGCCGGTTTGCATTGCGCACTCTGCTTGTAGACCGTAGTAAAGCAATTCCAGATGCTGGGCTGAGAACCAAACCAGATGATCCGCCGCTTCAAGAACGGCGCTAATTCAATTTGAATGGATAGCATAACCAGGTCTAGATGTTAATCAATGAAGCTTCGGGCACTTCATGCGTGTTATATTTTTTCAACCATTGACTTAATACCAGTAGCTTCCAGATCTGCGGATAGCGGTTCCAGCGGGAAGTCATGTGTTCATCAATAATGTCCATTGTTCTTTTGACGTCAATTCCCGGGATGTTTTTCAGTTCATTTTCTGAAAGTGTGTCCAGTACATATTCCTTCAGTTCGCCTCTGAACCATTCCCGGAAAGGCATAGTAAAGCCGGCCTTGGGCCTGTCGAATATAGAAGCCGGCAAGTAATTGTAAAGGATGTCTTTCAGCACCCTCTTCTGATTGCCACGATCATACTTAAAATGCAGTGGCAGGCTCCTGCCAAATTCAATCACTCTATAGTCCATCAATGGAGACCTCGATTCCAGCGAAAAGGCCATAGATGCCCGATCGACTTTCGTATTGATATCCTCATTCAAATAGGTCTTGATGTCGAAGTCGGAGAGGTTCTCCAGGAAGGACTTGTCTGACTTTAACACATCCATGAATGGCGTCTTTAGCCCCTGATCCGGATTGAGCAGCCAGGAGTTTTCCATTCCGCCGATCATTTTAACGTAAAGTGTTTCAAGGTCCTTCATCGATATACCCATCGCAATCAGCTTATGGGTGTATTTCGGCGAATAATGCAGGAGTGTGGCTAATGTCTTACGGGCACCCAAAGGAATCTTAAAAAGCGGAGACACGTTTTTCATCCATTTGTATCTGGAATACCCCAGAAAGCCTTCGTCCCCCCCATCGCCACTTAAAGCAACGGTTACGTGCTGGCGGGTATATTTACTCAACAACATAGACGGTATGGCACTCGAATCTGCAAAAGGCTCATCATAGTAGGAAGAAAAATTGCTAATCAGATCAATTCCCTGGCTATAGTCGCATTCGATTGTGTGGTGCTCCGTACCCAGGCGATCAGCTACCATCGAGGCATACGTACTCTCGTCGAAACCTTTCTCATTGAATTTTATGGAAAAGGTTTTGATGCTCCCTGCCTGCTGGGAGGCCTTAGCAGCTATCAGCGAGGAATCGATCCCTCCTGAAAGGAACACTCCGAGCGGAACGTCTGACTGGAGCCTGATCTTCACTGCGTCGGAGATTAGCTCATCCAGATGAGATTTTGCTTCGTCGTAGCTTCCTAAAAAGCGCCCTCCTGCTGAGTAGTCGAGATCCCAATATTTTTCGAGCTTCAGGTTGCCGCTCAACAAATGGAAAACAAAGTAGTGACCGGCAGGAACTTTCTTCACTTCTTCCCAAATGGAATCTGGTTCTGGAATATAGCCCCAGATCAGATATTCGTGGACAGCACTTTGATTCAGTGTCAGATCACGGTACAAACCTATGGATGAGGGTTGGCTGGCAAATTCGAATTCTTTTCCCCTGTGTAAATAGTAGAATGGCTTTTTCCCAAATCTGTCTCGCGCCCCAAACAGCGTCCTGCTTTTTAAATCGTAGATCACGAAGGTGAACATCCCGTTGAACTTATTGACACAGGCTGATCCATATTCCAAATAAGATGCACAAATAACCTCCGTATCTGAGGTGGTCCGGAACTTATACCCCTTAGCTTCCAGGTCCTTTTTCAGATCAAGGTAGTTGTAAATTTCTCCATTGAAAACGATCCATAAATGCTGATAAGAGAATGGTTGATTTGAACGATTGTCTAAATCTAAAATGGCAAGCCGGTTATGACCTAACACCACGTCATCACATCTCTGAACACCTGAATAATCAGGCCCCCTGAATTTAATATTATTCAACTTGGCGCCAATCACCTCGTCAGCATACTGAACAGTCGATCCGTAAATACCACACATATCGGAAATTTTTAATTATTAAGTACGAACAGTCTCTTGGAATTAGCCTACAAGGCATTGATACTGTTCTGAGACCTTGTCAATGGCACATCTCTGGTACACATGCTCTTTGATTGCAAAAGAGTCCCATTTGCTGTCGCAAGCAGCTATTACTTTACTTCTAAACCCTTCGAGATCTCCTTGCTCAACAATGTGACCGTTAAACCCTTCTCTTATGAGGTTTGATATTCCACCAACACGAAAGCTAACTACTGGTACGCCGACTGACAGTGCATCTAAGACGGCATTTGGAAAGCCCTCTGTAAATGAAGTCAGGACGAAGACATCATGTTTAGCAATAGTCTGAGCGATATTAGTACTCTGACTCAAGAAAGTAATCCGGCTTTTCAAGTCCAGAGCCTCTACCTTTTGATCGATCTCCTCTTTCAGTACACCGGTTCCTACAATCGTTAAACTATACTCTTGGGGCAGACCTGCAACAATACTCAACAGCCTGTCGAACCCCTTCTCTCTCGCCAGTCGCGCCACAATGATCAGCTTCTTCTTGTCTGCAGATACCAGCTCCTTTTTAATAACAGATGTATAATTGACGGGATTCGGTATCACTATCAGCTTCTGCGAGTCAATCTTAAACTCTCTCAATAGTGATTGCTTCATTTCATCCGATTGGCAGACTATGGTATCAAAGCGTTTGTAAGAGCTCCTTGTAAGCATGCTCAGCACTTTGTCTTTTCTGTCTGAAAACAAGCGCATGTGATCGGGAATATTAGAGGCCCTCGCAATTAATACAGGGATATGAACAAAGCGCGATACTAGCGATATAAGGATATTGATGTGATCAGTCGTCGAAAACACCGCGTCAGGCTTCTCTTCTTTAAACAACTTGCAGAGCTTGAAAAAAGAGCGCGATGCTCTCTGGCTCTTCAGGTCAAGGAAGCGAACCCCATCTACGTTCATGGAAAAACAATTATCACTGGAATCAAAAAGAACCACAGTAACGTCGTAGAACAGCTTGTCGAAGCCTTGCGATAAGGTCCAGAAAACCTTCTCAGACCCGCCGGCTCCAAGAGAAGTAATCACAAAAAATATCTTTTTCTTCATAAAAGTATCCGTTGGAAAATCTCAGGTCTTCGGCTTAAATTTTAACAGGTATTGTACGCGTTCAGGAGGTATCACATACACCATCAAGAGGAACATATACCGGATATAGTTGGTCAAAGAGTTTGTTTCCTTGACTGCTTTCTTGATATAGTTGAAGCAGATCCTGGTGCCCCGATTATTAATATAGGCGGTATTTCCCAGGCTTTTCCAGTAATTGGCCATATAATACGCCTGTGGTTTACTGACTTCTCCCGCTAAGTAATTACGGATGGAATCGAGCTCGCTGTCGATAACCTCAGCTGGCTTTCGTTCTACATAGGCTAATTTCAGTACATTATTGTAGAGACGTTTTGCCTGCCCGCGCTTTGGACAGGCGACAGGCGTAGCTCGATAGTAGTAAAGCGGATCATCCAGCACCGCAACCTGAGCACCATTCGCGATCAGTCTCTTCCAGAACTCGCCGTCCTGCACGTAGTAGAAGCGCGAGTCGTATAATCCCGCTTCAATCAATTTACTTTTCTTCAAAAATGCACTCCCATGCGGGAATAATGCTTTTTGCTCAAAAATTTCATTCTCTGAACTGTCTCTCTTCGAGAAAGTATCGTCTTTCCAGACAATCTCGCCATACAGATCCACTACATAGCAGTTGGATCCGATCAGGTCGATGTGTTCATTTTCTAAAGCAAAAGAGAGTTGCTTTTCGAGTCTATCGGGTGCAGAGAAATCGTCGGCATCCTGCCTGGCTATATACTTGCCCTTCGCCTGGAGTATCCCCTTGTTTAATGAGGCAGCCAAACCCAGATTCTTTTCATTTTCAATGAAGACAATTCGGGAGTCTATACTCATAAAGCCTCGGCATATCTGCTTTGAATTGTCGGTAGACCCGTCATCGATAATGATGAATTCGAAGTCTGTATATGTCTGGGCTAAAATGGAATGAATAGCCTTCTCGACATATAGTCCCGAGTTGTAGACAGACATTAAAACGGTAACTAGCATGATGGAACTTTTTGGTTGATTTGCATTGTGAAAGATCGAAACAGCGGAAGGATGCCATAAAATTCAATCTCTCTGTTAATATTCTTTGTCATGTCGCAATGGTGACGTACCCAGCCGGAAGCTTTGTGACCCATTGTTTCCAGCTGATTTAAATCGCTAAACCAGCTCAGGATATCTCTCCTGATATCGGCTTCCCTATTGCCTACCAATATGCCATTAACGCCGTGGTCGATACACTCACGCGTACCCGGAACAGAGGTTCCGATCCCAGGTGTACCGCAGGCCATGGCTTCTAAGAGCACTTTCGGACTACCTTCATATTCCGATAAAAGAATTACACATCTGGCTTTGTTATAGTAAAACGGGAGCTCTGAATTGTCTACCGACTCCTTCCATTCCATCGATTGTGTCCTGCTAAGGGCTTCTTGAACCACGTGTGACAATGATCCTTTTCCAATAATCAAAGACTTCATGTTCAGCCCACACAGAACCTGCATGAGCAGCCCGATGTTCTTTTGCTTTTCGAACCGGCCGATAAATATGAAGTCATACTCCTTTTGCCTTCCTGATGGTTTGAACAGCTCTAGATCGATGGCATTATACATACTCAATATCTTCTCATGCGATATGCCATAGTTCTTTTTGATAAATGCAGATGCTTCGTTAGACGTCACGATGATCAGGTCACACAGACGAAAAGCAATCCGTTCTTTTATTCGCTGTACAAAGCCGAGCCCTAAGAAGTGAGAATAGTAATAGCCCATCCTGACCACCAGTGGTATACCGAATATGGCTTTTAAAATAAGGCCAAAGCCCGACGAGCTATATTGATTAGTCTTGGAAAGAACAACGCGTCCGAATTGTTCACGAAAGAACATCAATGCCCATACATGATACAGCAGGTTTTGAACCCTGAAGGGTATTTTCCTGGAAATCCAGCCGGGAATACATAACACTTCCATACCAGAATGTCCCTTCAGATATTTTTCGTCATCCCTGCCATAGCTAAAGATCAGCAGCTTCAGGCCGGAACTCCTGCATAAAGCAGTATAATAATTCAATTCTCTCGATAGCTGACCCAGTTCATGCCATTTTTCAAGGCTCATATTCGGCGTCATGAGTAACAATAGCTTGTCTTTCATACCGGAGATGTTTCCAGCTTAACTCTATGAGTATTCATTTGCTTTTTGCTTGTATCCGGTAGCTTCAGCCGTTTAAAGTGAAGCAGACTGAAGTATAAAAAGAAAGTCGGACCATCTGCTCCCACTAACCATCCGTTATGGGACAATGCATTCATCGAAACGCCGATAAATGCAAAAAACAAGCACACCAGGAAAGCATGATCCGGCGACCTGATGTTCCGGATTGTCCGCTTCAATGGATCGATCATCTTGCGGTAAATTAGGAAAAGAAGGCCCAGCCCTATAAACGGACCCAGGTAGGTAAAAAACATCAGGTAAGCATTGTGAGAGGTAATCCCCGAACCAAAAACCTGATTACGATAAATGACATCGTCCCAGTTCTTTCCGTAAAAGATCAAGCCATAAGGATAATCAGCATAGATGTTTAGATTTTCGGCGACGAGACCTGATCTGCTGTATCTAGTATCGGATCCTGCGTTCTTCGTGATGATGTTATCTGTGCTTTCAGCACTCTTGGTTATAATATAGGAATAAAGGAAAAAGCCTGCTAGGGCGGCTACCCCAACAATCAGAATGGCTTTGTAATTGTAGTAGCACATCAGAAACAAGAAGTTCGACACAACGAAAGTGACCAACACGGAGCGGTTCATCCCCAAATAAACAAATGCAAGACAGATCGCCACAGCGATCACCTTCAGCAGCAAGCTTTTCTTAAACACAACGGTATACACCGGAAGGAATGATACTAAAGCAGCCAGCTGATAACCGAACGTAAATATCGTCAGCGAAACCCCTGAAGGAGTTTGCTGTATTTGTTCTCCCATAAGCAGCGTCCTGAGTTGTATAGCCGGATACAAAAAGAAGTGGTTGAACACCATTACCATGCAGGAAAAAAATAACAGACCGAAGAATATAAGAATCGAGATACTGTACCTCCTGTAATTAGAACCTACGAAATAATTAAAGTAAGCAGCACAGAACGTGATCACTATGCTGTTGGCGATCGCATTCTTGATATCACTTTGAGCAAAACCATAGTATATGAGGATCGCCGTGACAAGAACGAGGACTTCAGTCTTGTACGCGAAGCCCTTGACTTCTTCTTTAAAAAAGATCAGCAGGGGAATACCAAAGATAAACGGTGCGGGAATCCTAAACAGGCTTGTCATAAATATCCCGTACGCCACTGAGTAAAGATACAGCAACATAAACACTGCCATCAAAACCTTTTTAACCATAACAAATCGCTGCTAATTGACTGCTAGTTCGACGTGTGTCTCCCCAACAGTACTTTTCTGATGGTAAATACAATAATCCGCAGATCCACGAAGAAGTCATGATGATCGATATATTCGAGATTACTCTGCAGCTTTACGGGTATAATCTCCGTAATGTAAAAGTGTTCCGGATCATCTGCTCTACCCAATAACTCACTCTCATCCCGAAACTGAATTGACGCCCAGTCAGTGATCCCTGGTTTTACGCTTAAAACCCTTTGCTGGGTAGTATCATACATTTCCACGTATTTCCTGACTTCCGGCCGGGGACCCACGACACTCATGTCTCCCTTCAGCACGTTGAACAGTTGCGGCAATTCGTCTATCTTATACTTTCGAAGCCAATAACCTATCTTGGTGATCCGGGGATCGCGATCTCCTATAGTGAGTAGCCCTCCAGACCGTCCATTCACATACATGGTCCTGAATTTCCATAAACCGAAATCGTTATTATTGCGACCGACTCTTGACTGTATGTAAAGTACAGGCCCCTTTGAGCTAAAAGACACAATAAGAGCGGTAGCTATCAAAAAAGGCGAAAGTGCAAGGATGCTGATAAATGCGAAAAGAACGTCGAATATACGTTTGGACATGGGGGCTGGGTTTACTAAAAGCTGCTCAGACTGACACTGTCTTTCTGAACATGGCTCATTCTATTGGCTAAACATCGTTCTACCTGCTCCGCCACAGACTTTATAATGTACTCCGTCTGTACATCAGTCAGCTGCGGATAGATGGGCAAAGAGATCTCACATTTAAAATGATCATACGAATTCGGGTAGTCGTCTATCCGGTAGCCGAGGTTTGAAAACAAAGTCAGCATCGGCATCGGAATAAAATGCACATTCACGCTAATTCCCAGATCATTCAAACCCGTGATGATCTCGTCTCTCTCCCACTCGGAGATACCTTTTATCCGCAATGGAAAGAGGTGATAGCTTGATTCTCTGTAACCATTATCTAAGGGAGGAGCGACAAACCATGCATACGGATTAAACCCGTCGAGATATTTAAGCGCTATGGCCTTCCTCCGAGGAAGTAGATTTGAATTATACTTTCTGATCTGAGAGAGACCTACAGCCGCGCAGATGTCTGGCATATTCACCTTCTTTCCATGGAAAAGAACGTCATACTTCCAGTTTCCGCTTTTAGACTTTGCAAGCGAGTCTTTATTCTGTCCGTTCAGGGAGTAAATCTTGAGATAGGCATAAACCTCATCATTATTAAACGGCGCAGGCAGGTTTAAACAAATACCACCCCCCTCAGCAGTGGTAATATTTTTCACCGCGTGAAACGACAGGACCGTAACATCGGCCTTTTTGGCGGCCGGCTCCCCATTATACATCGCCCCAATGGAGTGCGCAGCATCTGAAAGCAATAGAATACGACCCAGTTTCTCCTGGTTCAAGGTCTCGGGAATGAAATCTCTCACGATCTCAGGATCCTTTATGATATTCAGGATAGCATCATAGTCACATGGCCATCCTGCAAAGTCCACCGGAATAATCGCCTTTGTTCTGCAGGAGATAGCCTGCCTCAACTGCAAAGAATCCATCGTCATGTCCTCACCCACGTCTACCATAACAGGCGTCGCTCCACACTCCATAACACAGAGTGCAGTTGCACAATACGTGTAAGCTGGGACGATAACTTCGTCTCCTTGTTTGACACCAAACCACTTCAGCATCAAGATTGCACCTGATGTCCATGAGTTTACACAAACTACGGTCCGGGAAGCTGTCAGTTTCGTAATCTCTTCTTCAAGAGCTTTCACTTTCGGACCTGATGTAATCCAGTTAGAGCGAAGCGTATCTGTCACCTCGTCTATCGTTTCCTGATCAATATAAGGCGGAGAAAAAGGAATAATCATGATATTGTTTTTAAAGAATAGCGCGGATAGTCTGCAGCGCACTGCTCAGACTATATTTTTTAATTTCGAACGACATATACCGCTTCATATAGAACCTCAGTAAGATCATCTTCTGAAGAGAGTTATGTTTAAAAATCCTGATGATAATGCTGAAATCACTAAACTGTCGCTCTTTGAGCACATTGGAGTGTGTCATGCTCCATATACCTCCCGGATGACGCCGGTAACAACTCATTACTTCGGGTATTACGTAGATTTTTTTACCGGACCGGGAGGTTGCAAACAGCTTTACAAATTTGTCTCCTGCGTGACACCTTGGATACCAGTCTGAACTATATAGCTCTTCAACATACTTGCGCTCCACCAACATGGACGCGGTCGGTGTCTGTTGCTGTTTATTAACGATTAGCTTATTATAGCTATACTCCAGCCGAACCGGTCTGGGATCCAGGTAAGAGATCTGGCCGTCAAACTCAATCTGTCGCATATAGTGGGCACAGATGACGTATTGCGGATTATTCTCCAGGAAATCAACCTGCTTCTGAAGCTTGTCCGGGTCAGTCCAGTAATCGTCACCATCGCAGAATGCGATGTACTTCCCCCTCGCTTTCTTCAATATTCTGACCACGTTATGTACCGGACCTACGTTTTCAGCGGAAGTGACTAAAATGACTCGCTCCGGATACCTTTTCGCATAGTCTGCCACGATTTCCCGCGTTCTGTCGGTTGAGCAGTCCTCACCTATAATGATCTCATACCTGAAGGATGTTTTCTGCATCACAAATCCCTCCATCGCCTGAGCAATATACCTCTCCTGGTTATACGTGATACAACATACGCTGACCACTATCTCTGTACCCAGTTGATCCATAATTACATGTCAACTTTAGTTGTGCTAAGAATCGTCTCAATTTCCTTTTCCAACACTTTAATTTCATGAGAGAGACCAACTGTCGCAGGCAGACCATAGTTCTGCACCCTGAGCATAATTCTGGCGATCATATCCAGATCCGAAAAGGTCAGAGTATGATAAAGCGGCAAGCAGATAATTCGTTTTACAATAGATTCGCAGACCGGCAAACTGGTTCTCGAAACATAAGGTAAGGTCGCCAGCGACGGATAAAAGTATCTTCTGCAATACACCTTTTCGTTACTCAAAGCCTCCATACAGGCAAACATGAGATCCTCTGAATCAAACAGAACCGGCAGATAGGCGTAATTATAACCCTCTTCATCATCTATTTGCTGAAAGCTCACCCCCAGGTTGCTAATCGCCTCCTTATAATGGAGGGAAAGTTCTTTTCTTTTGGCCAGAATCTCATCTATATGATTAATATTACACAGTCCCATAGCAGCATGGAACTCACTGTTCTTCCCATTGATACCCAACTCCGCAAACTCTTCCGTTCCATTATGACCGAAATTCCTCATAAAGGCCATCTTCTTCAATAGATCAGGGTTCCTGGTAAAAACCGCTCCTCCTTCAATCGTGTGAAAAAGCTTGGTCGCATGGAAGCTGGTCGTACTCACATCTCCATATTCAAAGACCGATCTGTTTTTGTATTTAGCTCCAAAGCAGTGCGCTGCATCATAGATCACCTTCAGATTATAACGATCCGCAATCTCCTGAATGGCGTCAATGTCGCAAGGGCGTCCGAAAACATGAGTCGCCAGAATTGCCGAAGTTTCCGGTGTAATCGCGTCTTCAATCTTTGATGGGTCTATATTGAACGTGTCCGGCTCTATGTCCACAAATACCGGTTTACAACCCTCCCAGACAATGCTACTGGTTGTCGCTACATAGGAAAAAGGTGTTGTGATGATCTCTCCTCCTAGTTCCAGCGCTCTGATCGCAATCTGCAGCGCAATCGTTCCATTCGAAACATACAACAGATGAGGGAGATCAAGGTAATGCTTTAGTTTAATCTCCAATTCGTTCACTAATGGCCCGTTGTTGGTTAGCCACTGCCGCTCCCAAATGCTGCTAACGTAGTCATGGTACTCTTTTACCTGAGGCAGGTAGGGTTTTGTAACTGGTATCATCTTTTTAGGATTAGTTGTTTGAAGTCGCTTACTGCAGTCAGCTTGAATAGACTCGCGCTGATAAAATAGAACAGTGAATAGAAAAACCCGGTGAAAATGATCCGCTCCAGATCCGTGACGTTGAAGTGCCTGATCAGGAAGCTGTCAAGAAAATAGCAGACACCACCAACAATGACAGATAAGCAGATGGAAGGCAACAAGTCCTGTATCTGCTCAACGATCGAATAGTCGATGATTTTCCCGCTGTAGATAGTATTCACGTAGTAGCCGAAAAAACTGTATCCAAGCTGAAAATAAAGCAAGCCATAGATTCCGAAAGGAATTACGCTCATGATTCCCACCACACAGGTGAGCTTCTTTATCACTTCCAGCTTGAGGAACAGGTCACTTCTGCCTTTTACCTTTAAAATGTTCAGATTATATGAATGTAGCGGGTACATAATTCCTGCTACACACAGGATCCGGAAATAAGGAACCGCAGGCAACCATTTTTCTGTGAGCAGCATCCGAAACAAAGGATCGGCTATAATACACAGGAAGATCAGTATAGGTGCATTCCAGAAGACTACCTGTTTCAGAACCCGCTGATAGATTACTTTCAACTTGACGTTATCATCTGAGATGGAGGCAAACATCGGATAGGTCACCTTACTCATCGCAACAGATATATTATTTATCGGAAACTGACTCATTGAATCTGCCCTGGAATAGTAGCCCAACTGAGTCGCTGAATAATACTTACCGATGATTATCACATAGATATTTTGATAAAATGTGTCCAGCAGTCCCGATAGAGTCATCTTGTATCCAAAGTGGAAATGCTTTTTAAACCGCTCTCTGTCAAATGCGAGCGAGGGTCGCCAACCCGAGAAGATCCAATTCATGACGGCCAGAAGTGTTGAACTGCAAATGCTCATCCAAACCAGGCTCCATACGCCATAACCCGACTTAGCGAGCACTATTCCCAGAATCCCTCCACCAAGTACCGACGGGATCTGGATCATTGTTGGTACTTTAAAATTCATCTCCTTGATAAACCTGGCGTTCTGCACTCCAAAAAAGGCATTGATAATAAACGTCACACCGATCACCCGGATGATATTTGTCAGTGCCGGCTCTTTGTAGAATACAGCCAGCCAGGGGGCCGCAACAAACAAGATGGCGTATACCACCAGACTACCTGCCAGATTAAAGAAAAACACGGTTGAATAATCTTTCTGATCCGCATCATTTGTCCTGATTAAAGACGATGTGAGACCACTATCCATCAGAGAACTGCCAATGGAAATGAAAACATATATCATCGCCAGCTGACCAAACTCAGCGGGAGCCAATATCCGCGCCAGAACGATACTGATCAACAAGCTGACGATCTTCGCACCGAACTGCTGACCAAAAGACCATAAAATCCCACTTACTACTTTTTCCCTGAAGCCCATCTCGTATTCTATAGCCGTCGTTAAACAGCCTGGTGTATAGTGGCCAATTCCTTCTTTTTGATAAACCACCTTACTGTTTCCTGAAGTCCGGTTTCCACATTGAAACGGGGACTGTAACCCAACAGTTGTTGTGCCTTGTCAATAGAAGCCAGCGAGTGAGGTATGTCTCCCAGGCGTTGTTGGCCGTACTCAATCGGAACGTTCGCAATGAGAGGATCATAGTCACACAAATATTTCTTCAAGTAGCTGGTCAGCTCATTCAGGCTGGTTTGTTGCCCAAAAGCGACATTGTACGTCTGATTAACAGCCGGAGCAAAATCCGTAAATACTGCCCGCATATTCATCTGAATGACGTTATCGATATAGGTGAAATCGCGTGAATACTCTCCGTCTCCATTAATTACGGGGCTCTCATGATTCATCAGGGCTTCAATGAATTTTGGGATCACTGCTGCATAAGCCCCCGCAGGGTTCTGCTTAGGTCCGAAAACATTGAAGTATCGCAGACCAATTAGTTCCATACCGTAGGTACGGGCAAATACGTCGGCATACAGCTCATTCACATACTTTGTCACAGCATAAGGGGAAAGAGGGCGGCCTATTCGATCTTCCACCTTAGGCAGCTCTGTGCTATCTCCGTAAGTTGATGAGGAAGCGGCATATACGATTCGTTTTACACCTTCGTCCCGCGCCGCAACCAGCATATTCAGGAAGCCGCTTATATTTACTTCATTGGTCGTAACAGGATCATGGATAGAACGTGGTACTGATCCTAATGCAGCCTCATGAAAAACAAAGCGCATTCCCTTTGCTGCTTCTCTGCATGTTTGCAGATCTCTGATATCTCCTTCGATAAGTTCAAAGCCAGGATAAGATGAGAACTCTTCCAGGTTAGTTCTGAAGCCTGTCGAAAAGTTGTCCAGCACACGCACCCTGCCGGCACCATTATTTAGCAGGTACGCAACAAGACTGGAGCCTATGAAGCCTGCCCCACCGGTCACCAGAAAGCTCGAGCCGGACAGGCTCTCTTTGTCGGCGCCAATTTGTAATTCCATAATTTAAGATTTTGATGAAAGACTCAACTATAACCGGGCATCCACCAGACTGTCGGGAAGCATCGATTTGATGTCATAAATGACCGCATTATCCTTACACAAGCTTCTGATATTCAAGCATTCAAACTCATCATGCGCCACAGCAAGAAGAACGGCGTCATATTGACGCTCCTTAGATTCCCCATTCTCACAGATCACCCCATATTCATGCATCACCTGTCTGGAATCTGCCAGCGGATCATGGATGCACACTTGTATCTGATATTCCCGGAGCCGCGTAACGATGTCTATCACCTTGGTATTGCGTACATCGGGACAGTTTTCTTTGAACGTAAAGCCAAGTATCAGCACCTGACTATTAGCCATGCTTATTCCTTTGGCGAGCATTTTCTTAACAAGCTGGTCAGCCACATAGGCCCCCATTCCGTCATTAACCCGGCGGCCGGCTAAGATGATCTCCGGGTGATAGCCTATCTCCTGCGCCTTCTGAGCCAGATAGTAAGGGTCAACCCCGATGCAATGTCCACCAACTAAGCCGGGTTTGAAATTCAGGAAGTTCCATTTCGTGCCAGCTGCATCTAAAACCTGCTGGGTGTCTATCCCCAGTTTATTAAAAATCATCGCGAGCTCGTTAACGAAAGCAATATTGATATCCCGCTGAGAGTTTTCGATCACTTTTGCTGCTTCGGCAACCCGGATGGAGGCTGCCTTGTATGTCCCCGCAGTAATCACCGACTTGTACAGCCTGTCAATGATTTCTGCCGACTGCTCGGTAGAACCCGACGTAATTTTCTTTATCAAAGCGACTGTGTGCTCCTTGTCTCCCGGGTTGATCCGCTCCGGAGAATATCCGGCGAAGAAATCCACGTTGAAAGTTAAATCAGAATACTTCTCCAGGACAGGTACACACTCGTCCTCGGTTACTCCGGGATAGACGGTCGACTCATAGACCACGATATCACCCTTCTTGAGATTGCTGCCGACAAGGGCACTCGCCTGAAGAAGAGGACTAAGATCCGGGCGCTTATTTTTGTCCACCGGGGTAGGTACTGTTATAATGAAGATGCCACAGGTTTTCAGCAGCTCTGGCTCACTTGTACAATAGAGGCCTTTCTTTGTAGAACAATCAAAGGTTAGCACCTCTTGTAAACCCTGCTGGGTAACTTCTCTGGTATGGTCATAGCCCGACTTTAGCTGATCTACACGATCCGGATTAATGTCAAAGCCAACAACCTTGTACTTTTTCGCAAACTCAACTGCGAGAGGCAGGCCTACATAGCCTAGCCCAATAATACCAATCTTAGTACTTTCTAATGTCTGCGCGTCCATAAGGCTTTATGCAATCGGTTAATAGGAATCAGGTTGAAAAATGAATTTATTTTTTGGGCATAGCTTCGCTACTTCCACTTACACGCTTGGTTTGGGAAAATAGATTTTGAAGAGCATCCATTATCACTAATGGAGATGAAGAGAGTACGGCTCAGGAGGCAAGCAAAGCTTCGCTACCTCACTTACATGAGCTTCTAATGAACAGTTAATAAGAGAACAACAGTAATAAAATCAAACAAATAACGGGGAACAAGCCTGGTAAAGGACACCTGCGAGCCTAGCTCGCGAGCTCTTTTCTACCCTTCCTGTTTACCGCATATCCGTATCTTCCGTATCCGTATGAATTGCCGTTCTCCAGCTTTGCATCGTTGAATACCACCTGCACATTCTTCAGCTTACTATTGCTGACAATGTCCCGGAGGATCTCCAACTGGTATGTATTGGTAAAATTGTATCGAACCAGGTAAATACTTGCGTCAGAAAAAGGCGCAAGACTAAAAGCATCGGCGACCTGCCCCACAGGTGAGGTATCGACAATGATATAATCAAATCTCTTCCGAAGCTCTTTGAATAGTTCCGGTATTTTGTAACTCATCAGTAATTCCGCCGGATTCACCGGGTTCTTGCCCGAACCGATTACAGATAAATGAGGAGACTTCCCTGAAGGCACCAGAATATCATCGAGAGTGAGAGAGTCAGATTCCAGATAGTCGCTCAAGCCGACCTCTTTCCCCAAACCCAGGTATTCCAGCAAATCCGGTTTACGTAAGTCAAACTCCAGCAGCACCACCTTCTTGTTTATGAAGGATAAAGACATCCCGAGATTAATGCTGAAAAACGTCTTACCCTCGCCCATCATGCTTGATGTTGTGATGAAGACCTGGCTGCGGCCATCTGTATTCAGGAAATTGAGGTTCATCCTGATATACCTGAACAATTCCGACATCGTTGTGCGGCTATCCTGTTGCATAATCATGGCCTCCTGTTTGTTCCTATGGCAAAGCTCGCCGAGAATACGCACGCCTTCGATGCTCTTCACATCAGATACGTCCTGCACCTTGCTATTTAAAAGATCCTTACCATAAATAAAACACACGGGTAAGATGCACCCTGCCAAAAATGAACATAGGTAGATCAATGACGTTTTAGGGCTCACCGGGTTGGAATTATATGCCGGCCTGTCAATAACTTCTGAGTTTGGAACAGTTGAAGAAAGGGATAATGCCGTTTCTTCCCTCTTCTGTAATAAATAATGGAATAAGCCTTCCTTAACGGACTGAGCGCGGCTTCTTTCCAGAAGACCCCGTTCAAGAGCAGGCATTTTCTTGATTTCTTCAGTGTACTTATTGGTGTTTGCCATCAAACTATTCCTCTGGAGAGTTAGTCCTTTCTTCACGTTCGCAAGAGCCTCATTCATGCTGGCTCTCAGTCCTGCGAGCTGTTCATCGATCCCGACGATAAGGGGATTGTCCGGTCTCACCGTATTTAGCAGCCTTTGCTTCTCAATCTGCAGGTCATTATACTTTCCCGTCAAAGCTGTCAGTGTCTGATCCTGAAGAGTTAACACACTCGGCACCAAGCCTGCCTGACCATCCTCCTGTTTGAGATATCTTTCGATAGAACGAATTACATCAATCTGTACTTCCAGAGATGATAGTTGCTGACTGTAAGCTCCAGAATTCTGAACGCTCATCTGGGCATCGGAGGTCAGGTTTGTGACCAGATTCTGGCGTTTGTAGCTTTCTACATCCTGTCCAACACCACTTAAATCCTCCGACAAGTATTTTAGACGGTTATCAATGAAACTGATTGTACTTCGGGCAATTAAGCCTTTATTCTGAACATTATCCAGATTATATGTTTCGATCAGCTTAGTCATCACGTCCACCCCCCGTTGAGGAACTGCATCCTCCAGATTCAATACAATGGTATTTGCATCTTTAACCACCGGAAAGATGACTAATCTGCCCAGGCTATAGGCCTCAGCCATGGAGTTCAGATCCTTAAACTCTACTAATACCGGCTTATGGGATGTCGAAAAGGCTGGCCCCTTTCCTACGGTGATCGTATATTCTGGCTTACTGATCGTTTGGCCAAATCTGTAGCTCGCCTTGCTGGTACTGTCAACCAGATAGAACCTTTGGGCATCTATGATATCGATCGAGAGATCCTTCTTGCTATAAGCCTTATCACCTAGCTTGTAGGTTGTTATCACAACAGGCAATGACTTGCCATAAAGTTCCTTTTTGGCAAATAGCCCATCCACACTGTATTTGGTTTCCAGGGAAAGCCCCTTCAGGACCTTATAAAGCAGATCTCTCGAACGCAGCACCTCAATTTCATTCTGTACTGTACTGAAACTATGAAACATATCCAGGTCGCTGAACGCAGATTCCTTAACCCGGTTGTTGGTTCCAATACTCTCCTTAATTAGTAATGTACTACTGATTTTATAGGAGGGAACCGTGCACTGTATATAGATAAAGGCAGCAATAAGGCTCACTGAGACCGTGATAAGAAATACATGCCAGTATCGGATGTACTTCATAGCTTCTTTTAAAATATTCATTTCTATCAGGTTAAATGAACCGGCGTGCAACGTATAGACAACACCGCTTAATTATTAAAGATCATCGCCGTTACAATAACAGTTATAGACGATATGGCCGTCAGCCAAACGGGCATCAATCTGTTGCTGTTACTAAATACCTTTTCTTTGGCTTTATCGGCTTCCACATACACAACATCGTTCTGTTTTAAATAGAAATATGGTGAATTCAATATATCCTTCTTATTCAGGTTCATTCTGACCAAGGTGCGCTCCGAACCATTTTCGCGTATGACTAACACGTTCTCTCTTTTACCGTAAGGTGTCATATCTCCTGCCCTTCCTAATGCTTCCAATAAATTAATGCGCTCATTGGTGATTGAAAAGGTTTCCGGACGGTTGACTTCCCCGATAACGGTAATTCTGAAATTAAGATATCTGATATTCACAATCGGATCCTTAACATACTTATTAATTTCCTTAGCAAGTACTTTCTGAGCTTCATCTAAAGTTAGTCCAGCTAGTTTAACTGATCCTGTTACCGGAAAATTGATAAACCCGCTATTGTCAACTTTATAACCATCCCGATCCTGAAAGCTGGTAATGGACCCTTGCCTGCTCGGATTGGCAGCAAATAGCGCATTTGATTCTGCACTCGGCGTATTAACAGCTATATCTAAGATGTCTGCCACCTGAATACGTGGTTCTATCTGATTCACAACACGGTCATTTATTTCTGCCTTATTAGAAAGGTCACTGAAATAAACCAGATTACGCCGCGCACTACAAGAAGAAAGGAGCAGTAAGAGTAAAGCAGATATAGAGTAAAGTTTATTCATTCTCGCCTTAGGTTATAAGTAATTCACTTAACTAAAGATAGGTTTTACTTGCATGATGAAGACTAAGTTTACATGTTTGTATAGTCATCTGTCCTTTTTACATAATTAATTCCCGGACTGAGATATTCCACTTAACAAGTGAGACACTTTAGTCAACAAATGAGAAAATCAACATAGAAGAGATATCGTAACCAAAAAGCATTAACTTAGATACTTATTTTTAATCAACTCAGCAGTTAAAGTTCTCTTAACAGTTCCTTTATTAGTAAACACCTCGTGATCATTAGTATGAGCACAGATATTCGACCCTACACCAATAATATTCGAGCGACCGACGGATACATGCTGATTGACAGTTGAATTCATCCCCAAAAAAGAATTATCACCAACTTTCGAGTCCCCGCCGAGATAACACGCAGAGAGGATCGTGTGCTGCCCAATTTTGCAATGATGTGCGATCTTCGGGCCTAAAAGAAACGAACCTGATCCAATTTCGACGAAGGGCCCGACGACCGTCCCTTCAGACACGATAACGTTGTCGCCATATTTAAGATCCTCCCACACAGTCGCTTTACTCGACACATAGCTGGCAAATTGATACCCGCGTTTACTCGCTTCATCGTAGATACCGGCCCTGTTTGTATTATTACCCACCGCAATAAAAAGTTTGCAGTCTGATGGAGAATAATATTCTTCGAGCGTTTCGAAATCGAAGATATCCAGGCCCCAAAGCGTTTGCGTGTCCGGCTTATACTGCCGCTGAATTGTAAGTGCTGCTACCTCGTATTCGGTGTCGTGCCGAAGAACATAACAGACGTATTCGGCTAACTTTCCTGTTCCAAATACGATAACTTTAGATTGACTCATGCAAATAGATTCAGGTTTGACTAATTGGTAGACGAAGATAGCTGATTATTGATGCATGAGCACATCGAAATCACGGTTGACTAACTGATGAGTAGTAATTGTATAATCCTGAGAGTAAATTATGCACAAGAATACCCATATCGACCTGATAGCGAACATAGTCCACTTCAACAAAAGAAAAAAAGCGAAAATAAAAAGGGCCTTCCGGCCCTTTAAAAACTAAAAAAAATAAATTAAGTATTAACTAAGCGTGTCGCATCTCTCCATGACCGAACCCATGCTGTGAAGTTCTTTGTGTGCACAGCGCAGCTCCTATTTCCATAATACCCAGGATAAGATGAGGCAGGTAAACCTGATCACTGAATCCGAGTAACCACGGAGAGGCCGCAAGGAAGAGGCCGGCAAGTAGATCCATAGTCAAGTGCGTACCCATAGATATCGTTTTCATGGCGCCGCCTTCATAATCGGTCATAAGCGACATCAGAAGCATCAAAGCACCCACGGCTACTGCAGACCATTTTGCCGCCTCGATATCTGCAAATCCTAAGATCCATGGCGACGCGATTAACAATACACCCATTATGTAATCCAATACAGCGTGGGTTTTTCTGGTGATAAATTTCATAGCGATAATATTACGTTTAACATAGGTTTTCGATCATACTGTGTCAAAATGCATGCCAGTCCTATGATCTGATATGTGAAACAGCTAAACAATTCTATGTCACAACCCGCTCATTCAGACCAATGAGATTCTTCACCGCATCGCCCATCGTATTGTTGAAGTAAGCGAAGACATCTTTTCCGTCATCTAACCACCCGTTTATATACTCTGCATACTCGTCGAGATATTCGTCCGCATAGCTCCCTCTATAACCTCTTTCCGGACCATGAAAGCGCAAATACACAAAATCCTGCTCCGGTTCTCTGAATGGAGCCGCCGAACCGATCATGTCATGCATTACCATGCCAGCATCCCAGTCGTACAAAAGGTCATACACCTCCTGTTTATACCACGACGCATTTCTAAATTCGACCGCTATCCGCCAGGGCAGTTGCGCAGTCGCATCTTTCAGGTTCACCAGGAGCGACTGGAACTGCCTGATATGATCCACGCCCAGGCTTGGCGGGAACTGGATTAATACGCATCCTCTCCTGCCTTCCGCCCGATTGATCACATCAAAGAACCGGAAAATATGGTCAGGCTCAAATATCAGTCCCTTATTGTGCGTGATCTCCTTCCAGAGCTTAAAGGTAAACCGGAAATCTTCCGGTACCATGTCTGCCCATTTGCCAACAGTTGACGCCATAGGCAGCTTGTAAAAAGAACTGTTAATCTCCACGCTGGTAAACAACGAGCCATAATAGCAAAGCCTGCTTTTGTCCTGATACGCCGGCGGAAAATGCAGCTTATTAGGCACTGGAAGAACAACATTGCTGGTCCCTGAATAGAACCGGCCTCTCGAATCTGTCAAATCGTTTCCCTCCATTAACCAAAAATACTTTTCATCTTTTTCAGCGTCTTCTCCAAGTCTATCCCTTTTCCCAGAGCCCCCTTGAACAGATCTCCTTCTACCTTTAACCGGTCTACAGCGTTAAAGATTGTAAAATCACGCATCTTCAGTCCCGGTTTCACTTCATCCCAATGCAGAGGCATCGACACAGTCGCCCCCACCTTGGGCCTCAAAGAATACGGACCGGCAATGGTTGCGCCCGGACGGTTCTGCAGAAAATCGAGATACATCTTTCCCTTCCTGTTCGCCACCATACGCTCCAAGCTGGTGTAGTCCGGAATCTGCTTGTGAACAATATTCACCAATAGACGGGCGAACATCTGCGACTGATCATAGCTGTATTTAGCTTCCAACGGAATATAGATGTGCATTCCTGTTGATCCCGAGGTCTTGCAGTAAGAAGGCACGCCGATTGCGTCCAGCACTTTCCTGACCTCCTGAGCTGCTTCTATTACCTGATCAAAGGTATTCTTATCGGGATCCAGATCGATTACGCAATAATCCGGATTATCGGGCGATTGCACTCTACTGAACCAAGGATTCATCTCAATACAGCCGAGGGTGGCCATCCATAGCAGACTCGCCTCATCTGTTCCCACGAGATACTCCTTGTCTTCACCGTCACTAGTGGTATAAGGAAAGGTCTTAGCCCAGTCGGGGGCCTTGCCCTTCACATCCTTCTGATAGAAGCTCGATCCATGGATTCCCCCGGGAAAGCGGTTCAAAGACATAGGACGATCCTTCAGATACGGAAGGATAAACTCAGCTACCTGATAATAGTAATTGAACATATCCCGCTTCGTCACCTTATCCTCGGGCCAGTAAATCTTACTTAGATTCGTGAACTTCAGATCGTGTCCGCAGATCTTTCTCACCTGCGTTTCATCCTTCGGATTCAACAGGGTCTTCCTTTCTTTTTCCTTTGGAGGCTTAAGCGCCTTAAAATCATCTTCCTTCGTCTCCTGCTCTTCAACAATCTCGGGAGTATGGATAGTGGTTTCCCTTACCACATCCTTCGCTTTTTTATCTATCCGCATTCCCTGAAATGAGGGATGTCTGAATACGCCATCGGTGGTTACTTCGCTGAAAGCCACTTCACAAACTAGCTCGGGCTTCAGCCATGTGGCCTTTGCCTTCGGCGGATTCGGACGGAATCGCGATGGTTTGTTGACATCAGGCAGCTCCTTAAAAGGCGATTCACCTGTGATCAGTGGCTTCATCTGAGCCATCATCTCCTTTTGCAACTTATCTGAAAATCCTGTCCCCACCTTCCCTACATACTGCAATACCCCTCCTTCATAAACCCCCAGCAGCAGCGAAGAAAACTGCTTGGCAGTTCCCTCGTTTTTCGTAAACCCGGCTATGATCACCTCCTGTCTCTTATGCACCTTCACCTTCAGCCATTCTTTTGACCGAACATCCGTCATATAGGTACTGCCCGATTTCTTGGCGATGATGCCCTCCAGCCCCATACGCTCCGCCGCCTGAAAGAACTCCAGACCGTTAGCCTTAAATACTTTACTCAGCCGAATCCGGTCGTCGTTTGTTGGCATGATCTCAGCAAGGATTGCCTGCCGCTGGCTCAGCGGTAAACCCCTGAGATCCTTCCCATCATACCAAAGCAGATCAAAGACGTAGTAAGCGAGGTCACCGTCCGCCTCGCTTCGCCAGTTCTGCAGGTCGCCGAAGTTAGAAACACCCTTCTCATTCAATACAAGAATTTCTCCATCGAGCACCGCATTAATTTTCCAGTCCTTCAATATCCGATATATGGGGTAGAAGCGCTCACTAAAAGACTTGTTATTGCGCGACTGCAACTCCACTTCACCATCTTCAATATAGGCTACCGCCCGATACCCGTCCCATTTCACCTCATACTGCCAGCCGGGCGCATCAAACGGCTCATCTACCAGGGAGGCCAGCATGGGCTTAACGTCTTCTGGCATATCCGCCCGCGGAAGCTTTTTCAAGATCTTCTGCGCGTCTACTTCCTCTGTATTCAGATCAGTGTCACCCGGCATGGAAACCTCTTCTGCTGGTTGGGCGGCTTCCTTTTTCTTTTTTGTTTTCTTGGCTTTGCTAAGCTTCTCCTCCTGACCGTTTTTCCAGACCTTATCGCTCGTCTCAGCCATATCATCTATTGTCTTTCCTGATAATACCGACTTATCCAGCTTCGTAATGTCCTTTTTGGATGCGAAGTCGTCATTATGCTTAATCAGTAGCCATGCATTCTCCCCCATTCCATGAGTCTTGACAAGCGCAAATTCGCCCTGCAGCTTCTCTCCGTTCAGCTTAACCTTCACAGAGCCGTCCTTCAACTGCTGCAGTAAATGCTTCTCCTGCGCCTTTTTTCCCGAGATCTCTTCGAGAGGCTCATAGGTTCCCTCATCCCACACGATAACGGTACCTCCTCCATATTCGCCCTTCGGGATGATTCCTTCAAAGGTCCGGTAATCATAAGGATGGTCTTCCACCATCATCGCCAGGCGCTTTACCTTAGGATCCGTAGAAGGTCCTTTGGGAACAGCCCAGCTTTTCAAAACGCCTTCCATCTCCAGGCGGAAGTCATAGTGCAGTCGCGATGCATCATGTTTCTGTATAACGAAGCGTAGTTTATTCTTGTCTTTACTCTTTCCGGCTTTAGGTTCAGCCGTCTTGTTAAAGTCCCGCTTCTCGGCATATTTTTCCAGGCTCATAGTAGTAGATTCTATATTTCTAACAAGATCAGCCCTACAATGGTTTGTCGCACTGCCTAAATACCAGCTGTGTGCACCGGTCTACAGCCCAAGAAGGGACTGATTACATCGAAGGTACAAAGGCTAAAGAGCCGAAGGCTATCATTCGGCGTACATTTGACAGATTTTGAGAACCAAGCAAACCCCCGCTTGTTTAATCTCGAAAACCAAACCATGGCAGAGATCGGATACCACGCTTCACATGAACAATTCAAACCGGGGGAGCTCCTCCGTTACGTCCAAATGGCTGAACAGGCAGGCTTCAAGGCTGTAAACTCCTCGGATCATTTCTTCCCCTGGAGCGAGCGGCAGGGCGAAAGCGGATTTGCATTTGCCTGGCTCGGAGCAGCTATGCAGGCTACATCTCTCCCATTCGGCGTCGTATGCGCGCCCGGGCAGCGCTACAATCCTGCCATTGTTGCCCAGGCGGCAGCAACCCTTTCTGAAATGTTTCCCGCACGCTTCTGGGTTTCCCTGGGCAGCGGTGAGGCGCTTAATGAGATCATCACCGGTGAAAAATGGCCTTCCAAAATCGACAGAAATGCACGACTGCTGGAGTCAGCACTCATCATCAGGTCGCTGCTCGACGGTGAGACGGTATTTCATAAGGGCCTCGTCACTGTAGAAAATGCGAAGCTCTACACCTTACCCGAAGTTAAACCCCTTTTACTCGGAGCCGCAGTTTCACAGGAAACCGCCGGCTGGGTGGGCAGTTGGGCGGACGGACTCATCACCGTCTCCAAGCCAATAGATGAACTTACACAAGTGGTGAACAGCTTCCGTGAAAACGGAGGAGAAGGTAAGCCTATGTACCTGAAAGTTCAGCTGTCCTATGCTGAAAACGACGAAGAAGCACTAGCTGGCGCATATGATCAATGGCGCACCAACGTTTTTCAGGGAAGTGTGCTTGCCAACCTTCGCTCTGTTGAAGAGTTTGATGCTGCAGCAGAGCTGGTGAAACCTGAACAACTCTTTGATAAAGTAAATATATCCTCCGACCTGAATAAGCACGTCGAGTGGATCCGTCAGTATCAGGCGCTTGGCTTCGAAAAGATTATACTTCACAATGTAAACCGTAATCAAGAGTACTTCATCCGGGAGTTCGGCAGGCATGTATTGCCGCTCTTCGCATAATCCAAAGACCACCCCAAACAATAAAGCCCGGAGATGTCTTCCCCGGGCTCTATTGTTGGTTATAGAAGTTTTAGCCTTTTCGGCGTTTTAGATAAGCTTCAACAGCTTCGCGGCTGTTACCAGCCTGTCTGATCGCTTCTCTCACCGTTTCACGGCTTACTCCAAATTTCTCCTCCAGATAAGAAAGTTCATAACTTTCCTCTCCGGAAACTTTACTGGCATCACGCCCATCTCGAATATTCTTATTGTCACTCATAGCTTTCAATTAAATTAGGTATACGTATTTTATTCTATTTTGCGTTTACGCCGGTTTCAAATCCCTGGCTTCCTAAACGATGCCTCTCAATCAGCGCACCAATTTCACTTATTTGTGAATCGTCCAACGGCCAGCTGTTTTCAGTAGCCAGTGCCCAGCCTCCGGACCCTGTCTTCTCGAGTATGATGGGATCACTATCATAGAGCTTGCGCTCTTCATTATTACGTTCGACAGAAAATCGATGATTGTCGGCGTCCATTTGCTCAACAAAAAGCTTTTCTTCCGTCCCCGTCATGTTGAAATTTATCACAAATCGTTCCATAGATGATGTTTTCTTATCTAACAAAATCATAAAGCCCCGGTTTGCACAAACACAATTTTCCAAACAGGCGAGTCTCATTTAAAGTTCCCCCGGGTACCAGATCAAAACATGCACAAACAAAGCAGAGCCAAATCAGATTATCATAGAACGCACAAAAATTCGAGACGCATGACACCCAATCAAATCCTCCTAGCCCCCAACTACCGGCAGTTCCCACGCCCATCCCGGCCCTGGCTTATGTATCAGGAATGGTCGAAAGTCCTCTTTCTTCACGCACCTGTTCCCGGGGAAATACTCCTGCCGCTCATTCCAAGGGGCACGGTCCCGGATCTGTACCTGGGACAAGCCTGGGTTTCCATACTGGTATTCACCGTGCGCAATGCACACCCCCGCTTCGCCTATCCCTTACCATACTTATCCAACTTCCACGAGATTAATTTGAGAACCTATGTTCGATCAGAAAAGACCAGGGTTCCTGGTATCACTTTTCTAGACATCCATGCATCCAGAGTGATCCCTTCTCTTCTCGGAAGAGCATACGGACTGCCTTACCGGGACGCAGACATATTCCGATATAAGACAGCTGAAGCCAATCAGATTGTATCCCGAAAAGAAGACGGTTGCACCATGGATCTGAGCTATACAGTTTCCGATCCACTCCAAACTAAGAAGGTGCTTGACATTTGGTTAACAGAGCGATACATCGCCTACCAACAACTGTCGGATGGCGTATACAGCTACCCTATTCAACACCGGGAATGGCCGCTAAAGAATATCACTGTCGAGGGACAGTTGCATTACAAGTTTGGAACGCTCGAGCTAAACCAGAATGACATGAGAATCATGCACTATGCGGAGAATGTCCAGGTGCTCGTCTGGAACAGAATACGCAACGACTACTCAAAATAAGACGCGTAAGCCGCGGGTAGTTTATCGATATTCTTAATCATAATGTCCTTGTAAAATACCTCGGCAGCCTCACTCTGGAGCTGAATTTTTCCCTTTACAAGTGGTTTGCTGATTTCGCCCTCGCTGTATGATGACTTGGAAAGCGCCATCACCACCTGACCGTTCACAATATGCAGACTTTTATCCCCAAAGCAGATAAGTTCAAGCTCGTTCCATTCGTTCATCGGCCGCTCATAGTTACCGCTGGCCTGGCAAAAATGGTGATTCCCTTCTTTAACTGAACCCATGCGAAGCTCCGGGGCCTGGCGATTGTACACCAGCGTATCTTTTCCTTGCGGCATGGCTGCGCGGATACTGGCCTGCGAATTAGCTATACACCAGAAGTCACCGTGGCTCCTTTCTATCACTTGAAACTCCTGAGAAAGCATCCATGAACGAAAGTAGTCAACGCCACACTCACCCTGAGAATGATACAGTATGCCTGAATCCATCGGCTCATGCAGACGCGGCACCCACTTTTTAGTTCCCCATTTAACCTTGAGCTTTAGATGATAGTTTTGAAATTCCTCTTTCGTGAAAATGCAGCCATAGATCTCTCCGCTGATCCTGAGCACCGGAGCCCCCTCCTGTCGCACTACCGAAAAAACGTTTGCTTCATTCCGCCCGTATCCAATGGGAGCGATAGGCTTTCCCGACTGGTCCCTGGGAACCTGTCCATTATAAGATGTAGTATGCCGGTAACTTTGGTATGTCTCCCAACCCTTCATGGTACCATCAAATAAGGTTCGCCATTCATCCTTCGGTTGAAAAGACGTGAGCGTACATAATCCCAGCAAAATGGCGATGAGGTTGAGGTGCTTGTTCATAATAGGTTTTATGTAAATATAAATATATGACTCTCACTTTTTATGAAAAAAAAAGCATTTTTGCCACATCAACAAACAATGCGCCTTCTGAACGATTATCAGCATTTCCATAAATGCAGTAAAAACATAGCTATGTTCGGTTCATTAAGGCGACAGACATACTGTTTTAATGAAGAAACACATCAAAAAACACGTAAGAAGAGCCAGATACATCTTCTATAAAGAAACCCTCGTCAACTATAAAGAGCACTTCTGGACCTTTCTCGGATCTTTTGCAGGGATTGCCCTTATCGGGTTTTTGCACGATAAGTCTTTCAGCCCAAGCGACAATCTTTTTTTGGTAGGATCCTTTGGAGCTTCAGCTGTGCTGGTCTTCGGTATTATCAATAGTCCGCTTGCACAGCCCCGGAATCTCATCGGGGGCCATGTATTGTCTGCACTGGTTGGGGTGACCGTTCACAAGATCTTTCCTCATGACGTCTGGCTCGCCTCCGGCCTCGCCGTCTCATCGTCCGTTGTGCTGATGCAAATAACCAAGACACTTCATCCTCCCGGAGGAGCCACCGCGCTGATGGCCAATATCGGTTCTGAAAAGATCCTTGCGCTGGGATACTGGTATGTCTTAAGCCCGATATTGTCGGGAGTTCTCGTGCTCTTACTCGTAGCACTCCTTTTCAACAACATGACCTCGCACCGCAGCTACCCCAACAACAAGAAGTGGTATCAAGTATGGCGACGATATAAAAAAAGGCAGTTTCAATAAACTGCCTTTTTTATTACTTCTTTGCAAATACCTGATTCAGGAACCTGGTGATGTGTTGAACCGTCGGATCAAACCAGGGTTCGAACAAGCAGAATGAGTGAGGAGAATTCTCGAAGGTGAACACCTCCGAGTAAACCCCGTTTCCATCCAGCACCTTTCTGAAATCATCCCGGCCAGCATGCATGCGTTCTATTGAGCTGTTTAGAAACAGAACCGGCGCCTTATTATTGGCAGCATGCGTCAGAGGTGAGCCATCTTTCCAGAGTTCCGGATTTTCGGCCTTCCCATAGCCAAACCAGTACGTTGCCGCCGAGGTAGCCTTCCTGTCATCCCCTTCGCCAGACTCAGGGTGAACAAACGACAAGGTGCCATCAATATCTACAATAGCCTGAACGTTTGAAGAGTGAGATTGATTACACTCTCGACCCTCAAATCTTGCCATGTCGCTTGTTGTGCCCACAAAAGCAGCCAACTCGCCCCCTGCTGAAAAACCTATTATTGCTATTTTCGAGCTATCTATGTTGAACTTTTTTGCATTAGCGCGCATCCAGCGCAGCGCAGCCTTCACGTCGTGAACTGCTGCCGGGAACAGTGCTTCGGTCGACAGACGGTATTCCACGGTAAAACTCGCGAAGCCAGCATCAGCAAGATGCTGTGCCAGTGGTATATGCTGTGTCCTGTTGCCCGACCGCCATCCACCGCCGTGAACAATCAGCACGGCCGGGTACCCGGCTGAACGCTTCTTTGCGGGCTGAAAGGCATCGATCCTGAGGTCACGCTCCCCCACGCGGCAATAAACCAGCCCGCGGCTCTCTTTGACAGAGGGAAACTTCTTTTCTCTCACTATCCTGATGTCAGGATACTGCTTCGAAGTACTACGGAAAGCGGAATAGGTAGAATAAGAAGTATCCGGCTTCCCGGTAAGCCCTTTTGTACTTTGCGCCATACAGGCAGAAGCACAAAGAAGGCTGAATATAAGTACGGATGAAAATTTCATATTGTTCTTTTAGGGCTCCGGCGCAATATAGCAAAGCGCCGCAAGATCAGAAACAAGTTTATTGATTTCGCTTGATTAGACGTAAAACTTCGCTGTTGTGGTGGGTAAGCGGCGCAGCATCCGCTACAATATTAATCTACTGAACTAAAGTATCTTATATTTATTTATAGGGTTAAACATCTATTTCGGCAGATGAACGTTATCTAAAAAGATATCGATGAAAACAGGATGAAAAACAAGTGGACGCTATTGTATGGCATCATCATCTTTCTTATTCCGGCAGCGGTGGAAGCAGGAAGCATCAATCAGTTTGTACCAAGTCGTGAGCCGGTCGACAGCTCTACAGACAGCTATCACCCGATTTTCTCTTTTATTCTGCCTTCTGTCCTTGTCTCCTATGGATGGTGTCCCTGGAGAACCGGGTGGTCAGCCGCATCGATCATCATTTGAATCACGAGATGATGGAGGGCAAAACGCATTTTTCCGCTCCGGTAGAAAATGCCCTGCAATACAGTCCCGCGGCCATGGTATACGCGCTAAAAGCCTTCGGGATAAAAGGAAGAAGCAAGCTCATTGATCAAACCAATTTATACCTGATGGCAAATACGCTGAGCAAGTTATCCGCATCTTTCGGCAAGGATCACTTTCACAAAACCCGTCCCGCGGGAGATCCAAGATCCTTTCCTTCAGCACACACAGCGACGGCCTTCACAGCGGCCGAGTTTATGCATCAGGAATATAAGGACCAGTCCCCATGGTTAGGATATGCCGGATACCCTTTGGCCGCCGTTACAGGCGCATTAAGGCTGACGCACAACAAGCATTGGTTCAGTGATGTTATTGGAGGAGCCGGTGTGGGCATTCTTTCGACTAAAATCAGTTACGCGGCCTATCCCTGGTTAAAAGAGAAGCTATTTCATACAAAGTCGCATGCCACGATTTTGCCCTATCGAACAGACGGTACAATAGGGCTCATGTTTCAGAGCTCGCTGAGGTAATGTCATGTCCATTGACGCCTACATCAGACCCCCTTAACTTCAATGAGAATCAGTCGCTTGCCTGACCACCGTCATCTACAAGACGCCCGAAGTGTGTGACATTAGATCTATAAAAGCATCAAAAAATGGACTCAATATACATCCGGCGTCCAGACTGTTCACGTACCGCGAGCAAACATCGCCAGCAGGCGCTCCCAGCCGCTTATAGTAGGGATCCCTCCTCTTACCTGTACCAGTTGCTCCGCAACTGCAGATCGATTGCTGGTTTTCTGAAAGACCAGTTAAGGTATATTTCCCATACGCTCGACAGATGCAGCCGGTTGCCGGATGACAATTTCGATCTCCGGATTCACTGTCTGGAGCGACAGATCACCTTCCTTCAGATCCTGACGAATAAAGTTGAAGAGGACCTGAATGATTACCACTGCGTACTAAAAGAAACCGCCGCAAACTGCGCGGTGAGTAGCAAGCCTGCCTTAATGGAAGAGGGAGAACGAATTTCAGCAGAGCTTGATGATCTCCGTGACATCATTGCATTTACCAAAAAATCAGTACATATCCTGTTCAGACACTCTTCAAAGCGGTCGTTTCGCGCGTCCAATGGGCCGGACTACGACTAAACAAGGCCGCGATCACGCTTACTGTTTTTGCGGAAGAAATGCCTGATGCGGTGTCATGAGCAGTTGGAAGACTTAACGGCGGAGAACCCTGAAGTTAAAAGGCTAGCAGCACGAAATGTACGCGGATCTTATCGGCCCTTCGGGCCAGCTCTTTAGGAAGCTTCAGATCGCTTTTCATGTCCAGATCCGGCAACTGCACCAGCATCGATCCGTCTTCATCCTGCCGCACCCGAGGCTGCGCCTTCAGTACCTCCTGCAAAGGACTATTCGCGTTGAACTCCGTACCCGCCAGAAAGCTCAGATCGCCATTGTGCAAGTCGCGCTCTCTGGATAAAGTACCCGGCACACTACGCACGCTACGATGCACTGCCGAAGATACGCGCGTATAAGTACGCCCGTCAGTATACCGGCATGCTGGTTCAAAGGCGCGGCGGATGATTACAGCCGCAGAGCCGATCATCCCCGTCCTTAGGTTTATTCGGGTGGTGGTTCAAGAGCTTGGAACGTTTAAAGCTAACCTGTACTTTGTAGGCGCATGTTAACCAGATGGCGATAAGAACGCTCTCAATCTACAGAGCCGGAGGTACGGTATGCACGAGAGCGGCAGAACAGCTCGACTACCGGGTTATGTCCGGCGGCGTTATCGCGCTTGTTCAGGTTATAGCAAGTCCATGTTTTAACTGCATAACATGGACTCGTTATGGCTGTAAGAAAGACGAAATACAGCCTGAATGTACAGGAATACACCTGAGATCAACTACTGTACTCTGTTTATAATCCTTTTGTCAGAAAATCTGAAAATGACTGGGGTCATTTCTATCGGCAGGCTTATTTCGTAAACTTGAGAAGACCACATAAATGCAATGTCATGAGAAAACTCTTCTTACTAGGTGCTTTCGCATCAGCACTAATCATCTCTTCATGCGGAGGAGATCAAAAGAAATCGCAAAATACCGACGCAGCCGCCGGCACGCGGCAAGCGACCAGTGAAAGTACTGATGCCGCTCCGGTCATCAGCAATACGGTCGTTATCACAGGCAATGATCAAATGAGATTCGACCTGGACGAAATCAGAGTAAAGGCTGGTGAAAAGGTAACATTAACCTTCAAGAATGCGGGGGTATTATCCAAAGAAGCAATGGGACATAATTGGGTTTTGTTAAAGCCAGCTACAGACGTAGCCGCATTCGCTACAGAAGCGATGGCGAGCAAGGCAACAGAATTTATCCCTACAGGTTCCAAAGCGATTATTGCGCACACCAAACTACTGGGTCCCAATGAGTCGGATACCATCACCTTTACAGTTGAAAAAGGAGAATACGAATATATATGCAGCTTTCCCGGCCACTACGGCATTATGCGCGGAAAGCTGATCGCCGAATAAAAGCGTATCCGGTCAAGGGAGGCGGAACTTCAATGATGGGCCTCCCCTGACTCCGGATAAAGCTCCTGTTGTTAATTGTAACGATCTACGGCGAGCTGAAAGTCTTCATCCCGCAGGTGCACGATCTCTGTAGCCTTTTCATAGTTAGTCGACTTCTTGGAGAAGAAGTCATGCTGCGTGGTATCTACATTCAAGCCATTCAACACGATCGGATTGATGTCCTTCACATCAAACACCTCCTCAAAGCCGAGATTCATCATCGCCTTATTGGCATTGTAACGCACATACTCCTTTACCTCTGCGGTGAGACCGATGTCGGTATATACCTCATCTGTGTACTTCAGTTCATTTTCGTACAAGACATTCATCAGCTCGGTCATCTCGCGTCTGGCTTCTGCCTTGTCGTCTAGTCTTTTGTAAACGTCCTGTGCCAGGAGGCCTACAAAAACACCATGAATGGATTCGTCGGCTACAATCTTCTTAATGATGTCTGCACTGGCTACCATCTGTCCCTGTCCGCATAACCATAGCGGCATAAAAAAGCCACTATAGAAGAGGAAGGATTCAAGAAGCACAGAGGCTGCCAGAGCCATGAACAACTCATGGTCGGTGATCTGCGACTTATCGAGCACCCGGTAATAGCGGTCGATCGTTGCTGCCTTGAATTGCAGGCGTTTATTTTCCTGTACCCAGGTAAAAAGCTCGTTGATCTCCGGCGTGCTGCATACCGTTGTGAAAATGGTGGAGTACGACTTGGCGTGGATCGCTTCCATCATGCACATGAACGACAAAACGGCTTTGTTTTGCAGGGAGTCGATATGGTCGATGATCTTCGGCATTCCGGTATGGCTCTGTAGTGTATCGAGCAAGGTCAATCCTCCGAGCGCATGTTTATAGGCATCCTGAATTCCTGGCTCCAGGCTCTTCCAGCTATCGATGTCTTTTGATGGTATATATTCGGTGTCTACCCAGAACTGACGGATATTCTGCTCCCAGAACATGCCGGCATAATCGTTTTCAGGGGTATTCCAGTTAACTGCTGTATATTGTTTCATCTATGGATACAAAATTGTATTTCAAATAAATGAGAGGTCCCGGATTTCCCGTCCGGGGACCTCATCATTAAGCTTCTTTTTTTCGGCACTATACTGCGCAGGATACACATTCATCAATGCCGGCTTTGCGTGTCCTTGTATAATACAGGGATTTTAGTCCCAGTTTATGGGCATAGATATAGTATACCGCCAGGTCGCGCGTACTGTCTTTGGTATTGGTATGCAGGATAGTGGAGATTCCCTGATCCACATGTCGCTGAATGACGGAGATCAGTCGCAATACTTTCTTCTGGTCCATATCGTATGCCGATTTGTAGAAGAAGTAATTGTCGTTGGTCAGGTACGGCATCGGGTAATAGGTGGTACTGTCGCCATACTCACGAACTTCTATCACATCTACAACGGGCATCACGGAAGCCGTGGAGTTCATGATATACGAAGTAGATTGGTTCGGCGCAATGGCCATCCGGTACGCGTGGTAAATGCCATGTTCGGCTACTTCAGCCTTCAGTCGCTCCCAATCTTCTTTGCCAGGGATCTCTACTCCTTCAAACAGACGGGCAACCTTTTCACTTTTGGGTCGAATATCATCCCGGATATATCCATCAAAATAAACCCCTGAAGCGTAATCAGATGACTCAAATCCTTTAAACGTTTTCTTTCGGTCCCTGGCGATCTCCATAGAACGTTCAATGGAATAGAAATTGACCATCATAAAGAACACATTGCAGAAGTCTAACGCATCTTCACTCTCATACATGATGAAGTTTCGGGCGAGGAAGGCATGAAGGTTCATGGCTCCCAGACCTACACTGTGCAGCTCTTCGTTCGCTTTCCGGATGGAGGGTACCATCTCAATGTTGGTAATGTCTGAAACAACGGTCAACGAGGTCATTGCTGTTTTCACTGCTTCCTTCACACGCTTGTTCTCCATGACGGTGACGATGTTCAGGGAGCCGAGATTACAGGATATCCCGTAGCGGATCGTGTCTTCCTTGCCGTAGCTTTCGATATCAGATACCTCTGATACCTGCATGATTTCGGTGCAGAGATTAGAGAACTTCACGCTTCCTAGTCCGTTCAGGGCATGTCCCCGGTTGGCGTTATCCTTGAAGAATATATAGGGGTATCCACTCTCCTTCTGCGTTTGCGCAATCTTAACGAGCAGGTGGCGTGCATTAATCTTCTTCTTTTTGACCTTGGGATTGGTGATGAGCTCTTCGTACATCAGGTCCATATCCATCTCATCGAGGTACTTGCCATACTCCAGCATCACTGTATGGGGATAGAACAGGTAGCAGGACTCGTCTTTCTCGGCAAGTTCCATAAACTTATCGGGAACGATGACGCCGATCGAAAGGGACTTGATGCGCACTTTCTCGTCGACATTGATCTTCTTACAGTCCAGGAACTCTTCGATATCGGTATGAAAGATATTCAGATAGACCGCACCTGCACCTGCGCGCTGGCCGAGTTGGTTGGCATAGGAGAAGGTATCTTCCAGGATCTTCATTACGGGCAGGACACCGCTTGAGCGGTTCTCCACTCCTTTTATAGACTCGCCGCGCCCACGCACCTTCGACATATTAAAAGATACGCCGCCGCCGATAGAAGAAAGCTTCATGGCTGAATCAATGGCATAGCCGATGCCGTTCAGATTATCGCCCACCTCATCAAGAAAGCAGGAAACGAGCTCTCCCGAGCGCTTTTTTCCGGCATTGAGGAAGGTTGGTGTTGCAGGCTGATATTCCTGATTGATCAGGATCAGGGCCTGAGACATGGCTTCATCCAGGTTACCGCGAGAAAGGAACAGGGCTACGGCGACCACGCGGTCTTCATAGCGTTCGAGAAACTTCTCACCGGAGTCATCCCTTAAGGCATAGCTCTGGAAGAACTTGAATGCACTCATGAACGACGGGAACCTGAATTTACGGGCGTAGACCATATCGTAAACCTGCTTCATCTCTTCGAAGGTGTACCACTCATAGAAGTTGATGTAATAATCATTCTCGATGAGGTAGTCAATCTTTTCCTTCAGCGTATAGAAGAATACGGTGTTCTTATTGACGTAGTCGAGGAAGTAAGATCTGACTGCTTCTTTGTCTTTGTGCAGGCTGTATTCGTCATCCTGCTTTCTCATAATCTCGTTATTCAGCAAGATCCATTTTTTTGCAATCATGTATATTGTTCTATTATTTCAATGAAGTTCGTAACGTCATTCCTGGTGCCTGCTAGCTCAAACTTGAGCGACACCGGGATCTGATAATGTGATGAAACGCGGTCGGCCGCCCGGGCAAAGTTCTGTCCCCAGTTCCTGTTGCCACTGGATGATACGGTCCGGATACAGCTGCCATACTGATTCATGAACTGCAGGGTTGTATCGGGCACCTCGCCCATGCGTGTGGTAAACGTGACGAGGTGGCCGGGGTGTTCCGCCTGAAGATCCGGACTTATTCGCTGAAGGTGCCAGCTGCGCAGTTCGCGTACCTTCTCCATAAACCGCTCCACATTGCCGGTTTTGGTATCGTAATAAATCCACATGTTTCTATACGGCGAGTGCTTTTTGGAGTTCTTCAGGCTTGAAGCCGATGATGCGGTGCAGAATTTCGTCCTGGTGCTCAACAATTACGGTAGGAACTGAGCGCACCTTGTACTTCATCGCCATTTCAGGCTGATCAAAAGGATTTACAGTGATATATTGGACACCTTTCATATTCAGGTACTCAGATACCATATTGCATGGAGCGCAGTCTTCCTTTTCGAATTTGATGATTTTTTTCATTGCCAGAGATGTTTGAATGTTAAGTAATGTTTCGCTTCGGTTTTCATCAGCATGAGAGAAGATCTTTCATGCTGATGAAGCCGGGTCACAAAATTGCGATATCAAGCATCAACGCAAGCGATAAGTTATCGACACCTGTTGATAAGTAATCACCGGATCGGCGATTAATGACAATGACAGGACGTGAAATAACGGGATTTTTTATGTAAGCTATGGGATTCGGCTGATGTGCAATAGCGTGATGCTATTTACGCCGCATCCATCCCTTCAGTATAGAGCCGGCACGTCCAACTGTTCCAATCTTGTCGGCGAGAACCTCAATCAGGTTACCATCTGCCTGCTCAATATCGGTCATATTGATTCCGCTTTCCAGTTGCTTCGGGAAGATCATCAGCAGACTGAAACTGCTGAAATACTGGTGCAGGTAGTAAGGCAGCTTGTCGAGCTCGCGGGTGTAAGAAATGTGCCCTTTGCGCGAGGAAATGATCAGGAACAAGTCGTTCTGCTTCAGCTCCCGGCTCAGGATCAGGAAGTCTTCCCAGTTGCTGAACTGCTGAAACGTTTTTACCACCATGGTGTTGCGGGTCTGGTCCACCGTCTGAATGGCATCCATTGTGGCTTCATTGGCATAGAACACCAGCGGAAGGGCTGCCTCGCGGGCAATGTTATATACCTTACCCAGCCAGTGAATAAATCCGGGTTCCAGCTCGGCTTTAGGCGGCACGGCGGCAACAATCCGTTGCAAGGTATTGATGGGCTGCAGCGGTTTGTAGATATAGACGGTCTCATTCACCCGCTGCAGGATGTTCCCGGCTACGGGGCCCAGGAACTGAAGCTGGCTGCTATGGCGGTGAAGGCCAATCAGTACGTCGGTGATGGCATGTTCCTTAATCGTATAGGTAATGGCATTGCTGACGTTGATGTCGTAGCGGGTAAGCGGCTCGAGCGTATTTTCCGAAGCGGCGGCGTGGCTGATGGCTTTGTCCATCATCTTTCTTCCGGCAACCTGTGTGCTTCCGGAGGTGTTTTCATCGCTGACGATGTGCAACGCGTAAACAGGAATATTGCTCTTTCGCGGCTTGAGGATCAGGCCAAGGTCGACGAGGTCCTGTACTGTTTCGGGGTATGCCAGGGAGATCAATATCTTCTCATCTGTGTTTTCCGCGGCCAAGTCCATGCTCTCTTCCTCTAATGCAAGAGTCTGAGAGGCTTTCTCCACCACAAAGGAGCTGATAGCGCAGCTGACCAGGATAAGGATAATGGTACCGTTTAGCACGTCTTCGTTTAACAGACGGATAGGCTCACCGGCAGCTGTTTCACCCACAATGATGTTGTAGCCTACGAGAATAATGGCCAATGTGGCTGCAGCATGCGAAGTACTTAAGCCGAAGATCATCTTCCCTTCGGCTGCGGATAGCTTGAAGATCTTCTGAGTAAATAGGGCTGCCAGGTATTTGGTCAATACCGCAACCAGTACGATCACCCCTGCTACCTTCAGTGCGCCAACACCATTGAAGAGAACCCTGATGTCGACCAGCATACCGACTCCGATCAAAAAGAAAGGTATAAAGAGGGCATTGCCGACAAAATCGATGCGGTTCATCAGCGGAGAAGAATGAGGTACGAACTTGTTCAGCACGAGCCCCGAGAAGAAAGCCCCAATGATGGCTTCGATACCTGCCGCTTCCGCGAGGAAGGAAGAAAGGAAAACAATGGCGAGAACAAAGATATACTGCGAGATGCTGTCTTCGAATTTCTTAAAGAACCAGCGGATCATAGGTGGAAAGAGGAAAAACACCACACATACGAACATGATGCAGGAGCCGCCAAGCTGAACCCAGAAGGAGGATGATACATCTCCTTTGCTGACTCCGGCAATAGCAGCCAGGATGAGGAGGGCCAGGATATCGGTGATCATGGTTCCACCAATCGTGAGGGTAACAGCCCGGTTCTTAGATATACCGTAGCGACTGGCGATTGGATAGGCAATCAGCGTATGCGTAGAGAACATGCTGGCCAGGAGAACCGACGACAAAAGGCCGTAACCAAGCACGTAGTAGCTGGCTAATGAGCCTACAATGAGGGGAAGGAGAAAGGTAGTAAGCCCGAATACCACGATTTTGTTCCTGTTCTTTTTAAACTCACTGAGGTCGATCTCCAGTCCCGCGAGGAACATAATATACAGAAGTCCCACCGTACCAAACAGCACAATGCTGCTATCACGCGTCAGGAGATTCAATCCGTAGGGGCCGACAATCACGCCGGCAATGATCAGCCCGATAATATGGGGCACTTTGATCTTATTAAATAATATAGGGGCAAAAAGTATGATGAACAGTACCAGTGAGAAGATCATAACAGGATTCCTCAGAGGTAATGTAAATTCAAGGTTTGACAATAACACCATCAACATAGACATCTCTTAGGGGGCTGAATTATTTGGATAATTCCAGTGCGTAAACGATCCTGCAATCGCCGGAACGGAGTATTTCGCGGACGCCCGTAAGCTTTCCACTTGAGTTTATCTGCATCCTGACGATCATTCGCGTAGATGCATCAGCTTGTTCTTCACTGGGCCTGGCTGTGAGTTCAATACCTCTGGCGGTGGAAATTCCCGAATAGACGCGCACCAGTTTGCCACGCACCGTGGCCTTGGCGATGAGCACATCGTTCTGGTATCCGAGTTCCCATTGTTCATTTTTAGTATCACCGATGGCTGACCCCGGACAACTTGTTTCGGTACAAATCATCTTCACGGCCCAGGTACCTACCAGATCTGCGTTATACATGGCGGTGTCCGCGGGATTTACGCTGTTCGTGTCCAACTGCTTTACCCGTTCTGTTAATTCCTGCTCCTTTATCTGCAGCGTCTTTTCTTTCAGAAGCAACTCCTGCTCCTTTTGAGAAAGCTCGATCTCTTTTCTTCGTAAAGCATCTTCTTTCTTCTTGTCGTAACAACCGCTTGAAAGCAACAAAACAGCCAGTAAAAAGCAAATATTTCTCATCAAAATATAGTTTGGTATTTCATAATCATGGAAGCTTCTGTAAGCACATTATCCGAAAAACATAGCTTGGTCACTTCATCTTTTACAGAACACGTATGCGGTAAAGTTATCGATTGTAGTCTCTAAACTGAAATTAATAGCCTTTTGTTCCAGGATTGTTATACTATCTGGCTAATTGAATAACCTCAATCCAGTTGGGATTTCTGCCTGCCGCGGCGTCTGCCACCTTGCTTAGTGCGCCGTTTTGCGGGTTGATCCGGTACACGCTGAGGCGATGCGACTGCTGTCCCGCTACAATAAGGAATTTACCGCTGGGATCTATGTTAAAACTGCGTGGCTGCGTCTCTGTCTGGTAGTGAGCGATGACTGTTAATTTCCCGTTTAGGAGGTCTATTCTAAAAGCGCAAAGGGTATTGGAGCCGCGGTCTGTGGTATAAAGGAATTGTCCGGATGGATGGACGTGAATATCGGCGGCAGAGGGCTTGCCGGTATGTGCTGCAGGCATGAGGCTGACAGAAGACAAAAGCTTCAACGCGCCTGATTGTACGCTTTCGTAGGTGTTTATTGTTCCATCCAGCTCATTGATCAGGAACCAGAAGCGTCCTTCTGGATGTTCTGCAAGGTGACGCGGCCCAGATCCGCTAGCGGTTTTGATGAGAGGTGGATCGTTGGGCCTTAGCGTTCCTGTGCCGGGATCGAGCGTGTACTGAAGGATCTGATCGTCTCCGAGATTCGGCACATAAACATGCCTGTTAAGATGATCGGCAACGATGGCATGAGCATTCTTTCCGGTGCTCAGAACCTGCAGGGGTTCTGACTGAACCATCCCATCAGTTCCGATAGCATTGACGGATACCTTGCTCCCGGAATACGATGCAGCGAAAAGATATCGCCCAGACTGATCGACTGAAAGGTAAGCCATATTATCAGGCAGCCTGGTAGTCGCAAGGTGGTCGAGCATACCATTTTGGGGGTTGATAGAAAAAGTGCTGACTGCATAGGGCTCTGATCTGAGCGAAGCATACAGATAGCGTTTGTCAAGGCTAAGCGCCAGCGGCATCACATTACCGCTGGTGGGCTCGCTTTCGACGAGGCTCAATTGCCCGGTAGTGGTGTCCAGTTTCATGACGAAGATCTCCCGGCTGTCGGCATTTGAGATATAAACCACTGTCTCCCCCTGTGGCTGAACAACTTTGGAACGCCCGCTTTGCTGCTCGTGCAGATGACTTCCGGAATTGTGCGAAAGGCATGAGCTCCATGTACAAGGAGCGCATAGGCACATGAGGAGTCTCAGGAAGATGATCTTTTTCATAAACAGCTTTCTATCAAAGTCTCCGCAATGTAAAACATTTCTCCGGCGGCAGATCATCGTACGAGAATTTTTCTTACCTTTGCGGCTTATTCCTTGAAAATAAAGCATACCGCATCTCGTTTGCCTTTTTTCCTTCAAAGGCATAATTACCAAAAACATTCATGAAGAAGATTGTAGATTTTAGAAAGCTCCTGGGAGTTAATGACAGTACTGAGTTAAAAGAACTGAAAACTATTTACCGTAATTTTATGAAGGATTGCCATCCTGACAAGTTTCAGGACAATCCGGAGGAACAATTAAAAGCGGAAGCAAGAAGCAAGGAGATCATTGAGGCTTACCACTTTCTGGTTAGCATTGCACCTGAAACACGCGTTGCCAATCAGGAAGAATACACCACTACTACCGGAACAAGCGCTATCGCTGATTTCGAGTATAAATCTCAGACGCTGAAGATCACGTTTATGGACGGCAGTGCATATGAGTACTTTGACGTACCAAAGGGCGTTTACACCAAGTTGATCAATGCTGATTCCCCGGGTCGTTTCGCAAGACGACATATTTATAACGAGTTCGTTTACCGCAACGTCAGCAAGCTGGCGACGGCATAAGACCTTAAAATGGATGGCCCTTGTTTCTTATCAAACAAGGGCCATTTTATTTCCTTTCGCAAGCGGACCCATCCGTGCGCCCAATTTTCACTAATTTCGACGGATAATATTCATTGAAGCGTGTGATGATAAAACAACAAGAGAAGTTTATCTGGGCAGATCAGCTGCGTACCGCTGCCATAGTCGGCGTGGTCACTGTTCATTCAGCCGCTTCCATACCTCCTCTTTTCGGACAGATCTCTGGCGCCAACTGGTGGACAGGACATCTGATAGACTGTCTGGCACGTTTCTGTGTGCCCGCTTTTGTGATGCTCTCCGGCGCGTTGCTGCTCAAGACCCATAGCCGCCCCTTGGATTTCTACCGACGGCGTTTTTCGAGGATTGTTTTTCCCTTTCTCTTCTGGAGTTTGATTTACAGCCTGCTCCAACTGGCGATTAAGTCGGGACACCTGTGGCAGATGTCGCGATCCGAGTATTTGAGTTTATTCGGCAAGCAGCTTATTCAGGACAGCATTTCCTACCATTTCTGGTATGTTTACATGATCCTGGGGCTTTACCTGCTAATCCCAGTTCTGGGCAAGTGGGTCAGAAGAATGTCGGGTCCTGCTCTTCTTGGTTTGAGCGGACTGTGCTTCATTGGTGTTTTTTGTGCGGACTTTTTTGTAGAAGACCTGAAGGTTCCGGATGTACTGCGCTATGTCGGGTATCTGCCACTGGGTTACTATTTGGGCAACCGGCAGTTTAAAGGAAATATGCAGCCGCTTTGGCTGTTGCTGACGCTAAGCGGCTTTCTCCTTACGGCTGTAGGTACTTTCTGGATCTCGAGTCAACATGAGCGTTTTGACGCCAGCCTGTATGGTTACGCGAGTCCGAACATCCTGATGTATTCTGTTGGAGTATTTATGCTGTTCCGAAACATCAACTGGCCCATTCCATCCAGAGTTAGTGCCTTCATCAGCAGATACAGCTACGGAATATACCTTGTTCACGTACTGACACTTAGCCAGATAAAACTCAAGTGGTTCATGCAGTATCCGCTGTTGTCCATCCCCTTGAGTGTTGTACTGTGTATGGCAGTATCAGGACTCATTATCTTTTTACTCAACAGACTCCCCGGAGGCAAGTATATCTCCGGTTAAGAGCCAGTTCAATGTCTTTTGAACCATGCAGCTTGAGAACGGAGTTTCACGCGCTGCGGAGCTTTCGACTTAGCCTTTGTAACGGTAACCTAGCAGGCGCAGCGCATTGAACACTACCAGGAGTGTTGAGCCTTCGTGACCTACGACCGCAACTCCGATATTCGCGACGTTGAGAATGGTAAGCGGAACCAGGATGGTCACCATGCCCAGACTAATCCAAAGATTTTGCTTGATGATACGATGAGACTGCCTGCTGAGGCCTATGGCAAAAGGCAAGTTAGTCAGGTTATCGCTCATCAGGGCCACGTCTGCAGTTTCAAGCGCCACATCAGAACCTGCAGCTCCCATGGCAATACCCACGCTGCTTTTCGCCATTGCAGGTGCATCGTTCACGCCGTCGCCTACCATCGCTACGCGCTCTTCCCTCTTCAACAGCGCACCAATAGAATCAAGCTTCTGTTCAGGCAGCAGACCTCCCCATGCTTCCGTGATCCCTATCTGCTGCGCTACAGAGTCAGCTACCTGCTGATTATCGCCGCTCAGCATGACCATGCGGCGGATTCCCAGTTGCTTCAATCTCCTGATCGTTTCTGATGCTTCCGGTCGCGGTGTATCCATTACTGTAATGATGCCTATAGTCGCATCATTCTGTTGAACCACGATGGTTGTATGCCCATCACGTTCTTTAGAAGCTGTGAGCTGGCGGATGTCTTCCGGTAGATCGCTGAACATAGCGGCATTCCCAATCAATATCCGGGAGCCCTCTACATCTGCACTGATGCCATGACCTGCGACAGAGGTCACGCTGCTAACTGCTATATTTTTAAGGTCGGAGATCTTTTCTCCGGCAGTTACGATGGCCGCAGCGATAGGATGATTACTGTGATGCTCCACAGCGGCGGCAAGACGCAGGACCTCCTGCTCTGAGGCACCGCTTACGGCAGTCACCGATGTAAGCTTTGGCTTTCCTTCAGTAAGTGTGCCTGTTTTATCGAAGGCAATTGCCCGCAGTCCGCCAAGCTCTTCCAAAGGACCGCCGCCTTTAAACAGCACACCGCCACGGGCACCACGTGCTATTCCGCTCAGTACTGCACTTGGTGTAGATATGGCCAGGGCACAAGGGCTGGCTGCCACAAGGACCGCCATCGCCCGGTAGAAGCTATCCTTGAAAGGTTCGTCGATGAATAAAAAGGCGCAGAGTAAAATCGCCACGAGAGCAATGACTCCCGGGACGTAGTAGATCTGTACCTCGTCTGTGAATATCTGGGTGCGCGACTTCTGAGCCCTGGTATCGCTGACAAGTTTAATGAGCCGGGCCAAGGTAGAATCAGTCGTGAGCTTAAGTACCAGAATCTGGAGCTCGGAGCCACCGTTTATAGTCCCTGAAAAGACCCGGTTCTCAGGATGAAGATCATTGATATTGACAACATTCACATCTACATCCTCAAGAGCTTGTTTATCTACAGGCACACTCTCTCCCGTGATAGGTGCCTGGTTAACAGGCCCCGCACCTTTCACGACAACGCCGTCGGCAGGAATCCTGGCATCAGGCTTCACGACGACCAAATCACCAATTTGCAGATCTTCTATCTTTATTTCCACCACTGCAGTGCCCTTCTTCACAAAGGCTGTCTTTGGGTTGAGTTCAGATAATGCAGATATGGATTTATGAGCTTTGCTCATGGCTGAATGCTCCAAGGCATGACCCAGACTGAAGAGGAAGAGCAGTAAAGCTCCTTCAGACCATTGTCCCAGGGACGCTGCTCCAACAGCAGCAGCCAGCATCAGGAAGTCGATGTCGAAACGTCCTTTCAAAATACTGGCAGCGGCTTCCTTCAACGCAAAAAACCCACCGAAGAAGAATGATACGATATACAGCAGGAGCGGAATCCAATGATTTACGCTTTCCAGAAAAGAAAGAAAGAATCCCAGCGTGAGGAATGACCCGGCAAGAATACTGAATCTTAGTTCTGTCTTTGATCCGAAAATGCCATCATGGTCGTGAGCTCCGTGATGATCATGATCGTGATGATGATGTTCTGACATAGTCTATGAAATGCTTGTGTTCAAAGATATCGATATAGGGGAGATAAATACGTCTTTTTACATTGTTAGTAGCACGAGGAGTCTAAAGAAAAACAATCAAAGTACTTCCTTGTTGGATTTGGAAGGCTGAAAGGCATATTGCGGACTCAAAAACAACATCTATGAAACACCTCCCATTTCTGACACTCGCCGCCGTGCTGCTTTCTTTTTCTTCCTGTTCGGAAAAGATTGTGGGCACCTGGAACATTACACGCTATCAGCGAATTGTACCAGGAGGTAAAAACGAAGTTACGGTGACCAACATCGGGACGATGAAGTTCAAGAGCAACAAGACCGGCGAGAAGGAGGTTAAATATTCCATCCTGAACAATAAGGTGGAGAGCCTGACATCTTTCAAATGGAACTTATTCGATAATTATGTAACCATCCATGGTGCGGATGATGAATTTAACAAGACCTGGATACAGGTAGAGAACTCACGTAAAGTACAAATCCTGAAGTCGACCGACGGCTCAGATGGCGTACAGGTTCTCGAATTAAGAAAATAGGTTTATATGGCGGGTATGCTTTAGGCATACACACTGTTTCTATTTAACCAGCGTGGCGGTGTTTGTTCAGGTAGTGCCCAAGTGTTTGTTCACGTACTGCCGGAGGATAGGAATATCTGCTTCTGCCCAATCGAGCGCTGCCAGGTCCGTGTGCCTGAACCAGCCATAGGCCTGGTGTTCTTTCAAGCTGATATTCCCGGATAATATGGAACAAACGAAAGGAATCAGGCGGATGCTTTTCTTTTCGTACTGATGAACCGATGCGGGAAGCTCTTCCTGTACAGTAATAGCTAAATCCAGCTCTTCCTGTATTTCCCTGACCAAGGCCTGCCTGGGAGTCTCTCCGGGACCCATCTTTCCGCCAGGGAATTCCCATTTACCGGGAAGATCCATAGACGCACTACGTTGCGCCGCCAGCACCTCTCTACGATCATTCACGATCAGGGCACAAACAACATCAATCAGCATCCTCGCTTATTCACTATAGAAATCTTCAAGTGACTGGAAATACACTTCATTCCAGCCTTCTACGATATCATCATAGTTTTCATCGGATATATTGGTGTGTTTCAGCTCTACAGACGTTCCGTGCTTGTGAGGATGCAGCTTAATGGTGACAATCGATTCTTCGGGCTGATCACCAAAGTACCATTGCTGAACAATCTTTTTACCGTGTTCAAATTCCAGGTTCTTCCCTACTATACTGCCTTCCCAGAGGGAGAACTCAGAGCCCGGCTCTGTGGACATCTCCGCTTCTTCGCCACTCCACAAATGAATGGTGACCGGGTTTGTCAGCGCCATATAGACCTCCTCCGGAGAGGCAGGTATGATATAATATTTGGAAAAATCTTTCATGCTTTTTTGCTTGTACTAAACTCAAAGATAAGCATAAGATGACAGATCGGTATTTACATCAGCAAACATTCCATGCCTGTACAGGGTTATAGATACTGCATTTATAGCGCACAGATATATGATCGAAACCGAGGAACAGAAAACAGAGTCAAACAAGATATACAGAGAAGCCCTTGAAATACTGAATACTAGCGGCGCTCACTACATGTTGGGTGGAGCCTTCGCCATGTTCAACTATACAGGCATTTTCCGCGACACAAAAGATCTGGACATATTTTGCAAGCCCAGTGAATATACCAAAATCCTGAAGCATTTCGCCGACAATGGCTATGAGACGGAGCTCACCGACGTCAGATGGCTCGCAAAAGTCTATAAGGGCGATTTCTTTATCGATATTATTTTCGACACCGTGAATAATATCTGCACCGTGGATGATACCTGGTATGAACATGCACCTAGTGGTGTGTTTGAGGGCATACCTGTTAAGTATATTCCGGCGGAAGAGCTGATCTGGTGTAAGATCTATGTGCAAAACAGGGAAAGGCATGACAGTGCAGACATCAATCATACGCTGCTGAAGTATGGTAAGCATCTGGACTGGAAAAGAATCCTATTCCGTCTTGATCAGCATTGGCATCTCCTGCTGGCCCAAATACTTATTTTTCAGTTCGTCTACCCGTCTGAATATACAGACATCATTCCGAAGTGGTTATTCGATGAACTGATGGAGCGGGCGAGAGAACAATATGATATTCCGGCATCGCTGGAAAAAGTTTGTCGCGGACCTATTATCGATCAAACGCAATACAAGATCGATATCAAGGAATGGGACTACAAGGTATGTACGATTAAAACTGTCTAGAATGGAGAACGAAACCAAGAAAATACGGATTGCAGCCGTTGGGGATGTACACATTAGAGAATCTGATAAAGGTAAATGGTCTGAATACTTCAAGGAAGTATCGCGACAAGCGGACATCCTACTGATCTGCGGGGATCTGACAGACACAGGGGATGAAGGAGAAGCGGAAGTACTGGCTCAGGAACTGAAATCATGCACGATACCCGTCATTGGGGTATTGGGTAACCACGACTATGAAAAGGGCCGTCATAAGCTCATCAGGCAGATACTCCAAAACAACAATATGACGATCCTGGATGGAGAAGCGATTGTGGTGAACGGAATTGGATTTGCCGGGGTTAAAGGCTTCGGCGGGGGCTTCGACGGGCATATGCTGTCGATGTTCGGAGAAGGTGCCATGAAGGCGTTTGTTCAGGAAGCGGTGGATGAAGCCCTGCATCTGGACCGGGCATTGGCCAGACTGGATCAGGAGCATGAAAACATCAAGAAAATTGTGCTCCTTCACTATTCACCGATCAAGGAAACGGTAAAAGGCGAGCCGGAGCAGATATTCCCGTTTCTTGGGTCATCGCGACTTGCCGAGCCCCTAACCAGAAGGAACGTGGTGGCTGCATTTCATGGACACGCGCACGTGGGGCAGCTAAAGGGTGAAACGTCTGGAGGGGTGCCGGTCTATAATGTGGCGAAGCCTATTCTAACGCGTATCGGATACGAATTTCCTTTCTTTGTTCTGGAAGTTTGATATTTGCATCCATGATGCGTCCTTCTACCTCCTTCGCACTACGACTATTTGTTAAGCTTGTACTGTCCCTGATAGTGGCTGGCTTTATCTTCTACCTCGCTATTTATCTGGGCTTCTTCGGAGAAGTACCCAGTAAAAAGCGGCTTAAGTCGCTGCAGAATAATAGCGCGTCTGAGATCTATACAGCCGATAGCGTGCTGATCGGCCGATACTTCATACAGGACCGCACCAACGTCAGGTACGGGTCTATTTCTCCGTATGTAGTCAAGGCATTGGTGGCCACTGAAGACGCGCGGTTCTACGACCATCATGGTGTTGACGTTCGCGGCTTATTCCGGGTAATCGTCAAATCGATCTTGTTGCAGGATGAGAGCTCCGGCGGAGGAAGCACCTTGAGTCAGCAGCTTGCCAAAAACCTCTTTCCGAGGAAATCCCACCGCCTGTTCAGTACGCCTATCAATAAGATCAGGGAAATGATCACTGCGGTACGCCTCGAATCGGTATACAGCAAGGAAGAAATCATCGAGCTGTACCTGAATACGGTACCGATGGGCGGCAACATCTACGGGATAGAACGCGCTTCGAGGGTGTTTTTCAATAAAAGATCCGGGGAACTGAAGATGGAAGAGGCAGCTGTGCTCGTCGGGATGCTAAAAGCCAATACCACGTATAATCCGGCAAGATATCCTGAGCGTTCGCTGGCACGACGGAATGTGGTAGTCAGCCAGATGCTGAAAGAAGGATACATCTCGCCTGCAGAGGCAGACTCCATCAAACTTAGACCTCTTATCCTGAGCTATAACAAGAACCGAGGCGGCCAGGGCATTGCACCGTATCTGCGGGAGTACCTGCGAAAGCAGCTTCTTAAATGGGCGGAGACACATCTGGATGCAAATGAGAAACCTTATGACCTGTACACCGATGGGCTGAAGATTTACACGACCATCGACTCACGTATTCAGCTGGCAGCAGAGCGGGCGGTGCGCACGCAAATGGCGAAGCTACAGCGGACCTTCGACCAGCATTGGGGGAAACAGGCTCCCTGGGGCCGCAACACGTCGGTGATCACGAGCGCCATGCAGCAGTCAGATCGTTACGCACTGTTGAAGGAGGCTGGCAAATCAGAGGAGACCATCCGGGAGACATTTAATCAGAAGCGCCCCATGACGCTTTTTTCCTGGGCGGGAAATAAGAAGGTAACGATGAGTCCGCTGGACTCCATTAAATACTACCAGAAGATACTGAATACAGGATTGATCTCCATTGAGCCTGCTACAGGGAAGGTGAAAGCCTGGGTTGGTGGGATCAATCACCAGGTATTCAAGTACGACCATATCCTTTCAAGGCGACAGGCAGGATCCACCTTTAAGCCGATCCTGTATACAGCGGCTCTGGAGAAAGGAATTGATCCCTGCATGATGATCGAAAACAAAAGGCTGACATATCCGGAGTTTGAGAATTGGTCGCCGCAGAATGCCGATGGAAACTATAGCGGCAAGTATTCCATGAAAGGAGCCCTCGCCTACTCGGTTAATACGGTCTCCGCGCAGCTGATGATGCAAACCGGGATCTCCCAAACCATTTCCCTCGCCCACAGGATGGGGATCACGAGCGAAATTCCGACAGTTCCATCTATTTCGCTGGGCACGGCGAGCCTGTCGCTGCTTGAGCTTGTAGGCGCCTATACTGTTTATGCCAACACGGGCCGTTTGGTTAAGCCTTTTTCTATTACGCAGATCAGGGACCGGGAAGGAAATGTAATTTTTCAGGCAAAAGAGGCAAAAAGCCAGCAGGTGATCTCTGCAGGAAATGCAGCGACGATGCTGGAAATGATGAAAGGAGTGGTTGATGCGGGAAGTGCTTCCCGGCTTAAAACAGAGTTCGGTCTCAGCATGGATATGGCTGGCAAAACGGGCACTACGCAGAACCAGGCCGATGGTTGGTTTATAGGCATCACGCCAAAACTGGTAACAGGCGTATGGGTGGGAGCAGAAAATCCACTTGTCAGGTTCCGCTCGCTGAAATTAGGCCAGGGAGCGAATACAGCACTACCGGTATGGGCCACTTTCATGAAATCGCTGGTCGCGAAGTCCGCATTCTCAAGCTACCGTTACAGCAAATTCAGGCCTCTGAGTTCAGAACTTGCTGCCCGGCTAAATTGTCCGCTTTTCGTAGAAGATGTGATTGTGGAGGAGCCAGTAAAAAAGGAAAGCTTCTTCAAGCGGATCTTTAAGAAAGGACTGGGCATCTTCAAACGAAAAAAGAAGAATAAGGATGAGCAGTAAGAGTGTCAGTAAACCTGCTTCTCGATAAGGTGTTTCCAATACCTCTTAGGTACGTGGCGTAAGTGCAGGGCCGTATTTTTCCTTGAATCGATGGAGACATGCTTGAAATAGTCTTTCCACATGTTCTGGTAGAGTGCTTCACTCTCCGCAAAGGCGTTGGGGTTTGATTTCCCTTCGCTGAAGGTAAACTGCACCTCCTCTACTCTCTGAAGGTCATAATAGATCCCGTATTGACGCTTCTTGTCGAATATGATCCATTCCTGATCGGCGTATCTGTTCTTAAAGTGTCCCATGATCAGCGGAAGAACATTGAAATCCGGCTCCACTTCCGCGAAGTAAATATTGTCTGCTGTGAGTTGGAAACGTATAAAGGCCTTCATCCGATGGCGTTCCCGGCTCACCATTTTCGAGATCTGCGTCACCCTCAGGACATCTGGATTCCCGAAAGCGGTCTCTGAAAGCTTCTCGGAGAAGACCGCCCTTGCATAACGAACGATCAGGGCGGGTACTTCAGGCAGCTCCGAAAGGAAGCATGCATACAGATCTGCGTACGCTTTAGCCGATACGTTCTTAAGTAAGCCTTTTGACACGCGGGCAGCGTGCTGAGTGTCCGTATGAACCTCCCTCGGTGCACTGAATGCATCAGGCTGATATCGTTCCGGCGTACTTACGCTCACCGCTCCCAGCTTGTACTCGTAGATATCGAAGATGCAACATAGCAGTCCGAACCAGCTGCCATCATAGATCAGTGTTGTCATGTGAACAGCTCCAGTTGTGCCGGTTGGCTTTTCAGGTATTTACTGGATGAACTAGCCAGAATGAACTGCTTGATCTGCGTGGCAGAGAGATTGCGACGCTCGAAATCCCTGCTGTTGCAGGTGATAAAGTAGCGGGCGCGGTTTAAAGCTACCCCCAATTTCTTCAGGTGATCCCAGTTCAGTCGCTGGAACTTCCGTGCCGCAACCATCTTCTGTGCAGAGTGCAGCCCTATACCCGGCACCCGCAGGATTAGCTGAAGGTCTGCCCTATTGATATCTATGGGAAACTGGTTGAGGTTTCTGAGGGCCCAGCCCAGCTTAGGGTCTATGTCCAGATCCAGGTGCGGTGTTGCAGGATTGAGCAGCTCACGCACGTTAAATCCGTAAAAGCGCATGAGCCAGTCTGCCTGATAAAGACGGTTCTCGCGTACCATAGGAACCGCGGTATTCAGCATAGGCAGCCGGCTATCGTTGCTGATGGGCACATATCCCGAATAATAGACCCTCTTGAGACTGAAATTGCGGTACATGCTATCAGCCGTGTACATGATGTCCTTATCAGTTTCCTTTGTTGCTCCGATGATCATCTGGGAACTCTGTCCCGCAGGAACAAACAAGGGCGACTTTTTGAAGAGCTTTCGTTCCTCCTTATTCTGAATGATCTCATGCTTGAGATAATTCATCGGCCGGATCATATCTTGCCTGTTCTTATCGGGCGCCAGCAGTTTCAATCCGCTTTCAGTGGGTATTTCAATGTTCACACTAAGCCTGTCGGCGTAAAGCCCTGCCTCTTTCATCAGCTCATCACTTGCACCGGGTATAGTCTTCAGATGAATGTAGCCATTGAATTTATGCTGCAGACGTAATTCCTTGGCTACACGTACCAGCCTTTCCATGGTATAATCTGCATTCTTGAAAATCCCGGAACTGAGAAACAGGCCTTCTATATAGTTGCGTCTGTAGAAGTTGATGGTTAGATCGACCACCTCTTTGACGGTGAAGGCCGTTCGCTCGATATCGTTGCTCTTTCTGGTGACGCAATAGGCGCAGTCATAGATGCAAAAGTTGGTTAGTAAAATTTTTAGCAGGGATACGCACCTGCCGTCGGAAGTATAGGTATGACAGATTCCACTTCCCGTATCTCCGAGACCTTTATTGGTGTTTTTACGCCTACTGCCGCTTGAGGCGCAGGACACATCGTATTTCGCCGCATCTGCAAGTATTCTCAACTTCTCTCTTACTCGTTCTGACATAGGGTAAAATTACTAATTTATTTAGCAATACAAGAAAGAAGTGAAACTAAATTCTGGGGCACTTAGCCAATGCGCAATACATTTTTTAACTTAGCCAGGTACAACGTTCTCTATGAAGCAAACCCGTGAAATAAAGAATTTCATCTACAGTCAATACTTTGCTGACGGGCTTAGAATCTCCTTCGGAGTTCTACTGCCCTCTCTTCTGCTATCCCAGCTCGGGCACCTCGAAACAGGAATTGCGGTGTCTATGGGTGCCATCACCACCAGTATTCCCGATAATCCAGGACCGGTTATTCATAAGCGTAATGGAATGCTCTTTTGCATTCTGTTCATGATCATCGTATCGCTGCTTACCGGCCTGATCAATGACTACCCGCTACTGATTGTTGCTGAGGTCTTCTTCCTCTGCTTCTTCTTTTCCATGTTCAACATCTTCGGGAACAGGGCCTCTGCCATTGGTACAGCGGTGCTCCTGATCATGATCATCAACATTGACCAGGATTTTACCCTGAAGACTATTCTCGAGTACACGGGCTTCCTGCTGGCCGGCGGAATATGGTATATGGGTCTTAGTCTGGCAGTTTCGCAGTTCAGGCCGTATCGCATTGCACAGCACGCCTTAGCCGAGTGCATTGATCACGTGGCAGAGTATCTGAAACTGAAAGCACTATTCTATGATGAGCAGGCTGATTTTGATGAGACGTATAAAAAGCTGATCGACCAGCAGATCATTGTTCACCAGCAGCAGGATAACGTTCGTGAGATCCTGTTCAAGAACAAGATGTTCCTGAAGGACCCGACCAATACGGCGAGGGTATTGACGCTGGTCTTTATTGATGTGCTGGACCTGTTTGAACAAACGATGGCCACGCATTACGACTATTCGACGATAAGAAGTAACTACGCTGCATCGGGCATCTTAAAAGACTTCAATAAGATCATCTACAATATTGCCCGTGAGCTGGCAAATATGGGGTATGACATCAACGCCAATGAAAGACCCCGTCCTTTTCAGGACTTTAAGCTCCAGCTTGAGGAACTAAAGACCCGGATCGATCAGGTGGAAAATAATCTGGTCTTGAAAAAGATCCTGATCAACGTGCGAAATATGGTTAGCCGTATTGATAATATGTACAGCTACTTCAGCAAGAAAGGCGTTGGCGAGGTGGTCTTGAGCAACGAAAAGGACCTCGGACGCTTCGTGAACACGCAGAGTATCGACCTGAAGCTGTTCATCGAGAACCTGAGTCTGAAATCCTCTACATTCCGGCATGCGCTTCGTGTGGCTATAGTAGCTGTGATCGGTTACTGCGCATCTAAGCTGCTTCCGCTGGGCCACCATAGTTACTGGATACTGATGACCATTCTCGTGATCTTAAAACCGGGTTTCAGCCTGACCAAGACACGAAATTATCAGCGTCTCATCGGCACCATCATCGGAGGTATCGCCGGAGCCCTCATCGTCTACTATGTAAAAGACACGACCATTCGTTTCTTCTTCCTCCTGATCTTCATGATAGGCGCCTATAGCTTCCAGCGACTGAATTATGTTGTCAGCGTCTTATTCATGACCCCTTATATCCTGATCATGTTCAGCTTCATAGGGATGGGAAATCTGAGTCTGGTTCAGGAAAGGATTTTGGATACATTCATCGGCTCGTTCATCGCCTTCATTGCAAGCTATGTACTTTTCCCATCGTGGGAATATCCGCAGCTGAAAAGGTATATGCGAAAGCTGCTTATCGCCAACTACCATTACCTGACAAAGGTGGCAGAGGGACTTGTAGGAAAAGAGCTCGATCTTACCGAGTATAAACTGATCAGGAAGGAGCTTTATGTAAGTTCCGCAAACATGGCTTCAGCCTACCAGCGGATGCTCTCTGAGCCCAAGAGTAAACAGATCAAAGTACGGGAGGCTAATAAATTCATGGTCCTAAACCACAAGCTTTCTTCTTACATCGCAACGCTGATATCTGCATTGAGAAACGACGGCACGAGGCAGGTTGACCATGCCCATATTAAGCTGATCAGGCGTGCTTTATACCAGCTTTGTGAAGGAATAGAACAGCTTCGGGGAGATGATGACCCGTTTACTGAAACGGATATCCTTTTGGCGGATCCACATCTTCCGTCTCTACCGGACGATAAAGATAGCAGACTCATTACCGATCAGCTTGAATTTGTGAATAAGACTGCTGGTGATATTTTAAAAACCACACAACGGATCGCAGAAGACTAGTGAGGATACAGAGATCAGGAGCTATAAAAGGAGCTTGGAAGCGAGGCCCAGCAACAGCAGGAAGCCAAACACGTCAGTAAACGTCGTAATAATAATAGAAGAAGCGATGGCAGGGTCAATACCTATGCGTTTCAGTATCAGCGGGATTGAAGAGCCTGCGATACCCGCCAGAACGAGGTTTCCCGTCATGGCTGTAAAGATCACCAGACCGAGCATGAGATTTCCATCGTAGAATACGGCGAAAAGAAAGACTATAAGGCCTATACAGGCACCATTGATCAGTCCGACGGTGAACTCTTTAAGTACCGTTCTATAAGCCTGATTATCGGTCAGGTCGGTGAGCGAGATACGGCGTATAGTAACGGCAAGCGCCTGTGTAGCTGTATTTCCTCCCATCCCTGCAATCATGGTCATGTAGCCCGAGAGCAGAAGCAGTCTGCTGATAGTGGGTTCAAAATACCGGATCACTGATGAGGCGAGGAAGGCTGTCCCCAGGTTAACGACCAGCCATGGAAGACGACTCCTGACGGCCTCTTTCCAATTACCAGAAAGCGCTTCATCCTCAGAAACCCCGGAGATCTTCAGGATATCTTCGGTATTTTCTTCTTCCATTACGTCGATAACGTCATCGAAGGTAATGCGGCCAAGAAGGTGCATCTGATCATCGACTACGGGAATACTGGTCAGATTGTATTGCGAGATCAGCCGGGCAACCTCTTCCTGATCCGTATTGGCCTTGACGTACACAAAATCATCCTTGATGAGATCCCTGATAAGAACTGTATTACGCGATTTGATGATATCTTTCAATGAGACGATTCCCAGCAGGATATTTCTGTTGTCCACCACATTGATGGTATAGAACTCCTCCATCTCTTCTGATTGCCTGATGATCTGGTCCAGGGCCTCTGTTTTGGTCAATTTGCTGTTGACCTTCAGCACCTGGGTATTCATCAAACCACCGGCAGTGTCTTCCTCAAAAGACAACAGGTTACGGATGTGAGTGGCATCCTCCTCATCGAGGTCGCTCAGGATCTCATTTTGAGTATCTTCTGAAAGCTGACTTAAGATATCGGTGGCGTCATCGTAGTCCAACTCTTCCATGATCTCCGAACGTCGTTCAGGATGCAGGTTCTCCAATATCCTTTCGGGATGTATCTCTGCATCCATCTCTGCGATGACCTCTGAAGCCGTCTCTGAAGGAAGAATATTGATGATATAGTCGCGCGATTCCTGGGGAAGGCTGGCAAAAAGAATTGCAATTTCTGACGCATGATATTCCGAAAGCAGGGCTTTTAGTTCATCGTCCCCACTCTCAAGCGCCTGCTTAAGGCGCTGAATATCCGTTCTGTTCAGTTCAAAAGATTGCATTGCGCGCTAAAATAGTAAATGTATCCGGGATACAGCTTTTAAACTTCAGAAGAGCGATACAGTTTGCTCAAGGATTAAATGAGCATGACAAAAGCATGCTACCCTGGTCAGCTGGTTGGATGAGCGTGTAAAGCTACCCTTCAGCAAAGACGCCGTCGGAACAGTGACCTTTCGACCAGCTAACAGGCTGAACTAGAGAAAAGAAGCGCTCTGAGGGCCCTGACTAAACAGCAGATCAATGATGCTGAGATTAGGAAGGAAGCCGTTCCGTTCTCCAAAAACCTGAAAGTATTCCTTGAATATCCGATCTGAAGGTAGCTTGGGATGGATGGATTTCCGGAAATCATCCATATCGGGGTATGTCTCTTCATAACCCGAACTCAGGGTATAAGGGAGCTGAAGTTTCAAACTTTTTGCCAATAGCTCCAGCAACTCCACGTTATAGTCAAACAAGTAATCCCATTTCTCTTCATAGAAGCGGGCGAAAGCGTCCTCGTAAAACTCAAAATATGCAGAACGCCTGTAGGAGGTCTGTATGCTCATCCAGTGCAGTCTCTGCCAGTTGAAGTCATAGCTAATTTTCACGTCCCTGATGTTCGTGTGTACTTTTGAGCCTTTAATAACGGGCACAATCAAGTCAAGCTTACCCTGTGGTGAGTCTATGGAAGCCCTGTTTCGGTATGTCTGCTTAGGAAAATGTTCCCAAGCCTCAATAACGATCTGTTCTTTATGGGCCTTCATCTGGCTAAAAAACTCTACGGGTGGAAGGTAAAATAAAGGAAAGATTGCGCCTTTGTGCATGCTATGTACTATGTTTGTATTTACTGGCACGAAATTAACTATAAAAATACAGATGAAGAAGGTTCTTAAAAGCCTTATCAGATATCCCCTATATATTGTTTCATTACTTCCGTTCCGGGTACTGTATTTTCTTGCCGATCTTGTCTATATCCTCCTCTATTATGTGATTAAATACCGACGGACTGTGGTGATGGGTAATCTCAGGAACTCCTTTCCGGAGAAAACCAGCGCAGAACTCAGCAACATTGAAAAGAGATTTTATCTCAACCTCGTGGATGTGATGGTTGAAACTCTTAAAATGGCCTCTATGTCGGCAGCCTCTATACAGAAGCGACTGCACATCACCAACCAGGATGAGATCAGGAAATTTTACAATCAGGGGCGGCCGGTCATGATCGTCACAGCGCATTACGGCAATTGGGAATGGGGCTCGCCAATCATATCATCCCTCTACCCGGAGCCCTGTATGGTAGTGTATAAACCACTCTCAGACAAAAACTTCGAGCAGATCATGAACGGCTGGCGTTCACGCTTCGGCGCCATTATGGTTCCTATGAAAAACACGCTGCGCGCGCTGCATGCCTGCAAGTCTAAAACCTTTTCACTCGCGCTTGTAGGTGATCAAACGCCTGTGCAAAGCGAAACTCAATATTTCACTGACTTCCTCAACCAGCGTACCCCCATCTTCCTGGGAATCGAAAAGATTGCTATGAAGAGGAATATGCCCGTAATCTATGCCCATCTGGATCGTGTAAGACGTGGATTCTATGAATGCCATCTGACGACCTTATTCGAAAATCCGGAAACAACAGCAGAATACGAGATAACGGAGACCCATACGCGCTTTCTGGAGAAGATTATCATCAGGAAACCGGAAATGTGGCTTTGGTCGCACAAGCGATGGAAGTTTAAAGAATTACAAGGTCATGTCATATAAACCGAGCGTAGCTATAGTTATTTTAAACTGGAACGGCCAGGCCCTTCTGGAGAAATTTCTTCCTTCTGTAGTGAACTCCACATACCCCAATCTCAGGATCGTGGTGGCTGATAATGCATCGGCTGACGATTCTGTAGATTATGTTAAAAGGAACTTTCCCTTTATTGAAGTTATTCAGAACGAGCATAACGAAGGATTTGCTCGTGGCTACAATACCATACTCAAGCAGGTGGAGGCGGATTATTACGTCCTCCTCAATTCAGACGTAGAGGTCACTCAAAACTGGATTGAACCGGTTATCGACTTGATGGAAATTGATGAGCTGATCGCAGCTGCACAACCCAGGATCAGGGCCTATTATAGTCCGGAGCTCTTTGAGCATGCTGGTGCCGCAGGTGGCTTCATTGATGCTTATGGATACCCGTTTTGCCGGGGCAGGATATTCGACACGGTAGAGAAAGATGAAGGTCAGTATACCGAGGCCTCCGAAATATTCTGGGCTAGCGGTGCCGCGCTCTTTATTAAGAGCAGGTATTGGAAAGATGCTCAGGGATTCGATGCCGATTTCTTTGCCCATATGGAGGAGATCGACCTCTGCTGGCGGTTAAAGCGCAGGGGATTGAAGATCATGTACTGCCCCGACTCCACCGTATACCATGTGGGCGGCGGAACCCTTGAAACAGAGAACCCCTACAAGACTTATCTGAACTTCCGCAATAATCTGTCCATGCTGCTGAAGAACCTCGATACCAACAGATGTTTCTATGTCATCTTCATGCGTTTCTGGCTCGACTTTATCACGCTGCTCAAGTTTGCGGCGGCAGGTAAATTCAAGCACGCTGCAGCAATTAGTAAGGCGCATCGCTCCTTCTTTTCAGACCTCCGGCGAAACCGGGCTAAAAGAGCTGCCAGCGGCATGCCGTTTAATGATAAGGGTCTCTATAAGAAGTCGATTGTATGGCAGTACTTTGTTCTGGGTAAAAAGCAGTTCAGCGAGCTGTAAATTAGCTTTAGCTGAAATCTATTTTCCTGTACAAAAACGGACTTCCAGTATGTGGGATTGCCCGGCTGACCGCTCGCGCCCTGAGGCTATCCTTCTTTAAATACACCTCCTGAAGCCGGCTTTAAAGACCGGGAGTACTGTCCTTCAAAGCCACCACGCCCCCGATGATGATGATGGAAGGATGGGTAAGATGATGGCGCTCGGCGATTGCGGGGAGATCTTTCACAAAGCCACTTCCTGACTTCTCTTTAAAATGTGTAGCATGCTGAATAATCGCAGCCGGAGTATCACCTCTGCCCTCCTGAAGATACGTATCCGCAATTTCATGTACCTTCTTCATGCCCATATAGATGACTACCGTCGCATTGCTTTTCATAGCCAGACGCAGATCTGAAGATAGTCCCCCGTCTTTCTTTGTCCCCGTCAACACCCAGATACCCTCACTGATGGCACGGTGAGTCAGGGGAATATCACTAAAGCCTGAAGCCTGCATGCTGGTAATACCAGGAATATAGTATGTAGCAATACCCAGCTGCCTGGCAAACAGGACTTCCTCAAAGCCGCGTCCGAAAATGAAGGGATCCCCACCTTTTAAACGCACCACCATCCCTCTTTCGAAAGCTTTATCCCGTATGATCTCATGGATGGTTTCCTGAGCTGTATAATCCCCATATGGATGCTTGCCTACATATATCAGCTCACAATCGGGCCGGGCGTAGTCCAGCAACTCTTTATTAGCCAGGTTATCGTATAGTATAACGGGGGCACGCTGGATCACCTTCAACCCTTTGAGGGTGATAAGCTCGGGGTCACCCGGACCAGCACCCACAACATACAGTTCCGGTGTAAACTCTTTTTCCTGCATAAATGTTATTAGATTGGGAAATTAGCAACATTTTTGAAAAGATTGCCCCCTAAAAGGAGAATACATGAAATAACCTTAATTTAGGGCATACTAGAAAGAACGATATGAGATACAATCAACTCGGAAACTCAGATATCAGGATTAGCGAAATAGGATTTGGATGCATGTCCCTTGGAAAAGACGATCAGCAGAACAAACAGATCGTTGACGAAGCGATCGCCGCAGGCATCAACTTTTTTGACACAGCGGATCTGTATGACAAAGGTGAGAACGAAGAGCGTATCGGAACCCTGCTGAATAGCCGCCGTAAAGATTGTATCGTTGCCACGAAAGTGGGGAATAAATGGAAAGAAGATGGCAGCGGATGGGACTGGGCTCCCGGCAAAGATTACATCATACAGGCTGTCGAAGGGAGCCTCAGAAGGCTAAAGACGGATTATATCGACCTATACCAGCTTCATGGGGGAACGATCGAGGATCCTATAGATGATATTCTCGAAGCTTTTACCCTTTTGCAGCAGCAAGGAAAAATACGGGCTTATGGCATCTCCTCTATCCGGCCGCAGGTTATTCGGGAATATGTTCATAAATCAGGCATCTCCAGCGTGATGATGCAATACAGTCTGCTCGACAGAAGGCCTGAAGAAAGTGTGCTGAAGCTTCTCCAGGAAAATCAGATATCGGTGCTCGCAAGAGGCAGCCTTGCACAAGGACTACTGGTCGACAAACCCGCCCGCCCCTATCTGGAGTATACTCCCGAAGACGTGGAAACGGCAGCTAAAGCAGTCAGCTTTGTTGCCGGAAAAAAGAGGAGCATTTCCCAGGCGGCTATCATGTATGTGTTGAAAAAGCAGCCTGTAGCATCTGCGGTCGTAGGCATCCGCACCCTGGAGCAGTTGCATGAGATCATCAAAGACTCGCCCGCACCTGAACTTAGCTCAGCCGAGCACCACTTCCTGAGCGAGAGCCTCAAAGCAGGTGTCTACGACAAGTTCCGCTAGCGCTATGCCCGGTAAACCGTTTTGATATTCACGAACTCACGAATCCCATAGATTCCGAGCTCTCTGCCGTAACCGGATTGCTTTACACCTCCGAAAGGGAGCTCGGGTATCGAGCGTACATAGTCGTTAACAAAACAACAACCTGCATCTACCCCTCTCTCCGCAATCCGCACTGCACGTTCCTGATCGCTTGTGAAGATGGCTGAACCAAGACCGAAAGTCGTATCATTTGCCACACGAAGCGCTTCCTCCTCGTCTTTCACCACAATGACCGAGGCTACGGGACCAAACAGCTCTTCATCGTAAGCAGGCATCCCCTTTTTTACATTGGTGAGAATAGTCGGCGGATAAAAGGCATGCGGCCCGGGTTCAACCGTTCCTCCAAGGATACACTCAGCCCCCGCTTCGATGCTCTTTTGTACTTGTTCATGGAGTTCGTCCCTCAGCTTTACTGTTGCCATCGGTCCCATGCTCGTCTTCTCATCCAAGGGATCGCCAGGCTGTTGCGCAGCCATTTTTTCTTTAAACCTGGAGATGAAGCTTTCTGCCGCACCTTCCAGAACAATAAACCGCTTGGCGGCGATACAACTTTGCCCCGCATTGATCAGCCTGCTCTCCGCACACTTCGTAGCAGCCAGCTCTATATCGGCATCTTCAAAGATCAGGTAGGGATCACTTCCTCCAAGCTCAAGAACAGCCTTCTTCAGCAGAGATGCTGCTTGTCCCGCTACCTTCATACCTGCATCGGTGCTTCCCGTCAGTGTTACTGCCTTGATAATCGGATTCTTTATAATCTCCTCTACCTCACTGCTGCTAATGAGGAGCGTTTGAAATACGTATTCAGGGATACCTGCTTCTCTGAGAATCTCTTCTGTGGCAAGAGCACATCCCGGAACATTGGATGCATGTTTCAAAACAGCCGCATTACCAGCCATCAGTCCCGGAGCGAGAAAGCGAAAGGTCTGCCAAAAAGGGAAGTTCCAGGGCATAACAGCCAGTATCACACCTAATGGCTGAAAAGTGACGTAGCTTTCTGACGCGTCAGTACTGATCACATCCTTTTGGAGAAACTTCCCGGCGTTTTCCGCATAATAGCGGCATACAAGCGCACATTTGCTAATCTCGCCCATACCCGCCTGGAGGGGCTTACCCATTTCCCTGGCCATCAATGTGGCAAGTTCCCGCTTTTTTGACTCCAACACGTCGGAAACCTTTAACAGATACCCTGCACGTTCTGCATAAGGTAAGGTCTTCCAGTCCTGAAAGCCCCCTTCTGCTTTCTCAAGCTTGGCAGCTGTTTCTGATGGCGTGTCTGTTTGATATTCTTTTATAAGCTCTCCAGTAAGGGGATTAATGGCTTTCATATATGCCTGCATTATTCGTTAACAAAAAGAGGCCAGAGCTCAAAGAGTTCAGGCCTCTAATATAAAGGTTATTGATAGAAGCTAAATCCGTTCTTAAGAAACAGGGATGCTCTGCGATGCGATTAAGGGGCGCTGAGCAGGTGTCTCTATAGAATCTTCAATGGCCGACTTCAACGGGCAATATCCGGTAAGTCCGCGCTGTAATAAAGAACCACCGATCATAATCTTACCTAATGAAATCAAAGGGTGAGAGAATATATTGGTTATTCCGTTAAATAAGATGAATGCGCCCGTCCCCAAGGAAATGATTCTTTCTGATTTGCCTACATTCGCGTCAGGGTTATCCTGAAGAAGAGGGCCGTTAAATGACTCTTTTAAAGTGTCTACTATTTGCTTATCCATAGTTTTGTTGTCTAGATGTTTTCCTAACAACAGCAAGAAACGTGCTCTGTTTAAAAAGATTTTAAAAAACATCTATCTTCAGTTTCAGCCTCTTGGGTACTCAAACAAGGAGGATTAAGCCAGGAAAATTACTGCGCATCGGGCTTTCTGATCTTAAAAGACGTGAATTGTATGCTTTATCTCGCTCCCATATTCTACCTCCTGCTTTGACTCCAAGAAAAACCCATCAATAGGAACCTGATTCACAATATATTAAATGATATAATCTCCAAAACAAATCCATATGACACGTGGGAACGCTTTACACAAGAATTTATTTTTGATTTAAATGAAAATAACTTTGTTACTTTAAATTTTTACATATATTTGATCAAGCTCATCTGGCTAATTATAAACCAAGCCCTTATCTCACCCAGATAAGGGTTTTTCACCCCTCTAACCAAGGGTCACCATTCCAACTCACAGGCATTCATCCTTTTAAGGTCATGAACTTTCATTTCCAGCGACTCTGCTTGCTCCAACCAGTGTGCTATATGACGCCCACGATTCTTATCTCCAACCACGACGAAGGTCGAGATATCAAACTGCGAAAGATCCACATACGGGTCATTATGAAGAAGGATAATCCGCCGGGTATTTCGTCCTCCTGCTGCTGCTGACGGTGCATTCCCGGTTGTAACAGACAAGGGTCTGTCCTTACTCTCACTATGCCCATCGCCTTCTATAATGTCCAACTCCAGATCATAAAACCGGATCCTTCCTGAGGATATTTTGAAATCTGCTTCGTAAAACGAGGATCTCGTATCCACTATCTTCTTTAATTCCAGGTTCCTGTCCCTGATCAGCGGCATGACCGAATACGCCATTGCCTTATCATCCGCGTTCATATCGCTTACAATGGTTGCAGTTCCCCTTCGGATGAAAGCCATAGCGAAATGCTTTCTTACGGCATAGATCACCACCGAGGTTCTTTTCCAGATGATCAGTCCGCACACCGAATATGTTGAAGCGATAAACAGTCCGATGATCAGCGAACACCAGAGGGCTTGCTTGCTCTTCTTAAGTCCCGCCACATACAAAGCAGCTACAAGCAAATATATCAACAGATAGAACGTAAGGTGGAGACGATAGCCGTGCATACTGGAGAAAGGAAGCTTCTCAATGACCCGCAATCCGTAGTGCAATACACCGATACCATTTTCCATCAACCAGGCCATCGTGCGCAGCGGAACCTCCGTGAATGGGATAAATGCCAGCAGTAGAAAACCAACGCCAGAGTACATCACAACCGTCACGGGCAGCATGATAAATAAGTTGCTCGCCAGAAAATACACTGGAAACTGATTGAAGTAATATAAACACAGTGGGAAAGTGGCCAGTTGCGCTGCCATTGAAAAAGCGAGGTAAGACCAGAGCGTCTTTAAAGCTCTGTTCTTGAAGGCGAAAGCTCCGTTCATCAAAGGATACAATATCACCAGTCCCATAACAGCGATATATGACAGCTGGAAGCCAACATCAAATAACCACATGGGCCTGAACAAGAGCTGGAAGAATGCTGCTGCCGGTACGCAATTGAGCATATCTGCATTCCTGTCCAGCAACCTGCCTGCAATCACGAAGCTGATCATAACAGCCGAGCGGCATGCCGCCGCCGACAGGCCCGAAAGCAATGTATACATCCAGACCAAAGCAATGATCAGCACAGCTTGTATCACGCTCAACTTCCGGCCTTTCCAAAAGCCGAGCAGATAACCTGCGATCGCGGCAACTATGGCTACATGCATGCCTGAAACGGAAAGCACGTGCATCACTCCGGTGGTACTATAGGTATTCAGAATATCCCTGCTCAGGTCTGCTTTATACCCCAGCAGCAATGTCGATATAACTGCTGCTGACTCTTTGCTGCCCACGTAAGTGTAGAGCTTCCTAACAACTTTCCTCCGCAGCTCCACGGCTGCATACATATAATTCCAGGCTGCGTGTACCGCATACTTTACTTCCGACATTTTAAAGAAAGCCTGATGCCGCAGTCCTCTGTTACTCATATAAGATGCATAGTCAAACTCACCTGGGTTCCTCGGTCCCTGAATCGTAGTAAACCGACCAGGTACTATCAGCCTGTCGCCAATCGAAATAGTATTGCTCAAATCCGGTTCTTTCTGCAGCGAAAGCAGCATCTTTCCCTCACACCTGAATTGCGCAGATGACCTGAGTCCGCTAAGTACGTGCACCTCACATCTGGTGATGGATGGTCCTTCCTGCGGCTCAGTACATACTTCTATCAGAAATCCTTCTGCCCGCGAAGCGCTGAAATGGTCGGCCTGATGTTGCGGTAAACCGGACGCAGTATGCACGGCAGTCAGTGCCAGAATGAAAAGTTGAAAGACCAGACCCGGAAACCAGGGCCTCTTGTACACGCTGAATCGCGTGTAGTTTACATGAAGCAGCAGCATGAGAGCCAATAATAGCAGTGCGGTGCATTGGGCGACTGAATACATCGCCACGCCAGCGCCGTAACTACGACCGAGAATGATACCCGCCACCAGCGGCAGCATCAACCGGAGAAATATAGGTTTGATATAGGCCCTCATCTGAAAATATACCTGAACTGAAGCCTGACATCAGACTTCTTGTTTCCTGCTATCAGGTCCATATCACTTCCTATTTCCTTCTTGTCTCGGTACATTGAACAGGCATAACGAAGCCAGATATCCATGTCCCGCCCCACCCGGTACCTGCCATTCAAATAGAACCGCATCCCCCGGTCCTGGTAAGATGTCATCCCATAGCTATACAGCACGTCATTCTCAAACGCGTAAATCCTGGAATCAAATCCTCCGGTATGAAACCATGCTACCCTCAAATTTCCACTAAACCTCCCGCCCAAAGGTTTAAAGATCACATCCTGATAGAGAACAGAACCATATTGAACGACCGAATCTTTCTGATAGCGCACCAACTCTGCCCGGTTCCTCAAAGTGCAGGTTTTATTCAGGGAGTATATCAGATCCAAGCGGTAATTCTCCTTCTGTACCGGCACCAAGTAGTTCACCGCATTCTCCACCACATCATTCTGCTGCTTGCCGACAGACCTGAACCGAAACGATAGCTTGGTCTGTTTAGAGGGCGACCAAACCGCCTGCGTGACGATCTCTTTCCCTACCGAAGGGGCATCAACCCGATAACGCATCCATGGAAAACGGAACAGATCCGCATATAAAGACCACTCCCACCTCGAATTCAGACGTATGTTCAGTCCCGAGTACAGCCCACGTTCATTAGCAACACCCGTCCCCTCCGCAACCGCACCGTTGAAGAAGGAGTGATAGTCTGCCTGATAGTTGCGGTAGAGCACAACAGCAGAAACCTGCCGCGACAAGCTCCCCATAATGCCACCAATAATCGCCAGTCCTCCGCCGCTACTATGTGCCAGCTCTGCAAATGAGTAGGTATTTTTCCAGGTATAATTGGAGTATACCGAACCGGTCGTCAGATCAGATCCCGAATAATCGAAGCGCTCATAAAGCGCCTTACCCGATTGGAGCGCTTTACTAAGATGCGTCCGCGACACTAATGCTCCCAGTCTGAATCCTTTATGCTCGTATTGCACTACAGAGCCAAGCACCATTTGCTCTTCAGCGTTCCTTTTATTCAACTCCGAAGCTGTACGATGCAGCCCCGTAACGCTGATGGAACTGATCTCAGCAGCTCGCAGCGAGTCGCCGTCCACAACCGAAGCATCTATTTTCCGGTAAGAAATGAAAGGGCTGATCTCCAGCTTCTGGAACACCAGGGTGGCCGCCAATCCCCGGAAAAACCCAGATTCGCTTGTAGATGAATAAGGCCTCAGACCCGCCTGCGTCTTTGCTATTCCGCTGATAGTGGCGCCCTTGCCAAACCCGAGTCCCGACCATAAAGCCAGGCCCTGTCCAAACTGCAGGGAATAATCACCCAGGGCCACCTTTCTGATCATACGGTTTCCTCTGATAAACACATTGGCCGAATAAAAATCGAAGCCCTTGGCGCCATTTTGAAAAGCGAGTCGCTCACCAGCGTCTTTCTCCATGGTAACTGCTGCCGAAATTTTATTTCCCTGATAATACCGCAGGCGCGACACCAGCCGAAAGGACGAACCCTCGTAGTGCCGAAGGGAGTCGTCAGCCTGATACCCCTTCTGATGTTGCAGCACCTTTCCAAAGGTGCTCATCCACTCCAGCCTGCCGGGAACACGCGCCAGATCCGGCTGCAACAATCCGGACTTGCGGATCTCCACGAAGGGCAGCAGCTGCTCAATCAGCGGCCAGGTGTAAAGATCGATCAGCTGCAGTTCCTGCAAGTCTGTAAACGGGCCGTTCTCCTCCCTGTAGCGAATCAGATTTTCTGCCTGGAGTGGACTAATGAACACCAGCTGACATAAATCCCCTGCCGTAACCGTATTCAGATCAAGAGGATGTTCTTTGATGTAATGAAGTCTTTCGGCCAGCTCTGAATAGTCCTCTTCCGGCTGCCCGTTCTCAGCGATGGTCTCCAATATCGACCCAATCACCGGATCTGCCGTCTCTGTTTGCGCGCGGGTACCGAGCGCCAGGAGCATCAACAAACACGCGACCAGAAGAGCTCTAAAACGCATAGCTTAGTGAAATCTGAGGTGTATATCCCAATACAAAATGATTGCTGATTGCGATGTCAACATGAACATGTTCCATCTTGTAACCTAGCCCGGCATTCTGATTAAAAGGGTGCATGCCTAAACCTGCTCTTAAAGCAAGACAACTCAATAAATTGTATTCCATACCGATGCGAAAGTCTGATCCACTACTATCGTTACCCGCCCGTACCGAGGCAGTACATAAGAGTTCATCCGAAAACTGATAAGTGCCACCCACAGATACTTCCAGCGGAATAGATTCAGATGCTGACGCCTCATAGCATGAACCCGACAGATTCGAAATACTCGCGCCCACCAGCAGCGCTTTTGTAAGCCGGTACTGAAGGCCGGCATCAATGGAGAACGCAGTCGTGCTGCCGTAACCAGGAATGCTTAGTTGATGAAAATTGAACCCAAGAGCCGTGTAGAGCGCGTTGCCAAACCGCCTGCTAAAAACAAAGCCTAGTCGGCTCTCCTGATAAGCGGAGAAACCAAAGCGGTGAAAGCTTAGTCCGAAGACATTCGACTGCAGCGGCAGAACCACAGCCGCAGCTTGTGTACTCAGGCTTGTTCCCGGATAGTTCTTCTGATAAGTCAGCGCAACTTCAGGACGAAGCAGGCCTGCAATACCCGCAGGATTGCTCTGCAGAGACCATACGTCCTGCATAGCCGCGCCCGCATTCCCCATAGACACCATCCTGGATCCTGTGTTCACGTACTGAGCCCTTGCTGAAGCAGCCAAAAGCAGCAGGAACAACAAGGGGCGGCGCACTTTCATGCAGGTGATAATTGGTCCGCCGAAAATTAGAAAATTTTAATTGCCAAGAAAAAAACTTAAAAAATAATGTACAAAAACTAATCCTTTGCTGCTTGTAAACGCAGCTGTTCAGACATCTCCTTACCGAGGAACCGGTCGATCAAGCCATGCAGCAGATACAGTATCGGTGTCATCCCGATAGCAACAATGAACTTATACGAGTAGTTGACAAAGCCGATGGCGGCCACCATCTGCCAGCTCCAGTTATATTGAGGGTTCAGGTAAAAAGCAATAAAAATCACCACGAAGCTGTCGATAAATTGCGACACCACGGTAGAGCCTGTTGCTCTCAGCCAAAGGCCCTTCTCCCCGGTCGCCTTCTTGATCCGGTGGAAGATGGCCACATCAACAAACTGACCCACCAGAAAGGCGATGATCGAGCCTACAATGATCCACATCCCCTGGCCCACAACCCCGGAAAACGCCAGGTTCATATCAATCTCTTTTCCCTCAATCACCTGCTTCACCCAGAAATCGGCGGGTACGAGGTCCATGGCAAAGCCAATAATGATAAAAGCATAGGCAATCAGCACAGCAGTGATGATCGAGAGGAATCGCACCTGCTTCAGGCCGTAATATTCATTGATCAGATCGGTAGTGATAAAAACAAGCGGCCAGGTCAGCACGCCGGCAGACATATTGAACGACAGCCCCGGAACTCCGAAAAGATCCATGTCGAGCTTATTCATTCCCAGCGACTCTTCCACGCTGAAGATCTTCACACCGATGAGCTCTGCCAGTATGGTATTGGCAACCAGAAAGGCGCCAAGCACCAGAAACAGCTTGCTTTGTCGACCCTCTTTTATCATAATATTCCGCTTTCTTAACAGTAAAGCTATAATTTTTCCTCATTTTTACACTTTCATTTTTGGAATAGACCAATCATCAGAATAAAACGTTATCTAGTCTTACATTTACGATCTGAATATTATTGATGAGCATTTTAAAAATAACAACCTTTCAGGCTTACCTCTTCTGGGAAAACGTAGAAAAGAACCTGAAGAACCTGTCGCTGAGGTTATCATCGATCCGCGAAAAGACTGACCTGATCGTCTTACCGGAGATGTTCAGCACCAGTTTCACCATGAATGTAGAATCCCTGGCTGAAGAAATGAACGGTCCCACGATGCAGTGGATGCTTGAACAGGCTCAGCGCTTCAGTTGCGTGGTAACCGGCAGCCTGCCTATAAAAGAAGATGGTAAGTTCTTTAACCGTCTTATCTGGATGCGACCCGACGGAACGTTCGAGAAGTACGACAAAAGACATCTTTTCGGTCTTGGTAAAGAAGATCGTGTATATACCCCCGGCAAAGAAAAACTCTTTGTAGAACTCAACGGATGGAAAATATGTCCGGTTATCTGCTACGACCTCCGCTTTCCCGTATGGCTTCGCAATACCGATGCTGAATACGATATCCTCCTCGTTGTGGCAAACTGGCCTGAAAAACGTTCCTCACACTGGAAGACACTGATTCCGGCGCGGGCGGTAGAGAATCAGGCCTTTGTAGTCGGCGTAAACCGCGTAGGTCACGACGGCAATGAAGTTTACCATGCCGGCGACTCGATGTGTATTGATCCCAACGGAAAGACCGTCTACTATAAACCAAATGACGAGGATCTTTATACATTCTCCATCTCAGACGATGAGTTGCACAGGGTGAGAAGAACACTTCCCTTTTTGAAGGATGCAGACCACTTTGAGATAAAAGATTAATACATTCACCAGCAGCAATGCATATTTTTACATACTCAGGATAAGCTATTTTCCGACACGTATATGTTCAAAGAAATTAAGATCAAGCCCTTACGTTATCTTGTCATCCTCCTTTATCTTATCATCATCTTTTTTTGTGCCATAGAAATCAACTTTCTCTGGCTTTTCGGTTACTCACCAACGATCAAAGACATTCAGGCACCCAATATGCGGATCGCTTCCGAGCTCTACACAGCCGACAGCACCCTTATAGGCCGGTATTATAAGGAAAACCGTAGTCCCATAGAGTTCAAGCAAATTACCAAGGGAACCATCAACGCCCTGGTAGCTACCGAAGACGTGCGCTTCTTCAACCACTCCGGTGTTGACCTTCGCTCCCTGCTTTCCAGCATGGTTTCTACCGTGTCAGGCGACAAACGCGGAGCCAGTACGATCACACAACAGCTCGCCAAAAATCTCTATCGCACACGTAACAATAAACAACAGGGACTCATCCGCAAGGTTCCCGTGGCCAGGACCATCATTTACAAGTTCAAAGAATGGCTTACAGCCATGAAGCTGGAGCAACAATACAGCAAGGAGGAAATCCTGACCATGTACCTGAATACCGTGCCTTTCGGCAGCAACACCTACGGTATCAAAACAGCATCTAAGCTTTACTTTAACAGAGAGCCCGAAAAGCTTGATATAGAACAATCTGCACTCCTCGTCGGGATGCTGAAAGCAACCACCACCTATAATCCTGAGAACCACCCGGAGAGAGCATTGGAACGCCGAAATGTCGTTCTATCCCAGATGGAAAAGTACGGATACCTTAGCAGAGAAGAATTTACCAGATACAGCAAGCGCCCGCTTGATATCCGGAAGGGACAGATCACAGAAGAAGAACGTGGCGACTCCTACCTCCGTTCGGCGGTAGAACGTTACCTCAGTGACTGGGCCGAAGAAAATGGCTATGACCTCTATGAATCCGGACTCAAGATCTACACCACAATCGACTCCCGGCTGCAGAAGTATGCCGAGGAAGCTGTTGCCGAACAGATGAAAATCCTGCAGAAGCGCCTCAATAACGCCTGGGGAAAAGAGGAACCATGGCGGACGTCCGACGGAAAGGTCATCCCTGACTTCCCGCAGAAGGCGGCGCAACGCCTGCCCATCTATGCCGCTCTGAAAAAGAAATATAACGGCAATCAGGATTCTATCGATGCCTACCTGAATAAGCCCAAGAAGATGAAAATATTCAGTTGGGACGGCGATAAAGAGGTGGAATATTCAACCATCGACTCCATCAAGTATTACGCGAGTATCCTGAATACGGGAATGATGACGCTCGATCCTTTCAACGGACACATCAAAGTATGGGTGGGCGGTATCGACTTCGAGCACTTCAAGTACGATCACGTCAACCAGGCAAAACGTCAGGCCGGATCAACCTTTAAGCCATTTGCTTACCTGGCCGCCCTGGAGAGCGGAATGTCTCCATGCGACAAGTTTGTAGACAAGCCGGTGCGGATCGAGTATCAGGAAGACGATTCCACCAAATACTGGGAGCCTAAAAACTCAAGTTACTCCTTCTCCGGTATGGAAATGAGCATGCGCTGGGCCATGGGTAAATCAGTCAACTCCATCACGGCACAGATCACCGAACAGGTAGGCTGGGATAATGTTGTTAAATACGCTCATGACTGCGGTATCGAAAGCGATCTGAAGTCTGTCCCCTCCATCAGTCTGGGATCAGCAGATGTATCGGTATTCGAGATGGTAAAAGCCTACGGCACGTTCCTGAACAAAGGCGTGCGCACCGAGCCCATTCTCGTAGAAAAGATCACCGATCATGACGGCCGTGTGCTCAAAAGCTTCAAAGCCGAGCAGAAAAGAACCCTCAGCGAAGAAATTGCCTGGCTGATGCTGTACATGTTCAGAGGCGGTATGGAGGAACCGGGTGGAACCTCCCAGTCCCTTTGGGAATGGGACCTTTGGAAAAAAGGCAACCAGATCGGTGGCAAGACCGGCACATCGTCTGACTTCGTCGACGGCTGGTACATGGGTATCACCAAAGACCTCGTAACCGGTGTATGGGTAGGCTGCGACGAAAGAAGCGTCCACTTCCGCACCTCCGGAACAGGAGAAGGCTCGCATACAGCACTTCCTATCTTCGGAAGGTTCATGGAGAAAGTCTACCACGATCCCAACTCCGGCTATACATACGGCGCATTCCCGGCTCCCGGCACCAAGATTAACAGAGAATACAACTGCCCTTCTCCGCGCTACACCATTGACAACTCGGCTTCCGACTCCACGGATGTAGACTCACTGGCGGAACCGGATTCACTCATCATCGATGAGTCACTCTATGATCATGAAGATGCGCTGATGCCGGCAGAAAAACCGGAGGCTCAGCCACCCAAAAACACCAGTCAGCAAACCGAACCAGAAGACTCGCGGTCTGAAAGAAAAAGAAAGAGACAAGAACGGCGCGAAGAAAGAAAACAAAATAAAGAACAGAACAATTAAATAACTGAAAATCTGTTCTCTATAAGCATCCATATAAATCAGCGTATATGAAACACTTAGACCTAAATGTGAGGAGTCTGATAAAGGGGGCTGTCTGCTGCCTCTCTGTGCTCTGTCTGCTCATGCTCACCTTACCTGTAAAGGCACAATATTTCGGACAGAATAAAGTCCGTTATAAAAACCTGAAGTTTCAGGTCAATCAATCCCCTCACTTCGAACTATATTACTACCTGAAGAATGACAGCCTGGTTAAGCGCTTCATGCAGGAAAGTGAACTATGGTATGACCTTCACCAGCAGGTTTTCAGGGATACCTTCTCCCGGAAGAACCCGGTCATCCTCTATAATAACCATGCCGACTTTCAGCAAACTACGGCTATCTCCGGCAGCATCAGCGTAGGGACGGGTGGTGTTACCGAAGGAATGAAGAACCGGGTGGTCATGCCGATGATGCAGCTCAACCAGCAAACACGTCACGTACTGGGTCACGAGCTTGTCCACGCCTTTCAGTACCACTCGCTGATCGAAGGAGATTCGACCAATCTCGAGAACATCGGTAATCTTCCCCTCTGGATGGTGGAAGGTATGGCAGAGTACCTTTCTATTGGAAAAGTGGACGCCTTCACAGCCATGTGGATGCGTGATGCCTACCTGAACAAAGACATTCCAACCCTGCGCGATCTGACAGAAAGCAATAAATATTTCCCTTACCGCTATGGTCAGGCATTCTGGTCATACGTCGGCTCCACCTACGGGGATACCATTATCGTTCCGTTCTTCAAAGCAACAGCCAAGTTTGGCTACCAGAACGCTATACGCAGAACATTCGGATACGATGAACGGACTCTCTCCAACCTGTGGCGCACCAGTATCGAAAATACCTATCGTCCGATGCTGAAAGATACTTCCCAGGTGCCGGTAGGAAACAAACTTATAGACAACAAAAACGGCGGAGAGATGAACGTAGCTCCTGCTATTTCTCCCGACGGGAAGTATGTTGCCTTTCTCTCCGAGAAAGAACTCTTCAGTATCGACCTCTTCCTTGCCGATGCCAAGACGGGACAGGTGATCAGAAAGGTAACCAGCAGAACATCGAACACCCATATTGATGAGTTCAGCTTCATTGAATCTGCAGGTGCCTGGTCTCCCGACAGCAAGAAGTTTGCCTTCACAATCTTCGCACAGGGACGCAACAAACTCATGATCGTTAATGTAGACAACGGCAAAGTACTTATGACGGAGTCGCTCGGCGACGTGCGCGAATTCAGTAACCTTGCCTGGTCACCCAATGGAGAAGACATTGCCCTCACCGGCTTGAAAGAAGGTCACAGTGATCTGTACCTCTTCAATACAAGAACAAAGAAGATCACTCAACTCACAGACGACAAGTACTCCGATTACCAGCCGTCCTTCTCTCCCGATGGAAAGCAGCTGCTGTTTACCAGCGACAGGACGACGTTGGAACGCGGTTCCACTTCCGTAGATATCTCCTATAGCCTGGCAACGATGGACCTTTCTACAAAAGCCATCACCAACATCGATGTTTTCCAGGGAGCAAATAACCTCAATCCGCAGTTCTCTTCAAACGGCGAACAAATCTATTTCCTCTCCAACCGCGATGGTTTCAGGAACCTTTACCGCTATACCTTCGCCAGTAAGCAGGTGGAACAGCTAACCGAGTACTTTACCGGGATCAGCGGCATCACCGAGTACTCGCCTGCATTAAGTGTATCCAGAAATGACGATGTATTGTACTCGTACTACCGCTCACAGAAGTACACCATCTATAATGCAAAAGCATCTGATTTCAAGCCGCAGCCGGTTGATCCAAAGGCCATCAATTTCGAAGCAGCCACGCTGCCGCCATTGAGACAAACAGGTGTAGACCTGATCAATGCCAACCTGAGAAACTTTGAGCGTTTCGAAACCATCGGTACCGAAAGGATCACCGATGCGAAGTACAAACCACAATTTAAACTCGACTATCTGTCAGGCAACGGTATCGGAGCCTCTGTTGGCCGTTTCGGAACAGGCCTTTCCAGTGGTGTTCAAGGTATCTTCAGTGACATCCTCGGTCGAAACCAGATTTTCGCCACTGCAGCAATCAATGGGGAGGTTTATGATTTCGGTGCTCAGTTCGCTTACATCAACCAGCAGGGACGGGTGAACTTTGGTACTTCCATCTCGCACATCCCCTACCTTTCCGGTTTCTATGTCAGCAAGATTGAGGAGGGCGATAACCCGGCCGGAACTGGTTATAACTATGTTCGCGGAACCGACCTCATGCGGACGTTTGAAGACCAGGTACAGGTTTTCGGTATCTATCCCTTCTCCCGAATCTTCCGTTTCGAAGCAGGTCTGGGTGCTGCCTACTACAGTTACCGCATAGACCGGATGGCCAACTATTATGTGGCAAGTGTGAATGAACGTACAGGAGAGGTGACTGGCATCGACGACTATCCTTTCGACTCGGACCGTCGTAAATTGAAAGGCGATCGCCTGGCAAGTGCCTATCCGGGATACAGTTTCAATTCTTTCACCATCTATCAGACAAACGCTGCCTTTGTGGGCGATAACTCCTTCTCTGGTGTAACCTCTCCACTAAGCGGCTTTCGTTTCCGTCTGGGCATCGAAAGCTATATCGGCGACTATACCTTCAATGCGTTCAGTGCAGACCTGCGAAAATACGTAAGGATTAAGCCGGTCACGCTAGCCGGACGTTTTTACAGCTATACGCGCTTTGGAGAAGATCAGAGTGCCTTATATCCATTGTTCATCGGGTATCCATACCTGATCCGCGGATACGAGTCGAGCTCTCTCTATGCTAATAATGGAGTAAACAATGCAGGTATTTCCTTCGACCAATTGTCGGGCTCTAAAATTGCCGTAGCCAATTTCGAAGTGCGCCTCCCTTTTACAGGGCCGGAGAAGCTGGCCGCTGTAGAATCCAAATTCCTGTTTAGTGATCTGAACCTGTTTTTTGATATCGGTATCGCTTACAACCAAAACTCAAAACTGAGATGGAAAGCATCCGAAAATCAGCAGCAGGTCGACATTCCTTCGCAGAATCCAGTTCTTAATAATTCCTCGTCAACGATCGAGCGGATACCCGCTATGAGTGCCGGTATTTCCATCCGGGTAAATATGTTTGGTTACTTTGTTCTAGAGCCTTACTACGCATTTCCATTTCAACGTAAGGACATCAAAGCCGGTGTATTCGGTCTGACCTTCGCTCCCGGCTGGTAAGCAAAGCAGCAGTTCTATTTTATTTTCAAGCAATACAAGGAAAGCGGTTTACTCAAGCCGCTTTTCTTATTCTAAGAAGAGCTGAAATATCGGCACGCATCACTTCCTCTTCATACTCCAGACCAAGCGCCAGATCAATCCAATCCGGATTCACCTCTCTGACCAGCTTCTCTTTCTGTGCTCTGGTGAATTTGCAAATCTGGTTAAAACGATATAATGCGTCCTCTTCAGATAAGAGCTCCTCGAAATAAATCAGTCTGCTAAGTTGACTGGCATTGTCGAAAAACAGATTGGGCATTTCTTTATAAAAACTTACGGTCTTCAGTAAACCAGAACTCATGCCTACATGCAGGGAAGTACGGTTTCTGTCAGTAATTACGTAAACAAATCTTTTCATGATTTTTCGCCTTTATATATGAGAATTATTTGCTAATTTTATTGGCATAAAGATACTAACATTATTAGTAATTCAAAATTTATTTTAAAATGCGCAACATTTCGAACAATCTACGATACCTAAGAAAAAGCAAAGGCCTTACACAGCAACAATTCGCTGATTTAATGAAGATTAAACGATCTCTTGTAGGAGCCTATGAGGAAGACCGCGCAGAGCCAAGATATGATTTGCTAAAAAAATTCGCAGAGTTTTATGAACTCAGCATGGACGAGCTGATCAATGAAAAGATCACTGAAAAGTGGAAACCCAAGCAAAAAGCTGATGCAAAAGGCGTTCGCGTGCTCAGTATTTCGGTAGATGCAGAAGATCGCGAGAATATAGAACTGGTCCCGGTGAAAGCCAGCGCAGGCTATCTGAACGGGTATGCAGACCCCGAATACATCAGTGAACTGCCCAAGTTCAGGCTTCCTTTCCTTCCCCAGGGCACGTTCCGCGCCTTTGAGTTGAAAGGCGATTCGATGCTGCCGCTGCAGCCCGGTACCCTGGTTATCGGCGAGTACATTGAAAACTGGACTGACGTAAAAGTTGGCGAAACCTATGTCTTCATTACTAAGTCTGATGGTATTGTCTATAAACGGGCCGGAAACCGTTACCGCGAAAACAAAACCATTAAGCTGATTTCCGACAATCCGGTTTACGATCCCTATGCCGTGCAGGCAGAAGACATTCTGGAAGTGTGGAAGGCAAAAGCCTACATCTCTACGAACTTCCCTGATCCGGCACCTGAGCCAACTATGGAAAGCCTCACAGCGATGATGGCGCAGATGCAGAAATCAATAGCCCAGATCAATCAGTCTAAGAACTAACGCATAGAAATAAATATCACCAGGTTAAACCAGCGGTTCCATTTGGCGTCTATATCCCAAAAAGAACCTATATGAAAAAGAATCTTTTGTTAATCGCTTTCTTAGCAGCAACAATCTCCTTCAGTCAGGCGCAGCAGCGTCCGCAGCGTAACCCGGAAGAAATGGCAAAGCGCAGCCTCGAAATGCTCGACAAGCGCCTGTCGCTGACGGATGATCAGAAAACGAAGATTTCGGCTATTCTCCTTACACAAAGCAAGGCCGTAGACAGCCTGAGAAATGCTGCAGGCGCACAGGGCGACCGTGAGGCGATGCGCAGCCAGATGCGTGCCTTCCAGCAGCAAAACCAGGAGAAGATCAAAGAAGTACTGACCGATGTTCAGAAGAAGAGTTATGAGACCTTTCTTACTGAGCAGCGTAACAGAATGGGAAATGGCGGTCCCGGCCGTGTGCGTGAAACACCGGCAAACTAGTCATCTTTTCTACCACTATACAAAGCGGCATTTCCATGCCGCTTTTTTTGTTTCCTGACCATCCACTCAGGCCATTATCAGGCTGGTCTTTCTTTGCAATCGCCTCTACCATTAAACCACAATTAATATATATTTGCAATATGAGTATCTTATCTAACCGCATAAATAACCTCGACGAGTCGGCCACCATTAAAATGGCTAAACTTGGACGGGAGTTGGCAGCAAAAGGGGTTGACGTGATCAGCCTTAGTCTTGGGGAAACAGACTTTTACACGCCTGACTTTGTAAAAGATGCAGCGAAAAAAGCAATCGACGACAACTTTTCTTACTACACTCCGGTACCGGGATATCCGGAACTGCGAAAAGCTATTGCAGAAAAGCTAAAGCGTGAAAATAACCTCGATTATAACTTTGATCAGATCGTGGTATCTACGGGAGCGAAGCAATCGCTGACTAATGCGATACTTTGCCTGGTAAACCCTGGCGAAGAAGTGATTATCCCCACTCCTTACTGGGTGTCTTACTCAGAGCTCGTTAAATTAGCGGAAGGAACTTCTGTATTCATCAATACCACGCTGGAAACAGATTTCAAAATCACGCCCGAAGAACTGGAAGCAGCCATTACGCCGAAAACCAAGTTATTCATGTTCTCCTCTCCTAACAACCCTACAGGTACGGTGTACACCCGGGAAGAACTGGCGGCACTGGTAAAGGTATTCGAGAAATATCCGGAGATCTATATCATATCAGACGAAATCTACGAACATATCAATTTCCTTGATGCACATGTGTCTATTGCAGAATTTGCAAGCATCAAAGACCGTGTGATCATCATCAACGGATTATCTAAGGCATACGCGATGACCGGCTGGAGACTTGGTTTCTCTGCCAGCAGCAAAGAGATTGCCAACGCATGCGATAAACTTCAAAGCCAGATCACTTCAGGTACCTGCTCCATCACACAAAAAGCTGGTGTTGCCGCCTATAACGGTACACTCGACAGTGTTAAGGAAATGCAGGTAGTTTTTGAAAAACGTCGAAACCTGGTTTATGATCTATTGAAAGAGATACCTGGACTTAAGGTAAACCTGCCTGCTGGTGCATTCTACTTCTTCCCGGATGTCAGCTCTTTCTTCGGAAAGACCACTGAAGAGGGCGAAGTGATCAATACTTCCGACGAACTGGCGCTGCACATCCTCAACAAAGGACACGTAGCCGTAGTGAGCGGAGATGCATTTGGTGACAAAAACTCGATCCGTATCTCTTACGCAGCTTCTGAAGAAAAACTCAGAGAAGCCTGCAAGCGGATCAAGAGCACATTAGCAAACTTAAAATGATCAACGTATTCAGTAAGTTCGATACACTGAACATTCTGATCATCGGAGACGTCATGATGGACTCATACCTTTGGGGAGCTGTAGAACGCATCTCCCCAGAGGCTCCTGTGCCTATTATTTCTGTTAAGAAACGGGAAAACCGTCTCGGTGGTGCCGCTAATGTGGCCTTGAACGTGCAGTCACTCGGTGCAACACCACTCATCTGTTCCGTTATCGGAAATGACACGGAGGGTAAGGCATTCCTTCATTTGCTGGAAGAGCATCAGCTTTCCGCTGAAGGTATGATCGTTGCAGAAGGCAGACCAACCACAGTGAAGACCCGCGTCATCGGGCAGAATCAGCAGATGCTGCGCATCGATGAAGAAACGGATGCTTTGCTGCACCAGACTCTGCGCGAGGAACTGTTCGGCCGCATCATCGGCATTCTTCAAAACACAGAGATTCACGCCATCATATTCGAAGATTACGATAAGGGCGTGATCAGCGAGGATCTTATCTCAGCGGTAGTTGTTGAGGCTAAAGCCAGGCAGATCATTACCGTCGTGGATCCCAAGAGAAGAAATTTTCTCCACTACAAAGATGTCACGCTGTTCAAACCTAATCTGAAAGAACTCCGTGAGGGCCTGAAGATGGAGATTGATATGCGGCAAAGCGAGCCGCTTGAAGCCGCGGCAAGCGAGTTACAGCACGCACTGAAGGCTGACCATATCATGGTAACGCTTTCTGAACTGGGCGTCTTTATGCAGTCGGCCAGCCGCAGGGAAATCATCCCCGCGCATATCCGCAAGATCGCGGATGTATCCGGCGCCGGAGATACGGTCATTGCCACTGCAGCAGTCTGCATGGCAGGTGGCCTCGATGTGTTCAAAACTGCAGCCGTGGCCAATCTGGCCGGTGGCCTTGTTTGCGAGCATGTAGGCGTCGTCTCTATAGATAAGGACACCCTTCTTAAAGAAGCACTAAAACTTTAATAGCAAGTAAGAGTTGTACTCAGGTCGCTCTTACTTACTTCTTATCGCCTCCACCGGATCCAGCCTCGAAGCCATAAAAGCCGGGATGATCCCCGAGATCAAACCGATAGCCGTGGATAGGATAAACATCAACACCACCTTACTCATATCTACAATAATGTCGACGTCTGCGACCATATGCAGGATAAAGGCGAGCAGATACACGATACCCAGTCCGATGAGTCCCCCCATAAGACACAAAGCCACCGCTTCGATGAGGAACTGCAGCAGGATAAAGTAATTCTTTGCTCCCAGCGACTTTTGAATTCCGATGATATTGGTTCGCTCTTTTACAGACACAAACATGATGTTGGCGATTCCGAAACCTCCAACCAGGATCGAAAAGATACCGATTACCCCTCCTGCCAGGTTCACAACCGCAAACATGCTGTCAAGCTGCGCGGTTAGCACAGTTGACTTATTCAAAGCGAAATTATCATCCTGAAGCGGACTAAGGCGCCGCACGGAGCGCATCAGTCCCCTGAGCTCACTTTCCAGCTCCTCTACAGGCACCCCCGGTTTCCCTCTCACGGAAATCTCCGGTCCATATTGCTCACTCTGAATATCAATGACGTTTCGCGCGAAACTGAGTGGCAGCAGCACCGTTTTATCAGCAGACGTGCCCAGCATATCTTCCCCCTCCTCAGCAAAGACGCCGATGACGGTTATCTTACGCCCCATGGCATTGATGGTCTTGCCCACGGCTTTCTGATTGGGAAATAAACCCTGAGCGACGCTGTAACCGATGAGCGCAACGGGACTGCCCGCTTTAGACTCCGCCTCCGAGAAATACCGCCCGTCATCCAGATCAAAGTTCCAGGTTTTGTAGTAGTCGTGAGTGACGGCCGATACCTGTGCACCCTCCACACTGTTACTTTTGTATTTGATAGTCCGGTTGCCGGCCCACACATTATAAGACAGTGCTTCTGCGTTGGTAATCCGTTCCTTCAGTTTCTCAAAGTCGCGTATTGAAGCATTCGGCCTGTTCATATATTTCCACCATTGATAATCGCCACCGAACTCCCAAGGCCACTTTTGAACATAAATGGTGTTGCTGCCGAGCTTATCGACACTGCTCTGAAGGTTGTTGCGCAGGGTATCTACAGCCGAAAATACGCCGATAATCGTCATGATGCCGATCGTTATACCGATCAGCGACAAAAAAGTACGCAGCTTGTTCTCCTTTAGCGAAGAAAAAGCAAAGTAAAAACTCTCGAGAATCAGCTTTAAGACGATCATACATAAACTTAGACAAAGCTATTATCAATTAGTTACACCCGTAAAAAATTTTAATCAGGCTTATACTTCCCTATCAAATAAAGCATAACCCTGAGGTGCCAAATGGGTACACGAGCCGCTACTCACCCGACTCTGACCCTATGCTTACCCGATAGTAACCTGTTTCCCGCGGGTCAGCATGGATTTAACAAAGGCTGAATGGCCGGACGGCTACCAAACTGACACTTGCAGAACAGGTGCTCTTCTCCCATTTACACTAAGCTCGGACCCAGGACCTTATAAAATATTCATGTTTAAATTTATTTTTCACTAACTTTGCGCCCTAAATTGAGTATTCGTATATGAAATTATCCCAGTTCAAATTCAATCTACCTGATTCTTTAATAGCACACAATCCTTCGGATCAGCGGGATGAGGCACGTTTAATGGTACTTGACCGCAATACTGGAGCGATAGAGCACAAAATCTTCAAAGATGTGATCAATTACTTCGAAGAAAAAGACGTGATGATCCTGAATAACACCAAGGTATTTCCTGCCCGTATGTACGGAAACAAGGAAAAGACAGGTGCCACTATTGAAGTGTTCTTACTACGTGAGCTTAATAAAGAACTGCGCCTATGGGATGTTCTTGTAGATCCTGCGCGTAAGATCCGGGTAGGAAATAAACTCTACTTCGGAGAGAACGACCTCCTGGTTGCTGAAGTTGTTGACAACACTACTTCCCGCGGGCGGACTATCCGTTTCCTTTTCGATGGTACAGACGAAGAGTTCAGACGCAATATCGAGATTCTTGGAGAGACACCGCTTCCTAAATACATCAAACGTAAAGCTACGGCTGAAGATAAAGAGCGCTATCAAACCATTTTCGCCAAAAACGAAGGTGCTGTTGCCGCTCCTACTGCAGGTCTGCATTTCAGCCGTGAGTTAATGAAGAGATTGGAGCTGAAGGGAATCGACTTTGCAGAAGTGACCCTGCACGTGGGCCTGGGTACATTCAGACCTGTTGAAGTAGAGGATCTGACCAAACATAAAATGGATTCAGAACAGTTTATCATTGAGCAGAAGACTGCTGACCTGGTAAACAAGGCGATTGATGAGAAGCGTCGTATCTGTGCCGTCGGTACTACCAGCATGCGTACGATCGAATCAGCAGTGTCGGCCAACAAGAGGTTGAAATCAGCGAACGACTGGACCAGTAAGTTCATCTTCCCTCCTTACGATTTCAGCATCGCGAATTCCATGATCACTAACTTCCACACTCCTGAGTCAACCCTGCTGATGATGATTTCGGCTTTTGGTGGCTATGAGAATGTGATGAACGCATATGAAGTAGCTGTAAAAGAAAAATATCGTTTCTACAGCTATGGTGATGCCATGCTGATCATCTAAAAAGCATTGAACGGCTACGCCATCATAGTTGCCGGAGGCTCCGGAAAGCGCATGAACGCTGATTTACCCAAACAATTTCATTTGTTGTTGGGGAAGCCGGTTCTGATGCATACCCTTGAAGCCTTCTTCAACTCCGAACGGCGTCCTGAAATTATACTTGTGCTGAACGCAGACTTCCACGCCTACTGGCAGGAGCTTTGTGTTCAGCACAATTTTTTTATACCCCATACCCTGGTTGCAGGTGGTGCCGAACGCTTTGACTCGGTTAAGAATGCTCTGATGCATATCCAGTCAGACGAATCGCTGGTGGCGGTTCATGACGCTGTAAGACCGGTGATCGATGATGAGCTGATCAGCCGCTGTTTCAGAGAGGCAGAGCGACTCGGTTCGGTCATTCCGGTGACAGAAAGTCGCGACTCGCTGAGAATGGTCCACGGAACAGGCACTGTGGCCTTATCACGTGCTGACGTGTTGATTGTGCAGACGCCGCAGGTTTTTAAAGGCAGCATTTTGCGGGAGGCATACTATCAGGCATTTTCACCTTTCTTTACCGATGATGCTTCCGTAGTGGAGAAAGCGGGATTTGAGGTATTCACCACTCTGGGATCCCCTGCTAATATCAAGATCACTTACCCCGAGGATCTTGCCGTTGCCGCGCTTTACCTCGGCCTAAAGGCATAAAAAAAGATCTGCCCTTTCGAACAGATCTTAATTACGTTATAAAATTCCTGACTAGGACGCTCCCCTGATAACACGTAGAAGGACAGCAACGATTGCAATCACTAATAAGATGTGAATAATTCCGCCTGTAGCGTATCCGCCTAAAAAGCTCACCGCCCAAATGATTACCAAGATGACTGCGATGACATAAAGTAGATTTCCCATAGTAGTATAGTTTTCGTGATAGATAATTAATTATACCATAAGAATGCCAAAAGCGCCTCTTTGTTTATTTTTTTACAAATTAAATTTTAAAAGGCGGCAAAACATTTTGATAATCAGGAAAAAATGAATATAAGAACACGGCGGGCATGTGCGAGGCGGAGAGATACCTATCTCGGGCAGATAGGCTCTTAAATAAAAAAAGCCCTACCAGAGGGCAAGGCTTTTAATACTCGTCTTCGTTGAAGAAGAAGTCGTCTTTGGTCGGATAGTCCGGCCATATTTCTTCGATATTCTCGTAGGGCTCGCCGTCGTCCTCCAGCGCCTGTAAGTTTTCAATAACTTCAACTGGAGCTCCTGAACGGATTCCATAGTCTATTAATTCGTCCTTAGTCGCTGGCCAGGGAGCGTCTTCTAGGTGAGATGCTAATTCTAGAGTCCAATACATATTTCTTAGAATTTAAGATTTAAATTTTCGCAAAAGTATAATAAAAATATTTAGTTTGTCAAGTATTTTTTTCAACTCCTGCTTTCCCTTGAAAACCAGGCAGTTTCCTCGATTTGATTATCCTGAGCTACTTTCCTTGACAACACAAACAGGTAATCACTTAAACGGTTCAGATATATTAAAATTATTTTGTCGACGAAACTTTCCTGTTCCAGCTGCACAGTAATTCGCTCGGCGCGGCGACATATACATCTCGCGATGTGGCAATATGAAACGAGTGTAGATCCACCCGGCAAAATAAAATGGCGCAGTGGGCTCAGGCTATCCTCCATGGTGTCAATTTCCTGTTCGAGCAGTTGAATATCCTGGGGAAGCAATTCAGGAAGCTTCATCTTAGACTTTTCGGGAGCCGCGGCCAGATTGGAACCCATAATAAAGAGGTGATCCTGAACCTGTCTGAGTATGTGCTTATGGTGATCGGCCAAATCTTGATCGCGGATCAGCCCGACGTATGCATTCAGCTCATCAACGGTGCCGTAAGCTTCAATGCGGATATGGGATTTGGGAACACGCAATCCACCTATAAGCATGGTGCTCCCTGCATCTCCTGTTTTGGTATAAATCTTCATTCTAATTGATTTGTTCGAAGTCGACGCCTTTGTCGTTCATATTTTGAAGGCGCGGCGAAACAGATTTGATGTTTTCGTTCAGGTAATCGTTCTCTATCAGCCCGTCGCGCATACGCACAATACGGTGTGCGTGCTGGGCGATATCCTCTTCGTGGGTAACCAGAATAATGGTATTTCCCTTAGAGTGGATTTCTTCGAGTAAGCCCATAATCTCCACAGAGGTGCGGGTATCGAGGTTACCTGTAGGCTCATCTGCCAGAATAATAGAGGGATTATTGATGAGCGCCCGTGCTACGGCCACGCGCTGACGCTGACCGCCGGAAAGTTCGTTCGGCTTATGCTCCACCCTATTGCCAAGCCCAACGTTCTCCAGCGCTTTGAATGCGCGCTCATTCCTTTCTGACTTGGAAACTCCGGCATATACCAGCGGAAGGGCTACATTATCGAGCGAGCTGGCCCTGGGAAGCAGGTTGAAAGTTTGAAAAACGAAGCCAATTTCTTTGTTGCGGACTTCGGCGAGTTCGTTCTCAGTCATCTCACTCACGTGAATGCCATTGAGGATATATTCGCCCTTACTTGGCGTATCCAGACAGCCCAGTATGTTCATCAGTGTGGATTTGCCCGATCCCGAGGGACCCATCAAGGCAACAAACTCACCTTTGTTAATGGTGAGGGATACCGATTTCAGCGCATGGATGATCTCAGCGCCGATAACGTACTTTCTTCCAACGTCTTTAATACTGATTAGTGGCTCGTTTTGCATACACCTTAGATGATCGGGCTTAGAGATTGTTACAGCTAGATCTTTTCGATTACTTTGGCAACTTTGAAATAGGAATCATCATGATGCGGCGCGTTTTGCAAAGCATCGGCAGGAAGAATATTCTTGGACGCGATATCTTCACGAAGAACGTTCACCTCATCTGTGAGATAAATAAGCGGCTCAACACCACTGGTGTCCAGCTCATTCAGCTTTTCCATAAAGCTCAAAATGTTCTCCATATCTTTCAGCAAGGACACTTTTTCTTCTTCGCTAACTTCGAGCCGGGCAAGGTGAGCCATCCGCTCAATCGTCTGGTTATCTAATTTCATGTTCGCTTGTATTTTCGACCGCCGTCACTCATTGGGATGTTCGGTCAGGCTAATTTACTATTAATTATATGATATATCCTGCTTCGAAGCGCATCTGTATCTTCTAAACGTAACATTTCTGTATATACGGGAGCATGCACATAGATGTCGCTAATGCCCGGGCGGCTTCCATACTGTGCACCATCGTCCCACATTTTCTGATAGCTGTCGGGGATACTGACCGGGATGATGGGCACCTGATGTTCTATAGCAAGACGGAAAGGGCCATTTTTGAAGTCGGCCAGCTTTGGCGGATACGCATCAGCAATACCGCCTTCGGGAAAGATGACGAGGGATAAGCCCGACTTCAGGTATTCGCCCGCGCGCTTGAACGCTCTGAATGCAGACATTTTACTATCCCGGTTCAGCGGAATATCGACCGTCTTAAAAAATAAGCCGGTGACCGGATTGTCGAGCAGATCGTCTTTGCCCATAAAGGCGAAATTCCCTTTGACGAGGTATGACACAGATGGAATATCGAGATTGGAGGTATGGTTGGCGCAGATGATGTAATGCCTGCTCCAGTCGATAGGTTCCTCCACATGGTAGCGGAAGAAAAAGCCGGCTGTAACAGAAGATATCGCCGAGTAGAACCTCCTCCATTTGTTCAGCTGCTTATAGCGCTCGGGCTTCCTTGAGAAAAAATAAAGAAAGGGATAAAGCAGCACCAGAAAAATGCCTACAATAAAATGGTAAAAATATAAATGGGTTCGCCTGAGAAATCGCTTCATTCAGTTCAAACATAGATATTTTCGGTAATATCCGGAAGAGATGTTGAAGCTGGGGCATTGTTTTTTATGTGGCACCACGCCCGCGCCAATAACAGTTTTATAGCCGTAAAAAATAAAAAATCCTTACTTTCGCCGAGTTATGGAAACAGTTGTAAGCGGCATACGCAGTACCGGAAAACTTCACTTAGGCAATTATTACGGAGCGGTGAAAAACTTCGTAAAAATGCAGAATGAATATAATTGCTTTTTTTTTATTGCAGACTATCACTCTCTGACCACTCATCCTACTCCCAGTGACCTTCACGGCAATGTGAAGCAGGTGCTTGTGGAGTATCTGGCATCGGGAATCGACCCTGAAAAGGCGACGATCTACGTCCAGTCTGACGTTCCTGAAGTAGCTGAGCTTTACCTCTACTTGAATATGAATGCCTATATGGGCGAGTTGGAAAGAAGTACGTCTTTTAAAGATAAAGTTAGAGCACATCCGGATAATGTGAACGCAGGACTGCTGACCTATCCGGTTTTGATGGCTGCAGATATCATCATCCATAAGGCAACCAAGGTTCCTGTAGGCAAAGACCAGGAGCAGCATCTTGAGATGTCGCGCACCTTTGGTAACCGATTTAACCGTTTATATAACGTAGAATATTTCCCTGAGGCATACGCATTTACATTTTCAGATAATCTGGTAAAGATACCAGGACTGGATGGTCGCGGTAAGATGGGAAAATCTGAAGGGGAAGCGAATGCGGTCTATCTTTCAGATACGCCTGAGATCATCAAGAAGAAGGTGATGCGTGCTGTAACTGACGGCGGTCCTACCGAAATGAATCAGGAAAAGCCGGAAGTTATTCAGAACCTGTTCAGCCTGCTTCAGGTAGTTTCTACGGAAGATACCTACAAGCATTTTGATGATCTGTATAACAGCTGCCAGATCAGATACGGTGATTTAAAGAAGCAGCTTGCTGAGGACATGGTGCTTTCTACCGCGCCGATCAGGGAGAGAATAAACGATATCGCTGCGGATACCGAGTACCTGCGCAAGGTTTCAAAATTGGGTGCTGAAAAAGCGCGTGAAAGTGCGGCGAAGACCATCAGGGAAGTTCGCGAAATCATTGGCTTCAAATCTTTCTAGTATGCAGAATTTAAAAAACGTCCATATCGCTGTTGTGGGGAATATAGGTGCCGGAAAGACCACCCTCACTGAATTACTCGCCAAGCATCTTGGCTGGGAGGCGCATTTCGAGGCTGTGGATAATAATCCGTACCTGGAAGATTTTTACAACGACATGAAACGCTGGAGTTTCAACCTCCAGATCTACTTTCTTAACAGCAGGTTCAACCAGATCAAAGAGATTCAGGCGATGGATCATAGTGTGATTCAGGACCGTACGATCTACGAAGATGCCTATATCTTCGCTGAGAATCTGAATGAGATGGGACTGATGTCGGCCAGGGACTATGAGAACTACCGGTCTATTTTTGACAATATGACCTCGTTCATCAAGCCCCCCGATTTGCTGATCTACCTGAAGGCATCCATACCTACCCTGGTTAATAATATTCAGCGCAGAGGCAGGGATTACGAAGCAGGTATACGCCTTGATTACCTGTCTAAACTGAATGATAAGTATCAGAAATGGATTGATGGCTATAAAGAAGGAAAACTGCTTATATTAGACAAAGACAAACTGGACTTTTCCAACAATCCGGAAGATCTCGGCTTTATCATTCAAAATATTGAGCGTGAGTTCCACGGCCTATTTTAATACATAAAACTAAACCAACAAACCAACAGGCATGTCATCAACATCATCCATTCCCGTACGCATACTGGGGCTTATACCCGCACGATATGCGTCTACCCGGTTTCCCGGTAAACCGCTTATAGATATCCATGGAAAGAGTATGATCCAGCGGGTCTATGAACAGGCGTCTAAGTCGGCTACCCTGAGCGAAGTCGCTGTAGCAACCGACGATGAGCGCATCCGGGAGCATGTGGAGGGGTTCGGTGGAAAGGTGATTATGACCGCAAATACGCACCAGAGTGGTACAGACCGCTGTGCGGAAGCGGCAAGACACTTGCCAGGGTTTGATGTGATCATTAATATTCAGGGTGATGAGCCTTACATCGACGCGCGGCAGATTGATCTGCTTGGCGATTGCTTCAGCAATCAGGAGACTGAGCTGGCTACGCTGGTTAAGATTGTGAGTTCAAACGAAGAACTGCACAACGTAAACTCACCAAAGGTCATTCTGAACAGGCATTCAGAGGCCCTATATTTCAGTCGCACCCCTATACCCTACCTGCGCGACAAGAGTCCTGACAGCTGGCTATCTGCCCATACCTTCTATAAGCATATTGGTGTTTATGGCTACCGCGCGGATATTCTGGAGGCGATAACGAAGTTACCGGTTTCCTTACTGGAAAAAGCAGAGTCACTGGAACAGTTGCGCTGGCTGGAAAATGGTTATAAGATCAAAGTAGCAGTTACCGATATTGAGACAAGAGCCATCGATACCCCTGAAGACCTGAAAACTGTTCTAAAAGAAAATAAATCATAAATAATCAAAACTCTTTTGAGATCGGTGTGTTGTAACACGTGATCATGCATCCGCGACTTCAGATCGTCGGGCACTGAAAAAGAATTTTATTAGATGAGCGCTCCAGAATCCCGAATTCACAAGATTCGGGATTCTTCATTTATACCTTCCCTCAACAATATCAGCCGGCGAGATGTTATCTGGCCATGCTACCATCTATCAGAAAGACATATTTTTTAGGCTTGCTTGTGCTCACGGCATGTAGTCAGAACGGGCCTGCGGGACTTTTTAGGAAAGTAAGTCCGCATGACCAGTATGCCAGCAATCTGCGCAACGCAGGACTTTCAGAAACGGCACTAGGTCGCGAGTGGTTCTCCGCAGCGGCGAGAAGTCTGGAAAATCCACTCAGCGTCAGCATTCCCTACCGTGAGACCGGCTATTTCCCGTCTAACGAGGCGAAAGCTACGGCACTCCGCTTCCAGGCTGTGAAGGGGACGAAAATCAGCGTTGACTTTAGCAAGAAACCTGTGGAGGGCTTTACGGTGTATATCGACCTTTGGCGCGACCGTGAGGGCGAAGATAAACGGTTGCTAGCATATGCGGATACCGGGGGCAGGCCGTTCCACTATGAAGTGGAAGACGATAATGCGTTCTATATTCTGCGTTTGCAGCCGGAGCTGTTGACTGCAGGGGAATATACGTTGACGATAACGAGCGGGCCCTCACTCGCCTTTCCTGTCCCCGGTGGTAAGATGCAGAGCTTTTGGGGAGCAGCAAGGGACGGAGGAGCACGTCAGCATGAAGGAATTGACATCTTTGCGCCGAAGCGCACGCCGGCAGTGGCAGCAGCGGATGGCGTCATCAGGCGTGTAGGCACTAATAATCTGGGAGGCAAAGTGGTCTTCCTTCATCCCGATAAAAAGAATTTCAGCGTTTACTACGCGCACCTGGATACGCAGCTTGTGTCTGAGGGGCAGATGGTGCGGGTTGGTGATACGCTCGGTCTGGTAGGCAACACAGGCAATGCGCGCGGGGGCGCCCCCCATTTACATCTCGGACTTTATGGAAATTCGGGAGCGATAGACCCGTATCCTTATGTAAACCCTACGATTAAAAAGGCAGAGCCGGTGCGTGCCGGCGTTTCGGCCCTCGGTAGAACATATCGAACTACGGGTAGTGTAAAGTTGCTTAATGGGCCAATAAGCTCAGCCCCGACAATCGCTTCGCTGGAAAATCATACCTTCCTCCGGATCTTATCGGCAAGCTCTTCCTGGTATAAGGTCGCGTTGCCGGATGGACGGGAAGGTTATCTCCCGGCCAGGAGCGTGACGGCCTTGGACAAGGCTGTTGAGCGGCTTACCCTGAAGACTGATAGTAGGCTGCTGGACCGGCCGGATGAGGAAACCGGAGCCATGAAGACGCTTCAATCGGGAGAGCTTGTTCCGGTGTACGCGAAGTTTAATGGTTATATGTTCGTCAGGCAGGGCGAACTCGAGGGATGGATTAAAACAACAAAAGCCGCTGATTTATAGCGGCTTTTATTGTTAGAGAATATAGGGTGTGATTATAGGATCAGGATAAGAACCAGGATAATGATGATAATAGCTCCTACAGAAAGGTAAACACCTCCTGCACCAATCGCATTAGCTTGTTTTTTCAGCTCACGGACTTCTTTTTTCAACTCCTTACGCTCTTGCTTGCTAAGGTGAGACTTGTCCATCGCTTTGATTTCTTCAACACGCTGTTTAATCTGGTTGATTTTTGCTTCTTTCTGCTCAGTGGTCATCGTTTCTTCTGTCTTCGCAGGATCTTTGAGGACTTCAGTTGCCGCATTCGCAGATGAAGAGTACAGTCCAAGTGACATGGCGACTGTAAGTGATAGGCTGTAAATTAATTTTTTCATGCTTGTGGTATTAAGATTTCAACTCTAACAACATTTTTATAATAAGTGTTTGTTTGTAGACGCAGTTTTCGAACAATATTTAGATTTTGTGTGCTTTTGCTATCTTCGGAAATGAATAAAAATTTGATACTCATCCAGTGCAGTGATGAAGTAGGACTGGTTGCTCTTATTGCACGCGTGCTGAGCAAACACGACCTGAATATTACAGCTATGAGGGAATTTGTTGATGAAGTTGAGAATCAGTTCTTTGCCAGGATCGAATGTACAGGCGATTCGTTTGATGAGGAAAACTTAACGGCAGAACTACGTTCAGATCTGCCGGAGTCTGCTCAGATAGCTATTAATCCTAAAGCGCTCAAGCGTATCGTTGTTCTCGTAACGAAAGAATACCATTGCCTGGGAGATGCCTTGATCCGGAATCAATTCCATACGCTGGATGCGGAGATCTGCTGTGTTGCGGGGAATTATGATCACCTAAGCGAGATCACCGGGCGTTTTGATATCCCATTCTACCATGTGTCGCACGAAAATAAGACTAAACCTGAGTTTGAGCAGGAGCTCAAGGATGTGATCAATCTATATTACCCGGACTACATTGTTCTGGCGAAGTTTATGCGCATCCTCTCCCCTGAGTTTATTGCCGATTACGAAGGAAAGATAATCAATATCCACCATTCATTTCTCCCGGCCTTTATAGGTGCAAGTCCCTACCGGAAGGCTTTTGAGCGGGGCGTTAAGCTGATCGGGGCAACTGCGCACTTTGTGACGAATGACCTGGATGAGGGCCCTATCATCGTTCAGCAAACCATCCCGGTGAACCATACGTTTTCGGTGTCAGATATGGTGGTTGCGGGTAAAGAGATAGAAAAATCCGTTTTGAGCAAGGCGATGCAGCTAGTGTTTCAGGACAGGGTTTTCAGGAGCGGAAACAAAACAATCGTTTTTGAGTAGATAAAGAGATGACTGATCAGATACCTTACTTAAGTTCGCTGCTCGATAACGACTTCTACAAGATCACGATGCAGCAGGGTGTAGTTAAGCTGTTTCCGCACTCAATGGCGAGATACGAATTCATCAACCGCGGCAAACATGAGTTTCCCGAAGGTTTCGCGGAGATACTGCGGAAAGCCGTAGACCGGATGTCGGATCTAAGACTCAGCGCGGAGGAAAAGACTTACCTGGCATCAGCTTGTCCCTATCTGGAACCAACCTATCTGGACTTCCTTCAAGGCTACCGGTATAACCCGGAAGAAGTGCGGATTGAGCAGAACGGCACTGATCTGAGGGTGAGCATTGAGGGCTACTGGTACCGTACCATTTTATGGGAAGTCCCGCTCATGGCCCTGATCTCAGAGCTTTATTACTACGTGATGGGTGCAGAACCTGTGTCCCCCGAGCAGGTGAATACAATCAACAAAGATAAGATTGAAAAGTATGGAAAGCTGGGTGTAACCATCGCCGAGTTTGGAACACGCAGGCGTCACTCCTATCATGTGCACAGCAAGGTCGTTAAAGCGTTAAGTGAATTTGGCATGGGTACCTTTGTGGGAACCAGCAATGTACACTTTGCCATGACAAACAACACAAAACCCATAGGCACTCATGCCCATGAGTGGTTTATGTTTCATGCAGCGAAGTATGGCTTCAAAATGTCGAACTTGCTGGGCCTCGAACACTGGTCGGCCGTGTATCGCGGTGACCTGGGGATTGCACTGGCTGACACTTACACCACCGAGATTTTCTTTGAACAGTTCGACAAGAAGTTCTCGAAATTATTTGATGGGGTGAGGCATGACAGCGGTGATCCGGTTGAGTTTGCAGAGAAGACAATCAACCATTATAAGAAGATGGGAATTGATCCCATGTCGAAAACAATCATCTTTTCGGATGCCCTTAACTACGACAAGGTTGAGCGTATCGCAAATTTCTGCAAAGGCAAGATCGGTATGTCTTTTGGCATAGGAACAAACTTCACCAACGATGTGGGATTAAAACCCCTGAACATCGTGATCAAAATGACCGAGGCACTTCCTGAAAATCAGACATGGGTTCCGGTAGTCAAGCTATCGGACGAGAAAGGCAAGCACACCGGCGATCTGAAGATGATTCATCTGGCGAAGGAGATTTTAGGTCTCGAATAAAAGATCTTTATAAAGGTTTGTAAATGAAAAGAGGTCCCGGGGTTATTCCCAGGACCTCTTTTCATTTTTGTCTGGCCGAAAGCTAATTCTTTGTTTCAGATTCCGGCTTTATCGGGAACATGATGGATGCTACCACGGAGGCGATCAGAACGCCTACGACTACCATAAGCGAATGCGACGACTCGATATGATAGAACGGACTGACAACCATTTTAAAACCAATGAAGGCCAGAATGATGGCCAAGCCGTATGTAAGACGACTAAACATGTACATAAAATTCGCTAACAGAAAATATAATGAACGCAATCCTAAAATAGCGAAGATGTTAGATGTGTACAGAATAAAGGGATCATCAGGAGCAATAGCGAATATTGCAGGGATGGAATCTACAGCAAAAAGCAAGTCGGAGAATTCAATAACAGTCACGACAACTAACAAGGGAGTTGCCATTTTGATACCGTTCTGAACAGTAAAGAACTTGTCACCATCAAAGTTTTTGCTAACCTTGAAGAAGCGGTGGATCAGGCGAGCTCCGGGGCTCTGGCTGTAATCTTTATCTTCATCATCATTCCCATGCCCGCCCCATGACTTGAATCCGGCGTACAGCAGGAATATACCAAATAGGAAAAGAACGATATTGATGTCGTACTTGAGTCCTTCCTGTCCAAAGTAACTCAAGATCTTGTTCAGATAGGTGGCCTCGATCAGAGCAACACCGGCGAATATAAAGATCGCGCGGAAGAACAAGGCGCCTAGAATTCCCCAGAACAGCACTTTATGTTGTACTTCCCTCGGTACGCGGAAGAAGGAGAACACCAGAATAAACACAAAAAGATTATCTACAGACAGTGCCTTTTCAATCCAGTATGCAGATTGATATTGCGTGAACTTTTCGAAGCCCGCGAAGTAGTATATAGCACCGCTGAAGGCCATAGACAGACCGATCCAGGCTATAGACCACCACATAGCCTCTTTATTGGATATGACGTGGCTTTTCTTATTAAAAACACCCAGGTCGAGCAGCAACATGATCAAGACCAATACACCAAAGAATGTGATAAGTCCCGGGTGATATATCAAATTATCCATCTATAAAACTTTTTTGTGGCAAACCTAATAACTAAAATCCATATTATCATCTGCCAGTACTGCACAAGATCGAGTTTCAATTAAATAATTACAGAGCGGATGTGGGCTTGAGATCCCCAGGGGAAGGCTTCCTGATGATAATGTAGTATCTTGGCTGCATATTTAGCAAAATACCAGAGCATGCCCCAGATATTACACAAGTTCAGAGACCATCAGATTGCACCGGAAACAGAAATCCTGATATTGGGAATATTCAGCGGAGATACGGAGGATGGAACGGACTTTTTCTATGGAAGACAAAGGACTTTTTTGTGGCACCTCTTGCCTCAGTGCTGGGCTGAAGAGCCATTGAAAGATGCGGCGCTTGAAGAGAAGCGGAGATTTATGGCTGCACATAAAATAGACTTTGCAGATTTGATCCACGGCATCAAGGTGCCGGCCGGCGAGGAAAGAAATGTAGACGATGCATTTATTGACTCCAGTGCCACTGAGTGGAAAGACATCCTGACGATCATCGATTCTCTTCCCCGGTTAAAGGCGGTATATTTCACGAGAAAAACATTCAACGGTATACCTAACACGAAGAAGCAGCTGACTGCGATAGCTGCCCATTGCCAGGAGAAAGGCATCAGAATGTGTAAGCTGGAGACGCCGGCTAAGTTCTACAGTCCGGAGAAGCTGCAGCAATGGAAGGACACCATCATTTCCCAAAAGACATGTTTAAGGCCCTGAGGCCTTAAACATGCTTTCATTAAGCTTTCTTGCGGACGATCAGCTTTCTGCTTAGGCTACGAGAGATGTCGTCCATGAAGACTTGCATTTCCTTGTATTTAGCAGCAGGTATGACGTGTTTATTCAAGGTGAACTGGCTGCTGCATTTAACCGTGTTGGTCTCCTTGTTGTAGGAGTAGCGCGCGTCGAAGCTGCCGTATGAAAATTTCAGGGAAACATCGGAAGGCAGAGCTTCCACTTCAATTTCGGCGGGAAACGTATAATCAGATACCTGGCTGCTCATAGAGGGGCAGGACCAGTAAACATCCGTTTTCCGGCTATCCTTTGCAGGCAGTGTTTCTTTCCAGATATCGAGGATACGGGGCCGGTAGAATGCCTTGTCTCCGGTTTTCATTTCACTCAGGTTACTGTAGTCCAGCTGGATGCCTGTGGTTCTTTTCCCATCAACATCACTGATTTCGCTGATAACAAACTGGTCTGGCTGGCGTAGATTGAGATACCGGATCAGGTATTGCTTCTGATTTTCCAGTTTACTGGCGGACAAGCCCAGGAAAATGTCCCGATAGGATCCAGTGCTTGTCACCTTGATATCGGCCTTTGAAGAGCCGGACGAGGATACCGTTATTTTGGCTTCAGCAGTAAACATATTATCTTCCATCCTGCTGGCGGGTGTCTTAACAAGCTCCCCACCCCCATCCTTCACCAACAGCGCATATCTGTTCTCCGTAAAAGTTCCGGGTTTTCCAAAGGCAATATTGGAACTGGTGCATTCCAACCATGTGGTGTCCTTTTCGAGGGGGACACATAGAATCACATGATTAAAATGCTGGTTAACAAACTCAGGAAGAGCCGGTTCTTCATTTACGCCGGCATTCACAATGGCATAGTAGGATGTAATCCCTGCTGCTTTCAAAACACTCTGCATGTAGTTTGACAGCGCTTTGCAATCACCGTATTTCTTGGTATCAACAAAACTGGCGGGAAAGGGCTTGAGCCCGCCTATGCCCAGCTGAATGCTTACATAGCGCATCTGCTTCTGCATCGCTTCGTAAAGGAACCTGACTTTTTCCCTATCCGTTTTGAACGCGGCAACGGAGTTGCGGATCTCCTCCTGACGCTGTGGCGACAAGTCACTCACATCCTTGTTAAGCGTGCTCTGCCAGGCAGCAAAACCCGACCAGGAGCTAAAGTCGCCTGCATAGCCCCCGTACATGATCTTGTCAGCTGCAAAAGAAATAGAGGGTAGTACGACCCAGCCGGGTGTCGCTTCCTCCAGCTTCTGGGCCTTCAGATCTGATATCGTCCAGGAATACACGTCCAGACCTTCCACCGTCGATTTCTTTGGCTTCAGGCCAATGTTCTTCTCTTTAAATCTAAAACCTATAGATGGATCGACCATAATGTTGTAAGATGATGATATCACCGAGGTTTCTTCTGGCTGGATGTACCAGTCGGACAGATCAAGGAAGCCGTTCCGTGTGTACTCGTATTTAATTTCCACGGTTACCGGATAGCTTGCTATGGTGTGACTCGCAACAATCATCCGATCATCGATGAGTAATGAACCACCGTCGTATGCCGCCCTGTCGTACATATCACTTTTGCGGTAACGCTTAAGCAGTTTACCCTCTGCATCGTACACGATCATCTCCGGGTCGCTGACCGAGAGGAACTTCTTGTCATAATTGAGTACAAGGGTTGCATCATCCTCTGCCTTATCGTTTAGAATGGTGACGATCTGGTGTTTTTTGATCGTCACCTTAGAAGACGAGCGCACCTGCACATCCGTTTTAGACATGCGGATTACAGCATTTGCATCCTTCTTCATGGAGTCGGGAATGGCCGATGCAGTATACAGTGAAAGATCTGCCTGCTTTTTCTGCGCAGAAGCACTGATAAAGAGGGAACCTGCTACAACAAGTAACAGGGCACCCCAGATTTTGGAAAGAAACATATTAGATTTTCTTAAGAACGATCTGCTCGTTTAGCATCTGATACATCTGTTTGTAGAACTCATGTAGTTCGGGGTAGTCTTCCGCGAAGTACATGCTCTTTTTAAAGTCGATCACGAATCGTGTTATTATTTTGTCTTCCTGCACCCCTGTAACTCTCTTGAACGTAATGCTTTTATCCGGCATCACCATGTTTATCGACTTGGGAAGGACATCTACCGTATAGCCTGCAGGAATAGAATAGGCACCCTGTATAAAGTGCTGGTTACCACAGCCAAAATCTATTAAGGTTTTTCTGCTCTCTTTCAGAAACGGATTTATTTTCAGAGAGCTGAACATATTTGGATTAAAGTATATGTAGTTGCCGTCGGATCCTGCAGTCTCCATATCGAACTCAAAATTCTGATTCACGAAAAGAGAGTCCGCCTCATCATGCTCCAGCTTCACCCCTTCAACCTTCAGCTTGCTGTCCTTATCTGAAAGAAGCTCATTGCTTTTCTCCTTCCCCTTTTCGAGCAGTTTTTTCATCAGATTGCAGCGGTTATAAAGCGAATAAAACTGTTTTACGTTCCCGGTGATATGACCTTCAGGATCAATCTTCCCCTCAACCAGGATGTTTTCTACCGAGGGCTGAGTAGCTTCCAGAAATTTAGAATCCGCTGTCTTGTTTTCCCTGTCTACGATCAGAGCAAAGTTATTCAGGAGATCACGGGGTACAATATTGTATTGATTCGACTTCTCTGTTGCATCAAGCACATAATACCGTGCGCTATCAATTGGCACGTAGACCACCGCCCGGTTGAACTGGTAGATCCAGGGAAACCCCACGTTCACTCTGCCATGGTCGCGCGTGCTCACAACCATGGGTTGCGCATCTTTCACGCCCGACTGATAAAGCAGCCTGTACAGAATCAGATTTATCTCAGCAGAGTTTCCGGCTTTTTTCTCCCAGGCCTTGCCAATTCCGTCGTTGGTGTACTAGTTGTCGTGCCCGTCCCACTTCATTCTGGTTTTTACTTCTTTGAAGAGATAGGCTATACGGGCGTCGTTGGAAGACATAGCCGATGCTTTCTGGATAAGTTCCTGTTCACCCTCAAGCTTCTTCTTGAACTGGCTACCAAAATCCTCATCATCGACAAGCATGGCACCTATCTTTGCCCAGGTATCATTTGCGGTACTTACAAATCCTCCGATCGGCCTGATCTGCACCAGTTGATGCATAACAGACTGCAGGTTATCCGCATTCGATGTCATAAACGGCTCTTGAGGCAGCGATGGAACATCTTTCAAAGCCATCGTCTTTACATTTTTCGTATACGGTATCACCTGACCTCCGGAAGTGTAGGAGCCTGTGGCCGAAGAGATCTTATTCTTTTCAAAGGGTTGTTGGATACGAATAAGGGGCTTGTAGATAATCATATCGGGAACTGAAGTGGTCAGCTCACTATAGGCTACCGGCAGTGAGCTCTGGAATTTCCAGGTAGGAAAGTTCGCAAACGAAGCTGTTTGCAGGGTATACCTTATTTCAAGGATGGATCCCGGCTGAACGTCGGGCAGCGTAAATACTATTGCCGAACGATATTTATCTACCTTCTGCGTAAACTTCTGATTGTTAGCAAGCTTGGTAATCACCGTCTTACCATCTTTCTGATTGATCGTTTGAGCTTGCACACTAATGATCTTTTCATATTCGCGTATCGAATAATATTCAATACGAAAATCTGCCTCACCTTTAGCATGCTCATTGAAGATCTTGATTCGCTTGTGGCGCTCATATACAATGTCAAAATCGCTGTTAAAGTAGACGTCGCCTTTATCGAACAACACCATGGCATTCGCGTCCGGCTCAAACGGACATTGTTTCAGGTCAAATGTTGCCTGATCTACTTTTCCGTAAGGTTGAACATAGGTCTGAGCCGTTGCTCCTTGCAGTAGAAAAAACAGCAAAAAGGAGACAATGAAGGAATAAGGTTTCATGATAATAAGATTTAGGTTCGCTAAAGGTATAAATATTGAAGAATTTTTTCCTGGAAGTCCGGTTTTAAATTTCCAGAGGGAAGAAAATTATGCTTCAAATTTTAAATGCCCCTGATAAAACGATAAATTGCTGCTATAAACACGACTATTCAGGGCATATGAGCGACAAGAGCCAAGCATTTTTTCTCGATGGCAAAGCCGGACGTACAGCACATGCCGGCGGGCGGCAACTTCTTTTTTTCTCTGGATATAACTATCTCGGACTTAGCCATCAGGAAGAATTTGTGGGTCTCATCGCCGAGGGTATGTCAAAATTCGGCTGGTTGTTCCCGTCTTCGCGAATATCCAATACGCGCTTGAAGATATTTGAGGAATGCGAAGCATTACTGTCCGCAATCACAGGATCAGAGGATACGGTGCTGCTCCCCTCCGGCTTCGCAGCCGGGCAGCTGGCAACGGCCAGTTACGCTGCCTACCTCTGCAACGCCCCGCAATCCCACCCCGCTATAGCACGAAACAGCATACCGGTTAGGGATTTTGCAGAATGGTCTGACTGGTTGGTTCATCAAGCGGCACTACATGATCAAGCTAAGCCCCTTGCCTTTGCCAGCGATTCCCTTAGTCCCCTTACAGCAACGCTATATGATTTTTCATTTGTGAGCCAGATCCAAAGGCCCGTAAACGTTATCATAGACGACTCGCACGGTATAGGGCTTATCGGAGCGGCGGGTGCTGGCGTCAGCAGCGAGGTGCCACGCCACCCGCACGTGAATTATACGTTCACCTATTCGCTATCAAAAGCCTTTGGTATTACAGGTGGAGCCATCAGCTGCTCCCGGAAAGATGCTAATCTTCTGCGCAACTCGGTTGAGTACACCTCGGTGTCGCCGCTTTCCCCAGGCTTAATATATGCTTTTACCCGGGGGCAGCACATCTATGCCGCACAGCGCACTAAGCTGCAGGGCAATATCGCACGCTTTGCAGAACTGACGCGCGATCTTCCCGGATTGAAATACAATCTGAACTTCCCCGTATTTATCCTGCCAGCAGGGCTGGACGAAACCTTTTTCGACAGGCACAACATTCTGATCTCCGCTTTTGCTTATCCAGACCCCTCAGGCCCAAGCCTGAAACGGGTGGTGCTGAATGCGCTGCATACCAATGAGGATCTCGAAACCTTAGCTCAGGTACTGCGCGAAGCTTACCGGGAAAAGCAGCTTATATAGTCCAGTGCTCACACTTTTCGAGAAAGGCCTCGTCAGCGTCGGCGCCTATTCCGGGAAGTTCATCAATATCGAGGAAGAAACCTTCATAACGAAGTCCATCTTTCACGGGATCTTCCAGGAAGCCAAGAAGGCAACTATCCAGGTCGAAGAAGGTGATGCCCGGACACGCATACACCAGATGAAGAGTAGCACTAAGGGCGATGCGGCTTTCCAGCATGGTCCCTATCATACAAGGCATCCCTTCATCAGAAGCAAGCTGATGAATCTTCAGGGCTTCATGTATCCCCCCGGATTTTGATAGTTTGATATTGAGATAATCACAGGAACGTGAGTTGATCAGGCGCCTGGCATCATGATGATTATAGCAGCTCTCGTCTGCCATAATCCTGACGGGAGACTCGCTTCGAAGCAGCGTCAGGTAGTCATCGTACCAGGTTCGCATTGGCTGTTCGCAGAACTGGATGTTCAGCCTGTCCATGTCCTTCAATGCAGATAATGCGTCGTCAAAAGACCAGCCCTGGTTAGCATCGATCCTCAGGATCATATCCTCACCCACCGCTTTACGGATCGCTTTCATCCGGGCCACATCTTCTGCGGCATCCTTGCCCAGCTTGATCTTCAGCACACGGGCACCCTGTTCCTTGTACCTCATGGCCGCATCCACCATCTGCTGCGTTTCAGCAATACCTATTGTCATATCCGTTTCAACCGCCCTCTTTGTGCCGCCCAGAAAGCGATACAGCGGAACACCGGCATGCTTCGCAGCCAGATCATAGAGCGCCATATCAAAAGCACTCTTGATGGTTGTATTTTTCGCGGCAAAGGAGTCCAGATCACGGAGACGCGACTCGATATCCAGGGCATCCTTCCCTTTCCAGATGCTGGCAAAGTTCCTGGCCATCTCCAGGCAGGTCTCCTGCGTCTCTCCGACAATCATCGGAAACGCAGAACATTCACCAACACCGTACAAGCCTCCTTCCGCGTGTACACGGATAAAGACGTTTTGTGCAAAATGCATGGTTCCTGTAGCGATTGCGAAAGGTTCTATGCGGATACTGAAGCGATAGATATCAATTTTTTCTATTTTCATCAAGCTGCCTGCTTATTTTTAATCCAAGATAAGCAAGAGCTCTCAAAATTCCGCTACCAGTAAAAGATTTCCCGATGCGGGGAGCTCTGGTCAGGACTGCACGTTCTCCGGCCGCAACACCTCCTCATCATGCAGCTGCCATAAGCGTGCACCTCCCTTGATGCCATCACGATTGGTGATGATCTCTATATTGTCGTCAAGCTTGAATTCGAGCTCATCCGCATTGCCGCCACCAATGTACAGGCGATCATAGTTGAAGACTGTCTTTAAAACACGGATAACCTGCTTCATTCGTCTGTTCCATCTCTTTTTCCCGATCTCTATAAATGCCTTATCACCTATAAATCCGTCGTAGGTGCGCTTTTTAGTCACAGGATGATGAGCAAGTTCCAGATGCGGCAGCAGGATCCCGTCCATCAATATCGCGGTTCCGAAGCCTGTACCCAGGGTTATCACCAGCTCAAGACCCTTGCCGCTTACCACTCCAAGACCGTGGATGTCTGCATCGTTCGCTACGCGCACCGGTTTACCCAATGAATCACCTAAAAGTTTGCTCAGGTCCACCCCCTTCCACATGGCTGTTCCCAGATTAGGAGCGGTGCAGATTACCCCGTTCTTCACATAGCCCGGAAATCCAACCGACACCCGGTCGTAAGCCTGAAAGTCCTTTATGAGCAACTTAATAACTCGCAGAACCTCAGCCGGACTCGCCGGCTTAGGAGTTTTGGACTTTTTGTACTCCTGGAGCATCTCACCCTCCCTGCTTACGATGGTGGCCTTGATCGATGATCCGCCAATGTCAATAGACAATATCCTGATAGCTGATGATATATTTTCCATAGGGCTCTTATTTATTAACAGCTGCTGCTGAACGCTTTATTTAAACACTTCTGAAAAGAGTTGGTACGATTTCAGGCGTGCCTGATGATCATAGATATGCGAAGTGGCCATGATCTCATTTACTCCTGTCTTTTCCGCAAAAGCCGATAGGTCATGGGCTAATTTATCCGGGCCGCCTATAAACAAATAGGTTAGCATCTGATTAACCGCCTGTTCTTCGTAAATGTTCCAGATATCATCCATGCTATCCACAGGTGGTTGCAACAAGCTTCTTCTTCCGGTTACAATACCCATAAACATGCGCTTCACCGAAGTAGATAGTCGCTCCGCCTCCTGGTCAGTATCCGCTGCTATCACGTTCACACAAGCAAGAACATAAGGCTGGGAAAGATGTTCTGAGGGCTGGAAATTATCGCGGTAGAGTTTAATGGCCTCCATAAAGTAGGTTGGCGCAAAATGACTCGCAAACGCATAGGGCAAGCCCATTGCTGCTGCTACACGTGCGCTGTCCGTGCTTGAACCCAGTACCCAGATCGGGATATCCAGACCCTCACCGGGGATTGCCCTTACTTTGCTATCGAAGTTGTCTTCAGAGAAAAACTGCTGGAGACGTTTAATATCGCTCGGGAAATGGTGGGCACCGTGCATATTCTCGCCACGGATAGCAAGTGCGGTAAGCTGGTCGGTACCGGGGGCTCGGCCCAGTCCCAGGTCAATACGCCCGGGGTACAGGGACTCAAGGGTACCAAACTGCTCGGCAACAATGAGCGGAGCATGGTTAGGTAACATAATCCCTCCTGATCCCACGCGAATGGTTCGTGTACCACCTGCAATATAGCCAATCAATACAGCCGTTGCGGAACTGGCAACACTAGGCATATTATGATGCTCAGCAAGCCAATAGCGGGTATAACCCAATTGCTCAACGTGGCGGGCAAGCTCAAGGCTATGCTTAAAGGAGTCTGCAGGGGTTTGTCCCTCAACCACTGTCGCCAGGTCTAATACCGAAAATGGAATATGTTGAAGCTTTGTTGTACTCATTTTAATCTTTCCTAATCTATCTAACATCAAAACTCCAAAAATAGTTGTTATGATATGATTAGTCCCTCCCGAGTCTATTAAATGACTTTGTCTTCACATAGCATCATTCAATAAGCCCGTAGTTTCATTTCTCAAATTTAATTTCCGTTGGCCTCCTTTGATAACTAACAGATTAGTTATATCTTTAATACTATGAAATACAAAATCTTAAGCCTTGTTATTTTGTGTATCCTGGCAGCTTCCTGCCGCATCAACCAATTCAAAAACAATTTGCGCCATGGCAGGTGGGTGTATCAGGATTCCACATCTGAAGAACTATTGACTTCCAGAGGAAGATACCGTAAGGGGAATGAAATAGGTACCTGGAAGCATTACACCAATGGCATCATCTTCCGAAAGGAAAGCTTCAGGGGGAACAAAGCGCAGGTCATCAACTATTACCCCAATAAACAGGTTGCGTCCACGGGCAACACCGGCCTCGACAGAACCGACAAGATGATCCACTGGTATTATGACGGAAAATGGGAATTCTACAAGGAAGACGGAAGCCTGGATTCAGTTAAGGTTTACGATAAGGGGAAACTAATCAGCGCCAGGAGCGCTACTGAGAACTCCCCTGGTAACAAACAGGAACATTGAAACTTTATGTCCGCAACATCACCTATTTGCCTCGTACTTCCATGGGCTTGCGGGTTTGTCGAAAGCAATCATAGCCGGTTAACAGCTAAAGGTAAACTGACATAAAATGTCGTCCCGACGCCTTCTTTACTATCACACCAGATCCGTCCGTGATTAGCACGTATAAAGTCCCACGATAACATCAGTCCAAGCCCGGTCCCTTTTTCACCCTCCGTACCGAAGGTACTGCTTAGGCGCCCTTCTGAAAAGAGTTCGTTCAGTTTATCTGCCGGAATCCCCTTACCGCTATCACGCACGGCAATAACTGCTGTATTATTGTTTCTTTCTGCTGTGATGTCAATTTTGCCGCCCGGGTAAGAAAATTTAATCGCATTACTGAGCAAATTGCGAACCACGAAGTCAAGATGGTCGCCGTCGGCGAGCACGGATATGCCGCTTTCAATTGGCATGCTAATGTTGATGTTCTTAGCTGCTGCCTGCACCCTTAACAGATCCCGCGACCTTTGGATAATTACTATTGCATCTACCGGAGCGACTCGAGGCTGCACCCCCTTAAGCTGAGCAGAAGCCCAATTAAATAGCGTGTTCAATGTCTCGTTAAAAGATCGGCTCTGATGTTTAAGAAGACTGATTATTTCTTTTCGTTCCTGTTCATCCAAATCCCCCTGATCTACCATTTCCAGAGCTTGCATGATGCCGCCGGCCGGACCGCGAAGGTCATGACCGATGATCGAAAACAAGGTATCCTTGACCTTATTTGAATTATACAAGGCTTTGTTTAAACGCTTGGTCCGGTTATAGTAAAAAGCAAAGATGCTGGTTAGTAGTGCAAGTGAAACAAGAATGGTAATAAAAACGGCGCGTTCCCGCACTCGCAGTTCCTCTGCACGCAGCTTTGCGATTTCCTGATGCTTATTTTGTTCGAAACTGGACTGCAATAACTTCTGATGCGCCTCCAGAGCGGCAAGCGCCTCCCGATAATTCCGCTGCTGCTTGTAAACACTACTAATGGCCATCAGTATATCTGCCCTGAGTTCCTTCTTGTTCAGCCGATCCGCTATTTTTAGCGCGTTATTAAGATAGGTGAGGCTTTGTCCGGTATCTTGGCCCTTCAACAGTTTAGCGATATGCACTAGTGCGTATGCCTCGTGTGCATGCAGCCCTTGCTTCCGCGCGTATAAAAGTGCCTGCTTATGATATTGCAACCCTTTTCCTGTATCTCGCTGTTCCACATACGCCCTGGCGAAATCTGTAAGCTGGTGAAATGTTTTCACCTCGCTTGTGTCGGCTACCCGCTGCGTCTGAGCGCTACAACCTGTAACTGCTGCCAGGACGAATATCGAGCTGAGAAAATATAACTTCATAGATCAATTTTCGTTGTGTTGTTTGGTTACATCAGCACAATCATGTACGAAAATCCAAACAATATTGTTGGAGAAACTATATTGGTAAGTAAATATTCCAGCGGTACAGGCTTTCAGATAGAGCGGGTATCACCTGCCCAGCGGATTTTTGTAAACATTTTCAACCGCGGCAGGCTACATTGTAATTGAAAACCTCCACTGAAAGCCATTGAAAGATAACAATAATTTCTCAGTAAGTCTCTAAATATTCCCATTGCGGTGTAGTTGTCCATATTCAAGATAGCTGCGCGAAGACTTCGCCTGCATTTGACCGACCTGTTGCATAAATAAGCGAGTAAATGCTGCGAATACGTAAGTCGGGTTAACTAGAAAAATTCGATAGCAGGCGATCATATTCAAGAGCAAACACCGCATTTGAGCAATTTGCCGGGTAGAAATAGGCTCACTGGAGATTCAACGATGCCACTACTATTCAAATAGGTGCAGGAAAGCGTGTAAGAGCGTGCATCTTGGCATTTCTCCCCAAAAAAAAGCCGTCTGCTATTGCAGACGGCTGATAATCAATGTGGAGAATATCGGAGTCGAACCGATGACCTCTTGCATGCCATGCAAGCGCTCTAGCCAGCTGAGCTAATCCCCCCTAAACTGTGTCGCAAATATAGTAGATTCCTGAAAAACGAAAAGGCTTTTCAAAAATAATGTTTTAATCATCTGGGGGCCAGTTACTTTAATTCCTGACAAGAATAAACGCCCGCTTTCCAACCTGAATATCACGCGACTACCTTCAAAGACTCTGACTAAGAACATCGGAGCAATCCTTCAGGAAACCCCATAACAAACTGGCCGTTGCGCAATGTTAGTAGCGACAAGTGTCAGCGCGGAAAATCGCCAGGCAAGGCGTCCAAATAGCCTCTGCAACAGGTTTTCTCCCACACACAAAGACGCTGCTGAGCCCCTGTTCCCAGGAACAATTCCTCTTAACTCTTTACAATCGTGTGAAATGTTACAATTCTGCATGCCGTATAATTGCAAAAATTATGACGCACCATTCTACTACTACAAAACGCCTCAAAGACAGCAATCAACGAATATCCACTATCCTTGCCTTTGCCCTGCTCCCCCTATCGGGTTTCGCAACCGACATCTATCTGCCCTCACTGCCATCGATGTCCAATGTGCTGGGCGTAGGCAGCGGCCAGGTACAGCTTACCCTTACCTTGTTCCTGATCACCTACGGAGTATCACAACTTTTCATAGGTACCATCGTCGACAGCTTCGGAAGATATAAGATCAGTCTCGTCTGCTTGCTCATATTTGCTGCCTCCTGCGTCGTGATCGCAACTACCAGCAATATCTACCTCATTTACCTGATGCGTATCATACACGGGTTCACCGTCGCCGCCATCATCGTGGCCAAGCGGGCATTCTTTGTGGACGTTTACGAAGGCGACAAGCTGAAGCACTTTCTCAGCCTGTTCTCCATTATCTGGTCAACGGGACCGATCATTGCCCCCTTTGTAGGCGGTTACCTGCAAAACGCCTTTGGTTGGGAGTCTAACTTCTATTTCCTGGCAGCAATGGCCCTGATCCTGGCCGCCCTTGAATTCATCTATAGCGGTGAAACGCTCAAAACCTACAGTGAGTTCCACCTGAGCAAAATAGCTGGTATATATGGCAACATGCTGAAGACCCCCAGCTTCAGTCTTGGCCTGGTCATGCTTGGTCTTGCATACTGCATGGTTATGGTCTTCAATATGACCGGGCCCTTCATCATCGAACATCATTTCAATGGAAATCCCATCATTGCAGGATACAGTTCACTGATTCTGGGATTTGCCTGGATGACCGGAGGATTTGCAGGCAAAGCAACCATCAACCGCCCTTTTGTAAAGAAGATGGTCGTCAACAACGGCCTGCAGCTGCTCTTTGTCGTCGTCATGCTGCTTAGCATCCCGCTGATATCGAACCTCTATAGCATGATCTTCTTCGCCTTTATCATACACGTTACCGCGGGATATATCTTTAACAACTATTTCACCTATTGCCTGGGCAGATTCCCCAACAATGCGGGCGTGGCGAGCGGACTCACAGGTGGAATCACCTATGTCATCGTATCTTTTCTTAGCTACGGTGTGGTCAGCCTCTTCCCCGCCAAAGATGAACTGAACCTGGGATACAGCTACTTTCTGGTGACTATTTTGTCTGCCCTGGTCATGTGGATGGTATACACGGTATCACGCCGCGAAGCGAAGACGCAGGCTATCCGGAATTAACCGGCCTGCCTGAAATACAATTTCACGAAAAAGCAGACAGCGGGCTAGATCCCCTTTTGCTCGTTCTTGTAAACACTGGAGCCTTCGGGCGGATATACGATCTTATTCTGCAGATCCTTGATGCGCTCAGGATCAAAAGCAGGGATCTGCAGATCTCCATCCTCAACCCACTTTTTCACCGTCTCATGCACCTCAGCCGTCTTCTCTTCTGATGGCTGCTTCTCCCGTGCCAGATAAACCGTCTGAGACGACAGGGCAAAACCAGTACCGCTGGCGGCTACAACATCCATCATCCGCAGGTAGATATCTTCCTGAATTTCCAGGAAACGGTCGAAATCCGCGGCGAGTATATAGGAGAAAACCTCCAGCTTAAACGCATCGGTGCCAATCTCAATAAATCGGACACGCGCAGATGAAGGATCAACCTTCGGATGGGCATACAATACTGCCCTCATTTCCACCAGGAGGTAGCGCAACTGATCAGGCGTCGCGTCAAACCGGATACGGAACACCGGATGGAACCAGAAACGGTCGCGATGGAAGAAGTTCTCGATCTTCAAAGAAGAAAACTCCCCATTGGGGATCGTCACCACCGTACGGTCATTCGTCCGGATCTGTGTCGACCGCATTCCAATCTGTTCAACTGTTCCCACGATATCACCTACCTTACAGAAATCCCCTACTCTCACGGGCTGATCAGCGATCAATGTCACGCTTCCCACGAAGTTCTCGACCGTCTTTTGAGCACCCAGCGCCAGGGCGATACCTCCAATTCCGAGAGCGGCTATTCCGGTAGTCACATCAAATCCGAAAGTACCCAGCACCATGATGATCCCGACAAAAACAAGAGCAATCTTTGCGGCCCTGCGCAGGAAAAGCACGGCCGATACTGCCGCCTGATTGCGTTTCTTGCCCATTCGCTTCTCCACATAACGGGTCGACGTGTCGAGCAGCTGCCAGAGCAGCAGCAACAGGGCAACCAGTCCCACAACTACCGTCAGGTTGCTAAACCGCTGCCTTACAATGATGGAAATGCCGGCCTCCTTGCTGCAGATTACAAAGAATACAACCGTCAGGTAAATTTGGATGGGCAGGGAAAAGGCCCTGAGAATTCCTGCATAAGGGTCGTTCCGCGACTTCTTCCACAAGAAGGGAATTAGCAGCAGAAAAGCCTTTGTGAGCACCCAGGCCATGACGTATGCCACCACGATCAGCAATATCAGGCCGAACCAATGACTGATAGGCACCCCGCCCCATTTCGTGCTGTTCAGCACTTCCGGCATCAGCCTGTCGATCAAAGGCGCCATAGGTGCTGCCTCCACCTGCGTTGGCAGGCGCTGGATCGTCTCCGATGAAAACAGCCAGATGGTTCCTCCGTCTTTGGCGGTCGTGCTTTCGAGCAGCAAATCAAAGGACTCGTTGTTCACCGAAGCCGTCCCGATACGCTCCAGGTTCGGCCCCAGATTATCATCCTGCTTACCCTTCTCATCATTGCTCATTAACGTATATGGAAAGATGGTTCCGTCATTCATCACATGTTCCAGTGCCTGAGCGAGCTTCACCTTATTGCGGTTTCTCTTTAGCACCTTATCCGTCCTCAGGTACATCGCAGCCTTTTCGTAATTCTCTTCTGCTACAGCACTGATAAAGCCTTCTACTGTTCCTCTGGGTGTTCTACGCCCTAAAGAATCAGGTGGCAGCGCTGGCGCGGCTTCAGCCACCGCTGTGTCACTCTTTAAAAAACTATCCTGTCCATAGCTGGTCAGGGCACTCAGGGTAAAAAAAACGAACAGAAAATGTGCGGAATATCTCTTCAGAATACGAAAATTAAATACCATAATGTAAAAATCGGTTTGCCGGCCATTGCTGACCGTATTCGATCTCCTAAACAGGGTAACAAGCTGATTGTTTGCCTCGCAACAGGGCACAGGGCTTGCAAGCGCCGGGCGCCACACACCTCTTTCTCTCCGCTGCACCGCTCTAAACAAGTAAGCTTCTGCTGCTTCCTGCCTATCGTATACGTACCACTCAGGTTTCAGCTTACGCGATAAATCCCTACTTTTATCCCAAATGCGGCACCGATGCAATTGAACGACTATCTGCGGGAACAGCTACCCCTGAATCCTGAACTGGAACAAAGCCTTGATCTGGCTTTCCGAAGGGATCATTATACAAAGGGGTATAAGATCACGGAGCCCAATACACTCTCAAACAAAGTGTATTTCATCGAAGAAGGGCTCGTCAGGACCTTCTATGTGAAGAATGACAAGGAGATCACGCACCACTTCTTCGCTGAAAACACGTTTACCATGCCCATAGACAGTGTCTTTTATAACCGCAGATCTCCATACGGAATTGAAGTACTTGAAAACAGTATCGTCCGCTCCGTGCGCTTCCCAACACTCGAAAAGCATATCGAAGCATCCTCGACACTTGAGAAGTTTATGCGAATGCTCCTCATCGACGTCCTCAGAACTTTTTCCGACCGCTTGTCGGCCCTGCAGTTTCAGTCGGCTCAGGAGCGCTACCAAACAATGCTTCAGGAGAATCCCGATATCCTCTTGCGTGCACCTCTTGGCCATATCGCTTCCTATCTCGGTATCACACAGCAGACGCTAAGCGTTATCCGGGCACAGAAATAACGTCCAAAAAGGTGTCGCCACCTTGTTTTTTTAATATAGATTAAAAAGTCGTCACGCTTATTTGTTCAACTTTGTTAAAGATTCAAATATGCGATCATGACATCAAAACTTCATGTAAGTGTTCTGGCGTTCAGCCTGGCACTTATCTCATGCCAGTCAGGTAAAAAAAGCCCATCTGCTGACTCCAGCAACACCGCCATACCGGTGGTCACCCAACCCGTCTCAACCATGAGCTCAAGTGCGCCACTATCGCTCAGCGGGAACGTTGAAGGCAATACCACCGTACGCCTAGGCTTCATGGTTGCGGGCAAGATCAACTTCATTGCCGCGCAGGAAGGTCAAAACGTCAAAAAAGGGCAACTGTTATCGAGCCTCGACCCCGCCAGCTACCAGATCGCCAAGGCACAGGCGGACATCCAGGTCAGCCAGGTAACAGACGAATATAACCGCGTCAAGCTCATGTACGACCGCAGCAGCGTCAGTCAGAGCGATTTCAATAAAGTCAACTTCAGCCTTCAGCAGGCGCGGCAGCAACAGAAACTTCATACGAAGAATCTCGCGGACACGCGTCTTTATTCCCCTATTTCGGGCGTATTGCTTAAAAAGATGGCCGAAACGGGCGAGATCGTCGGAGTGGGAACTCCCCTGTTCGTCGTTTCCGACATCAGTCGCGTAAAGGTGACCGCCTTTATTCCCGAAACGGAACTGAAGCACGTAAAGCTGGGCGATCAAACGAAGGTTTACATCTCCTCGCTCGATAAAACATTCACGGGTAAGGTTACCGAAATCGGATCTGCCGCTGAAGCTACCTCCCGCGCCTTCGCCGTGAAGGTCGACCTTGCCAACCCGGGACTACTCATCAGACCGGGCATGATTGCTGAGCTCCGGATAGAAAAAGGATCCACCAGCCAGATGATCGCCTTGCCGGCCGAAGCGGTGCTTCACGATACCGACAATCAGACTTACGTTTTTATAGCCGACAACAAGCAAATGAAGGCCTATAAACGGAACGTTACCGTAGGGCAACTGATCGACAACCAGATCGAGGTCACAGCGGGAATCCGCGAGGGGGAACTCATTGTAACCGGCGGCCAGCAGAAGCTGACAGACGGCGCTTCTATATCTCTGACTAAATAAGCGCGTTATGAACTTCATTGAAGCATCACTTAAATACAAGCAGGTAACGCTCTCAGTATTATTACTGTTATTTGCGGTCGGCGTAAACTCACTGCTCAATATGCCGCGACGTGAAGACCCGAAGATCACGGTCAGACAAGGACTGGTGATTGCCTACTATCCGGGCGCCAATTCTGCCCAGGTAGAAGATCAGGTTACCAAAAAACTGGAGCAATACCTCTTCCAGTTTGAAGAGGTCCGCAAAGACAAGACGTATTCAACTACACAAGATGGGATGGTGGTTGTCAATGTTGAGCTTGGTGAGAAAGTACGCCAGCCTGACGTCTTCTGGAGCAAGCTCCGCCATCAGCTGCTGCTTGCCAGACAGATCGACCTCCCTCCCGGCGTAAGGGGCCCGATTGTCAATTCAGACTTCGGCGATACTGAAGCCCTGGTTATCGGTATTGAAAGCAATACGGCAACATACTCCCAGCTAAAAGACTATGCGGAAAAGGTCGAAGAATATATCCGCGGCGTGAAATCTGTTTCCAAGATTAAACGCGTAGGCGAGCAAAAAGAACAGATCCAGGTAACTTCAGGTTCTGAAAGACTCGCTCAGTACGGAGTGAGCCTGCAGCAGGTGGTTACCGTTTTGCAGTCGCAGAACACCATCAGCGCGACCGGCGACATTAAAACGGAGACCAACACCACGCCGCTCTATACCCGTGGGTACTACAACACCGAACAGGAAATCCGCAATCAGATCGTCGGCACTTCCAAATCCGGTGCCGTTATCCGCCTTGGCGACCTCGCCTCTTTCAAGAGGGATTATGCAGAACCTACATCAAAAACTACCGTCAACGGTAATAAAGCCATTATCCTCACGGTGCAGATGCTCGAAGGCAATAACATCGTCAAGTTCGGTGAGGAAGTAAGTGCCAAGCTGGAAGAAGTTTCAAAGCTTCTGCCTCCTGATGTGAAGCTGAGCACCATTGTCAACCAGCCGGAGCTGGTCAATGAGAATATTTCGCACTTCATCCGCGAGTTCTTCCTGGCCATTGTATCAGTGGTCATCGTGGTTATCCTCCTGCTGCCGCTCCGCATTGCTACCGTCGCAGCCATGGCTATCCCCATGACTATTGCCATCACCTTTGCGTTGATGCACGCCTTCGGAATCGAACTGCATCAGGTGTCCCTTGCCGCCCTTATCGTCGTCCTGGGAATGGTGGTGGATGATGCCATCGTTATTGCCGACAACTACGTGGAGCTGCTGGATGAAGGCGTGGACCGATGGACCGCAGCCTGGCGCAGTGCCACCGACCTCTTTGTACCGGTACTGGCAGCCACCATCACCATCATTGCCGCTTTTCTGCCTATGGTTCTCCTTACGGGTGCCGTTGGCGAGTTCATCCATGCCCTGCCACTTACCGTCGCCATCGCATTGGCTTCTTCCTTTTTGGTCGCGATGGTCCTCACCCCGCTCCTATGCTATTCCTTCATCAAAAAAGGACTTCATGATCATAGTCAGCCATCGGACGGGCATAAGAAAGAATCGCTGCTTGATAAAATGCAGAACGGCTATAATGCGGCGCTCGACTGGTGCGGCAAACGGCCCCGGTTCACCATCGTGATGAGCATGCTCACCATTCCTCTGGCGGGACTCCTCTACTTCGGTGCCATCAAGCAGAAGTTCTTCCCGGCAGCCGAGCGCAACCAGTTCGTTGTCGAGCTCTGGATGCCTACCGGCACGAAGCTCGAAAAAACAGAACAGGCCATCATGAAGGTGCAGCACCTGGTCGAAAAAGATGAACGTGTAACATCCTTTGCCACCTTCATCGGCACCAGCGCGCCACGCTTCTACTATAACTTCTCTCCGGAGGTTCCGGTCAGCAATTACGCACAGATCCTGATCAATACCACTACAGAAGAAACCACCGAGTCGCTTTCCGCGGAGCTTCAGCCTCTCATTAACCGGCTGATTCCCGAAGGCATGCCGCAGGTCAAACTGATGCAGCAGGGACAGCCGTTAAAGGCACCTGTTGAAGTACGCATCAGCGGTGACGATATCAACGTGCTGAAAAAGCTGGGCAACCAGGTACAAGAGGTCTTCAGAAAGACACCCGGAAGCGCATTGGTGCGCAGTGACTTCCGTGAAGACTATTATGGAATCGATATCAAGCTGAGAAATGAAGCCGGACGTCTCGGCTTTACAACCGAGAGTATATCCAAGATGGTCTATACGGGTTTCTCCGGAGCCCCGGTATCGACCATGTACGAAGGAAACAATCCTGTCGACATCGTGCTGCGTCTTGATGCAGATGAGCGCAGAAACTTCAGTGACCTGGAAAATATCTATCTGGAGTCGCCTGTCACCGGGGCGCACGTGCCGCTGAGACAGATCGCCGACATTCGCCCCGAGTGGCAAACAGGGAAAATCATGCACCGCAACGGCGTAAGGACCCTGACCGTACAGAGCGAAACACAGCATGACCTGCTCCCTTCCGAGCTCCTGAGCCGCGTTAAAGCAGACATCAATAAGATCGCCCTGCCAGACGGCTATCACATCGAGTATGGCGGCGAATACGCCAATAAGCAGGAGACTTTCAGCCAGATGATGGTCGTGCTGATGATCAGTCTGGTCCTGATCTTCTTCATCCTGCTGTTCCAGTTCCGCAATCTCAAAGAAGCGGGCATCGTCATGCTAACCATTCCCCTGAGTCTGTTCGGCGCCCTATTCGGACTCTTCATCACGGGCAATAACTTCGGCTTCACCGCCTTTGTGGGACTCATCAGTCTCTCCGGAATCGTTGTCCGCAACGCCATTATCCTGATCGACCATACGAATGAGCTCCTCGATAGCGGACTCGATATCCGCAACGCAGCCATCCTGGCAGGAAAAAGACGGCTCCGCCCGATCTTCCTGACGGCAATGGCGGCAGCAATAGGCGTCCTGCCGATGATCATCTCAGGATCACCCATGTGGAGTCCGCTGGCGAGCGTTATCGCTGTCGGCGTAGTCTGGAGCATGATTATGGCACTCCTGACCGTACCCGTGATGTACATCAGCTGGATAAAACCCGGCGACAAGGAAAACGCAGGCACTGCCAAAACGGAAGAACAACATGAACACTAGAAATACCCCATATCGCATAGCCGCTGTGTGCCTGATGGCCTTTGCCGCAATGCCCGCCCTTGCGCAGCAGTCAACGCTGACCCTTCAGCAAGCTATCGACGCGGCGCTGCAGAACAATCACCTGCTCAAAGTGAAGTCCCTCCAGATTGAGGAGAAAAACGCCAAAACGCGGGAAGACATGATCAAGCGCTACCCTGCAGTGACGCTGAACTCCACCTGGCAATACAACGCCAATACCGGAGAGCTCGTCATCCCGCAAGGGTCCTTCGGCGCGCTGCCGCTGAATGCCAATACCACCATCCAGCTTCCCGCTGCCGATAAATCGTTCGAACTGGGCGAGCACCAGAACTTCAACGCAGGAGCTACGATCTATCAGCCGCTTACGCAGCAGGCCAAGATCAACACTGGTATCCAGGTCAGCAGAACAGAAGTTAAGATAGCAGAATATGAGAAGCGAAAAGCGGCACAGCAGATCGAGCAGGCCGTAGAAAAGCTATACTTTGGCATCCTGATAAACAGCAAAAAAGAAGAGGAATCTAAAGCAAAGCTTGAAGTAGCTAAACTCAAACTTTACGACGTGGAGAGCGCCATACTTTCAGGCAAAACCATCAACCTCAACAAGGAGGGTCTGCAAGCCAGCATCGCCGATGAGGAGCAGGAACTCCTGAAGCTGCAGATCCAGCGCGAGGATTATGCTGCCGACCTCAAGCGCCTGACCGGCATGGACGTTCAGCAGGCCAACCTCAGTCCTGTTCCGGTCAACCGGGCGGAACCTAAAGCTATGGCCGACTATCAGACCGCAGCCCTGTCTGGCAATGCAGATCTGAATATCGCATCGCTCACCGTAAGCAAGGCGAAGCTGGGAATACAGGCGGCAAAACAAAGCTACCTTCCCGATGTGGGTATCATTGCAGGTTACAGCTATCAGCAGGGAAACATCCTCTATCCAACCAACAATCCTTTTGCGGGACTAAACTTCAAATGGAATATTCAGGATGTATTTGCCAATAAGCAGGTGCTTAGTCAGCGCTCCCTGCAATTGCAGCAGGCGAAAGAAAACGAGGCCAACACGATCGAACAACTGAATAACGACATTGAGAAGGCGGTGCGGAAGATCAGTCAGGCTGAAGCACTCATCAATGCCGCACAAAAGGTACTGACCTTCAGATCCCAGGAGCTCAAGATCCAGCAAGATAAGCGTGAAGCGGGTTTGAACGTTCCGGCTGACGTCTTAGCTGCACGTTCAACCCTCACCAAAGCAGAAGCGGACTTGTATGCTGCACAGCTGAATTACCGGCTTGCCCAATCTGAGTTAAATGCCATAACTCAGGGAGAAGTGCTCCGTTGAGCTAGGCAAAAGGCTTGCCGTGAGTTCGCTCAATCAGCGCAGGGGCAGCACCCGGCAGGGCCCGCATAGCACCCACAACCAGTTCCGAGAGCAGGGGCCTGCCGAAACTTCGCTGTATGCCCCTGCCTATCTTCAGGCGCAGAGCGAACTCACGTTCCCAGCTGGACGCGTATTCCCGCTCCAGTTGCGCTCTGATCTGTTCACTAAAGCTTGTAGCGCATAAGCGGATGATATGCCCTGACAGGATCTTCGCCGAATGAAAGGCGATAGCCATACCATTTCCGCAGAGCGGAGCGATCATACCTGCCGTATCTCCACACATCAGAATATGCTGATCCACCAGGCTTTTGCGCTGAAACGCAATTTCATTGATGCTCTCCGGCTTATCCCAAACGAACTCCGCCCGCTCGAACAGGCTTCTCAGCGCAGGGTTTTTCATGAGTACTGCTTCTTCCATTGCCGGTATGGATCCGTACTTCTTGAGGTGCTTATTCCGGGTCAGATAGCATAGACAGAACAGATCATCCTCGATCTTATTGAAGCCGCAGTAGCCCCCGTCGAAATTATCCAGATGAATAGTGTCATGCGCAAAGTCACCCTTTACAAAATACTTCACGGCCATATACGGACTCCTTTCGTAGAAGAAACCTCGCCCCAGCTTCTGATCAATATTGGATCGCTTACCGTATGAGCCGATGACCAGATCAGCTTCATATTGCTGTCCACCTATCTGGACCCGGAAGACTCCATCCAAAAAAGACACATCATTAACCTTCTCTCCCTCAATAATATAAACACCTTCTGTTAAAGCGATCTGATACAAAGAATAATCCAGCTTATATCGGCTCAGTCCGAAGCCACCCAGCCCAAGCGGACTTTCCAGCATCTTGCCGCCTGGTGCCGTTAACACCAGCTTGCTGATCTCCGAAGCACCCAGTGCCCCGGGATCAAGTCCCAGCTCATCAAGAAAGGGAAGCACCTCATTGCTCACATACTCTCCGCAGACTTTATGAAAGGGATAGGTCTTCCGCTCGATAAGCGTAACAGAGAAGCCCGCGCGACTGAGGAGTATGGCGTTGCTCAGGCCCGCCAGGCCTCCACCAATGATGAATATCGAGGGAGTCTTTTTCATTTGTAAATGATTACCTGCCATCTGAAAGCCCACATCCACCTGATGCGGAAACGTGTAAATCCTGCTCTGCGGATCAGCGCCTCCAGCTCCGCTCTGCTAAAACTCCTCATGACGGACACCTTGCTGTCATGCCTCACCATTGGCGACCGCGAAAACAAGGTGGTCAGCACCCCGATGGAATAATAGGCAAACCAATGCCGGTGAAGGTCGTTGATGATGACCGCCTTGCGGCAGGCATGCACCATTCTCCTGATCAGGAGGATCCAGCGCTCATCGTCGAAGTGGTGGGTAAAGAGGCTGCTGACGACCACATCGAACTCCCCTTCCCGGAATTCATGCTCCAGCACATCTGCAAGCCTGAACTCGATATTGGGATACGCGGCATGCCGCGTTCGGGCAAACTCCACCGCTGCTGCGGTGGCATCCACGCCAACAAGCTTTAGCTGCAGCTTCCGCCGCCGGAAATATTCATCCAGCACCCGCAAGCTATCGCCCCCTCCGCAACCCCAGTCGCAAACCGAGTCGCCGTTCTGCATGTTCAGCTGCTTAAAGGCGTGGTAAAACACGCTGAAGCCCCCCAAAAGTTTGTTGATCACCTCCAGCTCCTTCAACACGGGATCCAACTCCCGGTGGTCGAGGGCGAAATTGTCCATAATTTCGTCCTCAGTGCTTCTTCTGCTGAAATCAGGCATAGCTCAACACCATGCTTTCGAAGGTTAAACCCGGGCCGAATGCGAAGCTCAGGATCTGCTGCTCCCGTTTTTCTGCCTTCAGCTTTCTGCTCAGCTCATCCAGCACAAACAGCACTGTTGTAGACGACATATTGCCAAAATTACGCAACACATCATAGGCATGCGCATTCTGATCTGCTTTCAAGCTAAACACCTCATCGCACACCTCCAGGATTCTTCTGCCTCCGGGATGGATAGCAAACTGACTGATCTCATCAAAAGCAACATTGGCTTTTCTAAGCAGCTTATCAGCAACATCACGAATGCCTGCTTTAATCTGCTTTGCCACCTGATTGGTAAGCAGCATCTCATAGCCGAAGTCGCCGATCCTCCAGGCCATCTCATTCCGTGCTTTGGTGATCACCTCCGTATAAAAAGAATTCAAGCGGAAAAGCTTGTCGTCCGTGGCATCCTCATGCTGCACCAGTGCCGCGGAGGCTCCGTCGGCAAATAAGGAATTAGCCAACCAGTTATCGAGTGTATTTTCTTTCTGGAAATGCAGCGTGCACAGCTCGACATCCACAATGAGCACCTTTGCCGAAGGCTGTGCCCTACAGATGTAGTCAGAGACCTTCAAGGCATTGAAAGCGCCGTAGCAGCCCATAAAATTGATGCAGGTACGCTCTACATTTGGGTTCAGATGCAGGCTTTCCACAATCTCGATATCAAGACCGGGAGCGTACATTCCGGTGCAGCTGACCGTTATTAAATGAGTAATTTCCTGAGCGTTAAAGTTTATAGAACCTAAACATTTCTCTATAGCACGCAGACAGAGTTCCAGGGCTGTACGCTCATAGAGGCTGCTCCTCCTGGAGGTGGTTGGGAAAGGCGCCAGCCCTTCTCCATTACCGAAAAACGCATAGTCGCCCCGGTCCTTTCCGAAGTCATCTATCACCGAATGGCGGTAGTCGATCCCGGAAACCTGATACAGCTTCTCGAGTCTCCTGGAGTTCAGATCATCCAGCTCATGCGCGTCGACCATAAATTTGAGGATTCTATCCTGCCGAAATCTGTTTACCGGATTACTTGTTCCTATAGCCGAAATGATGCTGTTCATCTGCAATTGTTTTTTTAAATTTATCTACACCGCTTAATCATGGCAGACTTACATATTGGTTCAACCCTTGCCCACCTGCGTCTTCCCTTTTCGCTGCTGTTGCTTCCCGTGTATCTTTTTGCGCTGGGCGAAGTACCTAGTCCTAACACTTTCCATGCCCTGGTAGTTTTTATCGTCCTGCATTTATTCATCTACCCGGCAAGCAATGGGTTCAATAGCTATTTTGACAAGGACGAAGGCAGCATCGCCTTATTGAAACATCCCCCAAAAGTGAGCAGCAGCCTCTACTATACTTCGATCATGCTGGAATGGGCCGGAGTGTTGCTTGCCCTGCTGGTCAGCCTGCATTTTGCGGTCTGCGTCATCATCTACAACTCATTTTCCAAAGCCTATAGCCATCCGAGCATCCGGATTAAGAAATACCCTATGCTCAGCTTTCTGATCGTGTTCCTCTTTCAGGGAGCCTTTGTCTATTACAGCTGTTACCATGCGCTGTCTGTGGGAGAGGCGGAACAAGAGGCCCCCGTTTGGGTGGCGGGACTGGTTTGCTCCTGCCTGATAGGCGCCTCCTACCCGCTCACGCAGATCTATCAGCATGAAGAAGATGCCCGCCGGGGCGATCGTACCCTCAGCATGCTGCTGGGCGTCCGCGGCTCCTTTGTCTTTTCGGCAATGCTCTTCCTCGCGGGCAGCTGCCTCTTGTACTATTACTGGAATACGCGTGATGAGCGTGCGAATTTCAACCTGTACCTGATCTGTTTTACTCCGGTGATTGGCTATTTCCTTTTTTGGTTCATCCGTTGCATGAAAGACCCGGCGCAAGCCTCCTTCAGCCGCACCACCGTTCTGACCCTGCTCAGCGGACTCTTCATGCTCATCTATTTTGGATCCCTGCTGTTCCTCCACTAAAATAAAAAGGGCCGGCCCGCAACATTCTGTTGCATGAACCAGCCCTTTATTTTCATAGGTTTAGATTAACGTTTCACAATCTTATACGTGCTTGTCTGCGTGTAAGTCTTGCCAAACATGTCCGTCGCTTTCACCTCGATCGTGTGCTCCCCAGGAGCAAGCTTGAAAGGAATAGGCGCCTTCCACAGGTGCTTAGACTCTGCCGGGGCACTTGGGCGTTTCCCGGTCAGCAAAGTCTCTGTATTATCATACTTATGCAGCACGTCCAAAAATACCGGGTCATGCTCTTCCACATAGGTCATCTTCTTCCAGCCGCCTTTACCCACCCGGTAAAGAACCTCGTCTTTCTCCGAGCCCATAAAGAAGTTCGCGTAGATGGCAGCCGATGTTTTCTTATCTTGCTCAATCACTTTTGGTGCAGAAATCTCAATCTGGTAGTCTTTCGCTTTCCCGGCTACTTTATAATCCACGTCGTATTGGTTTCCCTTAAAGTTGATGAACGCATAACCTTTTGGCGTCCCATCACTCATGGTGGATACAGGAACGCCTTGTTCGTTCAGTTCGCCGGAGTACCAGTTGCCCGAAGTAGTACCTACGTTATAATGATGGTGAGCCTTCTCCTGCTTCCATCCATCCTTTTTACTGAAAAACAGCTGCTTTTGATTGTGCGTATGCGCGGAGAGGGATAGCGTATAAGGAAAATCGGCCAGCAGATCGAAAAGTGCAATCCGGTCCTGCTCCCTGAATCCTTCATCATTCCCGGCTTCTCCAATTGGTATATGGAAGGCCAGCACAACAAGCTTGTTCTTGTCTACGAATTTCAGATCATTGGCAACGAACTCCAGCTGATCTTTTCTCAGTCCGCCCCAATATGACTGCCCGTCTCTCGGATCCGGATAAAGGATATCGTCCAGCACGATAAAATGCACATTACCATAGTTGAAGGCATAATTAGCAGGACCAAAATGGGCTTCGTACGATTCGTCGGACATCTCATCTTCCTTCACGTCGAAGTTGATATCGTGGTTACCCATCAAGTTATACCAGGGAATGCCAATCTTCTTAACCGCCCGGGTGTAGGGACTGAAAAGATCAGGGTCATTGCCAACAAGGTCACCCATGCTCAATCCAAAGGCCACGTTCTGGATATTTGCCACTTCGGCTACGACACCTTTATCGAAATAGTCGACTTCCTCAAGCGTGTAAGGCTGAGGGTCTCCGAATATCAGGGCAGTAAAGTTAGGATCTTCCTTCTGAGGTGTCAGGGGGAAATCCACTGACTTCGGCAGCGCACCCGTTGGCGCCACTCCCTTATACTTCAGCGCAGGTGATCCCGCAGGCTTGTGATTATAGAAGAACTGAGGCAGGTTGTCGCCATTCAGCGGCACCTTATACCCGGCAGGCTTGATCACGGATATAATCTGATCATTGCTCAGCGGAAGCTCGTAATAGCCCTTCCCGTTTGTCAGCACCACTTCGCGACCGTTTGTTACCGCTACAGACGCAATGCCTTTCTCATTCTTTTCCTGTTTCCGATTGGCGTTCAGATCAGCGTACACATAACCTTTCACCATGTTCTGGGCTTGCACACCTGCTGAAAGCAGAAGCACCGCTGTAAATAAATAAATTTTTCTCATATATAAACACATTCGAGCGCCCTATAGCTTCCGGCGCTTCCATGGCGAAAATAGACAGCCTATATTTCGAATATATTAAGAAATACTTAAGCTTAAGTACCGGGGGGAGGCGAAATCTTCACCCTTTGTCCTTTGAAGAACTCGGGTTCTTCCTGGATGGCTACAGGCGGCTGCGCACGACCGGGACTCGTACCTGAACCCTGCGATGTCCGTCCCCTTTCAACCCGCGCCTTTCTCCTGACCCTGGCCGGCAGCGCCGCCAAAACCTTATTCCCGTAGTAGTTCATCGACACCCGGCCTTCTTTCTCTTCTGCCGCCGGCTGCGCTTCGGTCAGGGTGATCGCCGCATCCGACTGCCATGCGCCGATCAGTGCGCAGGGACTGAATTCCCTGCTATTGAGCAGCACACGCTCCCCATCCAACTCATTGCTACCATAGAACGAGATCGACATGCTCAGCATCAGCATACAGCCGGCCGGAACTTCAGCATCAAAGTTCAGGGACTGCGATTCGTACGTTTTCTCCAGCTTACAATCCAGGTCCCGGTGGTCGATATACTCGTAGTAGTTTTCCCTGAAGTTGAAGCCTATCAGCAAAAACCGGATCTGCATATCATCGACCACCCGCCTTTGTGACTTTGAAAGAACCAGATCACGCCGCGTATCCATTGCCGGAAGCCTTACTTTCACCTGTCCCGCGGCATCCCGCCCCACCTCAACAGGCAGGCGCAGCACGTCGTGCAGACGACTGTTCGTATTGAACTCTAGTCCCACCAAAGGACTCAGGTCTGCATCGTGCAGGTCACGTTTCCCTCTTAGCGTACCCACAGCCGCACGCACACTCCGCGACACCGCCGAAACAACCCGGCCACCAATCGCTCCGTCGCAGTAACGAGCGACAGGCTTAAAGGCATAACGGATGACCCCTCCCGTGGAGCTGATCATCCCAAATTCCGAAGAACTTTCGATAGTGGCCGCCGTCTGGCGGAATTTACGCGGTCGCGACTGAACAATGCTCTTGCCGCGCGAACGGCGGAAAACAGAAGGGCCTACGGCGCCTCTTACATATCCTTTGCTGTCGATAATGGCCATGATGGTCGATTTAGGTTTTGAAAGCTTGAACAACTAATCTAAGTGCTTCAAAGGAGAAAAAAAATACCCTAATAAACTTATTTCTAAATAGTTAAAGAATGTTCAAACATTTATCCGAAAGCCATATTACTTCCAGCAAACTGCAATAAATGGGGAATCAGTGGACAAACGTTGGTGACCTTCTAGAGAAAGAAATAGTAGAGAATATAAGTTGAGAGGAACCTGAGTCCGTGTTTTTGCCCAAATACATGGACTCGACATGGACTCGAAATGGAGTCAATAGGGTTTCATTATAGACGAGCTCACCAGAAGTGCACTACGAGATAGCAATCAGTAGTTAAGAAATAGGAAGATCAGTGGAGAAATAGGATGCAGGGGTAATGAGGTGTGTTAGTTCTGAGATACTGACACTTTTGTTTTTTCAGGTTCAGGAAGGTTGTACAATTCTCTTTCAAGACGCACATATTCGTAATTAAGAGCAACATAGTCCTTATACTTCAACGCCTGTTCGAAGTTCATATCCAGATCGCCGTACATTCTACAAGTCTCGGCCACGTCGATCAGTTCGACATTGATTTCTTCAAGTCGCTGAAGGATACCCTTTCTTTTCCGGTCCTCGATAAAAGAAGGTCTGATATAGTTGATCAACCGCTGAAGGAAACTGATATTTTTCACAATCAAAAATACTTGGAGGTTAAAAGAATCTTGTTTATTGTCTCTATATCTTTATACTTCTGAAATGGAGGAAAGGTTCTGACTATTTTGCATTTCCGTGAAAATATGGGAAAAAACCGGAAATACCTCAGGGAAAGGAAACTACTTTCCTGAAAATACAAAAAAACCGGCTAGAAAGTGATCTGGCCGGTTCTTTTTTCTTCTGGACTGAAGCGTGATAAATTATTGATCTTCTTTAATGATTTTCAATCCTTTAGTCCAGCGGACAATGGATTTCAACATGGCTTCGGCCGCATTTACGGACACCTCGTTCGCACTGAACTGATCCTGATCATTGATAAACTGTGTGAACATCGGAACGTTCACTTGCTCAGCCAAAGGAATTACCTTCATAGTAATCAGATCTCGTTTCAGATCATTTGTTGCGCGGGTTCCTGCGGAGATACCACCATAGCTAACCAGTCCGGCTGCTTTATAAGCCCATTCATGCACCAGATACTCGATCGCATTACGCAATGCTGCCGGATAACCATGATCATATTCGGCCGTTACAAATACGAAAGCATCTGCCTCTTCGATCTTTGCAGACCATTGTTTGGTATGCTCGTGCTCGTATTGTTTCATCACCGGATGCTTCGCCTCGTTCATCACCGGGAGGTTGATCTCTCCAAGATCAAGTACTTCCACATCAAAGTCGCCTGTGTTTCTAGCCAGATCAGCAATCCATGCTGCCACCACGGGACCTTTTCTTCCCGGTCTTACTGTAGAATTGATAATTTTTAACTTGTACATTATAGAACTATTTAGGTTGTCCGAACTCGCCATCGGCCTGGATCCATACTTCATCACTGATCATCGCTGATGGGAATTTACCACCGATTCCGAAGTCGGAGCGCTTGATCATTCCCGTTACCTGAATACCGCCCACTTCTGCATTGTTGGCTCCAGGATTCTTTACGATACCGCGGAACAGCATATCCATCGTCACCGCCTTGGTTACCCCGTGCAGTGTCAGGTTACCGCTTACCTGGTATTTCTGACCACCTGCAGGTTTGATCGTGGTGCTTTTGAAAGTCAGAGCAGGGTACTTAGCTGCATCGAAAAAGTCAGCGCTCTTCAGGTGGTTATCCCGCATAGCCACAGCGGTATTAATGGAGTTCACATCGGCAGTCAGGGTAATCACCGCATCAGACATGTCGGGTTTGGAATAAGTTACGGCCGTTTCGAACTTGTCGAAGGCACCGTTGATGTCGCTAATACCCAGGTGAGTTACCTTGAAACCCAACCTGGAGTGCATAGGATCTGATTTCCAGGTTTTCTGTGCGAACGTGCTCGCACTCGCTGCCACCATCAGTAGCATAAGGATCATTCTTTTCATTGTTTTGCTTTTTATTTATTGTGAGTAATGAAGTAACAAGCGTTTCGTCCGGCCTAAGGCGAACTCCGTCTTCCAGGCCCCAGGTCTAAACCCGGATAAGATAAAGCTAACATCTTCCCTCCTGCTGATCAAGGCTTGGAACAAAACATGACTGGAGGACGACAAGATGTTAAAGTTAATGTATGTTACAACATCTATATACACCGTAAAGAAATAATCCGATATTTTGTTTTTGTCTGATGTTTGTATCTTCGGCATTTCAATCACCGATACGACTTGAACTCTCCGAACCTGCTCCCGTCCCTGAAGCGTTTATTGCTCTGGATCCTGATGATCTGCTGCACCTCTGCGGCTATCGGCTGTACGGTGGGATTGTTCCTGGTTCTGCTATCCTCAGCAACGCATATTCGCTTTCGTTACGAATGGTTGCTGTATGCGCTGCCGCTTGCAGGCTTGCTGATCCACTTTATCTATAAATCGATCGGGAAATCTTCCGAAAAGGGGAATACGCTTATTATTGAAGAAATCCATCAGCCTGGTGCGGGGGTTCCCTGGATGATGGCGCCCATCATTATCCTGACGACGGTCATTACACATCTTTTCGGCGGCTCGGCCGGCCGGGAGGGTACGGCAGTACAGATCGGAGGGAGCATTTCGGGTGCATTCTGCCGGATGTTCAGGATTCCGGATGCACAAAGACCTGTTTTGCTGACTGCCGGGATAGCCGCCGGCTTTGGCGCTGTGTTCGGCACACCGCTGACGGGCGCTCTGTTCGCTGTGGAAGTGCTAACCTTTAAAAGACTGAAACTAAACCTTCTCCTCCCGGCTTTATTAGCCAGTCTGGTAGCCGATGAGGTGGTTTCCCTGCTGGGCATCTCCCATACGCACTATCACATCGATCATTTACCTGCCTTTTCAGGAACGGATGAACTTTTGCTGATGACTAAAGTCATTGTCGCTTCAATCGCTTTTGGCATGGCCAGCTATGCCTTCATTCTTTTCTCGAAGTCTGTTAAACAAGTCAGCCTCCGGATAGCTCCGAAGAAATGGATGATCCCACTAGCCGGTGGTATCATCATCATCCTGCTGTCTGTTCTGAATGGTAAACCCGATTACCTGGGTCTTGGCGTAGACGCCCAATATGCGGGCGCCATTACGATTCCTTCGGCATTTAACACTGGCGGCGCCGATGTATGGAGCTGGCTCTGGAAGACGATCTATACGGGAATTACACTTGGGACAGGTTTCAAAGGAGGTGAAGTGACACCTTTGTTCTATATCGGCTCGACACTGGGGAACACGCTCTCCGGTTTGCTGGATGCCCCGGTAGGACTATTCGCTGCACTGGGCTTTGTGGCTGTGTTCTCGGGAGCCACCAACACGCCCATTGCATGTACCATCATGGGCGCAGAGCTCTTCGGTCCCGACTATCTGTTCTTCTTCGCCATAGCATGTTTCGTTTCTTACCTGAGCAGTGGGGATCCCAACATTTATACGGGAGAAGGTGAAGGTACTGACGCAGCGGGGAAAGGCCAAAGGAGCTATCTGATCAGAAAGTCTTCCAGATATCTGTGGACCAGGCGCGAACCTGAAGATTAAGCCTGCTCTTCAGTGGCAGGCAGCGGCAGCTGAAACCAGAAGCGCGATCCCTGGTTTTCTTCGCTTTCTACTCCCATTTCTCCATGGTGCTGTTCAATGATCTGATTGGATATATAAAGCCCCAGCCCTAAACCCTGGTACGACTCTCTTACGCTGCTCACCCGATAAAAACGACTGAACAGATTTTTGATCTCCAGGGGAGATATCCCTATACCAAAATCCCGTACCGATACGGTCACACGGCCGTCCTCTACCCTCGTTTGCAAGATGATCTTCTCCCCTCCAGGAGAGTATTTAATGCCATTCGTTACCAGGTTGACCAGCACCTGATTTAAGCGCGCGCGGTCTGCGTGCAAGGATACGTTCTTGTCGAGCGTCAATTCGATACGGTGTGAGGTATGGACATTTCCCAGGTTTTCCGCCATTTCGGTCAGGAGGTCGTTCAGCATGAAGTTTTCTTTCTTCAGATACATGATGCCCGACTGGAGTTTGGTAACATCGAGCAGATCGAAGATCATCCCGATGACCCGGTTGATCTGCTTATCCATCTTACTAACCAACTGTATGGAATTGGTATTGTTCTCCGCTTTGAGGCGCATCTCCAGGACCTGGGTATAGGCCTTAAGGCTGGTCAGCGGTGTTTTCAGCTCGTGGGAAGCGATCCCGAGGAAGTCACCCATTTCCTGCTCGCGACTGATGCGGCCCGTGATGTCCTTAAAGTTCATCACGAGCGCCTGAATGGACTTATTATCGAGGTGGTTTGCAATGGCATTTTCAGCCCAGATGAAGGTACCATCGGCCTTTTTCATGCGGTGCTGTACCGTGATGGAAGAGCCTGCATGAGAGGCCACCTTGAAAAAGTGCTCCTTGAGGGTGGTGACATCCTCTTCTTTTATGAGCTCCCAGACGGAGATGGTACGAAGAGCTTCTTCTGCATAGCCCGTAATATGGTGTACCGCCGGATTATGGTAACGTACAGAGCCATTCACCCCGACAAGCATGAAGGCTTCGGAGCTTTCCTCGATCAGGGTCTTAAAACGTTTCTCTTTAAGGAGCCCTTCGTTGGTCTGCCGGATATACGTGTGGATGATATAAATAATGAGGCCGTTTTCGGCCAGGAAAAGAACCCAGGTAAGAAAATGCGGTGTGTGCCAGTAGGGGTCCCCGTCTTTGAACATCAGTACCTGGAAAGATAGCAGGGCAGAAACAAAAAGGGCAAAAATAGCGGGCCCCTTACCCAGAAACCGCAGCGACAATATGATAACACCGGTGAAAAGAAGGTGCGAAAAACCCTCTTCCTGTCTGCCCAAAAGCAAAGATTTCAGATATTCGGCACCCAGAACCAAGATCAGGCTTATCAAATATTTCACAGTGGTTATCCTATCCATGATGATAGCTGGTAAAGTGTACTCAGAGGCAAATGCGGGTTTATTGGCTTATATACCCTAATGTATATAAAAAAAGCGAGATCCCGCCTTTTAGGGGCAGGATCTCGCTTCAAAAATATATTTTAGAATTGTTTTATACGCCTAAAGCGCTTTCTGCATGATCTACGTGGGATTCTGCTGAGTTCCTTGACTTATTAACGGCATTCATTCCCTTTTCGGCAAGGTCACTCGTTTTCTCTTTCGACAGATCATATATGTCTTTAAACCATCCGGCTAAACCTTCACGGTTTTCCTCACCTTTTTCAGGAGAGAATAAAAGACCTACTACGGCACCAACGGCAACTCCTGCCAGCAATGCAGCTATTATTTTTGATTGATTGTTCATAGACACTACATTAATTTATCATTCCGAATTGTAAGTATAACAAAAAGAATGCTGAAGTGTTGGGGGCCGATGGAAGATTGACCCCAAGTTTTTTTTAAATTACTAGGAATCAATTATTTCAATCTTCAACGCAAAAAGTACTCATTCTTCTCGTACGACTGTACCATTTCGAATACTGATTTTCTGCTGAACTCATTACATAGCTGATCGCGAATAGGCTTTGCCTGATGGTGCATGGGACATGGACGGGCCTCCGAACAATTGCTTAAACCCATGATACAGTTTTTGAAGATACCGTCGCCGTCGATAGCACGGATGATATCGACAAGGTACACGGAGGATGGATCCTCTATATAGAATCCACCCGTTGGGCCCTTCAATGAAGAGAGAACTTTCTTCCGGGTAAGCGTCTGCAATATCTTACCTGTAAAGTGCATGGGCGAGCCAATGACTTCCGAGATTTCTATTATCCCTGTCTTTTCGCCGCGAACAGTTTTGTAGGCGACAAAAATGGCTGCTCGGATGGCATATTCACATGATTTAGAAAGTATCATATCTTCAAAACTCCTGCAAGTTTAGCGCATTCTAAGGAAAACGCCGTTAATTATTCCATGTTTTTTCAAGCTCAATGGCCTTAGGGAACAGGATATTATTTTCCAGATGAACATGCTGGTGCAGGTCAGCTTCAAACTCCTGAAACATCTTGAAGAGGATACGGTAAGAGGTGCAGGCATCTTCCGGTACGGCAAAGTCGTTGGTGACCGCACGAATTTCAGATAAATCCTCTCCGGCATGCTCATGCTCTGCTTCCATTACCTGAATCGGATTAGCAACCTGGCCGAAAGCAGCTGCAGGCAACGCTGTATTGGCCTTTCTGGCGTTAACCAGCTGTTTGATGTACGGAAACAGTATCTGTTCTTCTTTCTGGAGGTGGTGGCTCAGATCGGCTGCTACTCCGGCAAATGCTTCGGCAGCGACAATCACCTCCGGGTGGGCATCACCGTGTACGCGTGCCACCTTCGCAGACATTTCTAATAGAAAGGGGATGGTATCTTTAACGTATTTATGATGTGTGGAAACAATGTAGTCGCACATGAAGTCGAGTTCCCAGCTTTGGTAGTTTTGAGAAGGAGTACCCTGAGCTTCGTCCATCACTGCAAGTTCGCGTTTCACGTCGTTGATGTCGATTCCTTTTTTGCTGCACACCTCGCTTACTTTCTTCTTGCCGCCGCAGCAGAAGTCAATACCGAATTTTTTGAAGACCTGCGCCTTGCGGTAATCTTTGGCAACAATTTCACCAATGGTCGCTTCCTGCTCTTCAGAGGTTTTACGTTCTATTTTAACCTGCCAGTTTTCAGGACCGCTTTCCAGATAATCCCAGCTGAAGATGTTTCCACGTTCAGCAATGAGCTGATAGTACAAAGGCTTGGGATCATGGTCGATCGAAATCACAAATCCCTCTCCTGCTTCCAGGGCGTCGAATTGTTCGAAAATCATCGGATGTCTGAACCGTGGTTCAATTTCAGTTACGTTCAGGGTGGCTATAGTTTCCATATTGTTTATGATTTAATAGAAGACAAATATATCTTTTATTGACTGCTCAGGAAATGACGTTGGTCACATCCTGCTTTTTTTTATTTAACGTCTTAGTTGTTTAAGTCCTTCTTCAGTGATGTTCTCATAAGTCCACTGAGGTTCCCAGACCAGCTGAACATGCACGTCAGTACCGGGAAAATCGGTTTCGATACGGTTCTTGACCGACTGAAGAATCGCCTCGCCCATGGGGCAGTGAGATGATGAGAGGGTCATTTCGATGCGGATCTCCTCAGATTCGGGTTCCGCGCTGATGTTATACACGAGTCCCATATCGATCACGCTTATCTGCAGCTCGGGGTCGAGCACCGTTCTGAGCGACTCAATGATCTGGAGTTCGCGAAAGGAGGATTGGTTGGTAATATTGAATTCTTTCATGGCTTGATAGTTGTTTTATGGGTGATCAGGATAATGACGTTGCCAAGATAGGCACATGCGGCAACAACGATACAGACGGCTCCGATGATCATCAGGGTGCTGTATGAAAGCAGGAAGCCGGCGAAAAACGTGAAGCAGAAGGCCAGATAAGCGATATACTGAAGCTGCAGGAGCCTGGGTTGATACAGATCTGCCGGCATGGGAATCTTCGCTTTACCGCTGAGATGCTCATACTTTTTTACCCACACAATGAATGGCAGTGTTTTGAAGGTCTGCCCCATAATGAGGGCTGTGATCCAGCCCATGAAGATCAGCATACCATAGAGGCTCGACAGCTTCACAGACCAGGCACTGGAAACACCTGCATAGTGAATGATGGCCGGAAGCAGTAAAAGGGCAAGCGACAAGAAGAAGATGGAGAGGGCCGTCTTAAGAATAGGTATGTCAAGCTTTTTCTTGAGCCGCGAACGGAAGCATCTGCTGACATACACGAAATAGCATCCGAGGCCAGCTAACATAGGCAAGAGTATAAGCTGCGTATGCCCGCTTAGTCCGTTGAGGTAAGCGTCTACCATGAACAGGATCAGGGAGACATTGATCAGATAGTAGCTCCAGCTAAGCAGGTGTGCGGGTTGATCTCTGGACACCAGGAACATGGGTATAAGCTTGGCGCTGACGCCTATGATCAGCATGAGAAACCATCCGGCAATACCCATATGGGCATGCAGCCGGAGGAAGTGCAGGTGATCTTTGGGCAGGAATCCATACTGAAAGTTAAATACCAGCAGCGTTCCCAGGATAACGGTGGCCAGCAGCCAGACGCAGGATGTCAGGATGAAATCTTTATAAGCCGAATGGATATGACTCCGGGAGGCCGTCTTATACACCAGAATGCAGAAGAGGATAACGGAGGTAGAAAGTAAAAGTCCCCCTACCTGCATATGGAGGCCCGGATCAAAGGTCCAGAACGAGAGCACGAGACAGAATAGTCCCGGTAAGAACAGTGCCAGGATAATCCAGGGCAGCCGGATGCTAAATAGCTCGCACTCCAGAAGCACGGGCAGCAGTTGGTAACAAGCGCCGAAGATGATGAGTGTGCCCCATCCCAGCGCTGCAAGATGGGTAATCGCGAGCGTACCCGGTGCGAAATAGTGCTGCGGAAAATCTCCGCTCAGCAGCAGCAGGAGAGCGGCAAGAAGGGCAAAGCATATTCCCGAGATCAGATAGTGGATGATGATCAGCCGGTACATTCCCGGCGCTGTTTTGGGTAGCTGGTTCATGGCTTGTAGATAATGAGGTTCATTTTTCCATCATCTGTGGGCTTTGTGGAGTGCTCGTATCCGCGCTCCTGCAGATGCGGCAGGAGGTAGACCGGAAGCTTCTTATGGTACACGAATAGCGCCTCCCCATCCTGCATCTCCTGGAGATTTTCCAGGATCATGATCATTGGTTTTGGCATATCGAGATGGCGTACATCTATAGTTCGGAGCCGGTCTTTATACTGTAGAAGGAGATCTTCAAATGCAGGCTGAGCAGACTCACGTGGGGCTGCCTGCGGAGTTGTCACAGGGCGTGCGCCGGCAGCAGCCTTCTTCAGATAGGTGATGACGCTCCCCTCCTCCTGCTCTATTTCATGGGAGAAGCCTTTTGCCTGGAGCATGTGGATCAGGGGAACCGGCTCGAAAGGCGCGATCAGCTTCAGACATTCGTCTTCACCCAATTCATCAACATGTTCTAAGATCAGCTTCAGCGGATCCTTCTTTTCTGCGAGTATGGGGCGCACATCTAATACGCGGACTGCTCCGCGTGAGATCGGCACCTGTTTGACTTCAGGGGCTGGCTTTGCCGGGGTCTGATCCTGAACGACGAAGCCGATCTGCTGCATGGCTTCCAGAAATGCAGGCACCTCGCATCCGGCCACCTTACAGGCCCCCTCGATGTCGACCATTCTGGCAAGTACATTTCTGAGTACCGGATTACGCAGACGGGAGAAATTAGGATTGAGCTGAATGAGGCGGTCGAGAACAGCTTCCTTCTCTGCCTTCAGAAGGTCAATGATGGGCGTTTTTCTGGAAATAACCATGGCTATGGGTTTTATATCTTCAAAAGTACAGAATAAAAGATAAGTTTATCTTTTATAAAGCAGATATGACGAAGATCATTTCATCACGGAATTCCTGTAAACAAAAAAGGCTGTCGGTTAGGACAGCCTTTTCTAAATATTATAAAAAGCGGATTAAGCTTCTTTATTTTTGATTTCAGTTACTTCATTACGAATTTCCTGAGCAAGCGTCTTAATTTCCTGCAGGGTCTTGCGAACACGGGTTCCGGCAGCACCGCTACCCTTTGTGTAAAATTTGTCAGCATCAGCTTCCATTGAAGCAACAAGCTCTTTCAACTTTGTGAATTTTTCCATAATAATATTCTTTTGCAGCAAATATATATTTTTCAACGAAAAAATTGCTGTAAATGCATTTTTATTGAATTTATTTTCCCGCTTTAAAGGCTTCCAGGCCACTTTTTAAATAAGCCGCATAACTGTCGATGTTAAAATCGGCACCAATCGGGTCAACGAGTACGCTTTCCTGCGGAGACAACAAGACATAAAACGGCTGGGAGTTGGCGTTGAACCTGGAAGTCTGGAAATCACTCCATTTGTTGCCCACGGTCTTGATCTTCTTCCCCCTTGCTGACTCATACTGCTCGTTAGCAGGCAATGCGGTTTTATCATCCACATACAGCTGGATCAGCACATAGTCATTACGGATCATATTCAGGACCCGTGAATCGGGCCATACAGAGCTTTCCATCTTGCGGCAGTTGACGCAGGCGTGTCCGGTAAAATCAATGAGTACGGGCTTATTCACCTTTTTCGCGTAAGCGAGCCCTTCCTCATAGTCAAAGAAAGCTGTCAGACCCAGCGGTGCCTCGAAAAGATCCGTGTACTTAGCCGGCTGCGGACCTTCGGATGAGGAAGAGTTTGTATTGCCGGCTTTGAGGGAGGCTGTATACAGGTCGAAGTCCTGCGTATGCTGCGGAGGCAGGAATGCGGATATCGAGCTGAGCGGAGCACCCCAAAGTCCCGGGATCATATAAACGGTGAAAGCGAGAACAATGATCGCCATGAAGAGCCTAGGTACCGACAGGAACTTCATCGGAGAGTCGTGAGAGAGTGTAAGCTTGCCGAGCAGGTATAAACCCATCAGACCGAATATTACGATCCAGAGGCTCAGAAACACCTCCCTGTCAAGCCATTCCCAATGATAGGCAAGATCGACGTTGGAGAGAAACTTGAGAGCAAGTGCAAGCTCCAGAAAGCCGAGTACCACCTTCACACTGTTTAGCCAGCCACCCGATTTAGGGAGAGACTGCATCAGAGAAGGAAACATGGCAAATAGCGCGAACGGTATTGCCAGGGCCAGTGAAAACCCAAACATACCGATTGCAGGGCCTAACAGTGCTCCCATCGTTGCGGCTTCTACCAGAAGATATCCGATAATGGGGCCGGTACACGAGAAGGATACCAGGGCCAGTGTGGCGGCCATAAAGAAAATGCCGACAAAGCCTTTGTTATCTGATTTAGCGTCTGCTTTGTTTACCCAGGATGAAGGAAGCGTAAGCTCGAAAGCACCGAGGAATGAAGCGGCAAATGCCACAAGCATGACAAAGAAGAGCAGGTTGAAGACTCCGTTTGTAGAAAGGTTATTCAGCGCATCGGCACCGAAGATGACGGTGACAATGAGGCCGAGAATCACATAGATAACGATGATTGACAAGCCGTAGATTACGGCTTTGATTACTGCCCCGGACTTACTTGCTGCGCTCTTGGTAAAGTAACTTACCGTAAGTGGAAGCATGGGAAATATACAGGGCATGATGAGTGCCGCTATCCCGCCGAGGAATCCCGCAATGAAGATGGCCCATAGAGAGCGGCTCTGGTTATGCCGGGACACGGCTGTACCGTCGGCAACCTGTGCCTTGCTGCTGCTATCTCCTCCTGTAGTGGCTTGCACCTGTTCAGTTGCCGTAAAAGATGAACTGCCGGCAGCGGTATCAGGCGTAATTTCAGTGAATTCAACATCGCTGAAGTCAATAGCTTCCGTGCTGTCCTGCGCCTGAACGCGGGCAGTGAAGAGAGCTATCAGGAAAAAGAAAAGAACGCTTAATTTTCTGAATTTCATCATGTAAGGGGAAGCTATTTAACGGGAATACTGAAGCTGACTTCATCAGGCGGAAGACACTTCTCATCGTTGCAGGCCATAAATTCGAGAGTCCCCTTTACTACTGGCTGCCCGGCCTTGATTTTTATTTTTTGCTGGAATACCACGGCGTTTTCGAAATAGCTAACATTCATACCAAAGGCTTTTTCAAACTTGGTAACTGGTTTAGGCTCGATCGTCTTGCCAACGAGCGTAAAGGCTTTAGATGGGGCGAAGCTAAAGGAAGTAGCCACAGGGCCGCCATCAGCAACATGCTGGGAGTAGATATGCCAGCCACGATCTACGGTGGCCTTGATCAATACCATTGCTTCGGTACTGTTCAGACGTTTAGCTGCATAAGACCATTTCACGGGTTCAAGAACCTGTGCCTGGGTAGACCGTGCGATGATAACGGTCAGGAGAACTAGAAAAAACTTCTTCATGGTTTCTTTTCGAAATTTACAACAATTCAAATATCTGCCTTTTAAAGTTGCATTGAAAGTGATACGGAGATATTGATGCTTTTATTACCTGTGTTTAACAAAATACAGGCTTTGCTAACGCTAAACTAGTTATTTTTTATATTCGTACCTGTAACATCGCGATGAGGATTGATATCGCGGTGGAGCATTGCTTATTATTTCACGCAGTAACAAAACATCAGACCGTATGGATATCGGCCAGTTAAGAGAAGGAAATATCATTGTTGTATATCCAAGAGCAAATCAGGAGGGCATCCTGTCTGTAAAGGAAGTACAGCCCGGCAGTCTCCTTTGCGACATGCTGAGTCCGCGACCGGGTTATCAGTTCAGAATCCGGTTCAATGAGGTGAATCCGGTAAAGTTGTCGACCGACTGGCTCGTCAAGGCCTCCTTCAGGAAAGACCCTGGAGCTACGGGGCAGTGGATCAGTCCGGACAACCAGCTTGCATTTATTTTTTCGGGGGAGACAGGTGTATTTGGAAATGCGGCAGACAGGGAACTCATCTACCTTCACCAGCTGCAAAATACCTATCTTGAACTTACAGGTAAAGAGCTTCATATTTCTTAAAAACAGCATCTTATGGAAGACAATGTAAGTACACCAACGAAGAAAACAGTGAGTCTGGAATATTGTCCGAAGTGCGGCTGGCTCCTGCGGTCGGCCTATATGGCACAGGAACTTCTGACCACCTTTTCGGAGGATCTGGGAGGCGTTTTGCTCAAGCCTTCGGAGACGAGTGGAACCTTTCAGGTGCGGGTGGACGACGAGATTATCTTCGACAGGAAGCACGTTGGACGCTTTCCGGAGATCAAGGAGCTGAAGCAACTGGTGCGGGATCATGTGAACCCCGGGAAGAGCCTCGGACACTCAGACCGGTAGAGCTATCCAAATAAAAATTATCTAAACAAAATCAGTCGTTAAGCCTTGTATTTATATCAAAAATATAAAACAAGTACCTATGACACAACTTACTGGAAACACTGTTCAAGAACAGCTTGCCGAGATCGACTATATAAAAAAGGCCCGCGAGCTGTCATCTAAGATTGCGGATATCAAGATCGCGATGCTCACTACCACAGAGGCGGATGGCACGATTGACAGCCGCCCGATGTACACCTTCAAAGTAGGAGACGACGGCTTGATCTGGATGTTTGCGCGGAAGAGCTCAAGAAAGACCACAGAGATCGGGCTGAATCCAAATGTGATGCTGAACTACAGCGATCCTGCACAGGACCTGTATGTAACGGTAAAAGGCAAGGCAACGGTTACACACGATCCGGTTAAGATTGATGAGCTATGGACCGACAGGTATAAAACCTGGTTCCCTTATGGTAAGGAAGACCCGGAGTTATGCCTTTTGCGCATACAGCCTGAAAAGGCCGAGTATTGGGATACACCCGACCTTCTCCTGGCGCAGATCGTTTCACTCGTGAAAAATACCATAAAGGGCAGCGCGAATGAAGAAGGGGAACATAAAGAAGTAGACTTCTAGATCAGCTCAGATAGACATACGTGATGCCATCGCCTCCGCGATCGGCATGCTCATCTTCCATCCGCGATACCTGAGAATACTTGCTCAGGTATCCGCGGATCAGTTTACGCAATATCCCATCCCCTTTTCCGTGAATGATTTTAAGGCTTGACATGCCCATCATGAGCGCCCGGTCTAAATACTTTTCAATTTCCTGCACAGCATCTTCGCCCCTCATTCCGCGGATATCTATTTCCGGACTGAATGATGCATAGGTATCAGTCAGCTGTGAGGAGTAAGACTTGCGGATCTCCTTAGGCACTTCCTTTTTGGTTACCCGTTCCACCCTTTTCCGTTTGACTACGGAGCGGAGGTCGCCTATAGCGAGGATGACGTTGTCTTTTGTGACATCAATAACCTGTCCTACAGTCTCCGAATCAACCAGTTTAACCCAGTCGCCATGTTTAAGCTCCTGATCGGCTTTAGCTACAGGCTTCGGAGCATCTTTTGTGACCTGATGCTTTTTCAGTTCCTGCTGCAGGTTCTGGCGAAGTTTTACCGTACTTTCTTTATCTGCTTTGGTTTCTTTAATTTCTGATATGGTGTTCTCGATAAGCTTGTTAGCATTGAGAATAATCGCCTGCGCTTCTTTTTTAGCCTCTTTCAGGATGGCTTTCTTATTTTCATCCAGGTATTCTTTGAGCTGCTCGTTCTCACGAAGCAGCGCATCCACCCGTCTTTGTTGTTTGTCAAGAGCGACTTTCTTCTCCAGAACCTCTTTTTTGTCGCGTTCCAAATCAACCAACAGGGTATCAACCTTCTTCTGGTGAGTACCGATCTTGCTCTTTGCTGCGTTGAGCACAGGCTCAGGCAGCCCGATCTTCTGTGCGATCTCGAATGCGTAGGAGCTTCCGGGCTTGCCCATTTCCAGAATATACATCGGTTGCATCTCGAGGTTGTTGAACATCATGGATGCGTTTTCCAGTCCCTCCGTTGCATTAGCGAAGAGCTTCAGATTAGAGTAGTGAGTGGTGACCACTCCACGGATCTTCTTGCGGTTAAGCGCGTCAAGCACCGCTTCAGCAATAGGACCACCAAACAAGGGGTCGGTACCCGTACCGAACTCGTCAATAAGCACGAGCGTTTTCCCTCCTGAATTCTCCACGAAATACTTCATCTTGGAAAGATGGGCACTATATGTACTTAAGTCGCTCTCTATGGACTGATCATCGCCTATATCGGCAAAGACCTGTTTAAATACGCCAAAGACGGAATGCTCATCAACGGGCACAAGCAGACCAGCCTGCACCATGATCTGAAGGAGTCCGACGGTTTTCATACATACAGACTTTCCTCCGGCATTAGGGCCCGACACCACAACAACACGTTGCTTTTCGTCAATATTGATATTCAGGGGAACGACGGTTTGCTTTTCCTTACGGAGCGCGAGCAGCAAGAGCGGATGCCGGGCGTTGACCAGACTGAGCTCTGCTTTATTGACCAGCACAGGCATCTCCGATCCGGTATCAATAGCGAAGAGTGCCTTGGCTCTGACAAAATCCAGCTTGGTGAGAAGGCCATGGTAGGCCATAAACAAGGGGACGTATGGGCGGAGATCATTACTCAGTGCAACGAGAATACGAATAATTTCCCTGCGTTTGTCGAACTCCAGATCTCTGATCTTATTGTTCAGCTGAAATACCTCTTCCGGCTCAAGATAAACGGTTTGACCAGATGCAGACTCGTCATGCACGAAGCCCTTGACCTTTCTTTTATTCTCGGCGAGAAGGGGGATGCAGAGCCGGCCATCACGAATGGTTAAAGAGCCATCGGCGGTGTAGCCGCTGTTCTGTGCATTCTTAAAGATATGGTCGATCTTCTTCCTTGCCTCCTGTTCGGCGCGGGCAATATTTGCGACAATTTCCTGCAGTTCGCGCGATGCGTTTGCCCTTATTTTTCCCTTTTCATCAATTACCGATTCGATGCTGCGAATGATCTTCTTCTCAATCGGCAGGTGCTCGAAAAGAGCTTCCAGCGTTGGATAACGTCCCTCCCGCTCATTGAAATAGCTAATGACTGAAAATACGGTTTGGAGGGAAAGCAGAACCTGATGAAGCTCCGCTTCGGTCAGGAAAGCCCCTTCCACACGAATCTTTTCAGCCAGCGACTTGATATCAAAAAGATTGCGGATCGGCAGTGGGGAGTCGTTCTCAAGTATCTCTTTAAATTCCCTGGTTTGCCGCAGGAACTTAGCGATATTCTCGTAGTTCGACATCATCTGAATCTTATCGACCATTTGGCGGCCCATATCGCTCAGACAAAGTGATTGTATATGTGATTTAACTTCTGTAAACCCTAGTTTATCAGCAGCATTATTGGGGTAGATCATTATTTAATTCTCGCTTTCATCATTGAATCCCGCCTGACGGAATCCTGTTTTCTCATTCTCTCTCTTTCCAGCATTTGCTGGAATGTCCATCTTTTAACCGGAATAACTTTAAACGTATCGATCTTGATATATTGCTTGTTCAGGGAGTCATTTCGTAAAGAATCTTTCTTCAACTTCAGCTGTTGTGCGAGCCGTTGCTGTTCTTTATTGTATTTATCCTGCTCTTCCTGTCGTTTTTTCTCTTCAATCAGGCGCTGTTCCTTTTCTAAGGCCTCCAGGTTCTTCACGATTGTTTCGTACATGACCTTCAGTTCGGCCGGATTACGGGAGTAGTACTCCAGACTCTTTCGAATACCGAGCGAGTCTGTATTGTATTTCTTGTATATCGATCCGTACATGGCCGCGATCGTGTTTCTGCTGCTGTCTGAATAAAGCGAACTTGCATAGCCATCGGCCAGGTGAACATTGGTGAGCACCTCGATCATCTTCTTCTTCTCCAACACACCCTTGGGCCTATCATCAGATTTACAGGCATTAAGAAAAATGATCATAAAAAACAATAACAATAAACGCTTCATTTAGTAATTTAGCCAGATTAGGGGTTAAAAATACACATAAATGAGCATTGCAGCCAACTTGACGAAATTAAAGAATGAAGTGAGCGCTTCGGGGGTTAAGCTGATCGCTGTTTCCAAGACCAAGCCTGTGGCCGACATCATGGAGGCGTACGAAGCCGGTCAACGGCTATTCGGAGAGAATCAGGTTCAGGAAATGGTTGAGAAATGGGAGGAATTGCCTAAGGATATCGAATGGCACTTACTGGGACATCTTCAAACAAATAAGGTAAAATATATAGCTCCTTTTGTGAGCCTTATTCACTCCGTAGACAGCCTGAAGCTTTTGAAAGAAATTGATAAGCAGGGCGAAAAGAACAAAAGGGTTATTGACTGTTTGCTTCAGATCTATATCGCAGATGAAGATACCAAGTTCGGACTCGGCTTTGATGAAGCTATTGAATTGCTGCGGTCTGAGGAATTTGCAGAGATGAAACACGTGCGGATCGTGGGCGTGATGGGTATCGCCACCAATACGGAGCGTGAAAAACAGATCAGAGACGAGTTTAATGAACTAAAGGTCTTCTTTGATGGCCTAAAGGTATCATTCTTCCGCAAGGACGACTCCTTCAGGGAAATATCAATGGGCATGTCTTCAGACTATCAGATCGCCATAGAAGAAGGAAGTACCATGCTGCGTATCGGAAGTACGATCTTCGGCAAGCGTGTGATTCCGCACTGGAAGAATAAGGGTGCCGAAGAATCGGCTACTCCACCATCCGACCAACCAGATTCAACACTAAATTAGATGAATATCAACATTCGCAGGGCAGATCGGGATGATTGCCCACAGCTGCTCGAGATGGTGAGAGGGCTTGCGCTCTATGAAAAGGCGCCCGAGGAGGTGACCGTGACCATTGAAGAGTTTACCGATGCCGGATTTGGGAATGCTCCGGTTTGGACGGCATTCGTGGCGGAAGTAGAGGGCAAGGTTGAAGGCTTTGCTTTGTATTATATCCGTTTTTCTACATGGAAGGGTTGCAGAATGTACCTGGAAGACTTTTACGTGAATGAAGATCTGAGAGGCAAGGGTGTGGGCACCATGTTATTCGAGCGTATTCTGCAGGAAGCGAGGGAGAAAAAATTTAACGGCGTCAGTTGGCAGGTGCTCGACTGGAATGAGCCGGCTATCAACTTTTACAAGAAATACAATGCACGGTTTGAGGGCGAATGGATCAACGTTTCACTAAGTGCTGATCAGATTTCAGGCAGCAGCATTATACCAGCAATACATGATTGAAGTATACAAATTCGGAGGGGCCTCGTCTAAAGATGCAGAAGGTATCAGGAACATCGGCCATATATTATCACTAAGACCGGAGGTCCAGCTTCTGATTGTTGTTTCGGCAATCGGAAAGACAACCAATGCGTTGGAGGAGCTCGTCAACGCGTATGTTGATCGTAAAGAGAATACGCAGGATATCCTTGATGTCATTAAGCTATATCACGAGAACATCATCCATGACCTCTTTGAAGATGCCTCCCACCCTATTTATGATGATGTGGCGAACGCGTTTGTAGAAATTGAGTGGATACTGGAGGAGGAACCTTATGACACTTACGACTATCTGTATGATCAGATCGTTTCTGTAGGAGAGCTGGTATCGTCAAAGATCGTTAGTCATTACCTGAATAGCTCCGGCTTCAGCAATAAATGGGCGGACGCACGAAGTTATATCCAAACGGATAATACCTACCGACGCGGAAAGGTGGACTGGGAAAAGACCTCAGACAGGATCAGGGAACAACTCCTCCCCGTTTTGGCTGACCAGTATATTGTCACGCAAGGCTTCATCGGAGGAACCTCAGAGAACTTCAGCACGACCCTGGGTCGCGAAGGTTCTGACTATTCGGCAGCGATCTTTGCAACCGGTTTGGGAGCGCAGGCGGTTACGATCTGGAAGGACGTTCCGGGGGTATTAAACGCAGACCCGAAGCTATTTGCCAATACCAAGAAATATGAAGAGCTTTCTTATCGCGAGGCCATTGAGATGACCTATTACGGGGCTACCGTGATCCATCCAAAGACTATAAAGCCACTTCAAAATCACCAGATTCCATTATATGTGAAACCTTTTACGAGTCCTGAGGAATCTGGAACCTGCATCACGAACACGGATGTAAAGGTTACGGAGCCGGCGGTGATTATTAAAAACGACCAAATCCTGATTTCGCTGACAACAAAGGATCTTTCGTTTATAACGGAAGAGCATATCAGTACCATTTACAAGAGCTTTGCTGATGTTGCTATTAAGATGAATGTTGTCCAGGTTTCCGCGACCAGCTTGTCGGGCTGTATCGATAGCGACCAGCGGACATTTTCTAGTCTGATTAAGCGGCTGGAGCAGGGATTTGGGGTCAAGTATAACGAGGGCCTTCAACTCATCACCATGAGACATTATGATAGAGAGCTTCTAAATGAATTCACTAAAGGAAGAACTATCATGCTGGAACAAAGCAGTCGCGTTACCGCTCAGGTTGTTTTGAAATAGTTGAAGATGAATGAAGCTTTGCTGAATCCCGCCGTCCAGAAGTTTATAATGGACAACCTGCATGCTGATGTCCACAAGATGATGCTGGGGAAAAGTCCGTTTGAGGGAATCAGTTCAAAGGAGTTGGCTGAACAGATCGACAGCAAGAAACGTTCGGAGAAAAAGCTGCCGACCTGGTTCGGGCAGGAAGGCATTTACTTTCCGCCTAAGCTTTCTGTAGAGCAGACCTCATCTGAACTCACTGCAGGATACAAGGCGCGATTGATCAAAGGAAAAAAAGCCATTGATATTACGGGTGGGTTTGGAGTAGACAGCTATTATTTTTCCAGGCAGGTGGAATCTCTTACACATGTGGAAAGGAACTCTGCGCTTTCTCAGATCGCTCAACACAATCTCAGGTTACTAGGCGCCAGCAACATCTCGTTCGTTGTTGACGATGCTCTCGCGTTTCTTAATGGATCTGAGGAGAGATTTGACACCTTATACGTCGATCCGTCAAGAAGAGTAGAAAATAAAAAAGTATTCCTGCTGGAAGACACAGAACCCAATGTAGTAGAGAACCTGGAGCTATTCTTCCGGGTAGCCGACCGCCTGGTTATCAAAACATCACCGATGCTGGACATACAATCCGGTTTGACCGCTTTGAGAGGCTATACGGAAGAGCTACATGTTGTGAGTGTAAAGAACGATTGTAAGGAACTCCTCTGGGTCTTATCCGCGAAAAACACGGAAGAGGCGCAGATTGTCTGTTCGATGCTGGGAAGCGAGAGGCCGTTGGAGTTTCGTTTCAAGCTTCCTGAAGAACGTAGCGAAGTGGTGAGTGACTATGCCTCCCCTGCTGCCTACTTGTATGAACCCGATGTTTCAGTGTTGAAAGGCGGCGCGTTTAAAACGCTTGTATCCAGATTCGGCTTGAAAAAACTGGATGTTAACACTCATCTTTACACTTCTGAAAAGCTGCAGGAAGATTTTCCGGGGAAGATTTTTCAAATCGAAGACAGCCAATCGTATAAATTATTTGCCCGGGAAAAGAACCCGGGGAGCTTCAATGTAGTGAGCAGGAATTTTCCATTGTCTCCGGATCAGTTGAAGAAGAAATACAAGCTTCGTGACGGCGGGGAAGACTTCCTGATTTTTACAACGGCGGTCAACGAATTGATTACCATTAAGGCGAAAAGAGTGTTGTAGATGAGCCTCGTCTCTGAAATGATGTTCTTGCTTGTTCTTACGCCAGTCTTCGAATCGAAGCTCTCTTGGACCTAGGGTTCGGGCATAAAAAAAGCCCCATGGCATGGGGCTTACTAATTAGTATAAGGGTACAATAAAAATTAAGCTTTCTTAACGTCTACTGCCTGCAGGCCTTTTTTACCTTCGGCAACATCGTACTCTACTGAATCATTTTCTCTCAGTGCGTTAACTCCGCCCTGAACGTCTTTGAAGTGAACGAACACCTCTTTTCCGTCATCTCCAACGATGAAACCATAACCTTTTTCGGCATTAAACCATTTTACTTTTCCAGTTTTCATAATAATAAGATTTGTTTAGGTACTGATAATGTGCAACAACTGAAAAAGAAATATTCATTTACTTATCAAGGCGTATGGCACAGAACTCTTAACCAAATTTAAAAATTTTGACTAAGATATACAATTCTATCAGGAGTCAAAATCTATTCGCTATCTGGCTGCGGCGTAAAGCGTAAATACGGCTTCACGATACGATGACCTTTAGGGAATTTGTCGGGGATATCCTCTGTCTTGATCGAATTTGCAACAACTACATCCTCTCCTTGCTTCCAGTCGGCCGGAGTAGCAACACTGTGTTTGGCAGTAAGCTGCAGGGAGTCGATAACACGAAGAATCTCCTGGAAATTTCTACCTGTGGACGCAGGATATGAGATAATCAGTTTCACTTTCTTATCAGGTGAAATGATGAATAAGGATCTCACAGTTAACGAATCTGATGCATTTGGGTGAATCATACCGTAAGCGTTTGAGATCTCTTTACTCTCATCAGCTATCAGTGGAAAGTTAACCTCGACGCCCTGTGTTTCATTTATATCTTCAATCCAGCCCTGGTGTTTTCCTACCGGATCTACACTTAGGGCGATGACCTTTACGTCACGTTTGGCAAACTCATCGCTCAGAGAAGCGGTTTTCCCCAGCTCTGTTGTACACACCGGTGTATAATCTGCAGGATGGGAGAATAGAACAACCCAGCTATCTCCTACGTAATCATAAAAGTTAATTTCGCCTTGTGAAGTTTGGGCGGTGAAGTTTGGTGCTATATCACCTATTCTTAAGCTCATAATATTTGTTTTTAAGTTGGTTTGTAAGTCTACTAAAGTAATAGATTTTCCAATATAAAAAAAGAAACGTCTATGATTGATAGATGTTTTGACACTGTATCCACAGTGGACTAGAAACCAAGATCACCCTGGCGGCTAAGGAGACCGGGAGGGTCGATCTTAGTACCGAGTACTTCATTCCAGCGGCGAACAGTATAATCGGCCAGAATAGGTGTATCTTTTTCATCGTGCTGATGCAAGAAGAAATAGGCCGACTGCAGACCCTGGTCTTTCCAGTCTTTGATTCTGGAGATCCATTCGTCCACCCGCCTGAAGTCACTTTCATGCAGCCCGTTCCCAACAAAGCGAATGAATGCATGGGGTGTCGGTAGCTCCATGTGAAGACAATCTCGGCGGCCGCTTGCATCTGTTATGACTGCACCGATCTGATTCTCCCGTAGAACCTCAAACAAGGCCCGTCTTGCTTCCTGATCACTGAACCAGGCCTGATGACGCACTTCGAGGAACAGATTAAAGTCGCGGGGTAAAGACTTGAGGTAATCTGCGATGATTTGCAGGTTCGCTGGTCCAAAGTTGTCACTCAACTGAAGAAAGCAGGGCCCCAGGTAAGGACCAAACTCCAGAATGCTTTCCAGGTATTGCGAAGTTGCATCTTCAGCGTTCTTTAGTCTTTTGATATGACTGATCGTCTGGCTGATCTTCGGACAGAACTTAAACTCAGCCTTTTGTGTTTCGGCCTTCTGTCTCCAGGTAATAATCTGCTGCTTATCAGGCATCTTATAAAATATAGCATTTAACTCAATAGAATTGAAATGCTTCACATATTCATCAAGAAAGACAGCGTCTTTTGTCTTGGGGGGATAAATTAATCCTTTCCACTCTTTACGGCCCCATTTAGCACAACCAATATAAGATGTTAATTGGCCCACAGGGCTTTGCAGACGAAGTACATCTGGTGTTAGAAGGCCGTCTGCGGGGAGTGTAAAATCTACATTCGGGAGGTCGTGTTCGGGTATTTTGCCAAAATCCATATGACGTAAAACAAGAAAAGGGAGCCATTGTGTGACTCCCTTTTCATTTGTAATAAAAACAATTTTTATTTCACTGCATCAATGATTGCCTTGAATGCAACTGGTTCATTCATTGCAAGGTCAGCTAATACTTTACGGTTTAGACCGATTTCTTTTGCTGCCAATTTACCAATCAACTGAGAATAAGAAATTCCGTGTTGACGTGCACCAGCATTGATACGTTGAATCCATAGAGCTCTGAATTCTCTTTTCTTGGTCTTACGGTCGCGGTATGCATACTGTAAACCTTTTTCAACTGTGTTTTTAGCAACGGTATAGACCTTGCTGCGTGATCCGTAATAGCCTTTGGCTAAATTTAAGATCTTTTTTCTTCTTCTTCTTGACGCTACTGCGTTAACCGAACGTGGCATGTTTGTTTGTTTTTTGACAGCGGTGTTGCTTATGCAATCTTAGGTACCGGGTGTCTGGTTACTTAATTAAATTACTTTCCGATGCAAAGCATTCTCTTCACGTTTCCTAAGTCAGCTTCAGAAACTAAGCTTGTCTGACTTAAGTTACGCTTACGTTTAGTAGACATCTTGGTTAAGATGTGGCTCATAAACGCATTCTTCCTTGCAATTTTACCTGTTCCAGTAAGCTTAAAGCGCTTTTTAGCACTGGAATTGGTTTTCATTTTTGGCATAACTCTATTTATTAATTGTTTTATTATTTTTTTGCTTTAGGGCCAACGATTAAGAACATTCGTTTTCCTTCCAACTTAGGCAACTGCTCTACCTTACCAACTTCTTCAAGTGCCTGAGCAAAACGCAGCAACAAGATTTCACCCTGTTCCTTGTAAACGATAGCTCTACCTTTGAAGTGAACGTAGGCGCGAACCTTCTCTCCTGCTTCCAGGAATCCGATAGCATGCTTCAGTTTAAACTGAAAGTCGTGCTCATTGGTGTTTGGTCCAAAACGAATTTCTTTGATTACCGTTTGCTTCGCATTCGCTTTTATCTCTTTAAGCTTTTTCTTTTGCTCATAGATAAATTTGTTGTAGTCTATAACTCTACAAACGGGAGGGTCAGCATTAGGAGATATTTCGACTAGATCCAGCTCCTGCTCTTCAGCAATGCGTCTGGCTTCTGCCAAAGACATGATACCCTGTTCAACATTATCACCAACAAGACGAACTTGTTGAGCTCTGATATACTCATTAATGTTGTGCTCAGCCTCTTTTTTCTTAAACGGAGGTCTCGGTCCGCGAGGACCCTTATTAAAACCTGGTCTTCCTAATGCCAAATGTTATTCTTTATTTAAACTGTTACTTCTGTTATTAATTGTTTTTCAAATGCTTCTGCCGTCATGCTTCCTAAATCGCCTTCCCCGTGTTTACGGACAGAAACTAATCCCTCGCTCATTTCCTTCTCGCCGATTATTAACATATACGGAATCTTTTTGATTTCCGCATCTCTGATTTTTCTTCCGATCTTCTCATCACGCAAGTCAATCAAGCCGCGAATATCGGAATTATTAAGAGATTCTAAAACTTTTTTTGCGTAATCTTCATATTTTTCCGATATCGGGAGCACGATAAACTGGTCTGGTGTTAACCAAAGCGGGAAGTTACCTGCGCAATGCTCAATCAACACGGCAACAAACCTTTCCAGTGAACCAAAAGGTGCCCGGTGAATCATAACCGGCCGATGTTTCAGATTATCGCTTCCTGTATACTCCAGCTCGAATCGTTCCGGAAGATTATAGTCCACCTGTATAGTTCCCAACTGCCATCTGCGACCGAGTGCATCTTTCACCATGAAGTCGAGTTTCGGACCATAGAAAGCTGCCTCTCCAAGCTCCACTACGGTAGGAAGACCTTTCTCTGCCGCCGCTTCGATGATTGCAGCTTCAGCAAGAGCCCAGTTTTCGTCTGTTCCGATGTATTTGGTCTTGTTTTCCGGATCGCGAAGAGAAACCTGAGCTGTATAGTCATTGAATCCCAGCGCGTTGAAAACATAGAGAACCAGATCAATTACCTTTTTAAATTCTTCTTTTACCTGATCAGGGCGGCAGAACAAATGTGCGTCATCCTGTGTAAAGCCTCTCACCCGGGTAAGTCCGTGAAGTTCGCCACTCTGTTCATAACGATACACTGTACCGAACTCAGCAAACCGAACCGGAAGATCCTTGTAAGAGCGAGGTTTAAACTTGTAGAGTTCGCAGTGGTGAGGACAATTCATAGGTTTCAGGAAAAACTCCTCTCCTTCCTGTGGAGTCTTAATCGGCTGAAACGAATCGGCGCCATACTTTTCGTAGTGACCAGAAGTCACGTATAGATTTTTATGCCCTATATGTGGTGTGATTACTTGCTCGTAACCGGATTTCACCTGAGCTCGCTGTAGAAATTGAACTAGTTTTTCGCGCAATGCAGTGCCTTTCGGCAACCACATCGGTAATCCCATACCTACTTTTTCGGAAAAGGTAAAAAGTTCGAGTTCTTTGCCCAGTTTTCTGTGATCCCGCTTTTTCGCTTCCTCTATCATCTTCAGATAGTCGGCAAGCTCACTTTGCTTCGGATAAGTAACCCCGTATATCCGGGTAAGCTGTTTCCTGTTCTCATCTCCACGCCAATAAGCGCCGGCAACATTCATCAGCTTGACAGCCTTAATGAAGCCTGTATTCGGAATGTGCGGGCCACGGCAAAGGTCAGTAAAATCGCCTTGTGTGTATAATGTGATTGAACCGTCAGGAAGGTCCTTTATGAGGTCGAGTTTATACTCATCTCCCTTGTCGGTGAAATAAGAAACTGCGTCTGCTTTGCTGATGGGCTTACGTTCGAATACTGACTTCTTTTTTGCCAGCTCCAGCATCTTGTTTTCGATTTCCTTGAAGTTATCCGAAGAAAACTCCCTGTCGCCAAAGTCGACATCGTAATAAAAGCCGGTTTCAATAGCCGGACCGATACCAAATTTGGTACCCGGATAGAGTGCTTCGAGTGCTTCAGCCATCAAGTGAGCTGAAGAGTGCCAGAAAGTCGATTTGCCTTCTTTGTCATTCCAGGTTATCAACCTGACGTGAGAATCAGCTTCAATCGGTCGGGACGAGTCCCAGACCTGACCATCAACTTCTGCAGCCAGGACATTCCGGGCTAATCCTTCTGAGATTGACAAAGCGATCTGATAGGGAGTTATTCCAGCTTCGTATTCACGAATGGAACCATCGGGGAGTGTAATCTTAATCATCTACAACTATGATTTTATGTTCTTGTATATAAAAATATTCAGATCACATACTGAGGTGATCTAATGCGATCTGCAAAAGTAAAATTTTAGAAGTAAAACACGGCGCTATTATACATTTCCCCAGCCGTGGGCAAGGACATCTGCCAGGTGCATAGACTTGATTGGAAGTTGATGCTTGTCGATATAGCCCTGCATATGCAACAGGCAGGATGCATCTGTCGAAATAATGTACTCAGCTCCTACTGCCAGTGCATTATCGATTTTCTGTTGGGCCATGGCGCTTGAGATGCCTTCAAACTTCACAGCGAATGTTCCTCCAAAGCCGCAGCAGGTGTCATTATCCTTAAGATCAAGCAATTCAAGACCGTGTACCTTAGATAAAAGCGCTCTGGGCTCGGCCTTGATCTTACACTCACGGAGGCCGGCACATGAATCGTGATAAACAGCACGTCCGTCAAGCTCTGCACCGAAGTAATCTTTTTGAAGAGTATTGACCAGAAAGTCTGATAGTTCGTGAATATTACCCTGAATGGACCGGCATTTATTATGTACAGCGGTATTGGTAAAGAGGTCGCTGTAATAGTTTTTCACCATGCCTGTACAGGAGGCAGAAGGAGAAACAATATAGTGTTCTCCAGAAAAATCGTTTAGAAACTTTCCGCCGACAGCTTTTGCTTCATCCCAAAAGCCGGCATTGAATGCAGGTTGCCCGCAACATGTTTGTTCAGGATTATAAGATACTTTACAACCGGCTTTCTCGAGGATTTTCACTGTGTTAAAGGCAGTGTCCGGGTATAGTTGATCCATGAAACATGGAATGAATAGTTCTACAGTCATAGTCAGTGCGTAAAGGTAATTTCTATTGAGGAAAAGCCAAATTTAATTTTCAGAGATAATGGTATAATCCTGATTTTTTTTTTGTCCGCGCAACTATGATGAGGCCAATTAGGCCCGCAAAGAAGAACACACTTAAAGCGAGAGCCGAGTTCCGGATGTTTGATTGTTCTTCGATAAAAGCAAACGACGCCAGTCCTAATACGATTGCAAGTTTCTCGGTCACATCATAGAAGCTAAAGAAAGACGCAGTATCTCGCGTGTTCTCGGGCAAGAATTTGGAATATGTGGATCGGGATAAGCTCTGAATGCCACCCATGACCAGGCCCACCACTACTGCCAGAAGATAGAACTGTTTAGCTGAGGATATATAGTATGCGGAAACGCAGATGCAGATCCATATGCAAACGACGAGTATCAACACCCCTATGTTGCCCATACTACGACCAAGAGCGGACATGAGATATGCACCTCCTATAGCCACAATCTGGATGATCAAAATGATTATGATTAAATTATCTGTTCCAAGGTGTAGTTCCTTTTCCCCGAAGCTGGCGGCCACCAGCATGATCGTTTGTACTCCTACCGAATAAAAGAAGAAAGCAATAAGAAACCGTTTTAAAACGGCCATTCTGCGGATTAGTTTAAAAACGTAAACGAGTTCCTGGTAGCCATTCTTTCGTTGACGGCTCTCGTTGATTCCGCTCCCTCCGTTGGGTAACTTTGCAAATGGAATCTGAGAGAACAACATCCACCATACTCCTACCAGCAAAAACGATAATCTTGGTGGAAATGAGGGATCGGAGATTCCGAACCACTCTGGTTTCAGGATAAAAATAAAGCAGATGATCTGTAACAGAACGCTTCCGATATACCCATATGCAAAGCCCTGCGCGCTTACCCGATCCTGCTGATCAACACTCGCTATTTCAGGCAAATAGGAGTTACTGAACATGACACCCCCGATGTATCCCATTGCCGCTATTGCAGAGCATATTATACCCAGCTCCAGGCTTTCAAGCTTGAAAAAATAAAGTAACATACATGCGAAGCTCCCCACATATGTAAACAGCTTCATAAACGTTTTCTTGTTGCCATGAAAGTCCGCACTGGAGGAAAGAAAAGGAAGCAACAATGCCATGATAAGGTAAGCGATGGACAGGGAGTAATTTGAAAGAGCTGTATTCACGAATTCCCATCCAAAGAATCTGACTTTATCACCGTGCTCCTCCGTGGTAGTGATAATAGTGTAGTACGCCGGAAAAATTGTGGATGTTATAACCAGATTATAGGCTGAGTTTGACCAGTCAAACATCGCCCATGCCCGTATGGTGTTTTTGTCGTTTTTTATCGTCTGCATCTAATGCCGAAAATAGATAAATTTAGGCTTAATTGAACAATGTGAGGCTTTATGGTTCTTTTCGTAGCACCCTTTATAGACGGTTGACTGAGAGTACATCTTTCCGGGCCGGGGTAATAGCAATTTAATGGTCGTCTAAACTAACTTCGCTGATTCGTGTTGATGTTTCATAAAAACCAAGCTTATGGTCAGACTACATATCTGCTTATTACTTATGCTGTCTGTTATTAGCTGCACCAATGATACTATGAAAAATAAACAGGCGAATAAAGACGGTTTAGTTAACAATCAAAATGAACAGGTCAAAAACATATTATTTTTCGGGAACAGCCTGACTGCCGGTTATGGTTTGGATGATCCGGCCAGTGAGTCTTTTCCGGCCTTGATTCAGGTAAAACTTGATTCGCTCGGGCTCGGATATAAGGCTGTCAATGCAGGTTTAAGCGGAGAAACCACTGCCGGGGGCAAGGGACGTATCGGATCGTTGCTAAAAAATAAGTTGGACATATTTGTACTGGAACTTGGAGCAAACGACGGATTAAGAGGCGTACCTGTACCTCAAACAGAAGAGAACCTTCAGTCAATTATAAATACTGTCAAATCAAAGTATCCGGAAGCAAAGCTCGTGCTGCTAGGGATGCAAGTACCGCCTGATATAGGAGGTAAATATGCAAGAGACTTCAATGCTGTCTTTCCACGCATAGCCGCTAAAAATAACATGTTGATAGTACCTTCCCTTTTGGATAAGGTGGCTGGAATACCTCACTTGAATCTTAGAGACGGTGTACATCCTACGGCGAACGGACAGAAAGTATTAGCTGAAAATGTCTGGGATAAGCTGAAAACCATTCTCTAATCTTTTCGCTCGAGATAGTGCCGGATCTTCTTAAATAATTCCACAGGGACGAAGGGTTTCATGACTGTATCATTAATTCCTGATGCCGAAATCAAATCTTTACGTATGGCAAGCTCGCTACCCGTGAGTGCTATAATTGGTAACTTCTGATATTTTCGATCTGGCAAAGCACGAATCAGACGGGTTGCCTCATAGCCATCTAATACGGGCATGTGCAAATCCATCAGCACAAGGTCATAGTCCTTCCGTTTTACCATTTCGACAGCTTCTCTGCCATTGTCCGCTGTGTCTGATTTGATCCCCCACCGCATAACGGCTTTTTGTGCAACCATTCTGTTAATCGGGTTGTCATCTACAATAAGAATATAAGAAGGCAGTGTTGCCATGGCGATCATATTGTCATCGTCGCCAACACTCACCTTGGAGCGTTCGAACTTCAGGGTAAAGTAAAAGCAGGACCCTTTACCCTTTTCACTCTTAACAAAGATATCTGAGTGATGCAGTTGAAGCAGTTTTTTGGTAATGGCGAGTCCGAGGCCCGTACCTCCATACTTTCTGGTTGTATCTGCACTCTCTTGTGTATAGGTTTCGAATATATAGTCCAACTTTTCCGGACTAATGCCTATGCCAGTGTCTGAAACCTCGAAGTTGACTGTAACAGAATCCGAATCCTGAGAAACTACTTTAAGCGAGGTGGATATCTCACCCTCTTCGGTGAATTTAATAGCATTCCCCAGGAGATTCATGAGTATTTGGTATATACGGGTTTTATCTCCTATAACCATTTCCGGTATACCTTCATCGATCTCAACCTTCATCAAAACAAGACCTTTGTCAAGTTTAAACTGTAAGGACTCGACTGTCGAATTAACAATCTTCCTCAGGTTTACAGGACGCTGTTCAAGCTTCAAATTCCCGGTTTCAATCTTAGTGTAATCCAGCACATCGTTGATTAAGGTAAGCAGATTTTCAGTTGAAAATTTCAGCATATTCAGATTCTCCAGCTGCCGGTCCAGCGGGTCTTCTTCAAGCAAGATGCGGCTGATGCCTATTATCGCATTCAAGGGCGTGCGCATCTCATGGCTCATGACGGAAAGAAATGCTTCTTTGGCCTTACCTAGTTTGATAGCTTCTTCCCTGGCAGCAATAATTTCCTGCTCGGCCTTTTTACGCTCAGTAATATCAACAACTATACACACCTGACGCTCTAATTCACCAGCATCATTGAGAAGTGGGGTATTAGACAGGTAAAGCCATACCCTATCCCCTGCCTTTGTATAGAATAGATTTTCTATCTCATAAGCCTCTTTGTTGGCAAAGGCAATCTTTGCCTTCCTGTAATCGTTTAAAGAAGTGTCTGGACCTATTAAAATATCTCCCAGATGCTTTCCCTTGAATTCTTCCAGACTATAGCCGGTAATATCCTCAAAAGCATCATTGAACCATACAACCTTATTGGCGTTGTCGCGCACAACGATTCCGACATTAGACTTGCTCAGAGCAAGACTAAGCGTTTCATTCCGGCTCTCAGCTTCTTTATGTTGCGTGATGTCCGTTAATATTTCGATCGTCTTTTCCGTCTCTCCTTCTGAATTCAGGAGGATCGTATTCATAACAGAGAGCCACACGGGAGCTGAGTCTTTGCGCTGTGCATGCAAATCCACTGAAAAGGATTTTTTTTCAGCAGTTTGAGCTCTGGCATAGAGTAGAGTTTCATCCTGAGTAAAGTTTCTGAGAAGCAGATCTCCTATTCGCTTTCCTAAAACATCTGCTGCAGAATATCCGGTGATAGCCTCAAAAGCCTTATTGACCCATATAGCTTTGTTCTCCGCGTCATTAATGATCACCCCGTTATTTACGTGACTGGCGACCAGAGAAAGCTGTTCTAATAACTTCTGATTCTTTTTTTGATGAGTTATGTCTCGTCCATTGATTAACCATCTTTTACCCCTGATTACTGTATTCCACGCGAACACTTTAATCTCTCCACTCTTTGTTATGATATCTATCTCTAACTTAAAGTGATCAATCCCCCTGGATTTCGCATCTTCCAGGTCGGGAAGCACTCTAGAGCGCTCATCCGGAAGACAAAACTCCCAAATGAACCGGCCTTTAAGTTCATCTGCTGTATACCCGATAATGTCAATAACCGAATTATTAACGAAATCGATCCGCCCTGTGTCATTAAGGATGCAATGTATGTCGCCGGAATGATTAAACAACTCCTGATATTCCTGAGCAGCAGCAAGATGATGCTTTAATTCGCGATTCTTTTTTGCAGACTCGATGTGGAGGATGATTTCTTTGGCTAGCAAATGAAGCGTTTTACGTTGCAGATCGCTTAGCTGACCGGGACTCGTATCCATTACACATAGTGCACCGATCCTATATCCATCTTCAGAAATCAAGGGTGCGCCTGCATAAAAGCGGACGTTTGGGTACCCGGTTACGAAAGGGTTGGTTGCAAATCTATCATCTGCAAGGGTGTCGTTTACCTCCAACACATGATCGTTCTCGATTGTATAATTACAGAATGAAAATTCCCGGGAGGTCTCTCGTAAAGATAAGCCTATCTTGGCTTTAAACCACTGCCGCTGCGAGTCCAGAAGAGTGATAATAGCCATTGGCATCTGACAAAGTTCAGCGGCTAATTCCGTAATAGCATTGAAAGGTCGTTCATCTTCAGTATCAAGTATCTGATAAGCCTCCAGTCCCTTGACCCGCCTAAATTCGTCCTCTTCAGAGTAAGACCCTTGCATATAAAATGATCTATAAATCTATACAACCATAAAACTACAAAAAAGATTTGTTTGACGGCGGCAGCGGTCCATATTTAACGCAAGCTATGCTTTAACTGTGCTAAAGACTAAGTACATCCCAGGATACTGATGAACGCTGATTAAGTCGACAAAGAAATAAGCAGGATCGCAATCACAGCAATACCAATTCCCCAAAAGTTGAGCTTACTAACTTTTTCGCGAAAGAGCAGAATACCCACCAGAGCACCACAAGCGATGACGCCGATATTCATTGCGGAAAATACTACTGATGGATTCTCGGGGATCGCCTGATGTGCTTTCAGATAAAACAAGATATTTCCGAAATTGAAAACACCAAGAATAGATCCACAAAGCAAATTCTTCCAGCTAAAGCGTGCCTTGCCTGAAAGTATCCCCACCGTTAGCACCAATGCGGCCAATATGAATGCGAACACAAATATCACAAACAAAGAGGTTGTATAAGGGACTGACCGGAACGCAGCTATCTGCTTAAAGAAAATGTCGATCACGCCCATTCCTATAAATACAATAAGCGGATAGAGCCAATTCAACACTGTTACCTTGCTTTTCAGTGCTTGCTTGTGCCACGGAATGGAAAATACGATAGCCACAAAGCCAAGTATAATCCCTGCTGTTTTCAGCCACGATAGCTCCTCCCGGTAAACAAGGAACGCGGTAAGCAATGGGATAAATAGCGACAGCCGTTGAGCCAGGTCCGTCCTCACAATTCCGGTGTGCCGGACCGAGAGGCCGAGAACAACAAAGATTGATGGAAGCAGAATTGCCAGCGAAAAATAGATGTGAAGCGGCGCCTGCTGTATTGATAAAGATGCCACCTCAGGCTTCAACAAAAAACAAGTTAGAATTGCTGCGATCCCATAATTCCATACTACGGCTTGGGGGACGCTGATTTCATAACGTTTTGCTAGCTTGAGAAGTATAGAAACGATGATATTGCAAAAAACACTGAAGAGGATAAAAGCCATATACCGTTAAGCTGTTTCGTAACGAGCAAAGATAGCATATTGATCCCATAGGTATAAAATGGCAGGAAGAGATGTGAAAAAAGGCCGTTTTCATCTTGCGCTGCAAGATGAAAACGGCCTCTCGTTAAGATATCTTTGCTAGTTAAGCGAATCTGTTGATTATGTTCTCCAGATACTCCTGCTTTCCACTTCGTGTAGCCGGCTCACCGTTTTCAATAGCAAATGTTCTGAGATCTTCAAGACTAAGCTTTCCTTCTTCAAATTCCTTACCCTTTCCGCCGTCAAAAGAAGCGTAACGCTCTTCTCTGATTTTCCTGTAGTCAGACTTTTGAAGAATGTTATCGGCTGCGATCAGAGCTCTCGCAAACGTATCCATACCGCCTACATGAGCATAGAACAGATCTTCTTTGTCAGTAGAATTTCTTCTGATTTTCGCATCAAAATTGACACCGCCACCTTTCAAACCACCTGCCTCAAGGAAAATCAACATACATTCTGTAAGTTCAGAAGCATTGTTCGGGAACTGATCTGTATCCCAACCGTTTTGATAGTCTCCGCGGTTAGCATCCATTGATCCCAGAAGTCCGGCATCTGCAGCAACCTGCATTTCATGCTGGAAAGTATGTCCAGCCAATGTAGCATGGTTAACCTCGAGGTTTAATTTGAAATCTTCTAACAGATCGTACTGACGTAAGAAGCCAAGCACTGTAGCTGCATCATAGTCATACTGGTGTTTTGTTGGCTCACATGGCTTAGGTTCGATGAAGAACGTTCCAGTGAAACCGTTCTTACGTGCATAGTCCTTAGCCGTGTGAAGAAACTTCGCCAGATGCTCTTGCTCACGCTTCATATTCGTGTTTAAAAGAGACATATATCCTTCTCTTCCGCCCCAAAATACGTAGTTCTCTCCCTTTAAGCTGATCGTTGCATCCAAAGCAGCCTTAACCTGTGCTGCTCCATGGGTTAACACATGGAAATCCGGATTAGTGGAAGCACCGTTCATATAACGACGATGAGAGAATAGATTTGCCGTTCCCCATAGAAGCTTAACACCGCTTTCTTCTTGCTTTTGCTTTGCATATTCTACAATAGCATTTAAGCGGCGCTCGTTTTCAAGAATGTCATTACCATAATCAACCAGATCAACGTCGTGAAAACAGTAATAAGGAAGGTTCATTTTAGTGATGAATTCAAAAGCAGCATCCATCTTATCTTTAGCCCGTTCAACTGCATCGCTTTTTTCATTCCATGGAAAAACATGAGTTGCTCCACCAAACGGATCTGATCCATCACCGCAGAATGAATGCCAGTATGAGCAGGCAAACTTGAAGTGCTCCTTCAAAGTTTTTCCGGCAACTACACGACTCTCATCATACCACCTGAATGCTAGTGGGTTATCTGACTCCAAACCTTCAAATTGAATCTGGCCTATTCCGCTAAAGAATTCTTTATCGCCAGTAATGATCTTTCCCATTTTGTTTATTTATTAATTAATTGTTCATCTAAAATTCTCTTCCAGTCTTCATATAGGTCGTTATACTTCTCAGAGGCATCCGGACTTATAAGTTTGACGGATCGTACGTTTGCGAAAGCTTCTTTCTCTGAGCCGAATACCTTTGATCCGATTCCCGCTCCAAGAGCAGCACCTACACTACCGTCATTGTTATAAAGCTCTACCGGTACATTCGTTGCATTAACAAATGCTTCGGTGAATAAGTCACTTTGGAAGAGATTGGCTTTTCCTGCTCGTATTACCGAAGGGTTCATGCCATTTTCCCGCATTATATCCAGACCGTATCTGAAAGCAAAGGCGATACCCTCTTGTACAGCGCGGAACATATGAGCAGATTGATGCAAGTTAAAATCTATGCCGTGAACCTGTGCGCCAATAACTTTATTACCCAGCATCCGTTCTGCACCATTGCCAAAGGGAAGGATTCTCAGGCCGTTGGCTCCTATTTCTACCTCTGCAGCTTGATGGTTTATCTGGTTGTAACTTAATCCTGCTCCGAAGGTTGTTTTAGCCCACCTGTTTAGTATTCCCGTGCCGTTTATACACAAGAGAACCCCAAGTCGTCTCTCTTCTGACGAATGATTAACGTGCGCGAACGTATTAACACGAGACTTTGGATCCCTGAAAAGCTGGTCACTCACACCATATATCACACCAGAAGTACCTGCTGTAGCGGCAACTTCTCCTGGTTCAAGAACATTTAAAGAAAGTGCATTATTAGGCTGATCTCCAGACTTGTAGCTTACCGGGATTCCGGATTTGAGTTTCAACATCGCAGCCACTTCACCTCTGAGATAGCCGTGTGCCGAGAAAACGGGTTTTACCTCAGGGAACAAGGCCTTGTCAAACCCAAAGTACCGGATAACATCTTCTGAGAGTTCATCATTTTGAAAGTCCCAGAAAATGCCTTCAGATAAAGAAGATGGACTGGAAGTGATCTCACCTGTAAGTTTCATGGCAATGAAATCACCAGGAAGCATTACCTTATCAATTTTCGAGTAGATATCAGGTTGGTTTTGTTTTACCCAAGCAAGTTTAGATGCAGTGAAGTTCCCCGGTGAATTGAGCAGACGCGCCAGGCTCTTCTCCGCGCCTATTGCCGAAAAAGCATCATCTCCTATTTTGACAGCTCTGCTGTCACACCAAATGATTGAATCCCGCAGAACACGCTGTTCTTTGTCTACTACTACCAATCCATGCATCTGGTAAGCGATACCGATTGCACTTATGTCAGCTGAACTGAATTCCCCAGCCGCATTAAGCTTCTGGATAGCCATCTTCACGTGCTCCCACCACATCTCGGGAGACTGTTCTGCCCAACCCGGTTGAGGTGAACTGATTTCTGACTCCGTTTCAGGGTATTGTGCTGACTGAAGAACAGCTTGTGTTTGCGAATCTACTACGGAAACCTTTATTGATGATGTACCTACATCTATTCCTAATAATAACATTACAAATTGGTTAAGGGCTAATGCCAACGTTTGCACAATTGTAGAAATAAATTCTGATATTAGAAAAATATATTTTTAAAAACATTTAGGCTAATACATACCTTCGGCTGCCCGGTGAAAATCAGATATTAAGACAGGTATTGAATAACGATAATCAGATGAAAAAGGTAACTATTCTGGATATAGCTAAAGAGTTAAATATTACTTTCTCTACAGTAGCCCGGGCGCTTAACGACCACCCGGCTATCAGTGCCAATACAAAAAAGGCGGTAAGAGAAGTTGCTGAACGATTAAATTACCGCCAGAATAAGATAGCCTCCTCTCTCCGCTCCGGGAAGACTAATGTAATCGGCGTGATCGTCCCCAGCCTTGAGGTGACATTCTTCAGCTCCGTCGTGTACGGTATCGAACAGGTTATGAATGCCAATGGTTACAACATCCTTTTATATCAATCAAATGAAAAAATGGACCAGGAAGCAAATGGCATTGAAACCTTCCTGCAATCGCGTGTAGACGGTATCATCGCTTCTATAACAACAGAAACAACAACGTTCAGTCATTACGAAGAAATCATCAGTCGCAACACGCCCCTACTTTTTTTCGACCGGTACCCCAAAGAACTGAATGCACCATCGGTAAGCATAGACGATTATAAGGGAGGATTTATCGCCACAGAACATCTGATAAAACAAGGGTATAGGCGGATTCTGCACATAACCGCAGAACGCGACATCCCCATTTTCCGTGAACGTCTTAAAGGTTATATAGATGCACTCAAGCACCACGGCCTCGAAGTAGATGAACAACTGATTATTAAAGGGAACTTTTCTCTTCAATTCGGCAAGGAGGTCATTCGAAATGCAAAATCCGCCGGATTGATCTTCGACGCTGTTTTCGCGTTGGAGGATTTCACGGCAATGGGGGTCATGCATCAGCTACTGGAATACGGCGTAAAAATACCCGATGAGGTTGGCGTGATCGGATTCGCCAACGAAGCCTTTGGTAGCTTGGTAACGCCAAAATTATCAACCATAGATCAGCAAACCCTGAATATGGGAAAAGAAGTAGCCCGGCTTTTCCTCAAACATATCAAGAATAACGATGCAAAACCTGTTGCAGAAGAGATTAAACTCGAACCATTGTTGATCGTGAGGGAATCGTCACGCAAGTCGGAATAGTATACTTCCTATCAGAAACACACATAGCTCCCTTCCAGAAATCACGTAAATCACTACATTTGCTGGTATCACAAAAACTGCTATGTTAAATAACCTGAAACGTACATTTTCTGAGCTGTTCGGCCAGGAATCTCAGCGTACATTTTTCGCACCTGGAAGGGTGAATCTGATCGGAGAACATATCGACTATAACGGCGGACTTGTAATGCCTTGCGCAGTTACATACGGCACGTATCTCCTGACTGCGCCGAATAAAGATGGAGTATTCCGTTTTTCAAGCGTGAACTTCGAAGAGACGTATGAAGCTCCGCTCCAAAAGGCATATTCCAAAACCGGAAAGGAATGGTTTAATTACCCGTTAGGCGTCATTCACAACTTCGTTTCCGATCAAAAAGACATCCAGGGCTTGGATCTCCTATTTTACGGAGATCTTCCTATAGGTGCCGGACTGTCATCTTCTGCTTCAGTAGAAGTAGTGATGGCTTATGCGCTGAATACCATCTTTAATGCGGGATATACGAAGCTGGACTTAGTCAAACTGACAAAAAGAGTGGAAAACGAATTCATTGGCGTTAACTCGGGGATTATGGATCAGTTTGCTGTTACATTCGGGGAGAAGAACAAAGCATTAAAACTCGACTGCGAATCTTTGGAATACCAGGCTGTTGAATGCGATCTGGCAGACAACCTTTTGGCGATTATCAATACCAACAAGCCTCGCAAACTTGCCGAATCAAAATACAATGAAAGAGTAAGTGAGTGTGCCGAAGCATTGGAAGCACTGAAAACGGAGCTCGACATCGAAAACTTGTGCGATATCGATGGTAACACTTTCCAGCAGCATAAGCAGCTAATCAAAAACCCAACCGTACAGAACAGAGCACAGCACGTGATTGAAGAAAACGATCGGGTTCAGCTCGCTGCAGCCGCATTGGCGGCCCACCGGCTGGGTGAATTCGGCCAGTTGATGTTTGCCTCCCACCAGTCTCTACAAACCCTTTATGAAGTTTCAGGCATTGAGCTAGACACCATTGTATCGTTCTGTAAGACCTATTCAGGAGTTACCGGCGCACGCATGACTGGTGCTGGCTTTGGTGGTTGTGCAATAGCACTGGTCAATAAAGACAGGTTTGAAGACTTTAGCAAATCCATATCCGAATACTACACAGAGAAGATTGGATATGCGCCGTCCGTATATAGTTCTGAAATTGGCACGGGCGTGGTAGAACTGACTTGATGACTATGCAAAAGCTGAAACTTGACGAGTTAAACAGGGTTAGTGTTGATGAGTTCAAAGTGCAGGAAAAGCTCCCACTTACAGTGGTTCTCGACAACGTTAGAAGCATGCACAATGTAGGTTCGATTTTCCGGACTTCAGATGCCTTCGCCCTGGAACGGATTGTATTATGCGGCATCACAGGCCAGCCCCCTCACAGGGAAATTGAAAAAACGGCTCTAGGTGCAACTCAATCGGTAGAATGGAGCTATTTCGAAAACACTGTAGATGCGATCGACTGGCTAAAAGAAAACGGAAAAGTCATCATTGCTGTTGAACAGGCAAATAACAGTATCATGCTGGATGAATATCAGCCCGATATAAATCAAAGTTACGCCCTGATTTTTGGAAATGAAGTAAATGGCGTTTCAGAAGATGTGATGAAGAAAATTGACGACTGTATAGAGATCCCGCAATTTGGAACGAAACATTCTTTTAACATCGTGGTCTCAGCAGGAATTGTTCTCTGGGACATGTTCTCTAAGTTAAAGGCGTCGCGTTTGAGGTAAGGCACATTGCCGCAGATACCTTATAAAAAAAGCCGTTGTAAGTTTTACAACGGCTTTTTTTATAAGATGACGACGCTACTAGGCATACATGCTCTCGGCATCTTTACTCTCCAGAGCAGTATGTCCGTTCAGAAACAGATCTACTCGCCGCGCAGCTTCTCTACCCTCAGAGATAGCCCAAACAACCAATGATTGTCCCCTACGCATGTCTCCGGCAGCAAAAACCTTATCAATATTGGTCTGGAAGATTCCTTCCTGAGCACGAACATTACCACGTTCATCAAACTCAACACCTAATTGTTCCAGAAGACCCTCTTTTTGCGGATGTAGGAAGCCCATAGCCAGAAATACACGCTGAGCGGGTAGTATCCTCTCCGAACCCTCAACTTCCGCAAACTTGGTCGGTCGGCCGAATACATCGGTTTCCCAAGCTACATCAGCAATACGAATTCCTGTTAAATTGCCGTTCTCGTCGCCAATGAACTCCTTTGTATTGACACCCCAGTAGCGTTCGCAACCTTCCTCGTGTGACGAGCTCGTTTTCAAGACCATCGGATAAGTTGGCCACGGCATACTCTCAGTACGGCTCACCGGCGGCTTTGGCATCAGTTCAAACTGAGTAATCGACTTAGCACCTTGTCTGTTGGAGGTCCCCACACAGTCCGAACCCGTATCTCCACCACCTATAACTACTACATCCATGTCTGTAGTAAGAATCTCTTCACCTTGCACCTCGATGTTGCTCACACGCTTATTCTGCTGTTTCAGGAACTGCATCGCATAATACACACCCTTCAGCTCACGGCCAGGCGCTGGCAGGTTACGTGGAATAGTTGATCCTCCTGCAAGTACAACGGCATCATAGTCGGCAAGCAGTTGATTAGCCTGAATATCTTTACCAACCTCTGTGTTATACTTAAAAATAACGCCTTCTTCTTCCATAATTTGAATACGACGTTCTACTACCCACTTTTCGAGTTTGAAATCGGGAATCCCGTATCGCAGCAATCCACCGGCACGATCATCACGTTCAAAAATAGTTACCAAATGACCTGCCTTATTCAATTGAGCCGCAGCTGCTAGCCCTGCAGGACCTGATCCAACTACCGCAACGGTTTTCCCTGAACGAACCAAGGGCACCTTCGGTTTAACCAGACCTTTTGCATAGGCTATTTCAATGATGTGCTTTTCAATTTCCTCGATAGTTACAGCAGGTTTATTGATACCAAGTACGCACGCAGACTCGCATGGTGCCGGACAAATTCTACCTGTAAACTCCGGGAAGTTGTTTGTCGAGGAAAGAATGCGGTAAGCCTCTTCCCAATTTTCTTTATATACGGCATCGTTAAACTCAGGAATAATATTACCCAGAGGGCAGCCTGAGTGGCAGAATGGAATACCACAATTCATACAGCGGGCAGCCTGGTTATTCAGCTTGTCCTCTGCAAACATTAAATTGAATTCTTTATAATCTTTAATTCTTTCCTCCGGAGATCTTTTTGAAGGAAGCTCGCGGTCGAATTCTTTAAACCCTGTCACTTTTCCCATAATCAGTTAGCTGGTTGATATTGTGCGTGTTGTAATACTCTTTTATACTCTTTTGGAAATACCTTGATAAATTTCCGTGACTCTTCTGTCCAATTGCTTAAGAGGAACAGTGCCAGATGGCTCTTGGTCAATTGCAGATGGGTCTTCAGTAAGGCTAAAATCTGTTCCTCATCTTCTCCTGTCAGCGGATCAAGATCCACCATCTCCGGGTTGCAATTTTCGGCGAACGTGCCATCTACGTCATAGATCCAGGCAATACCGCCACTCATGCCCGCAGCGAAGTTACGTCCGGTCTTACCTAATACAAGAGCGCGGCCACCGGTCATGTACTCACATCCATGATCTCCTACTCCTTCCACTACGGCAGTAGCTCCTGAGTTTCGTACGGCAAACCGTTCTCCGGCCTGTCCCCTAACGAACAACTCCCCCGAGGTAGCTCCATACAGAGCCACGTTTCCAATAATGATATTATCTTCCGGTACCAGGGTGCTCTCTGCGGATGGGTAGATCGCCAGCCTTGCTCCCGACAAGCCTTTACCTACGTAGTCATTAGCCTCCCCTTCCAGCTCAAACGAAAGTCCCTTAGCTGTAAACGCTCCGAAACTCTGCCCTGCTGATCCGATAAACTTATAGTTAATTGTATTATCCGGCAGCCCTGCGGAATGATATATTTTCGATACTTCATTAGACAACAGCGTTCCAATAGTTCTATCCGTGTTCTTCACGTTGAAACTTCCGAACACCGGTGTTTTATTCTCCAACGCCTGCTGCGCATGCTCTAGCAATTTCCAGTCGATAATGTTATCCATTCCATGATCCTGAGACTCGCTGTTATACAACGTCAGATTCGAAGGATTAGTCACTGGATACAGTATCGATGAAAGATCCAGTGTTTTCGTCTTCCAATGAGTATTATTCTCACGAACCTTCAGGAACTGAGATCGGCCTACCATGTCGTTGATGGTGCGGAATCCAAGCTCTGCCATGATTTCCCTAAGCTCTTCTGCAATGAAGCGGAATAAATTCACAATATGCTCAGGCTTTCCTGTAAATAGCTTACGCAGTTCAGGATCTTGTGTCGCAACCCCAACCGGACAAGTGTTCAGATGGCATTTACGCATCATAATACAACCGCCAGCAACCAGAGCTGCCGTAGCAACACCCCATTCTTCAGCGCCAAGTAGTGCAGCAATAGCGATATCTCGTCCGGTTTTCAACTGGCCGTCAGCCTGTAAGACCACACGACTTCTCAGTTTATTACGTACCAATGTCTGATGCGCTTCTGCCAATCCCAACTCCCACGGCAAGCCAGCATGTTTAATAGAACTGATCGGAGACGCACCTGTACCGCCGTCATAACCGGCAATCAGAATGACATCGGCATGAGCTTTAGCAACCCCCGCAGCAATCGTTCCAACCCCGGCTTTTGATACCAGCTTCACGTTTATCCTCGCAGCACGGTTAGCGTTCTTCAAGTCAAAAATCAACTGCGCCAGATCCTCAATTGAGTAAATATCGTGGTGCGGAGGAGGCGAAATCAGACCAACGCCTGGTGTAGAGTGACGAACTTTAGCAATCCACTCGTCAACTTTATGACCAGGCAACTGTCCGCCTTCTCCAGGCTTAGCACCCTGAGCCATCTTTATTTGAAGCTCATCTGCGTTCGCAAGATAATAAGATGTCACACCGAAACGCCCAGAAGCCACCTGCTTGATCGCAGAACGCATTGAGTCTCCGTTTGGAAGTGCCTGATAACGTATGTCATCTTCTCCCCCTTCTCCTGTATTACTCTTTCCACCGATACGGTTCATCGCAATCGCAAGGGTACTATGGGCCTCATGAGAAATCGAACCAAAAGACATCGCTCCCGTAGCGAATCTCTTCATAATTGACTCGATCGGCTCAACCTCATCTATCGATATAGGCTCCCGATGATGTGCAAAGTCGAACAGACCTCGCAGTGTATACATCTTTTGTGACTGGTCATTTACGTGCTTTGCATATTGCTTGTAAACAGAATAGTCATTTGCACGAGTAGCTTGCTGCAGCAGGTGTACCGTCTGCGGGTTGAAAAGGTGAGCCTCACCTCTTCTCTTCCACTGATAGATTCCACCTTCAGGAAGCAGCTGCTCCTCAGGTTTCGAATAGATAAACCCGAAGTTATGCTTGAACAAGCTTTCTTTGGCTATCTCATCCAGTCCAAGACCTCCTATACGGGTTACCGCGCCGGAGAAATAACGGTCAACAACCTCTTTGTTTATACCGAGAATTTCAAAGATCTGAGCTCCCTGATACGACTGCAAAGTAGAAATTCCCATTTTAGAGAATATTTTGAGCAAGCCGTCACAGATAGCCTTGATATAATTTTTTGATAGGTATGAATAATCTAGTGAAGTCTCAAGCTTATTCTCTTCTTTAAGCGTATGGATAGTCGCCAACGCGAGATATGGATTGATCGCAGTCGCACCAAACGCGAGAAGACATGCAAAATGATGAACTTCCCAGATATCACCTGCTTCAACAACCAAACCTACCTGGCCTCTGAAGCCTAGTCTGATCAGGTGGTGATGAACAGCCGACACTGCAAGAAGAGATGGAATCGGAGCGTGCTCAGAGTCAATGGCACGGTCTGATAGTATAAGCACTTCGAAGCCGTCGTTTACCGCGTCTTCTGCATAGCGACATAGACGTTCCAGTCCATTTTTCAGTGCACCCGGCTGCCCGTCTGCCTTGAAGTAGGTCTGTAATGTCTTGGCATGGAACATGCCTGTGTCAATACTTCTTAATTTTTCCAGTTCATAGTTTGTTAAGATCGGATGCTTTAACGCCACAACATGGCAATGCATCTTATCTTCATCAAGCAGGTTACCATTACTTCCGATGAAAGTAGCAAGACTCATTACCATTCGCTCCCTGATCGGATCTATTGGAGGATTGGTTACCTGAGCAAAAAACTGCTTGAAGTAACTGGATATATGTTGGGGGCGATCTGAAAGCACAGCCAGAGGAACGTCAGTACCCATGGATCCTATAGGTTCCTTACCGTCAATAGCCATAGGCTTAATGATCGTTTCAATATCCTCACGTGAATAACCAAATACCTGCTGATATTTCAGTACCGCATCCTTCGCAAGGTTGGTAAAGGCCACCCTTGGCTCAGGAAGCTCTTCCATGTTGATCTTGTAGTTTTCGAGCCATTCGCCGTAAGGCTGACTGGATGCGATCTTATGCTTAATCTCCTGGTCGGTAATGATCTTTCCTTCTTTCAGATCGACAAGGAACATCTTCCCTGGCTGCAAACGACCCTTTTTTATGATAATACTCTCAGGGATAGGTAAAGCACCCGCCTCTGAGGCTACAATAATCCGCTTATCATTCGTCATGGCGTAACGAAGCGGTCTTAGACCGTTCCTGTCAAGTAGAGCACCAATCTGACTGCCATCCGTAAAGGTTAGCGCAGCCGGACCATCCCATGGCTCCATAAGCGTGGCATGAAATTCATAAAACGCTTTCTTTAAAGGATCCATATGTTCGTTCCCATCCCACGCTTCAGGAACCAGCATCATCATCACATGCGGTAATGACCGACCGGTATGCGCAAGAATCTCGACAACATTATCCAGACATGCAGAATCTGATTGATTACTATCAATTACCGGAAGGATAATATCCATATCCTCTTTAGTAAAATAGGATGAGGCATATGATCTTAGTCCGGAATAGAACCAGTTCAGATTTCCTGTGAGAGTATTGATCTCACCATTGTGCGCCATAAAACGGAATGGCTGCGCCAGCTTCCATGATGGGAAGGTATTCGTAGAAAAACGACTGTGCACCATACCAAATGCAGATGTCAACCTCTGGTCTCCAAGATCTTTATAATAAGTTCTTAACTGATAAGTGGTCAGCTGCCCTTTGTATACGATAATACGGCTCGACAACGAAGCAATATAGAAATCTTCTCCAAACTTGGTCGTCTCGTTGACCGTCTTCGTGATAAGTCTTCTTAGAACATATAATTTGCGCTCAAAATCATCGGGACTCATGAATGATCCCGGACGGCCAATGAACATCTGCTCAACTGACGGTTCAACAGCCAGAGCCGTTTCGCCAACAACAGAGGGATCAACAGGAAGAGCTCTGAACCCTAACAACGGCAGCCCCAGCTTCTCTACAGCACTGACCAATGCGGTTCTGCATGCTTCCTTCGAACTTGAATCCTTTGGAAAAAACAACATCCCCACACCGTAATGACCGGGTTCTCCCAAGTGAATATCAAGTGAAATACACTCCTCCATTAAAAATTCATGGGGGATTTGTATTAGAAGTCCGGCGCCATCCCCTGTCTCCGGGTCACAGCCACAAGCCCCACGATGCTCCATATTCTCCAGAATAGTTAATGCATCTGAGACATTCTGGTGTGTTTTGTGTCCGTTAATATGGGTAATAAAGCCTACTCCACAAGAATCGTGTTCAAATTCCGGGCGGTATAAACCCATCTGGTCATTTTCAGTTTGTTTCATCAGATTTATAAATGCAAATTACGAATTAAGGTTCTACCTCACAGTTTCAATTCTTCAACAATATTTACGAAACATTCAAGTTCACTAAAGCAAACATAACTTTTCTTGACAAGTTTTTAAAGCAATTTGAGATTTTTTAGAATTCTCTTAATTCATCAACACTCTCAAACAATCTCGCAGAATCAATAAATGAGTCAAGGAATTTTTTATCCAAGTTAGGTATTTCTTATTTTTTTTCAAAATGATTTTCAGGTTTTGTTTTAATTCATACCTTTGTGCCAAGGGTTAGTCTTCTACGACCAGCTCCTTTTGAACTCCCCCAGGGCGGGAACGCAGCAAGGGTAAAAAGTCGTAGCGGTGCGATAGAAGGGGCTAGCCCCTTTTTTTGTTTCCAAAAATTCCGTTATTTTTTCATTACCAAAATCAAAAGTTTACCTTTAGAGCGGCTGCAGGTATTTCAAGCTTTGATTTGTCCCCGGTAGCTGAAAACTAATTAAATATTAACATGAAATTTTTTATTGACACGGCCAATCTGGCTCAGATTAAAGAGGCTCACGACATGGGAGTTCTTGATGGTGTTACTACGAATCCAAGCCTGATGGCTAAAGAAGGAATTACAGGCCATGAGAACGTAATCAACCATTACAAAGCTATTTGCGAGATAACTGACGGCGATGTGAGTGCTGAAGTTATTGCCACAACGTTTGACGAAATAGTTGCTGAAGGCGAGGCCCTGGCGAAACTTCATCCGAAGATCGTAGTCAAAGTTCCTATGATAAAAGACGGCATCAAAGCAATCAAATATTTCACCTCAAAAGGAATCAAAACCAATTGCACACTGGTTTTTTCTCCCGGACAGGCCTTATTAGCAGCGAAAGCCGGAGCGACATACGTTTCTCCATTTGTTGGTCGTCTCGATGATATTTCGACTGACGGAGTAGCGCTTATTGAAGACATCGCTACGATTTACACGAACTACGGATACACGACTCAGATACTTGCGGCGTCTGTTCGTCACCCAATGCATATCATCCAGTGTGCTATGGTTGGTGCCGATGTAATTACAGCACCTCTTTCGGCCATCGCTGCACTACTGAAACACCCTCTTACAGACAGCGGTCTTACGCAGTTCCTTGCTGATCATGCCAAAGCAGCTGGTAAGTAACAATCATAAAAAACGTCCGTTCAACTAACGGACGTTTCTTTTAACCTCTTTTTTTCATGTCCGAGACCCTTTCTCAAGTTGATGTTTTCATAATCGGAGCAGGACCGATCGGATTAACCTGCGGCATTGAGGCTAAAATGGCTGGACTGTCCTACGTGATCGTAGAGAAAGGCTGCCTGGTAAACTCGCTCTACAACTATCCGGCAAACATGACCTTCTTCTCTACTTCAGAGAAGCTGGAAATAGGTAATATCCCCTTCGTATCCGTTAATCTGAAACCGACGCGTGCCGAAGCTCTGGAATATTATCGCCGCGCCGCCATACACTACGAGCTAAATATTCGCCTTTTCGAGGAAGTTACCGAAGTAATCCGCAAACCTGACGGCTCATTTTTGATCCAAAGCTCTAAAGGAAACTATGCGGCTAGAAATGTGATCGTTTCGACTGGATTCTACGATGTCCCCGTGAAACTCAATATCCCCGGAGAGGACCTTCCGAAAGTTAAACACTACTACAAAGACCCTCATTATTATGCTTTTCAAAACGTGGCTGTCGTTGGAGCCAGCAACTCTTCGGTAGATGCCGCGCTCGAAACATATCGTAAATCGGCAAACGTAACCATGGTGATCAGAGGCTCTGAAATTAGCCATCGCGTAAAATATTGGGTGAGACCTGATATCATCAACCGGATAAATGAAGGCAGTATTAAAGCTTATTTCCGCTCATCACTGAAAGAGATCACACCCTCGTCCATCATCGTCAACACTCCTGAAGGAGATGTTACCATTCCAAACGACTTCGTCCTTGCAATGACCGGATATCTGCCGGACTTTAGTTTCCTGAAGAATCTGGGTGTAGAATGTTCGGTCGACGACGTGCAGCTACCCACCCATGACAGCGAGACGATGCAAACAAATATTCCTCACATTTACCTGGCAGGAGTGGTTTGTGGCGGAATGAATACGCACAGCTATTTTATTGAGAATTCACGTGTCCATGCACAAAAGATAATCCGGCATATCTGCTCTGAGAGGATTTAATTACGCTTTAATGACCCCTTTTCCAAATTTCTGTTAAATTTCGCACAAACACTCTGTATCTTTGCACCGATGAACGTACAGGAGTTATTACAGAAAGCACTCAACTTTGATTTTCTGAGTCAGGAAGAAGGTGTTTATTTATTTAAACATGCGACCACGAATGAACTGATGTATACCGGGAACGAACTACGGAAGAAACAGGTTCCCCACGGAAAAGTCACCTGGCAAATAGATCGCAACGTTAATACCACCAACGTATGTATTGCTAACTGTAAGTTCTGCAACTTCTTTCGCCGTCCAGGGCACGTAGACAGCTACATAACTGATATTGAGACATATAAGGTAAAGATCGAAGAAACATTCCGCCTGGGTGGAGATCAACTTCTTCTGCAAGGCGGTCACCATCCCGACCTGGGGCTGTCATTCTATTCAAACCTCTTCAAACAGCTCAAAGAACTTTACCCTACACTTAAGTTGCATTCCCTCGGCCCGCCTGAGATTGCTCATATCGCGAAGCTCGAAGGCCTCAGCCATACCGAGGTACTGCGGGAGCTTATGAACGCTGGACTTGATTCCCTTCCCGGTGCAGGTGCAGAGATCTTGAATGACCGTGTTCGCCGCCTTATTTCTAAGGGAAAATGTGGCGGGCAGGAATGGCTTGCTGTCATGCGGGCAGCTCACCAGCTGGGCTTGAGCTCTTCCGCTACGATGATGTTCGGACATGTCGAGACGATAGAGGAACGCTTTGAGCACCTGGTCTGGATCAGGGATGTTCAGTCCGAAAAACCAGAAGGCTCTACCGGCTTTATCGCCTTTATCCCATGGCCTTTCCAGGACGATGGCACGCTTCTGAAAAGAGTCAGAGGTATTAAGAATGATGTATCTGCCGATGAATATATCAGAATGCTTTCACTCAGTAGAATCATGCTGCCTAACATCAAGAACATTCAGGCATCCTGGTTGACAGTTGGAAAATCAGTCGCACAGATCTGTCTTCACGCCGGCGCAAACGACTTCGGTTCTATAATGATTGAAGAGAATGTTGTTAGTGCTGCAGGCGCACCGCACCGCTTCACATCGGCCGGGATACAGGAATCTATACGCGAAGCTGGCTTTGAGCCTCAGCTGCGCAATCAGCAATATGGATTCAGAGAAATACCACAGGAAATACAGCAACAAACCATCACGTATTAAGGGGCACTGCCGTATTAATCAATTTTTTGGGTATTTTCAACAAAATTACCTAAATGGCTCTTCAAGCAATTATTGTCGACGACGAAGAATACAGCAGAAAGTCGCTTTTCTTTCTTATACAAGAGAATTGCCCTGATGTTCATGTAAGCTACATCGCAAAATCAACACAGGAAGCCAGGGAGTTCGTGAGCAAAAACAAGGTTGAGCTCGCATTCCTCGATATTGCTATGCCAAAAGAAAGCGGATTTGATCTGCTGCCATCCCTGCAGGAGCAAAATATCATGGTCATCTTCACAACAGCATATGATCAGTATGCCTTAAAAGCACTGAAGTCAAACGCTGTAGACTATCTTCTGAAACCAATTGACATTGCGGAACTCAAAGATTCCGTTCAGAAGGCAAAGAAGTGGGTAGAGCTCACCAATGCCCATGCCTCGCTTCGGAACGCGGTGACCGCGCCTGGAACTATCTTTCCCCAACCAGAAGCCGGCCCTAAAATCAGCCTTCCTCATACTCATGGTTTCCATATCATTGACTTAAGCGAGATCATGTACGTAGAGGCTGACAGCAATTACTCGATTTTCTATCTGGAAAGGGGCGACAAAATGATTATTTCAAAGCCGCTTAAGGAATTCGAGCAGTATCTGGAAGAAAACAGTTTCATGCGAATCCACAAATCGGTCATTATCAATTTCAATTTTGTCAGCGAGTATTCTAATAAGAACGGCATGCAGGTAATCCTTAAAAACGGCATCGCACTACCCATTTCAAGAAGAAGATCGAATGAGTTCCAGGAAAAGTCAAAACTGTACTTTCAACGATGACCGGGATGATTATGCTGAAACCTCGGACAGAGTGGCTTAAGAGCTTTATCAAGTTGACAATCATTCTTCTTTCAGCTTTTTCCTATCTGCCGTCTCACTCCGCCACACTTAACTTTCGCCACTACTCCGTCAGAGAAGGCCTTGCCAATTCAACCGTGTACGACGTCTATCAGGACAGTAAAAACTTCATCTGGTTCGCAACAGAAAGTGGCGTCAACCGCTTCGATGGCAATAAGTTTGAATTGTTCACAATGGACAACGGCTTGTCTGACAATGAAGTACTGCAAATCCGGGAGGATTCCTCAGGAAGGATCTGGTTCCTGACACTCAATGGAAAGCCCAGCTACTTTTTCGAGGGTAAATTCTTCAATACCTCTACCGACCCCTTACTCAAGAAGTTCATGGGACACGGAAGCCTCACTTCCTTTTTTGAAGATTCATCCAAGCGGCTCTGGTTTTCCACAAACCAAAATAAGCTGATTCAGATCAGTGCCAAGAAGAAGGTTGAGGTCTATTCTTCTCCTGAAAATTCATTCGTAAATGCAACGGTCCTGGAAACCGCCGCAAAGGAAATCCTGGCATTTTCCGAGGGGTCAGTTTTTAAGCTTAACAACAATCAGTTTACGCCCATCCGGCTTCTGCACAGTCCCTTGTCACCGAAGTCAATATACTACAATCGCAGCAACAGAAGTATCTTTTTTCCTGCGCAGCAGGGCCTGATTCGTCTTCATGATAGTCAGACCACCAAAGTGGTAAACCTTCCTGAAAAGCTGCCCGCTACCCCCAGCAGTTTCGTGTACAACAAACACCAAATGTGGATCGGCACTATGGGACAGGGAGTCTTGCTCTGCAACCTGGAAAGTCAAAGATCCGAATACCACCTCGAAGGACTCAACATTTCACATATACTGACTGATAAACAAGGCAACATCTGGATATCCACGCTCGGGGACGGAGTTTACCTTCTGCCCTACTATACCGGCTTTGTCCGGCATCTTACCCGATCCGACGGCTTATCTGGAGACGCTATCACCGCGCTCACAAAATCGGACAGAGGCTTTGTACTTGGCTATGCCGACGGTGCTCTCGATGTTGTCAGCAACAACAGCATCAGGAACATCGTTGCTCCCCCGGCATCCGGTCAGAGTCCCGTTAAAAAGATATACTATGATCAAACCTTAGGCACACTCTGGTATGGCTCCGATAGCAAACTGTCTGAGTGGACCAGTAACACCAGAGTGACCAATCTCCTGAACGACCCCAAGTGGAGTTCCTACGCGCTGAAATCTTTCAGTCTCGATAAGGAGAATAACGTCGCCGTCGCCTTAGCTTCTGGAGTATACATCCTTAATACCAATCACCCGGCGAAGCGGAGATCACATATTGATCTGGCTGCCGCCAGACACTTCCCTAACCGAGCGTTTGCAGTACACTATGATCAGAAAGGCGGACTTTGGTTTTCGAACATTGAAGGCCTGCACAAGTACAAAAATGGTCGCCTTCTGCAACCCTATAGACAGTACTCAGAACTGAGACATCGCATTACCGATATCATCACCCTGCCCGATAATACGACGATGTGTTCATCCTATGGTTTTGGCGTATTTGTGCTAAAAGACGAGAAGTTAATTCAAACCATCACCATCGAAGATGGCCTCCAAAGTAATATATGCAAAAAGCTGTTCGCTGAGGGAAACAACGTTTGGGTGGTAACAGGAAAGGGCGTCAGCAAAATACATTTCCGTCACGATAAACCGCAAATTACGAATTACAGTACGGCCAACGGACTGTTATCCAACGAAATTAACGACATATATGTCGATCAGGATACGGCATATATTGCGAGCAATAGCGGGTTGACCGTTTTCAGAGAGCCCGGCCGAAGTGCTGACACAACAATCCCTTCAGTAACCATACGCTCAATATCGGTGAACAACCGCCCATCTGATATGAGACATGTACGGCACCTTTCACACGAGGAAAATAATGTCAGCATCACCTTCGTGTGTATGGACTACACCCACCCCGATCAAGTGGTCTACAGCTATAGAACCAGTCGCGAAGAAGCCTGGATTGAGACAAGGGAACAAACCATCGAATTCAGCTCACTAAAGCCCGGGCAATACGAATTAGAAGTGCGGGCAAAAAGCATGTATACAGGCTGGACTCAGCCCACCTCCGTTCGACTAAATATTCATGCTCCCTTCTGGATGCGCTGGTGGTTTATAGGAATTGTCGCGGGGCTCACCATTTTCGTTCTATTCATGCTTGTGCGTCGCTATTACCGCATTAGGCAAGTGCAGGAAAAAGAAAAGTTATTAACAAAGACCAGGATCATATCCTTGGAACAGCAGGCATTGCAGGCCATGATGAATCCCCACTTCATATTCAACGTCATGAACTCGATCCAGTACTTCATCAACACCAGAGACAACGCAATGGCCAATCAGGTGCTGACCGGCTTTGCAAGGCTAATCCGTAAGAACCTCGATATATGCAATAAAAGCTATATAAACATCGAGGAAGAAATCACCTATCTTAATCTTTATCTCTCGCTGGAGAAACTCCGCTTTGGAGACAGACTAAACTATAGCATCGTCACAAATACCGATGTGGATCTTACGTCGACCTATATGCCTTCCATGCTTCTTCAGCCTTACGTAGAAAACGCCATTTGGCACGGTATTATGCCAATGAGCGAGCCGGGTGAGATTCTCATTGAGATCATCAGCGCCGACAACGATCTCGTCATCACGATTCGGGACAACGGTATCGGAATCGATGAATCGATGAGATCGCGAAGCAGCGATCATATCAGCAGAGGAATGCAGCTCACTCAGCAACGCGTGGATCTGCTGAACAAGTTTAACAAAGATCGCATCTCTCTTGCTGCTGCACAGCAAGAGTCGGGAGGGACAATAGTGACTGTTAAAGTGCCTCTCAAACCGTTTACTCAATCAAGTTAGCCGCTTACTCACTTACCTGAAAGAGTACGTTTCGTATAGCTATCATTGTATCGTTCATTATGATTGTCTAAGGGATCAAAATATTTTTATCTAAGTGTGTGTTTAGCGGTTGAAGCTTCCCAAAAGTTTCACCGCTTTTTTTATGTCTGAATTTTACTTTTGGCTACATTTGCAGTCCATTGGAAAATATAGCACAACATATCGAAGCATTGATATTTGCTTCTGAACAAAGCATAACAAAGAAAGACATTCTGCAGGTCCTGCACGACTTGACGGGCACCAGTCTTCCCCCTGAAGAACTGCAAAGTCATCTGGATACCCTCATCGAAAAGTATGATCATGATGAGTTTCCGTTCTCAGTCGTCGCTGTCAATGGAGGATATCAGTTCCTGACCAAGTCATCCTACCACCACGCCATCAGCAAACTGCAAAGCCAGCGTTCCAAAAAGAAGCTGAGTCAGGCTGCTTTGGAAACACTTTCCATCGTGGCATACAAACAACCAATCACAAAGCTTGAGATCGAACAGATCAGAGGGGTTAACTGCGATTATACGATACAGAAGCTACTGGAAAAAGACCTGATTGCTATCTCGGGCAAGTCAAAAAGCATTGGCAAGCCCTTGCTCTACAGTACCAGCTCCACGTTTATGGATTACTTTGGAATCAACTCTGCGGCAGAACTCCCTCAGATCAAGGATCTACCGGCAGAGACGAACGCCATTGGAGAAGCTGATGAAGGATAATAGTTGATTCAGTTTCCTAAAAGCCCTATTTTCTATTATTTTTGAAACGGGAAAGAGGAAGCAAAGCGCAAATATTTCTAAATTTATATCAGCAGAACAAATACCTGATTACCTGAAATCGACATAATAATCTAAGAGCAAATACGAACATGAAAAATTCAGTGATTGAACCAGAAGAGTTAGATAGCGAGCTTTTTAACGATGATGAAGATGGATTCGATAATTCGATAGACGATCTGGCCGGCTTCGAAGAATTCAATGATTTTGACGATGAGGAGTTCTAAAGTCACTAACGTGAGTTAATTAAGGTCTGTAAACAGATGTTTGGAAATACAGCCTGACAACCTTTCAAATATGATTATTACTGAAGTAAACGAAAAAAAAGACAGGAAGCAATTTCTAGAGATAGCGAGAATCATATACAAGGACAGTAAGGTTTGGGTATCCCCACTCGATCAGGACATCGAGGCTGTTTTCGACCCCGCAAAGAACAATTTCCACAAGCATGGTAAGATCACCAGGTGGATCCTAAAAAATCCCTCTGGTGATCTTATAGGTCGCATAGCTGCCTTCATTAATGAAAAGAAAGCATACACCTATTCTCAGCCCACCGGTGGAATCGGTTTTTTCGAATGCATCAACGATCAGGAAGCCGCCAACCTCCTCTTCGATACGGCCCGCCAGTGGCTCCAGTTGCAGGGAATGGAGGCGATGGACGGCCCTATCAACTTTGGAGAAAATGACACATTCTGGGGTCTCCTTGTAGAGGGCTTTACACAACCCTCTTACGGAATGAACTACCATCATCCTTATTATAAGTCGCTGTTTTCCAACTACGGCTTCCTACCTCTTTACGAGCAGATCACCAATCACCTCGACGTGAATAAACCCTTCCCGGAACGCTTCACACGCATTGCAAACTGGGTGATTAAAAAACCGGGCTATAGCTTCAAACCGCTCGATCCTAAAAAGATAAACGATTTCGCAGGCGACTTCATGGAAATATATAATGATGCCTGGAAAGACTTCGACAATTTCGTGCCGATCAACAACGCCACCATCATCGAAACGTTTCAGAAGATGAAGACGATCATGGACCCCAATCTGATCTGGTTCTCTTATGTCAATGGAGAGCCTGCTTCCTTCGTCATTATTCTCCCCGACGCAAATCAAATCATCAAGTCGTTTAACGGAAAGTTAGGATTGATCCAGAAGCTGAAGTTCTTATACCTCCGCTGGAAAGGCGTTTCCAGAATGCGGGCAATTGTTATGGGAACGAAGACAGCATATCAGAAGCACGGTTTGGAATCGGCGATGTTTATCAAGTTGAAAGAATATGTGCTGCCTCTGGGCAGATACAAAGAGCTCGAACTTTCATGGGTAGGCGATTTTAATGACAAGATGCTTTCACTCCACGAAGCTACGGGAGCTTCCTTCGGGAAAAAGCATGTAACGCTCCGCAAGACCTTTTGAGAGCCGGAACCCGCGTATCCGGGGGTTCCTACGACAATATCTTAGACTGTCTCAACTCATCGAAAAGATCAATGATTTTCTTTTGAAGCGCTATGATCTCCGTTTCCCGCTCACGTAGCTTTTTATTGCTTACTTCGAGGTCCGAGACGTACTTTTCCTGCTCTTCTGTATCATTAAACGTCAGAAGCTGTATCACGGATAGGTCAAACAGCTTGGCAATTTGTTCCAAGCGGGATAAATTAATATCCGTAATGCCCGTCTCGATTTTGGAAAACGCGGGAATAGAAATGTCCAGTCGCTTAGCCACGTCTTCCTGGCTCCAGCCATTTTGATGCCGGAGGAGCCTGATTTTCTTTCCTAGTGTGTTCATCTTTTTTATTCTTAGGTTGCATGAGCGGTGGCCCGTTCAGCGACTGATTCGAGATTCAATCCGCCAAAATTACCTGAGCTCATAAGAAGCAAATTTTTACCCTTATAATTAATACAACTCAAAAATTCGTCCAATATTTCACAATTATTAAAAAAAATCAACTTATCATTACCAAAAGCTGCCTTTACAGTATCTTCTTCATAAGGTGCTAGCTGCTTTTGCTTAAACGTCTTCTCATCAATATATACTACAGGGACATCCGCTCGATCCATAGCGCCTTTATATTCAGAAAGAAAATCGGGGTTGAGACTACTAAACGTATGCAGTTCAATCACGGCAACAAGCTCCCTTTCTGGAAACTGTTCCTTTACCGCCTGAACGGTTGCTTTCAGTTTGGATGGAGAATGCGCGAAGTCCTTGTAAACTGAGGTTCCTTCACTGGATCCTAGCAGTTCAAGCCTTCTCGCCGCTCCCCTGAACGAGCTGACAGCATCGAAAAACCCTTGCTCGTCTACTCCTAGCTGCCTGCATACGAGATAGGCCGCCTGCATATTATAGAGGTTATGGGCCCCGAAAACATGAAGGGGAATCTCTCTTTCCTGATGTAAAAGATAGGTGACACCTTGTTTTGTAATACTTTCAATTGCAGCGTATCCTACCTTTTCTATGGACGACTGATCAGTATTGATAACACTGTTCACTATTTCGTCGTCCTGATTAAAGAACAGTGTCCCTGCAGGTTCCATACTCTTCAGGAAGAGACTGAACTGCTCCACATAGTTTTCGAAGGTTGGAAATACGTTGATATGATCCCAGGCAATCCCGCTGATCACTCCGACGTGCGCATGATACAAATGGAACTTGGGACGCCTGTCGATTGGCGAGGATAAGTACTCATCCCCCTCAATCACGATGATTTTCGCGTCAGTAATGCGCACCATGGTCTCAAAACCCGCCAGCTGCGCCCCCACCAGATAGTCGAAGTCAATACCGCTTTTTTGAAGTACATGCAGGATCATTGATGTAATGGTTGTCTTGCCATGGCTTCCACCGATAACCACACGGAGCTTATCTTTCGACTGTTCGTATATATATTCAGGATATGAATATACCTTCAGCCCGAGTTCCTGTGCCTTAAGCAATTCCGGGTTGTCAGCGCGTGCGTGCATCCCCAGAATCACTGCATCGAGTTCCGGATGTATTCTGCCTGCATCCCAGCCCATCTCGTTGGGGAAAATACCATGCTTCTTCAACCTGGAAGCTGATGGCTCAACAATCGCATCGTCAGATCCCGACACGTTAAATCCTTTTAACTTCAAAGCAATAGCGAGGTTATGCATAGCACTCCCTCCAACAGCTATAAAATGTACACGCATAGAATAAATTTAATCTTTCAGCAGCTTCAATGATGCCCAGTTATCAGTCAAACGCTTCTCCGAAAATTGGATTCCAAACTCGGCAGCCTTCTGCAGCAGAACCTCGCAATCCTCGTCGTAAAAACCACTTAGGATCAGGGTACCGCCCGGCTTCAGCACGTTTGCATAGCTTTCAATCTGATCGAGCAGGATATTCCGATTGATGTTCGCTAGCACAACATCATAAACAGCATCGGGAATAACTTCCTTAGATCCGCACAAGGCTTTGATGAAAGATGCCTGGTTTAATGCAACATTTTCCAGGGTGCTTTCATAACAGACCGGATCGTAATCAATCGCAGTAATATCGTTCGCTCCTCTCTTTGCTGCCAGAATCGCCAGAATACCAGTTCCGCATCCCATATCCAGCACCGACTTTCCTGAAAAGTCGATGGCAAGAAGAAACTCCATGACCATCGCAGTGGTCTGATGGTGTCCCGTACCGAACGACATTTTCGGATCAATGATAATCTCAATCGGAAACTCCGGCCTGGCCTGATGAAATGTCGCCCGCACGTAGCACTGATCACCAATAATTAATGGTTCAAAGTTACTTTCCCATACCTCATTCCAGTTCTTCTGTGGAATAAAATTCTTTTCATATGAAAACGCAAGCGTCTGCCGGAACGGGTTTAAAAGAATTTCCTCGTCCAGCCCCTCTGCCAGTCCCTCTGATACGTATGCGTTGAAGCCGGAATCGGTCTCCTCAAAAGTATCAAAACCTGCTTCACCCAATGAATGGATGAGCAGGTCCCGATAAACTTCTTCGCCTTGTTCTATTTTAAAAACAAACTCGTAGTAATTCAAATCTTAGCTATTAAAAACATTCGCAATGTCAATGAAGTCGCGTGATTTCAAAGATGCTCCTCCAATTAGTCCACCATCAATATCTAACTGAGAGAACAGTTCTGATGCATTTTTCGGATTACAGCTTCCACCATATAGAATGCTGGTATCTTCGGCAACAGCGTCTCCGTATCTCGCCTCAATTTCCTTACGGATGAAAGCATGGATTTCCTGTGCTTGCTCAGGACTTGCAGTCACACCTGTGCCGATAGCCCACACGGGTTCGTAGGCCAGTACGACGGTAGAAAAGTCACCAGCACTCAGCTCAAAAACACCTTCTGTAAGCTGCCTTTTGATCACATCAAAGTGTGTATTGCCATTTCTTTCTTCTAAGGTCTCTCCAATACAGAAAATCGGCTTCAAACCTGCCTTGATAGCAGCTCTTGTCTTTTCCGCGAGCAATTCATTCGTTTCACCGAAATACTGACGACGTTCGGAGTGTCCGAGAATCACGTATTCCGCGCCAACAGACTTCACCATCGAGGCAGCTATTTCGCCTGTGTAAGCCCCGCCTTCTGCCTGGTGGCTATTTTGGGCACCAATGCTGACATTGCTGGTCTGGCCAGCCATCTGGCTAAGACTGTGCAGGTAAGGACTAGGAGGACATACCACTAATTTCTGTTCACCTCGTACTTCGTCCCTTGCCATGTTCAGCACTTCTGAAAATAAACTGAGTGCTGCTGTATAATCAAGGTTCATCTTCCAGTTTCCTGCAACGATTTTCTTTCTCATAATTTAGTTTTTTATGTTTCTGTAATGTTTAGTCAATTCAAATATAGCCGAAAGGATATTTTTCTCCACCTGATCCAGGTTCTTCTCTCTTCTGGCAAACACCCTCTCGGTAGTTTGGATGGCCTTATCCAGACGGTACTCGGCACAGCCTGCTGTTCCTCCCCATGAAAAATCGGGCACAAAGTTGTCTGGGAATCCAGCTCCAAATATATTGGAACTCACCCCGACAACTGTTCCTGTATTAAACATCGTGTTGATACTACACTTGGAATGATCACCCATGATCAGCCCGCAAAACTGCAGAGCTGTGTCGCGGTACGTTTCGTTCGAGTAATCCCAAAGCTTCACCGATGCGTAATTATTCTTCAGGTTAGAATTATTCGTGTCTGCACCTAGATTACACCATTCGCCAATGACAGAGTTTCCGAGGTAACCATCATGCCCCTTTGACGAATTGCCCATGATCACGGCGTTGTTAACTTCCCCGCCGATGCGGCAGTAAGGACCGATGGTGGTCTTGGAATAAATTCGCGTTCCCATCTTCAGCTGAGCTCCCTCACACAAGGCAAATGCGCCCCTGACCATAGATCCCTCCCAGACACCTGAATTGCGTCCAAGATAAATAGGGCCTTTCAATGTATTGAAGGTACTGCATTCAGCCTCCGCTCCTTCCTCTGCAAATATCTGGTCACCCAGCACGGTATTGGTCGAACTGAGCGGCGCTGAAGTCCTGTTATGGGTCAGCAATTTAAAGTCACGTACAATCTCCTGCTCATTATTCAAAAATATATGCTCGGGATAAAAGATACGTGTAAAATTGCGGGAATAAGAGATCAACTTGAAGCCTTCCAGATCGATATTGGGGATGCCCGAATGGGCTTCTGCCCCCCGTACGGCGAGCAACACATCTGAAGCATGTAAAGCTTCACCTGGCTCAAGTGACTGAATAGCTTCAATCAGATGCTCATCGGGACATACGGATCCGTTGATGAACAGATTACCGGCACTTTGATGATAGGGATACTTTTCCTGAAGATAAGCTACCGTCAGAAAAGCAGTGTCACTTTCAAGATGCTTCGCCCACTTCTCTGCGATCGTCAAAATGCCAACTCTAAGCAAGGCGACAGGCCGGGTAAACGTCAGCGGCAACAGATTATCGCGCGCAGAATCATCAAATAAGATAACGGTCATTTAGGGCAAAAATAAAAAAAGTCCAGGCTGTAAACCGGGACTTTCAAAAATATTTTGAGAAATATTACTTCTTAGAGTAACGAGTACGGAATTTATCAATACGACCGGCAGTATCTACCAGCTTCATCTTACCGGTATAAAACGGGTGAGATGTGTGTGAAATTTCCAATTTGATAAGAGGGTATTCATTACCGTCTTCCCATTTAATGGATTCCTTAGTGTCAATACAAGATTTTGTAATGAAAGAATAGTCGTTTGACATGTCTTTAAAAACAACTAATCTATAATTTTTTGGGTGCAAATCAGCCTTCATGATCTAAACTTTTTCAGGGCGCAAATATGGAACAAATTTCTATTACATCAAAATGAAATTTCACTTTGTCTACTTCGCTTACCGGTTCAAGTCGCAAATATAGAATAAACAATGATTATGTCAAAAAAATGACTGAAATAATTATCATATCCGGCGCCCGCAAGATCGCTCCCCTCGAACTTTTCTTAACTTTGCACATCTAAAGCTGGCACTATACGATGAATCTTCCCATCTATTTGGATAATAACTCAACGACACCCGTGGATCCGCGAGTGCTGGATGCGATGTTGCCCTATTTTACGCAAAAATTCGGAAACGCCGCCAGCCGCAACCACAGTTTCGGATGGATTGCAGAAGAAGCAGTAGACCAGGCTAGGGCGCAGGTTGCCAGCCTCATTGCTGCTGACCCAAGCGAGATCGTTTTCACTTCCGGTGCAACGGAGGCCGTCAACCTGGCTATAAAAGGAATATTTGAAAGCTACCGTTCTAAAGGCAATCACATCATTACTTGCGTTACGGAACACAAGGCGGTCCTCGATTCTTGTAAACAGATCGAGAAAATCGGAGGCCGCGTCACCTACCTGCCTGTAGACGCGAATGGGCTGGTCGACATCGACGCGCTTCAGGATGCGATCACTCCCGAAACCATCCTTATTGCCATCATGTATGCCAACAATGAAACCGGCGTCATCCAGCCTGTCCGGGAGATTGGCCGCTTAGCTGCAGAAAACAATACGCTTTTCTTCAGTGATGCCACTCAGGCTGTAGGCAAGATCCCGGTAAACGTCACAGATGATGGCATCCACTTGCTAGCTATGTCGGCCCATAAGCTATATGGCCCCAAGGGCATCGGTGCGCTGTATGTAAGACGGCGCAACCCACGGGTTGTTACCTCCGCACTTATTCACGGTGGCGGGCACGAACGGGGCATGCGCTCAGGCACCCTGAATGTTCCGGGGATTGTGGGCTTAGGCAAAGCCGCAGAAATTTGCGCAACCGAAATGCATCACGAACAAAGGAGGGCACTTTCGCTGCGAGATAGGCTGGAGAATAATTTACGGAAGATCGACCACAGCCTAGTCTCCAGCGCAGATGCCCCACGCCTACCTCATGTATTAAATATTGCCTTCCAGCATGTGGATGGACAGGCCCTGATGATGTCTATGAAAAACATTGCGGTCTCGTCCGGATCGGCCTGCACATCGGCATCTCTTGAACCGTCATACGTGCTCACCGCCATGAAACTCAGCAATGAACTCGCACATTCAGCCATCCGGATCGGAATTGGCCGCTTTAATACAGAAGAAGAGATAGAATTTGCTACTTTACAGATAACAAACGCAGTCAATCATCTGAGAACTTTATCACCGGCTTGGTTGATGGCTCAGGATGAAAACACCTAACAAGTAACACAAACAGGGCGGGGTACATACGGAAAAACAACTTACTGCCCCCGTTGTTAAATTAATGATCAAGAAACGAATACAATGATAACAATAACAGAAAAAGCAAAAGCGAGAATCGACGATCTGATCAAAGAGTCCAGTTACGATGAGTCCTACTTCCTCAGGGTTTCTGTTCAAAGCGGAGGTTGTTCGGGCCTGTCGTATAATATGGATTTCGATAATACCGCCAAGTCAGACGACCAGTTCTTCGAAGATAAAGGAATAAAGATCGCCCTGGATATGAAGTCCTTCCTATATCTTGCCGGTACTGAGCTCGACTTCACAGACGGCCTGAACGGAAAAGGATTCAGCTTCAACAATCCGAATGCAACGCGCACATGCGGATGTGGCGAAAGTTTTTCAGTTTAATACAAAATAATATCTTTGTGAGCGAAAGGGGCCTAAAAGCCCCTTTTTGTATATCTGTCATTATATATGTAAATTGTTTTGACAACCAACAGAACTTAGATGCATCATATCAACGAACCCCATACCGTTCCCGCGCTGCTCCGGAATATAGTCGCCCATGTTCATCCCGAAACGCACACTTTTCTCCTACATAAATCCGGGGATTCATGGAAAGAGATCAGCTACAAGGAGACGCTCGACCACGCAGACGCGATATCGTCGTACTTTCTTGATATGGGCATCAAAAAAGGGGATCGCCTCGGATTAATTCTGGAAAACTCACCATCTTATATTTTCTACGATCAGGGACTGCAACAAATAGGGGCTGTAAACGTCTCCATCTACCCTACACTGACCGAAAGCGAAATAGAATATATTATTAATGATGCTGGCATTAAAACGATTATCGTAGGAACCGTATTCCTATTAAAGAAAATCTTGAAAATTGCTAACTGCTGTCCATCGCTCGAGCGTATCATTCCCGCTTTTGAGTCCTTTGAAAAACACGTCCAAAATATCAGCATCAATGCCGGAGTTATCGGCTTCAAACAACTGATCGAAGAGGGCAAGAAGTCGCTGCCCAGTCGCAAAAAGCAAATTGACGCCTGCAGGGAGGCTATTCTGCCCTCCGACCTGTCTGCACTGATCTACACCTCCGGAACCACAGGCATTCCAAAGGGCGTCATGCTTACACATGCCAATTTTGTGGAAAACGCAAAATCCAGTCTGCAACAGATTACCGTGGTGAACAAGGATGACTTGTTTCTGTCTTTTCTGCCGCTTTCACATGTTTTTGAACGAACTGCAACATACCATATCTGCTGTACCATAGGATCCCGCATCGCATTCTCTCAAAGTCTCGAATTATTGGCGCGTAACATGGAAGAGGTAAAACCGAGCATTATGGCCTGCGTTCCGCGCTTGCTGGAGCGCATTCATGATAAGGCCATAAAAAGTGGAACACAAGGAGGCGGGCCGAAAGCAGCCATATTCACTTGGGCGTTGGCCACAGGGGAAAGATATCGTAATGCCATAGAATCCGGTGGTTCAGCCGGACTCCTGTTGTCACTCCGGCAAAAACTTGCAGACAGGCTTGTATTCAGCAAAATAAAAGAGAAAACCGGCGGAAACCTGAAATTCTTCATTTCCGGTGGTGCTGCACTCCCTAAGAATGTAGGCGAGTTCTTTGGCAACCTCGGCATCAAGGTACTTGAAGGCTTCGGGCTTACCGAAACATCCCCGGTAATGGCCGTAACAGAGTTTGACAGGCAGATCTATGGTACAGTGGGCCGCATCATTCCGGGAATCGAAGTAGGCATTCAGGATGCAGACACCAGAAAAATACATACCATCCAGACACACCATACCTTTAATGAAGATCTGATTTCTCCTGAAGGAGAGATCATCGTGAGGGGCCACTGTGTAATGAAGGGATACTGGAACAAGGAAGAAGAAACGGCCCTGGTTATTGATCAGGATGGCTGGTTCCACACCGGTGACATCGGACAGTTCTACAAAGGAAACCTGAAGATCACCGACAGAATAAAGAATATTCTCGTGAATTCCTTTGGCAAGAACATCTACCCCACCCCGGTCGAGAACACCTATCTAAAGAGTCAGAAGATTGAGCAAATCTTTCTGATTGGCGACAAACGTGAATACATCACGGCGATTGTCGTTCCTTCCAAAGAAGGGCTGCAGGAAGCCTTCGGCTTCAATGAAGCGTATTTTGAAGATCCTGAAATGTTCATATCAGATCCTGAAGTTGTATCCTGGATTGGTGAAGATATCAAACGGCTGTCAAATGAACTTGCAAAGTTTGAACGTATCAAGAACTTCAAAGTCAAACGCAATCCTTTCTCCCTTGAGGCGGGTGAAATGACACCTTCGCTGAAAGCGAAGCGAAAGGTCATCGAAAACAAATACGCCGAAGACATCAACACTCTCTACGCAGAGGAAAGTTTTAACGAGTAAAAACCGACATAGATTGGTACACTAGGCTCGAATATCTATATTTGCAAAAATTACGAAGAATGAGTATTGGCTTATCCGAACAGGAAATTATACGCCGTGAGGCGCTGCAGCAACTGCGCAATCTCGGGATCAACCCGTATCCCGCAGAAGCATATCAAATAAACGTCACCACTGAAGATATCCTGGAGAACTACGAACGGGATAAAACTTCCTACAAGAATATCAGCTTTGCCGGCCGCATCATGAGCCGACGGATCATGGGTAGCGCGTCTTTCGCCGAGTTACAGGATTCAACCGGAAGAATGCAAGTGTACATCAAGCGCGATGATATCTGCCCTGGAGATGATAAGACCTTATACAATACCGTATTTAAAAAGCTGCTTGATATAGGAGACTATATCGGCGTGAAAGGCTTTGTTTTCACCACCCAGACCGGCGAGATCTCCATCCACGTGACAGAGATGACCCTGTTGTCCAAGTCGCTTAAACCTCTTCCCGTTGTAAAGCGTGACGAAGAAGGCCATATATTCGACGGGTTCACAGACCCTGAAATGCGTTATCGCCAGCGCTATGTCGATCTCACCGTCAATCCAGACCTGAAAAAGATCTTCATCAACCGTTCCAAGGTGATCAACACCATGCGCAACTATTTCGACAGCCAGGGCTGGATGGAAGTAGAAACTCCTATCCTGCAGCCCGTGCACGGTGGCGCAGCTGCTAGACCTTTCAAGACCCATCACAATACGCTCGACATGCCCTTGTTCCTTCGTATAGCGAATGAACTTTATCTGAAGCGCCTGATCGTTGCCGGCTTTGACGGTGTATATGAGTTTGGTAAGATGTTCCGCAACGAAGGAATGGACCGCACACACAACCCGGAGTATACATCCATGGAAATCTATGTGGCTTACCGCGACTATGTCTGGATGATGGGAATGGTAGAAGAGTGTCTCGAAAAAATCGCCCTTGCTATTCACGGCCACTCTACAGTACAGGTTGGTGAACATCAAATTGAGTTTGCCGGCCCTTATGAGAAGCTAACGATGTTTGAATCGATACAGAAATACACCGGTATTGATGTTTCAGCCATGGACGAAGCTGCACTGCGCCAGGTTTGCAGAGATCTGAACATTGAAGTCGACACATCTATGGGTAAGGGCAAGTTGATCGACGAGATCTTCAGCGAGAAGGTGGAAGCACATCTGATCCAGCCTACATTCATCACCGACTATCCTATCGAGATGACGCCTCTTGCTAAAAAACACAGGAGCAAGGAAGGTCTTGTTGAACGCTTTGAGCTTTTTGTAAGAGGTAAGGAAATCGGAAACGCCTACTCGGAGCTCAACGATCCTATTGATCAGCGTGCACGCTTTGAAGACCAGCTCCTGCTGGCCAACCGCGGTGATGAAGAAGCTATGGCAATGGACGAAGACTTCCTCAGGGCTCTTGAATACGGTATGCCTCCAACTGCAGGTTTAGGGATCGGTATCGACCGCTTGGTCATGCTGATGACGAATCAAAGCACCATCCAGGAAGTACTATTCTTCCCGCAGATGCGTCCGGAAAAGAAGCTTAAGGTAGCATCTGTCAGCGACTATGTGGCGGTAGGTGTACCTGAAGAATGGGTCCCTGTATTGATTAAAATGGGCTTTAACACGATTGAAGAACTGAAGGCTGCCAATCCGAACAAGGTATTCAACGATCTTGGAGGAATGCGCAAGAAGCTTAAACTTGATATCTCCATCCCTACTAAAGAAGCGGTGATGGAATGGTTTGAGTAAGCCGGCGTTTGCCGCTTAACATAAACATAAAGCCCTGTAAATACTAAATTTACAGGGCTTTGTTATTTTAGATGCAAAATTAAAAGTTATGAATCTTTCCAGTATCGAAATAACAGATAACGAATATCTGATCAAACTAAATAAACAAGACTTTGATCTCTCTCTGATCAACTCACTTGTTAGGCGTATTCAGGCAGAAACATTCTTCCAAGCGAAGTTCCGCGACGACGAAGAAGAAGATATCATCAGCAAGCGCGCGAACGATCGCCGCATCAGCCTCTTTGATCATCTTGACGACAAGTAGCAGCCGAAGACCTATCTCGGTCTGAAGCCTCTTGTCTGAACCTGCTGCTTATCCAACTGTCCCATCTGCGCCTGCATCATCTTGATCTGCTCAGCAAGCAGTTTATTCTTGTCCGCTTTCTTTGCTTCCTGCAGGTACATGGTTGCTTCCCTCTTATTCCGCTTTGCCATCGCAATGCCTGCCAGGCTCAACTTCGCTAAAGCAATGTTATGATCCATGGTCATTCCCAGGGCAAGTGATTTCTTGAAGTATTTTTCCGACTGTAAAGGTGCCTTTCTTGACTCGATCAGTCCGATCAGCAGATGGTAATAACCGTGCTGTGCGGTCAACAATTCGCTTTCGTAGTTCTTGATCTTTTTCAACCAGCTCTCTGATGCTTCCATATTTTCCTTTCTCAGATAATACTGAGCTATCAGCATCTTCTCGTTGAAGAAGAATGTCACGAAAACCACTATTGATAGTAAAAGTACAAGAACTCCCCATCCCCAATGGCTAAAGAACATCAAGGCAACAGCTGCCCCCAATAAAGCAAAGCCGATTATTAATCTGACAAAATTTGGCATATTTGTATTTTCTTTTAAATAGGTTGCAAATATCGCTTATTTCGCCTCCAAAACCAAAAATATAGAATGATGACTGTGTTAATTAATGAGTCCTGGAAAGACGTTCTGGCCCCTGAATTTGAAAAGGGCTATATGAAAGATCTCAAAGCATTCCTTCAGAAAGAAAAGCAGGATGGCAAAGTTATCTTTCCTCCGGGCCCCTTGATCTTTAATGCCTTCAACCACACTCCTTTCGACCAGGTAAAGGTTGTCATTCTCGGTCAGGACCCCTACCATGGAGATGGGCAGGCACACGGACTTTCTTTCTCCGTGCAAAAAGGTATTGGAGTCCCGCCGTCTCTGAAAAATATCTATAAAGAACTCGAAAGCGACATTCCCGGATTTGTGGCGCCGACACATGGTGAGCTGACGAAGTGGGCAGACCAGGGCGTATTGCTCCTCAACGCTACGCTTACTGTCAGAAAGGCTCAACCCGCATCTCACCAGAAACAAGGCTGGGAGATATTTACAGATCAGGTGATTAAAACTCTATCTGAAAAAAGGTCGGGACTGGTATTCCTGCTTTGGGGAAAAAACGCTCAGGCAAAGATCCCGCTTATCAATAAAGAAAAGCACACTATTCTTAGCGCTGCACATCCCTCCCCTTTTTCCGCTTACAACGGCTTCTTTGGATGCCGTCACTTCTCCAGAACCAACGAAATACTTAAACATCAGGGGCAAACGGCCATTGACTGGCAGATTTAATATTGAAAGGGAAGCACAGCTTCCTTTTTGCTGGTCGATAAGATCATCATCGTTTGGAAGGTCTTTACTACTTGGATCTTGCCGATCTTCTCCATAATCAGCTTCTCGTAAGACTTAATATCCTTCACGTAAACCTTTAGGATAAAGTCGCAGCCGCCGGTCACGTGATGACATTCCGTAATCTCGTCGATTTTTTTTACTTCATCAACAAATGTCTGGATAGTGTTGTTGTGATGGAAGTCTAATTGAATCTGTATGAAGGTTTTTATACCAAGCCCCAGCTCCTCTTCGTCCACCACTGCGTGGTAGCTTTTGATCATTCCCGAATTCTCGAGCTTTCTTACACGCTCGAGTGTCGGCGCGGGAGAAAGACCAATCTCGTTCGAAAGCTGCAAGTTGGTGATTCGTCCATTTTCCTGGAGACGCTTGAGAATTTGTAAATCTGTTTTATCGGGTTGGAACGGCATATTATTTTATTTATGGCGCCAATTTAAAACAATTTGCAAAGAAATCTTATTTTAGAGTAATCTAATCTTTTTTATTAGGTTTGCTTAACGTGCGGCTTAAACATGAACGAATCACTTGGAGAAGTACATTCATCTGTAAACACTGCTGGCAAAAAAGGCTGGCGTAGACTTCTGTCCTTTTTGGGTCCTGCTTACCTTGTAAGTGTTGGATATATGGATCCCGGTAACTGGGCGACCGATCTCGCCGGAGGCAGCCAATTTGGATATAAATTGATCTGGGTGCTATTAATGTCCAACCTGATCGCGCTCTTATTGCAGTCGCTCAGCGTGCGCCTGGGTATTGTTCAGGGCCTCGACCTGGCTCAGGCTTCCCGAAACGCTTACCCACGATGGGCTAATTTCCCGCTTTACATACTGGCACAAATTGCCATCATCGCCTGTGACCTTGCGGAGATAATCGGTATGGCCATCGGGCTCAACCTTCTGTTTGGGCTCCCCATGATCTGGGGCATATCCATCACGATCCTCGATACGGTTCTCCTGCTGTTCCTGTTGAACAAAGGCATGCAGGCGATGGAAAGCTTCATCCTGTCTATGGTTTTCATCGTCGGTCTCTCCTTCCTGGCAGAAATGTTCATTATCGAACCCGCTATGAAAGATGTAGTGGCGGGACTGGAGCCCTCTATGCTGAGTGGAGACGCACTCTACATCGCAATCGGAATTATCGGGGCTACGGTAATGCCCCATAACCTGTATCTCCATTCCTCCCTGGTCCAGACAAGAAAAATTGACAGGACCAGTAAAGGCATCAAAGAATCGCTGAAGTACAACCTCATCGACACGAGCGTTGCGTTGAACCTGGCTTTTTTCGTTAATGCCTCGATCCTGATTCTCGCGGCCACGGCCTTTCACAAGAACGGGTACTTCCAGGTTGCTGAAATCCAGGATGCTCACAAGCTCCTTGAAAATATATTCGGATCACTTGCCCCTGCCCTGTTTGCCATTGCCCTGATTGCCGCGGGACAAAGCTCCACCGTAACGGGAACCCTAGCCGGACAGATCATTATGGAAGGCCACCTCAAGTTGCGGATACAGCCCTGGATCAGGCGCCTAATTACCCGCTTGCTGGCCATCGTTCCCGCCTTTTTCACCATTTTGTATTTCGGGGAGGGCGCACTCGGTGAGCTGCTTGTTCTCAGCCAGGTCGTTCTCAGTCTGCAGCTGGGCTTTGCCGTCATCCCGCTGATCCATTTCACATCCGACAAAAAGAAGATGGGCGAGTTCGCGATCAAGCCCTGGGTAAAAGTCCTTGCCTGGCTCAGCGCGATCATTATCGTAACCCTCAACATCAAGCTGGTTTACGAGGAAATATCTTCCTGGATGAGTACGGGCAATAACTGGTGGGTGTACGTTTTTATCGTACCACTGGCACTCGCCGTAGTGTTCCTCTTGTTTTATGTTTCCTTTCATCCGCTGTTTAAAAAACAGACTATGATGATCAACTCCAATGTTCCGCATGGCAGAGCGCTTGAAATCCCCAGTATTGAGAACGTATCTTATCACGCTGTCGGCATTCCTGTCGACTTCAGCAAGTACGATAAAGCAACTATCGAACATGCATTGATGCAGGGAGGTAAAAATGCTGTGTATTTCCTTATCCACATCGTGGAAACCGCAGGAGCCCGTTATCATGGCGACACCGTGATGGACTACGAGACAAAAAGCGATGCCGAAAATCTGGAGATTTACCGGCTGAACCTGGAGCAACTTGGGTATAAGTCGGAAACCCGCATAGGTTACGGAGACCGGGCACGCGCCATCTCCCGACTTGCCAGGGAGAATCATCTGGACCTGCTGGTGATGGGCGCCCATGGCCATCAAGCCATGAAAGACATGGTCTTCGGAACCACTGTCAATGCCGTCAGGCACCGTGTCAGAATACCAATTCTGATTGTCAGAAAATAACGCTTAGCGAAGGTAACTGAGTACCTCCCGGTTACTCAGCTGCTTTTTGATGTCAATATATCCCGGGTAAGATACTTTTTGATCGGCTACGATAATGTTAGGCTTCACTTTAAGCGTAATCGTCACCGCTGTATCTTTCTTCAAAGAAAAGAAGTCTGATAGCAGTCGCTGATTCTCCGGCTTGGAAATCACCGGATAAATATCGGTATTTATCGGAAACGGAACAGAGATTCGCCCCCCGTTTGCCGGAACCAAAATCGAATGCTCATAGACGCCCCTGAGCAACTCATAATTTCCAACAAGAAGGATGTATTCGAAATCGTTGATCCCCGCATCCTGACTCCCCGGATTGGCGATACCAAGATCAAGACGGGCCTTGAGGGGCACCTTCTGCTGAAAGAACGCAAGCGCCAGTTGTGGAGCGCGTGACATGTTGAAACCATCTTTTCCCACCAACTTCTCTACAGGCTGCTTAGCTAAATAAACACTATCAATCGCATCAACTTTAAAAACACAATGCTGAAGTGCCTCCAGCTGACTAACTTGTGTCTTAACACCACATGAGGAGACCGATCCGATTAGGACCAATGCAAAAATGATCTTATAATATTTCATAGGGTTGGAACTTTTACACGGCGTCCAGATGAATACGACTGTTTGTTTTCTGGTTCATTGCCTTGAACTGAGTGGGCGTGTATGATGTTACACGCTTAAACTGGGATGAGAGATGGGCTACACTGCTATAGCCCAGCCTATAGGATATTTCCTTCAAATTGAGTTCATCATAACAGAGCAGCTCTTTCACCCGTTCCGTTTTCTGGCGGATAATATACTGCTCAATCGTAATTCCCTCGGTAGCCGAAAAAAGTGTACTCAGGTAGTTGTAGTCATGAGAAAGTGCATCTGCAATTTGAGCCGACCAATTCCACTTCCGCTCAGCCGGGTTCTGATGAAAAATTTGATCGATCACAAGTGTTTTAATCCCCTCAACTAGCCGGTTCTTGCCATTATCCAGCAATTCGAACCCCTGCTCGCGGAGTGCGGCGCTGAAGGCTTCAATCTCTGATGTACCAAGCTCATTACCCAGCCTGGCATAGCCAAGAGCTATCTCTTCAACCTGATGTCCACGTTCTTCGAAAGTCTGCCTAACTGCTGCTATACAACGCGGACAAACCATATTCTTGATGTAAATTTCTGTCATCGGCCCAGCTGATGTGTTATTCATTTGTCTACTACTATAACGAAAAGAAACGATAGGCGGTATATCAGAACGACTTAATCATCTTGATATGATCAATGCCATCTTCATCGTATACCTCGCTGCTTCTAATAAAGCCAAATTTCTCGTAAAATTTTTCTGCATATAACTGTGCACCGATCTTGATTGGCCGGTTTCCCAGAAGATCCTCCACATCCGATAAGATGAGCTTCATCATCGTCGCACCTACCCCTTTGCCCCGGTATCCCGCATGAGTAACGATCCTGCCGATGGAAGCCTCCGGGTAAGCGATACCGGGAGGAATAATCCGTGCGTAGGCGATCAGCTTCCCTTCATCATACATCATGAAGTGATGACATTGCTCATCCAGATGATCCAGATCCTGGTAGGCGCACTTCTGCTCCACTATGAAGATTTCATTGCGAAGGTGCAGTATCTGGTACAGCTGTTCGAGACTGAGATCCTGGAATCTCTTCGTGATCTTGATATATGACATGGGCGAAATTAACCGTTATAATCTGTAATACCTTGCTTAAGGGTAAAAATGCCCTGATCAGAGCGAGTTCTTCGTTTAAAAAACACTTTTGATGGTCTTTGCCAAGCATTCCTATTTGAAACGCCGCATTTGGGCAAAGTCTAGCGGAATCTTCCAGTTAGCCGGACCATGGCTTGCGTTTATCTGATTCGGTAAATTCCCGCCGTACAAGACCGGAGCAAAAAAATTTTAGATATGAGATATCGCCTGAACTGTCTGGAATATCTGAACGACCTTTCAGGAGGATTCCCACCACATAACGAAATCAGGAGATATTTCAGAGTCACAATTAGCAGGAATGAGCATCATGTGAGCATTGCCTTTATACAAAAAAACCAGCTGCAAAGCCGGTTGAAAAACATTGAACTGAAGTCGAACACAGTAGAAAGGCTGCAAGTTAAATACCTGCAGCCTGCCTGTCGTTATCTTGGAGTTGGAGCAGATCCGCTGCCGTTCGATCCGGCACCACCTGTCCCTGTTCCACTTCCAGTACCAGTACCGGAACCTCCAGTACCTGTTCCTGTACCAGTGCCGGTCCCAGAACCACCTGACCCGGTGCCAGTTCCTGTCCCGGTTCCTGTTCCAGTGCCACTAGTTCCTGTTCCGCTGCCACCAGTAGTGCTGCCTTCACCTGTCGCTGATCCTGAGCCGGATGTTACCCCACTGTTGTCGGTGCTCATTGAATCAGTCATCGTTGATGTACCTCCGACGGTGTCCATCGAAGAGTTCTCCATCATAGATGTGTCAGAGTCCGCACTGTTTTTATTGTTGGACCCACAACTTGCAAATGACACCCCCGCCACTGCAAGTACCGCTAAGATTTTGTATTTCATAGATAGTTCATTAGGTTATTTGTAAACTGATAATGAATTTTCCAGAAAATAGTTTTGCCGCATACAAAGAAGTGTTCAAAACACGTGTTTATACGAACAAGCAGGTATTTACTACTGACTGATTGATAGTTACAATCTAACGGAGCAATCTAAGAAAGTAAATATCACCTGTTTTTGATCCTTCTTTTCCAACAAATCTTACGGTATAACCTTCCTTTGAGTTCTGAAGGAGACTTTTTGGAAGCTCATAGTCCACATCGAAAAACCGGTCTCCCTTCTCTCCTTTAAGCTCCTGAGAAGCTATCAAAATATCATTCAAATAGATATCAAACTTTTTGCCGCTATCTTTACCGTAATAGGTTAGGCGAAGTACTCGTGCATCTCCCCCCGGGTTCTTCAAATTATAGCTAAACCAGCCCTTTGCATTCCTGAACTGCCGGTTACTCTGCAAGCCTGTCTCGGTGTCTTCTCCCTTGAAGCCGTGATCAGATTCCGGTTGTTGCTGACCAGGATTAAGCCGGTCAATCGTCCGTTTTTCTGTTTCCATCTTCTGCGTTTCAGAAGCTTTCAGTGCCGCTTTCATCTCGGCTAGACCTGCTTTTGAACTGATTGGCCAGTAGACAATATATCGTGCATCATGAATTTCATAGAAAGGCTTCAGCTGCAGATCACGAAATTTGTCCGAGGAAATAATATCAGACGCAGTAAAATAAAGTGACTTTCCCGATACTGGCTTTAGAGCCGAAGCTGCCGACTTCATGTCTCCCACCACGAATGGCGTTTCATCAAGCGGATACAGCGGTCCGTTGGCCACATGTCCCATCCTGCTTCCATCCGCCCTCAAACCCGGCAAATCCGTCGTTTGTGTAGCGGCGGCAAGGACAACCGGACCATGTACGAAGGAAACCCATGGAGATCCATCAGGCAGCTGCTCCAGCTGCGTTTCCATCGGCAGACGCACGGTAACCACATCCCCGCTTTTCCAGCGACGCTTCACAGAAGCATAGCCAGACTTCTGACCGCTTACGGCAACTTCCTGATTATTCACAAGCACTTTCATCGAACCTTCAGGCACCCATTTAGGAACGCGGATCTGAAGACCGAAGTCCTGTGGTCGTTTCAGTTTAATCAATAGCTCGGTCTGCTCCTGGTATGGAAAGTTCGTCCGCTGCGTAACGGTAAGATTCTTTTCCTTCCAGCTCAGCGTAGAAGGAATAAAGAGGTTCACAAACATATCCTGATCATCATGAGCATAGATCATCTCTCCGTATTTTCCATGATTCTCCAGTCCAGAACCCACACAGCACCAGAATCCCTGCTGGGATTCAGAGTAAACCCGGTAGTGGTTTGGCCGCATACTCGTAAAGTACACAAATCCCCCCTTGTCGGGATGCTGCGAAGAAAGGATATGGTTGTACAGCGCACGCTCGTAGAAATCCATATACTTACCCGAGCGGTCGTTCAGAAAAAGCTCCTTACTGAGCTTTAGCATATTGTAGGTATTGCAGGTCTCCGGGCCTTCTTTCGATTCGATCATCGATGAGAAATCCCCCGACGGGTTGAAATGCTCGCTTACACTATTACCACCGATCGAAACAGTACGATGATCCACTACGGTTTCCCAAAAAAAGCGAGAAGCATCACGCCAGGTATCGTCATGGTCTACCTGGGCTACACGCATATACCCGATCACTTTAGGGATCTGCGTATTGGCATGGATGCCATTCAGCTTATCTTGCTTCTGCAACAGGGGATCCAGAATGGCATGATGAGAGAACCGGCGCGCGAGCGTCAGGTATTTCTTATCACCCGAAAACTCGTACACATCTGCAAAGATCTCATTCATGCCGCCATGTTCGGAGCGTAGCATGTCCTGCATCTGCTCATCACTCAGATTAGAAACCAGGTTCACACACCAGTCTGACAGTTTCAGGAGCACCCGCTTTGCCTGCTCATTCCCGGCAATCAGATACGCATCTTTGAGCCCGGCATATGTTTTATGAATATTGTACCAGGGCACCCACTTGTCGTTCAGGGAAAAACTGGCGGCCTTGATCTTACCCGATGCAATATCTTTCCACATAGCCTTTCCTCCCGGAATACCGGCTACATACCCATCCCCATTTCGCTGCTGACATTTGTCGAGCCAGTCGACCATATAGTTCAGCCTGCGCAGGATCTCTTTATCGCCCGTGGCGGCATACATATCTGCCAAAGCACTGATATAGTGACCTCCTATGTGACCGTCAAGTCCGGTGTTCTCCCAGTTCTCATAGCTCGGTGCTAAAGGAGTAAAACCAGCTTCTCGAAGATAAGGCGAAAGCAGCCTGTCGGGATTCATGGACAGGATATAGTTTAAGTCGGTTCGCTGGGCTTTAAAGAATGGACTCTCTGTCAGGCGTACTGCCGATAAAGGAAAGGCCTTAAGAGGCTTTTCCTGTGCTGACACGGAACCAAGGAATACAAATGGAAGTACAAGGGTTAATAACTTAGCGTTCATAATTGGTTGGTTTTTCATGGCAAAAAATGTACAGGCACCATGCAGGAGCATAGTGCCTGTATTTTCTACCAGATCTTAATTCGTTTATCTTCAGGAAGGAACATCTTTTGTCCCTGCTGAACATTAAAAGCTTTATAGAAAGGTGTGAAATTCATTAAAGGGACATTAACACGATACTCCGCAGGAGAATGCGGATCTGTACTCAACTGAAGTCTCAGCGATTTATCCTCAATCTTTTCTTTCCATGATTGCGCATAAGCAATGAAGAAACGCTGATCAGGAGTCAGTCCGTCGATTTTGGTTGTATCCTGTCCCTGCTTAGTCAGCTTAAATGCATCATAGGCGATCGCGATTCCGCCGATATCAGCCATGTTCTCACCGGTGGTAAGAGCCCCATTAATACGCATGGAGTCAATCACTACAAAGCTGTTATACAGATCAATGACCTGCTTAGACTTCGCCCGGAACTTCTGATTATCAGATGGAGCCCACCAGTTCTTCAGGTTACCCGACTTATCGTACTGGGCACCCATATCGTCAAATCCATGGGTCATTTCATGTCCGATCACCATCCCTATGGCACCGTAATTCACCGCATCATCTGCACTCAGCTCAAAGAAAGGAAACTGCAGTATTCCCGCAGGAAACACGATTTCATTGATGGTTGGATTATAATAGGCATTAATGGTTGGAGGAGTCATTCCCCATTCATCTTTGTCGACCGGTTTGTCCACTTTAGCCATATTGTAGTCGAAGTCAGCTTTGTCGCAAGCCACAACATTTTCGAAATAGCTGCCCCTGTCGATTTCCAGCTTACCGTAATCTCTCCACTTATCAGGATAGCCGATCTTCTTGATAATGGCGTGCAACTTTTCTTTAGCTACTTTCTTTGTTGTATCGCTCATCCAGTCGACGTTCGTGATACGGGTGTCGAATGCTTTTTCCAGATTGTCGATCAGGTCCATCATTCTTTCCTTCGCGTCTTTTGTAAAGTGTTTCTTCACGTACAGCTGCCCAAGTAGCTCACCCAGATGCGCGTCAGTACTTCTGTAGATCCGCTCCCAACGTGGTTTTATCTGCTTCTGTCCTGAAAGCACTTTGCTATATTCGAACGTTGCATTCACGAATGGAGTACTTAAAGCCGAAGAGTAGTTGCGGAGAAGATGTGCCTTCAGATACCACTTCCAAGTATCAATCGGAGCGGTTTTTAATAGTTCGTTCACTTTTTCATAATAGGCCGGCTGACCTACATTTACCGAATCGGTTTTGCTTCCCAGGTTTTTCAGATAAGACCCCAATTTAAAGACCGGCATCTTTTTGTCCAGGTCGGCCACAGCAAACTTATTGTAGTTCTTCTGCGGGTCGCGAAGCTCCACATTGGTACGGTGACTCTTGGCGAGGTCCTCTTCGAATTTGTACACCAGTTCCGCCTGTTTTGCAGCAACAGAGTCCTGGGTACCTGTCAGTGTAAACAGCTGGGCAAGGCACTTTTTATAAGCCTCCTGAATCGCTTTTGTCTCCGCATCTTTCTTCATGTAATAGTCGCGGTCCGGCAAACCAAGCCCCGCTTGGTACAGGGTCAGGATATTTGTGGAGCTGTTCTTTTCGTCAGCCCCTACATAAAAGCTTGTGAACACAGACGCCTGCTGCTTTTCCATTTCGGCCTCGTAGCGCATCACCTGCTGTGCGTTGCTTATTGCATTAATTTTTTTCAGGTAAGGCTCTACAGGCTGGTAACCGCGCTTTTCTATCGCTGCGGAATCCATACCCGAAGCATAGAAATCACCCACCTTCTGCTCTACTGTTCCTTTATTGGCTTTTGCCTTAGCTGCATCTTCAAGCAGCTTCCTGAGATTGTCTCTGGTCTTGTTGTAGAGCTCATTGAATGAACCTGTGCTGGTTTGTGTAGATGGAATGACGGCCGTATCGATCCACTTTCCGTTTACATATTTGAAAAAGTTGTCTCCGGGCACCACGGACGAATCCAGGCCAGCGACATCTATAAACTTTTGCGAACTGCTGGGCATCTCGCTGTTACATGCCCCAAACGTCATAAGAGCCGCGGCTGCCGCCGCGTAAGATAGGTTCTTAAGTTGCATATTGTCGAATTGTTAAATGACCCGAGAAATTTACATCTTTTTTGGCAATAAGAGAATTTGGAGGGCGTTTATTCTCGTAGACATCGCAGACATACACATCTCCGCCCCCAGACGTGGGGCACCGGTGAGATTTTATTACTTTTGCCCCCTTAATCAATATCATGAAACAACTTTTCTTTTTAGCCCTGTCAGTTCTTATTTTGAATACCGTTCGTGCGCAAGACACCGACATCCCCTTCAACAAAAAGAACATCCCCCTCAACGATGATAAAAAAATCACTTATACGCTGATCGGCGAAGAGCCTAAAGCAACGAAGGAGCAACTATACAACCAGGCACTTGCCTGGATCGGCGAAGCCTTTAAAAACGATACTGGAGTAATCAAACTACAGGATAAAGATGCAGGAACCATTGTTGCAGAAGGATCTACCGAGGAGAAGTATAGCGTCAAAACCCTCGGCGTATTGGTACCGAAAAAGTATTATCAAAATATGAAGATCGAATTTTCTATCAAAGAAGGACGTTACAGATTGATCCTCACGTCTTTCCAGATCGAAAATATCGCGGCCAGAATGGGCAAATCATACATCCCGTCGTCTACCAATCCGATTGAGAAATACTATAACCAGATTCCGGATACATACACGTTCGGTAAGCTGACCTCCCTGGAAAGAACGCAGCTTTTCTCCGCCAAGACCATCCTGATCACGGCAGATAAGTTTGGCAAGTCGACACTTGGTTCGGTAAAAAGCTTTATGGCCAACGCAACAAAGCCGACAAAAAAAGACGAATGGTAGATCCGGCTTTGCAGGTGCTGAGAGACCATACTACAGTAAATACAAAAACAATCACTGTATCCCCGGCCGGGGCTTTCCTGAGATTAGCTTCGGGTCATGTTCAGGGTGCAGCCACACTGCTCCCACGTTGATGCCACGTTGATGCCACGTTTTCGTATAAAAAGGTGGCATCAACGTGGCATCATTGTAGCTAGACCCTGGCTCTACCCACTAGCAAACCAGAAGGACGTGCTACGCAAGTCGTCGGCAGGCTTAGCGCATCCCTTGTTCAGGAGATAACAAAGAACATCAGATATGACAACTGCAGAAACCTCAACCTTCAGCGCTTACCAGAAATTCGTCATCTTCATACTGGCGATCACGCAGTTTACGGTCATACTCGATTTCATGGTTATGTCGCCCTTAGGTGATATGTTAATGAAGTCGCTCGCCCTGGAGCCTTCCGCATTCGGACTCGCGGTATCGGCATATGCCTTCAGTGCGGGCATATCTGGACTCCTTACAGCAGGATTCGCTGACCGGTACGACCGTAAAAAACTATTGATCTTCTTCTATTCGGGCTTTATTGTGGGGACGATATTTTGCGGACTAGCCAATTCCTATCTCACGCTAATTCTGGCGCGCATCATCACGGGCCTCTTTGGAGGCGTGATCGGCTCCATTTCCATGGCAATCATCACCGACCTGTTCTCCTTGCAGCAAAGAGGAAGAGTGATGGGATTTATCCAGATGGGATTCGGTGCCAGTCAGGTTCTCGGTATTCCGATCAGCCTGTATATCGCCACTCATCTGGGTTGGGAGGCTCCCTTCCTGATGGTTGCGGCGGTAGCCCTGATCATTTTCGCGTTGATCCTCTTCAAGCTCCAGCCTGTAACCGCGCACCTGGCGGTACAGCATGATAAATCAGCCTTGTTACACCTCTGGCATACGTTGGGAAAAGCGGAATACCGTATCGGCTTCGGGGCTACAGCCCTGCTGTCTCTGGGAGGCTTCATGATGATGCCTTTTGGAAGCGCTTTCGCCATCAACAATCTTCATGTTACCATGGAGCAGCTTCCTTTGCTGTTTATGATTTCGGGGATCAGTTCGCTTGTGATCATGCCGTTGATCGGTAAACTGAGCGACCGCGTAGACAAGTTTAAGCTGTTTGCTTTTGCATCCCTCTGGCTCATGCTGGTCTGCGTCATTTACACCAATCTCTCAGTTACACCTTTTGTGTGGGTAGTCGTCTTCAACATCCTGATGATGATGGGTATTCTGAGCCGGATGGTACCTTCGTCGGCCCTCACAAGCGCCGTTCCGGAGCCATACGATCGCGGTGCTTTCATGAGCATTAACTCCTCCCTGCAACAGATCGCTGGCGGCCTGGCAGCTGCCGTGGCGGGTATGATCGTTGTGCAGAAAGATAAGTTCAGTCCGCTCGAGCACTATAACATTGTGGGCTACGCCGTTGTGGCCATATCGCTGCTGGGAATATGGATGATGTACAGGGTAAGCAATATCATCCGCTCACGTGCGCGCGCTGTCGACCAGTAAGAAGTTTGGAACAATACGCAATGCCCTACGCATCAGGGATAAAGCTTCGGCGCGGCGTTCAGCATGGCATGCTGACGCTGGTGCCAGTAGGGATAGGCCGGGAACGCCTCGCTAACCCGGTCCAGACGCATGACCTGCTCTACACTAAGACTCCATCCTATCGAGCCTAGATTTTCCTTCAGCTGCTCTTCATTACGTGCGCCGATAATGATACTGGCGACAGTTGGACGCTGGAGAAGCCAGTTCAGGGCGATCTGCGAGTGAGACCTGCCGGTTTCCTCCACCAGTTCATCCATGAGCTCGATAATGTCATACAGGCGCTGATAATCAACCGTACCGCTTGAAACCGGGCTACCTCCCTGCGTAACACGTGCATCCGGTGGCAAGGGTTGATTGCGTCGGTACTTTCCACTGAGGAGTCCGCTCGCCAGGGGGCTCCAGACAATTGTATCCACCTGCTGATCGATGCCTAAAGGCATAAGTTCCCACTCAAAATCACGGTTAAGCAGTGAATAGTAGGCCTGATGGGCCGAATACTTGGCCCAGCCGTAGTGCTCTGATACAGAGAGCGACTTCATGAGGTGCCAGCCCGAAAAATTAGAACAGGCAATATACCTCACCTTTCCGCTTTGCACCAGGTTCTCAAGCGTTTTCAAAGTCTCCTCTACCGGCGTATTGGCGTCGAAGCCGTGCATATGGTAAATATCAATATAATCCGTATCCAGTCTGCGCAAGCTTTCTTCGCACGCCCGTATAAGGTGGTGGCGGGAAGATCCGTAGTCGTGCACCTGATCGGACATGGGGAAGGATGCCTTCGTAGAGATAAGCATGCGATTACGCAAGCCCTTGGCAGCCTTGCCGAGGATCTCTTCAGACATCCCGTTTGAATAGGTGTTGGCTGTATCGAAGAGGTTGACGCCGTTATCGAGGCAGATATTGAGCATGTAGCTCGCTTCCTGCACCTGCGTGGCTCCCCAGGTTTTGAAGAACTCATTTCCACCTCCAAAGGTGGCAGTACCGAAACTAAGGACGGGTAGTCTGAGGCCTGAATTGCTAAGTTGTCTGTATTCCATGTCTGTTTTCAGTAGGAGATAAATAGCCAGAGTACACATTTTGTTTTCTAATTGTTTGTTATTGGCGCGCCTGGATAATGTCTCATTAAACCACATAGTGTTCAGAAATTTAACAGCATATGTCCAGATTAGCGGATAGTGCCAGAATCAGATGAACGTCTTTTTTAATCTTAATAACATGAATAGCCTTCTCAGGCAAACGCATTAACCTGTGCTTAAAATTCATTGAAGCAGATTTGCGGCATCGCGATTGCATAAGGTGCATTAACAATTCATTTACCTTACCTAAAAAAGAAAAGCATTATGAAAAAAGTATGTGTTTTACTGAGCTTCGCGTTCACGTGTTTCATGTTCAGCGAAGGATTTGCTCAGACCGGCACGACCGGCACCAGCAATCAGGGATCATCTGTAGGAACGAATCAAAATGACACCGGCAAAACCGGAAAGAAAAAGAAATCCGGTAAAAGCGACCGCACTACAGGCGTAGGTACTACCAATGGCACCAGCGGAAGCGGAAGCAGCGGCACTAGTACTGGCACGGACAGTGGCAGAAGCCAATCACCCGGATCTGCAACAGGTGTAACTCCGGGAACCGGTACCGGAAATGGTTCAGGGATTGGTAGCGGTACAGGCACCTCAACATCACCTGGAACAGGAGTAGGAACAGGAACGTCAACTTCGCCTGGAACAGGGGTAGGAACAGGAACCAGCACTTATCCTGGGACTGGTGCGCCAACGGGAGTTGGTAGCGGAACAAGCACTTCACCCGGAACTGGAATGGGTACAGGTACAGGAGTGGGTACAGGTACAAACCCTACACCTGGATCAGGAATAGGCACCGGAACAACAACCTATCCGGGAACAGGAACCGGAACCTCCACATCTCCGGGTAGCGGAACTGGAACTGGTACAGGTAGCGGAATTGGAACCGGTACAGGTAGTGGGACAGGTACAGGAAGTGGAACAGGCACCGGAAGCGGCACCGGAAGCGGATCTACCGTGCCTCCCAGCAGATAATTTCTCTTAATTTTTCTCTCTGTAAACAGAAAAGGCCCTTAAAGGGCCTTTTCTGTTTACAGAGAGTTCTGAAGCGGTTTACCGACGGGATTGGGGCTTTTACCGAAAAGCGGTGACCATTGGCCTATTTAGCATTTAAAAGCGGGTTGCCCGCCCTTAGTTTTGACCAACAAATCAAACAAAGCGACAAACATCAAAACTAAGGCACAATGAAAACTATCAAACTTCTGACCACAGCATTTCTGTTCATCATCTCATTAAGCTCTTTCGCGAAAGACGAAAACAACACGGAGAAGCTCAAAATGGACTACCCGGTAAAAACATACATTGATGCCATTACTCATGGAAAAGTCAAGGGGCTCTCAGACGTTCTGGAAAGTGATGCCAAATTCACTCTTACACAAGGAGAAAAGATTATTCGCTTCAGTCGCTATGAGACACTCTACTCTTTAAAAAACAACGAAGGAATTCATCAGAACTGTGCTACCGAATATAAGATTATGGAGGTGGACGCCGCGCAGGCGATCGTGAAGGTGACACTGAAGTATGACACTTTTGACAAAGTGAGCTTCCTCTCTCTGGCCAATTCGAAAAAGGGATGGAAGATTACCAATGTTTCCACTTCATTCGTCACCCCTGACAGGCCTTAACGGCCGAGTGGAAAGACGGCTAGACAGCATTTTCCACCTATTCTTTTAAAGCATTTTTCTTGCTTGACAAAAAGTAACAATTTTGAAGAATTATCCTATTTGGGCCCACAAAAACCCATTAACCGGATAATTCTTTATATTTTGGGGTAATTCCGAATACAAATTCAAACAACACTACATGCTATTAATTGTACTGTCAGGATTAATCACATCGTGCCTTCTCATTCCATTTGGGAGATTTTTCCGCTCGAAATGGAGCCTCGGCCTGGCGGTACTGCCTATCGTTCTGTTTAGCTATTTCGCCGGGCAGATTTCTTTTATAAGTGAGGGAAATACCATTACTCAAAGCGTACAATGGGTACCCTCCCTGTCGATAAACTTCGACTTTAGCCTCAATGGCCTCTCCCTTCTGTTTTCCCTGCTAATTACAGGTATCGGATCCATCATTTTTATCTATGCCAGTTCTTACCTGAAGGGACACATATACCAGGATCGTTTTCTGGCTTACCTGTGTCTATTCATGTCGGCCATGCTCGGTGTAGTACTATCAGACAACATCCTGTTGCTCTTTGTGTTTTGGGAACTTACCAGTATCAGCTCGTTCTTCCTGATTGGGTTTAACAATGAAAATACGGAGTCTAGAAAGAGCGCGATCACGGCACTGAGCGTGACGGGCTTAGGTGGCTTTTTCCTTCTCGCGGGGATGATCCTGATCAGTCAGGTGGCCGGCACCTATTCGATCACTGAGCTGGTCGCTTCTTCGGAGCTGATCACCGGACATCCCTTCTACCCTGCCATTATCGCGCTGGTCTTTATTGGAGCCTTCACGAAATCGGCTCAGTTCCCTTTTCACTTCTGGCTTCCGGGAGCGATGAAAGCACCAACGCCAGTTTCGGCATACCTGCACTCGGCAACAATGGTTAAGGCGGGAATCTTCTTGCTGGCCCGGTTCACGCCTATACTGGGCGGAACGGAGGCATGGTCGTGGACCCTGATGGGTGTTGGCGGATTCACAATGCTCTATGCGGCTTTTCACTCCCTATTCCGTACGGATCTAAAGGGCGTGCTCGCCTATTCTACGATATCTGCACTTGGCGTATTGACTTTTCTGATTGGCCTGGGTACCCACGAAGCCCTAATCGCTGCCTGCACATTCATTGTTGTACACGCACTGTATAAAGCCACTTTGTTCCTGGTGACGGGTATCATTGACCATGAGACGGGCACGCGGGATCTGACGCGTCTTTCGGGCTTGCGGAAAGTGCTGGCCCCGGTTTTTATCGCGGGACTCCTCGCGGCGCTGTCCAGTGCAGGTCTACCCCTTTCGATCGGCTTTATCGGGAAGGATCTGATCTACGAGGCTACCTTCCATGCTGATAAACAGATTGCACTTTATCTTACCATTGCAGCAATTGTAACCAATATGTGCCTCGTCGCAGCCGGTTTTCTGGCGGGGATTAAACCCTTTACCGGAAATTTAAATCCTGATTTCGAAAAGGTTCACCTACCCTATGCCACCATGTGGCTTCCGCCGCTTGTTCTGTCTGTTGCTGGATTCGTTCTGGGCTGCTTTCCAGGTATCCTGGGGAAGTATCTCGTGAACCCGGTACTTAAGACTATGACCGGGATGCCGGTTGAGACCCATTTAAAGATTTGGCATGGATTCAACCTCGTGCTCCTGCTCAGCATCGGAACACTGCTGGTGGGTACTATCTTGTACCTCGCAAACAAGCCCAGTGAACGAAAACTTCAGTTGCTCCACCGTTTACATGAGTGGTCTCCACAAGCGATCTTCAGCAGGCTGTCGACCGCATTTGTGCGGCTGTCTCAGCGTTATACGAACTTCTTTCATAATGGATTTCTCCGGTCGTACCTCTTCAAGATCATTATCTTCGCAGAGGCGCTGCTGATCTATGAACTGCTGATTGGAGGACCGATCTATATCGACTATGGCCAGCTGTCGCCAATCACCTTCTACGAGGCAATTAACGTGCTCATTCTGATCGGTGCCCTCGTGCTGACAGTTACCACATCATCGCGGCTCACGGCTGTGGTAGGCACGAGTGTAGTGGGCTATGCGATATGTCTGATGTTCGTGTTTTACAGTGCACCGGATCTGGCCATCACGCAATTTACCATAGACACGCTGACGGTGGTACTGTTTGTATTCGTGCTGTTCAACCTGCCATCCTTCCTCAACTTTTCGACGAATAACCGTGCGACGGTGGTGCGGGATGCATGTGTAGCCATCAGCTTTGGTACTATTTTGTCGCTGATTGCCATTAAGGTACTGCAGGTACCTACGAAAATAGAGATCAGTGATTTCTACGGGAAGTTTGCCTACGAGCTGGGGAAAGGAAAGAATGTGGTAAATGTGATCCTGGTTGATTTCCGTGGTGTTGATACCATGTTTGAAATTGTGGTGCTGAGCATTGCCGCACTGGGTGTATATAGCTTACTAAAACTGAGACTGAAAGCCTCCGAAAAAGAATAATATGAGAAGCCCTATATTACAAACGGCAGCCAAGTATCTGCTGCCGATATTACTTCTATTCTCCGTATTCCTGTTGCTTAGGGGCCACTACTACCCCGGCGGAGGTTTCGTTGGAGGGCTGGTGGCCTCTATAGCATTTGTGCTGCACAGCTTTGCTTACGGCACTGATAACACGATGAAGTTGCTCTGGTATAAACCGCTCACGCTGATACCCATAGGATTGATCATCGCAAGTGTTTCTATGTTTCTCCCGGTTCTTTTTGGCCTACCTGTCATGACCGGGCTCTGGTTTGACCAACCTATTCCGGTTATTGGTATGATCGGGTCGGCGCTGTTCTTTGACGTGGGTGTTTACCTGGTTGTGATCGGGGTTGTATTAACTATTCTGTTTACCATTTCGCTATACACGCATTGATATGGAGTTACTGTTAGTGGTGCTGATCGGCGTTCTTTATGCAGCAGGCGTCTACCTGATCCTGCGAAGGAGCATGGTACGTCTCCTTCTGGGTATTATGCTGCTGGGCAACGGCACCAATATTCTCATTTTCCTGCTCGGCAATATTACCAAGGGTAAGCCCCCTATTATTGGAGCAGACCTGAAGGTATTTGCGGACATCTATGCAGATCCCATACCACAGGCGCTGATCCTGACGGCGATCGTGATTAGCTTCGGCCTGACCTCTTTCGCCATTGTGTTGCTTAAGCGGGTATATGCGCTGATCGGATCTGATGACCTGGATGACTTAAACACTCCGGAAGAAGAAGACATATGATTGATAATCAAATAATTTCAACAGTACTCATTCACCTGTTCACAGCACTGCTTCAACTGGTTTTCTGGAGAAAGACGGTTACGCAGCGTATTCTGAGTGTTTCAGGGGCACTGACGGGGCATATCTTCGCTCTCATCCTATTCAATAAAGTATCAGGCGGAACCATTCTGACCATGAACGCGGCAAACTGGGAAGCGCCTTTCGGTATTGTGTTTGTTGCCGACATGTTGAGCTCAACCATGGTATTGCTGACCTCTGTTGCCGCACTGGCGGTATCGATATTCTCGGCAACCGGTGTAGGAAGGGCGAGGATGCTGTACGGCTACTTCCCCATTTTTCATTTCCTGGTAATGGGTCTGAATGGAGCCTTCCTGACCGGCGATATTTTCAATCTGTATGTGTGGTTTGAGGTCGTAATCATCGCTTCGTTCGTACTGCTGACCCTCGGTGGACGAAAGGCACAGTTAGAAGGAGCCGTGAAATACATGGCGATGAATATCCTTGCCTCTACCTTTTTTCTGACGGGGATCGGCCTGCTTTACGGCATCACGGGAACGCTGAACATGGCAGACCTGTCGCTCAAGATCCCGCAGGTAGAGAACCAGTCGATTGTCAACCTAACGGCGATGTTCTTTCTGATCGGCTTTGGCATCAAAGCAGCGGTGTTCCCCTTGTATTTCTGGCTGCCTTCCTCCTACCATACGCCTCCTTCCGCAGTAGCGGCTACTTTTGGAGGGCTGCTGACCAAGGTGGGGATCTATGCGTTGTTCCGCGTCTTCACGCTTGTGTTTGTACCCGATGAATTTGTAAAAACACTGTTTCTCGTGATGGGTATCCTAACCGTGCTTACGGGTGCGTTCGGAGCGGTAATCAAGAATAATGTGCGCCGTATGTTCTCGTACCTGATTGTGTGCCATATCGGTTTCATCATCGGAGGACTTGGCTTATATACCAAAGTTGCGCTTTTGGGCGCTGTTTTCTATCTTATCCATGACATGATTGTAAAGACCAACCTTTTTCTGATTGCGGGCCTGATCCGTCAGTTGAGGGGAACGATGAACATGTCGAAACTGGGCGGGCTGTATGCACACTATCCGAAGATATCGTTGCTTATCGCGGTAGTCTTGTTCTCGCTGGCCGGCATTCCACCCCTTTCGGGATTCTGGCCGAAGATCTATCTGATAGAGGCAGCGTTTTTTGGCAATCACTACGGCTTTGTAGTGACTATTATTATCGGGAGCTTTGTTACACTGTATGCGATAGCGAAACTCTGGTCGGAGGTGTTCTGGAAAAATGCGTCGGCTGACCTGGTGGTAGTTGACAATTTTAAGCCGCTGAAGCCTTTTAAAAAGCTGCTGCTGGTGCTTCCGATTGGCATACTGGGGGCTGCCACTTTATACATCGGACTGAATGCGGAAATGGTGATTCAGGTTGCCGACCGGATCTCCACCGAAATGTTAGATACAAGACCCTATATACGGGCGGTACTGGGTAAATAAAAAGATATGATTAAGAATTTTTTGATGAACCTCCTGCTGAGCTTTATCTGGGTAGCGCTAACAGGATCCATGTTTTACTCGAACTTTCTGTTTGGTTTTCTGCTGGGCTTCTTCATCCTCTGGATCATGAACAGAAATGAAGCCGACCAGCGGTATTTTTACCGCGTGCCGAAAACGATCGGGTTCATCCTGTTTTTTTTATATGAGCTAATCATTGCCAATATTCAGGTGGCCTACGATGTGATTACGCCCAAGTATTTTTCGAAGCCCGGCATTGTACGCTTTCCGATGCAGGCAAGGACCGACCTGGAGATCAACCTCTTATCGACCGTTATATCTATGACGCCGGGGACTCTGATATTGGATATCAGCGAGGATAAAAAATCACTTTTTATACATGTGATGTATCTGAAGAGCAAGGAAGAGTTTATCGCTCAGATACAGAACGGATTTGAGAAACGTTTACTGGAAATACTACGATGACGCTGGATTTATATTTCGACTATGTGATTTTCCCAATTCTGGCTATCAGCGTCGTCTTGGTTTTCTTCCGCCTCTTCAAGGGACCGGATGTAGTTGACCGCGTGATCGCGCTCGATCTGATCATCACTATCGGTATCGGCCTGATTACGGCATACAGCATCCGCTCGGCGCAGGCCATATTCCTGGACGTGGCAATGATTCTGGCGCTGATTGCGTTTCTGGGAACTATCGCGTTTGCGTTTTACTTAGATAAGAAAAAATAAGATGACTAATATTCTAATCTGTCTGTTCAGTACAATAGGGGCTCTGGCGATACTTTTCGCTTCGATAGGCATCGTCCGCATGCCCGACTTCTATCTGCGTCTGTCTGTTACGGTAAAAGCAGCAACTCTCGGTGTGGGCCTGTTGCTGGCTTGCGCAGCCTTCTTTTTCCCAGACGTATCAGTCACCACCACGGCGATAGCCATTGTTTTCTTTCTGATTCTGACCTCTCCGGTAGCTGCCCACATGATTGGAAGGACAGCATATCATACCGGAACGCCCACTTGGGAGGGCACCTTGGTTGACGAGCTGGACGAAAATTACGAGATAGAACGTGCCGGACGGCTGGAGGATGCAACTAAAGCAGCTGCTACGCAGGCGCAAGAACGACAAGAGAGTGAGAAAGATACTGATTCATAAAAAATGGGAAGGCGTCTGGCCCTCCCTCTTCCGCAATTTGAGCGATAATCTACAGAATTACACAAAGTTACACATTTGTTTATCATTTATGATGACTATGTGAAATTTTGAATTATCTTGTGGAGCGCTTTATAAACGTGCTGTATGACGTTTTGAAGTCAAATTTCGCCACTTGAAAGACCTGCTCATACGATTGTAACCGAATTATAAACACTTTTGCATTGATGATGGAGATAAAGGCTTTAGAAAAGGCATTCGATGCGAACCCCAGTCCCACACTTCTTATACAGGCAAACTCACCATTATTTACCATACGCGCTGTAAATGATGCATTCCTGGATATGGTACTTCGGAAGCGAACCGAGGTAATAGGAAGCACCTATGCGGAACTTTGTGATGTATCGGCTGAAATCAGGAGCAGCCGGGATGCTTTTAATCTTGTTGTGTCTAAAGGACAATCCTGTCGCCGCTTAGTAGGCGGGCTGAACATCACTGCCTACCCGGTTATGGAGGATGAAGGATCAATTGGCCTGATTGTATTACAGTTGAACGGAAAGTTCACGTCTGAACGGGTAACTACTGAAATAAAGCACGTTCCGGGTTCATCGCTTGATCTGTTTGACTTTAGTCCTGTGGCGATGTGGGTCTACGACGTGGACACGCTGCAGATCCTCTCGGCGAACAAAGCTGCCCTGGCTGGTTATGGATACACGCGGAATGAACTTCTTCACTCTACGGTCAGTATTTTCTGGCCGGAAGATGAAATCCCGATAATGGAGCAGATGATAGCCACCCGGGTTAGAAGAAACCTGGAGAATAAGGGAACGGTGAGGCACGTCAAAAAATCAGGAGAGATCATCATGGTGAATGTATACAGTACACCTCTTCCCTCCTGGGGACCTACGGCGAGGATTGTTGCAGCCACAGACGTTTCGGTAGCCAGACGAACCATGGAGCTGGATCAGCTTGACAAAAACTTCCTGACGCAGAGTGCAAAAGAAGACATTCCGTTTAAAGAGGTTCTGGACGAATACCTGAGAGGTATCGAGCAGCAATTTCCGGGGATGTCATGTTCTCTTATGCGTATAAAGAACGAAAAATACAGCTACTGGGCTGCCCCCTCTCTCCCTCCGGAGATCAAAAACGCCAGCAGGGATCTTTCTGTCGACATGGATATTTTACTAGGAAACGCTAGCCTTCGTGATACATCTTGGGATGCCTTCCACAGCGTTGTTTCGGAGCAGGGATTTAAAGGGTATCTGCATCATCCGATCTATAACAGCAAAAGGGAGATCATTGCCGCCTTTGATGTGTACCACCGGCGTTTTGATGAGCTCCCGCGCGAGGAGTCGGATATTCTGGAACGGATCGTTGCCTTACTGAAAGTGATCCTGGAAAAGAGGCAATATTCAAAGCAATCGAAGGAAATCACGATGATCATGCAGCAGAGCCAGGAGCTCGCGCAGTTTGGAAACTGGTCTTGGGAAGTCGACTCAGACTCCTTGTTCTGGTCTGAGAACCTGTACCCGATTTTCGGGCAAATGCCACAGAGCTTCAAACCAAGTTTCAGCACATATCTTCAGCGCGTACATGAAGATGATCGGCAGATGATGTATGACCTGGTAAGCGGTCTGCTGAAAAACGGGCAGGATGCAGCTTTTGAAGAGCGCATCGTACGCCCGGACGGACAAATAAGATATCTTCGAAGCTGGGCAAAGGCCATTCGGAATGTCAGCGGGGATGTAGTAAAAATCATTGGAGCCTGCCTGGACATTACGGACAGCAAGCAGGTTCAGAATGATCTGGTGGCGAGCAGAGCCGCGTTGCAAAAACTGCTGGACCGATATATATATGTCAATAAAGCAACCAATGATGCGATCTACGACTGGGACATCGAATCGGACGTGATAGAATGGGGTGAGAGCTTCAATCGTGTATTTGGGTACCGAATGATTCCTCTTAAGCAATCCCTGAACGATTCGTTTGCGTTGCTTCACCCTGAAGACGTAGAAGACATACGCTTAAATCTGGACGTTACGATCAGGAACAAGGATCTGTCGAGATGGTCTGCGGTTTACCGGGTAAGGAAAGAGAATGGTGATTACGCTGATGTAGAAGAAAACGGATATATTCTGAGGGATGAAGCGGGTGTTGCGCATCGCATGATTGGAGTGGTGCGAGACATCACCGAGCGTAGGAAATCAGAAGAAGAGCTCAAACTTTCCAATGAGCGGTATGCCGATCTGTTTCAACTGAGCCCGCTTCCGCTTTGGGTCTATGACCCGGAGACATTAAAAATTCTCGACGTGAATAAGGCTGCGACAGAAAACTATGGGTATTCGCGGGAAGAATTCCTGAGGCTTTCCTTGCTCGATATTCGTCCCCCCGAAGACGTGCCTGTCTTGAAGAAAATTATCCAAAGTACGGTCGAATCGGGAACCGAACATAGCGGAGTCAGCAGGCATCTGACGAAAGACGGTAAGCTTATCCTCGTGAATACCAAGGGGACCATGATTCGCTATAAAGGTGGTCATGCCCGGATGGTTGTCGCGGTAGACAACTCGGAACGGATAAGGGCGGAAGAAGCGTTACAGAGAAGCGAGCGTCGTTTTAAAACCATGATCCAGGAGGGCTCCGATCTGATTGCGATCCTTGACAGATCCGGAAATATCTCTTACATCAGTCCGAACATCCAGCGTTTGTTTAACTCCGCTCCGGCAGATATGATCCTGACCAATCCGTTTGACTATATACATGAAGAAGACCAGGCTATAATTAAGCGTCAGCTGCTCCAAATTGAGGAGAACCAAACGATCAAGATTGCGCCCTATCGCGTAAAACTAAGGGGTGGGGAAATCAGATGGCTGGAAACGATTATCACAAATAAGATGAGGGATCCAGCGATAAAAGGCATAATTGCAAACTCCCGTGATACAACCGCGCGTATGAAGAGCATTTTGAAGAACAAAAAGCTCTTGGACAGGTACAATGCGGTATCAAAAGCCACTAGCGACGCCATCTGGGATTCGAATATTGAGGCTAAACAGATTATATGGAACCATTCAATTACGGATATATTCGGATATGAAGAAAAGCATACTAGTCTGGACTGGTGGAGCGAACATGTGCATCCGGAGGATGTCTCAAGAGTGACTAAGCTGATCGAGTCCCATTTGTCTTCCAGGCAAGAAAAGTGGACCTGCGAATATCGTTTCAGATGCTCAAACGGCGATTATAAAACGGTATTAGACAGAGGCTTTATCATGTATTCGGAGGATCGTAGCCCTGTCAGGATGATTGGCTGTATGCAGGATATCACGCAGCGTGTCGAGTATGTTCACGCCATTGAGCACCATAATGAGCGTCTGCGGGAAATCGCATGGATGCAATCTCACCTGGTTAGAGCGCCCCTGGCTCGTATTCTTGGGATCACGCAAATCCTGTCGCCCGCGACAGAGAACTCTCATGAAACGCTGAACGAATTATTGCCTTTTCTTTCCAGCTCGGCGCTGGAACTGGATACGATCATCAAAGATATTGTCCAGAAGAGCCAGAACCTGCAGCAAGGGCAATCAGGTTCTCTTGAGACGGGGTAAAATCGCTAATCTGAAGCCGTGTTGATTTACAAGATCAGCGAAGCGCTCAATTGCAAGTGCAAGAAAATGAAACTCTCAAGTACCGGACGAAATATCGATCAATAACCTGAAACCGAAAAGAATAGGGTTGGGAAGCAGCAGGAACACGCGGCTTCTGCCTAGGCGAATATGTAAGGCTTTCTGACCTGTTTTTCAGGATGCTGAGTACCCGTCTAATTTTCCGGTACCGGACATGCTGCCTCTCTGGCATACCGCTGACCGATGTAGACCTAAGACTAAGCGGTTCAGAGGCACGGGCGTTATTTGGCATGAGACGGCACTTTTACTTCCTGGCCGATAATCACGTCGCTGAACACAATATTCTCCGCGTTGCTCAGGCTAATGCCGGTAGCAGCTGAATCTATGGTCACGTTTGAAAAATAAATGTCCCGCACTTTTTTTGACGGGTAGCCCTGTATGACTACTCCGGCATTAGTGGCTTTCCGGCATTTTATGTTATCGGCAAAGACATTGCTTATATCCGTTTCAAAGCCTTTGCCCTCCCCGTGATAATAAGAGGTAATGAAGAAGCAATCTTCGACTTCGCCAAACGTGACATTACTGACGTAAATATCCCGGATAAAACCGCCCCTGTCAGGGTTCGATTTTAAATAAACACCTCTCTTACAGTAACCTCCGAACGTACAGTTCTCCACAAAGACGTTTTGCACACCTGCTGACATTTCACTACCGATAACCAGGCCATGAAGACCTTTGAACCTGCAGTTGCGTATCACGATGTTCTCTGATGTAATCCCCGTTCTTCTTCCCTCATGATCACGTCCGGCTTTGATGGCCACGTTGTCATCTGCATTATTGAAATCGATATCTTCTATCAACACATTTTTAGAATACTCAGGATCGAAACCATCGTTGTTCTTATTGTAAGCATCAAATTTCACCTTGCGTGCTGTTACATTCTCTGATTTCAAGATGTGAACGCACCAAAATGGAGAATTCTTTATCGTGACACCTTCAATCAGAACATTTTTGCATTCAAAAAACTGAATAAGGTGGGGTCTCAGGAAATGTCCATCCCCAAACATCCGGTCCTTTAAAGGTGTATTTTCCCGGTTCATCTTTCGGCTCAATAGCTGACTCTCTTTCTGATTTCCGGCCCATTGGCTAAAAGAATATTTCGCGTTCCCATCAATAACACCTTCTCCAATAATGGACACGTTTTCCAGTTGATATCCGTAGATAAAAGGGCTGTAGTTATAGAGAAAAGTACCTTCCCAACTTGTGAGAACTGCGGGGAGATAGTCTGAAGGATTGGTTCCGAATATCAGCCTGGCACCTTTTTGAAGTTCTATGCAGAGGTTACTGGTCAAATGGATCGGTCCGTTTATCAGATATATCCCTGCGGGAACAACTACCCTGCCTCCTTTCTGATCTTTGCAAGCCTGGATTGCTTTGTCAAACGCCGGCTTGCAATTTGACAACGAATCCCCAACCGCACCATAATCGGTAAGCAGAATAGTATTCTTCGGAATCTGAGGAGGGACGATGTTTTTGAGGATGGATTCAACTTTCTCTTTCGGAGAAGGTTCTGTGCGTGGAGATCTGCTGCAAGAGACTGCGCAAAGAGAAACGAAAAGGAAAAATAGATATTTTCTCATAATGCTATATCGTTTGACAGCGCCAATATAGGAATAGATTTTGGTGCAGCACCTGCTCATCATAAAGATTGATCTACAATTAAAATTCAGATATTCGCCCTGACTAAATCTTAGTTAATAAGGAATGCATGAGCATCTTTTCATTTAGTATATAGATAATAGATCAGTATCAAAAACCCAAATTATGTTTAAGAGCACTCTAATGACCCTTGTTCTGACTTTCGTCTTAGCATTGCCTTTGATGGCACAATTCAACGAGAGGCCACAATTCCAGAACAATCCATGGACTGCAAGTCAGGTAATAGATGCGGCAAGCCTGGCTGGATGGTTAAAAAATAAAGCGGTACCCCAACCGGTGATTTTCAACATAGGAGTTGTCGACAACATCAAAGGCGCACGCCTGATCGGGGGAGTAAGCGACAAAGAAAATCTTAATCGTTTTAAAGGCGCATTAGCATCTATTCCTAAGACAGCAACAGTTGTTGTGTATTGCGGTTGCTGTCCTTTCGAGCGCTGTCCAAACATTCGTCCGGCGATGTCTGCTCTCCGCGATGCAGGATTCAAGAACCGTAAACTGCTCGATCTGCCAACCAATGTAAAGATAGATTGGATTGATAAAGGATACCCGATGGAATAAATCGTACGTATGAAAAGCAAAACAGGGTGCGCCATTTTATTGGTGCACCCTGTTATACATTGATTTTCTTTGCGGATCAGACTACTTCTTTTGAAGACCTTCCGCCACTCCCATGTAAGCCGGCTTTCTCACATATCCTTCCGTCCACAGCCCTACAGGTTCCCCTGCTCTCCAACCTGAACCGGATGGACTATCCAGCGGACTCCAAATAGTGATACCGTACCTTTGTGCTGCGGGAATAAGCTCCAGATACTTTTGAACAACAAACTTGTACATTTCCGCTTGTGCAGCATACTGAGCAGGTGTCGCCTGGGGAGTTAATACCTTTCCTCCAAGGCCCAAATCTAGTTCTGACACCTTTACCAGTTTACCTGTAGCTGCCAGCAACTTAAACATTTCCTCAATCTTTGCCTTATCCGACGTAGCATCAATATGCATTTGAGTACCAATTCCGTCGATTTTTGCACCTTTAGATTCTAGATACTTAACGTATTCAATTAAACCACGACACTTTTCCAGACTGTATTCGAGATTATAGTCATTGATAAAATGAAGGTCTCCCGGATTACCATACTGTCTTGCAAAACGAAAGGCCATCAAAGCATAGTCTTTACCTAAATAATCCTGCCAAAAGAAGTAATCTGCAGGAATATCTGTTCTTCCCGTCGCAGTTTTGAGTTCTGTAGGCCTTCCGTCATCCATTGGCTCGTTAACAACATCCCAAGCCTTAACATACTGTTTAGATGCTTCAAGCATCCCTTTAATCCAGGTCTCAAGTGCAGCTGTAAGAATTGTCTTCTTTTGCTCTGCCGTCTTTTCAATGATGGTACTTCCCCCATTCGGATTCAATTTCTCCAACTTTAGATTATCGAAGTAATAAGTTGTTGCAATCTTTCCGAGATTGAATGCGATCGAGCCGCTGGTCGCCATATCGGTTGTAATCGTAATTTCACGGGTATATGTTGTCCAATTCGGGGTTGAGTTGACAGTACCAAAAAAGTCCCAGTGTTTATAGGCTCCTGGTGTAACATGAGCCTGGGTAGGATAAGAAGCATCTGCGTCAGAACGTACCTGCATTGTAAGCCGATACTTCTCTCCGACCTGTACAGCTGGAGCGAATTTTACAAACAATTGAACGTCCCAGTCGTTGGTACGAACAGCCGTATTGGTGATCTTCAATGCTCTTCCGGATCCATTAGCACCCTGTCCCGCGGCAGTAAATCCAGCCACCGCATTAGCATTATATTGATAATTAGGCGCAGCATCTGTCTCAAAGTCGGCGGATGTTACAATATCCCAACTCGGCCCTCCGGTCGAAGGGATTACCACCGGTGCTATTAAACTTTTCAGATAAGCTGCGTTCTGATTCGCATGCCAGGCGAGCGTATGTCCATACACTGAAGTACCTGCCTTTGATGCTGTTTCAAGAAGCGCTGTTACATTAGCAAGGTTTAATGTTCCGTTTGCCTGGACAACGGCGCCATGTTTCATTTCATATCCGAGCGTTATTTCATCAAAGTTACTATTTGCAAGCCTGTACAAAACTCCCTTGTTCGTATATTGAGACAACGAAAGAGCAACGCCAAGCTTGAAAGATGGATTTGCTGCTCTATCTACATAAGCCTTTAATGGCTGCAAAGCATCTATTTTTTCTTGCTCAATGATCGTCTCAGGTTTTTCAACCTCATATTCAAGAGCTTCATATTGATTACAGGCAACTAATCCCACCGAGAAGGCCAGGCCTAATGTGAACTTGTTAAAAAATTTCATTGTTCCGGATCTAAAGGTTTATAATTAGTTCGCTATCGGTGTAAAGAATTCTGCTTTTACTCCACGGTCACGCAAAACCAGAGTATCCGTAGAAGTAACATTCCTCTCCGGCAATTCCACCTGATATGTCAGGTAAATGGCGTCCCGGTCTTTACTACCCCAACTGTTCTTTTCACCTTTCTTTACAAACTTTCCACTCCCGCTTGCTGTGAAGCTCGCATCGGCTGCTGTAACGGTGCAATTACCATCGTCACTGAAGGTAAGAAGCAAGGTACGATTGATGTTTGTAGCGTTGGCACCGGTGAAGGTTACAGGGAATTCAACCTGATTCAATGATCGGGTCGTGATCTTTTTCACTTCGTCTTTTTCCACGTATTGCATATGTCTGACTGCAGTTGTATTTAAAGATGTGTTTCCATTTTTTCCAACGAATACATCCTTTCCCCTGCGCAGGTAGTAACCATCCCAGGGATTTATGTATCTGATGGCATAAAGCGTATACGATTTACTTGCTAGAATAGAGTCAGCTCCCGTCAGATTTGTCATCGCTAAGGGGATCACATAAGTCGTTTTCACAGACAAAGGATCTGCAAAGAAAGCGTCGGTAAGCTGCACCTCTACCCCTCCTATCAGTTTATCTGCAGGTATAACGATCTTATCCGAAGAAAGCTTGTAGTAGTTTTCGGGCATCGGCATCACATTTCCGCTATATGGAGAAGGGAAACGTAATCCTTGAGCCAAAGAGTTCTTTACAGCTACGCCAATTGATATATCCTTCCTATTCTTATACACACCACCTGTGGTAGCCATAATCTGAACTTTCTTTTCATTATCTAATGAGGTATCGAATATGTCTTCTCCCAATGTCAGTGTACGAATAGGCCCTTGATACGAGAAATAAACGGATTGAATATCATAGTCGGGGAATGCCCATTCTTCGTTTTTACAGGAGCTGAATGCTGTCATTAACACCAGCGCGATATTTAGAATTCTTTTCATTACAATGTTTAGTTAAATATGAACTCAGATAGGTCCAACCGGATCGTTGATACCTATCCTTGTTTTAAAATCTGCTTATCTTAGGTCAGCACTGCGAAAGTTCCGGACTACCATCCTGTATTTTGTTGCAGCGCGTTAAACTTTAAAATCTCGCTATAAGGTATAGGACCAAACCTCATAAAATCCTGGTATGATCTCGCCTCAACATCTATCACCTGATGAACGTTCTGCTGTATACGAACTCCCTTAGCAGTTTCGTTCAGATCCTGGTTCCACCTGCGCAGATCCCAGAACCGAAAACCTTCAAAGGCAAGCTCTAATCTCCGCTCATTCCTGATCAGCCTTCTCATTGCATCTTTATCATTTTTCACTGATTCAAGGTAAGCGTCCCCATTGGTCCTTCCTATACCTGCCCTGTTGCGCAATGCTTTAATGATGTCATAGGCACTATTGGCGTTCGCACCAGTTCCTGTTGGTCCCCATGCTTCATTCGCCGCTTCAGCGTATGCCAGGAAGATCTCAGTATACCGGATATGTGGTCGATAATGCTTCTGGTTGTTGATTGAAGCAGAATTCCGGCTCACATCTTGTCTAAGGAGTTTGCGCATGTAATAACCGGTTCTGGTAGAAGTTTCCACTTTGTTCAGAGCATCATTAGTAAGGCCGTCTGCTGCTGTGTTGATTACACTATTCGCCGGACCTGCGGTATTTCCGTTATACAGAATATACTTCGCTAAACGTGGATCGCGATTCGCGTAAGGAGTAGCAGAGCTGTAACCACTTGATGTAGCGTCCGTGATAGGATAACCGTTAGCCATGGGAAACGCATCTACGAGGTTCTGTGTCGGATTCAAACGTCCGTTTCCAAACAAAGTAGGCGGATAATGGTCTGCTTCAAGGTCACTGTTGGAACCAACATTACTTCGCCATAGTACTTCCTTTGGATTGGCACCAGAGGCTAAAGCGTCGATTTCAGCTTTGTTATCGTACCAGGTTACACCATTAGGATCGAGGTTGGCCAACCATCCATTGAGCTGCAGAACTTCTCCGGCACGGTTAGCAGCTTCAACCCAGCGGTCCTGATTATTTGTTGCTGAATAGGCGGGGCTAGCAGCCAGTAGAGCTGCCTTTGCACGAATCGCCTTCGCAATCCTTGCTGTCATCCTTAATTTAAACAGGCGTCCGAAAACCCTGTTATAGTTTTCCACCTTTACCCCGTCATACTTTGAAGGCACCTGAGATGCTGATGAAATATCGTCATAATCGAGAGGTAGAAGTTCTTCGGCCTTTGCAAGGTCGCTATAGATCTGTTTGATACAGTCATCGAAAGTGGCCCTGGGCTTGTTAAAGTCTGAGGTTGGTGTTTCTGGATCTAAAACTAATGGAAAGCCATATAGTACGCCATTCACCCAACCGGCATGAGCCTGCAGCATATAAAACATCAGATATGCTCTGAGTCCGTATGCCTCGCCAGTAAGCCTGTCCTTGAACATCCTGCCAAGCATGGGATCCTTAGAATCCCAGGTCACTTTGTCGGCTTCGGCCAGAAACATGTTCAGGTATTGAATGCCTGCCCGGGAGTTAGTCCACTGATCCACCGGGTTGAAAACGGAAGACCATTGTCCGGTAGCAAGTCGCCTGAAATTGTTAGTTGCATCATTACTCACCGCGTTATCAGTTGCGACGTCGCTAAAAGTCCAGCCATTTGTTGGGAGGCGGGTATAGCCATTCAATAGCAGACCGTGAGCCAAACTCGGTTCGTCATATATATTTTCGAAGTCGCCGTTATTCTGGAGAGCTGGTTCTGTGAATTTCTCACAGCCGGTTATCGTTAAAACAACACCTATAAGTAGCACTGAAAATCTGTTCATATCATTAAGTGTTAAATCATTAAAAGAGAGCCTTTATGCCCAGGTTGTAGAGCCGCGTCTGAGGAGCACCGCCGAAATTCATTTCCATTATTTCTCGTTCCTTTGCCCCGGTAAGTAGATTATATCCAGCTACGTATACACCGAGTTCATGAAGAAACTTACTCTTCAATACGCTATCGGAAATCTTGTATGATATCTGCACTTTTGAGAGGTCAATCCTGTCTGCACTATACATCCAGAAGTCAGAGTTCCTGAAATTATTATCACCGCCAAGAGTTGTCAGCCGAGGGAAGGTCGCTGTATTTTTAGTTTCCTCCGTCCAACGGTCCCTCACAACCGCCGAATATTTATCATCGCCATTGACCCAGAAATAACTATTGCTCTTGATTGCATGAGCTCCGAAACGACCGGTCGCGAGTGCGAAAAATGTCAGGTTCTTCCATGTCGCAGAAAGATTCACCCCTGCAGTCAAAGGAGCTCCAGTCGAAGCACCTCCAAACCATCCTCCACGACCGAGATAGACCTCATCCCGAGCGTTTATGACATTGTCGCCATTTTGATCTTTATATCTGATATCGCCAGGCGCAATCTGACCAAATGCGGGCTTCGGACTGTTTACACCGTCAGCCGCAGCAACTTCTGCAGCATCCATATAAAACCCATCACTTTGAAGTCCCCAGATAGCATCAAGTGGCTTTCCCTGGCGATTCTGGTAAGCATCCTGATAGATTTCTGCACGCTTGGCCGCTTTCGTAGAGTAATAGGTCAATGCTGTACCCAGGACCCAATTTACCGCTCCGAACCGCTTGTTCACATTCAGATAAAAATCCATGCCTGTGCGTTGATCATTATTGTAGTTGACATAAGGGATGAACGATGAGCTAGGGAAATTTTGAGTAAAATAGTTTGGATATAACGCGTCTGCCTGTATAGCATTGCCAGACAAAATGTTACGGAAAACATTAGCACCAAAGCTAAGCTGATTTTTGAACAAGACACCCTCTAAGCCCAGACTAAGCTCTTCTCTTTTGGCCATTTTCAGATCAAAGTTTTCACCCCTCCGGGAGTCAGTTGATTGTGTTCCTGAGCCGTCATTCCAGCCATACCAGTTTCCGGTACCCGTGTATATGCTTTCATATAGGAAATAATCCGCAATATCGAGATCGGTATGTAAGATTCCGGCAGAAGCTGTTAGCTTCAGGTTGTCAACAAACGATACGTCCTTAAGAAACGGTTCTTCGCTGATTCGCCAGCCGATCGAACCTGCCGGTGAAAATGCAGTACGATTGCCCGGAGCAAGCTTTGGTGAACGCACTACGGCACCCGTAAGTTCTGCAAAGTACTTTTGGCTGAAGTTGTACCCTAACTGCAATCCAAGGTTTGAATTGGTAGTCGGCTGGTAAACTTCAGAAAGAGATTGGCGGAACGCTGCACCCATCAAAATGGCCGAGATATTATGGGCACCGTCTATTGTCTTATTGTAATTGAACTGCCCTGATAAGGAAATCGTTTGACGGTACCAGCTATCCGCAATTTCCTCGTTTCCAGTACGAGCATCTTGCCCGAAGATCTGCAATCCCGACAGCATATCTGTACCAGCGTAAGATGTCCAGGTTGGCTGATAGGTCGCGTACCCATTTCTGTAACCCTGGTTATATCTGTTCCAGTAGTCCACGCCCATTGTTGTACTAAAAGACAAGCCGTCCAGCAAACCATTCAGATCCGCGTCCACACCTGTGGTAAATTGAAATTCACGTTGCACGAATTTATTACTACCCCCTGCGTAGATTGCTGCGAAAGGGTTTGTTTGATCCAGAGATGTGCCACCGAGAAGATACTTGTTGTCAATAATCGTAGCGGCATTCACTATAGCCCAATTCATTTCATCATTCTCTTCCAGGTAGCTCAGAGGTATCAGCGGAGTAAAGCGATTCGGACGTAATGTTGCGGCGCTTTCCCAGTAGTCTGTATTGACACCAGAACCGTTTGCGAACACGGCACTTGCATCGATCCGTGCTTTCAAAATCCTGTTTAGCTTCATATCAACATTACCACGCACGTTGAAACGTTGCGCTGTATTATGATCCTTCGCCTCGCCGAAGTTTAAAAGAGAACCATTTGAACTCACACCCAGATTAGTATAATAGCGGGCACGCTCATTACCTCCGGATATTTCAGTTACGGCATCATAGCGCGCGAAACTGTTCTTAATGTAATCAGATGAGTAGTAATCTACGCTCGGATAACGGTACGGATTTACTCCTGAATGGTTGTAAATGGTCTCGTCAGAATACAGTACGCCTAAGCCATCATTAACTCTGGCTTCGTTATACAATGTCATGTATTCGGAAGAACCCAGGTATTGAGGAAATCTTTTCGGAGTATTGATGCCGGCATTTGCGCGGACATTTATGCGTTGCTTTGCCTCTGTTCCTCTCTTCGTACTTACCATGATAACGCCTTTTGCGCCCCGGCTGCCATAAAGAGCAACGGCTGAAGCACTTTTCAGAAAGGTAATATGGTCGATCTCATTAGGTGAGATGCTGGAGATGTCACGAGGCACGCCGTCTATCAATACCAGGGAGCTATTCATTCCCCATAAGTGGTTTCCATTATATCCGGCTGCAAAAGCTTCCATCCCCTCAAAATTAAGCAGATAGTTCTTCTCCATCAGATCGGAAATATTTACGCTGGATACTCCAGATGGCAGATCTGTATCATTAACCGATTTGAAAGCCACATTGACAGACCGGGTATTTTGAGACAGGTCAATACGTTCCAAATCTGGTGTGACCACAATAAGCGAAGGCTTGTAGCCCTCAGCACTAACAGTAAGCGTTGCTTCTTGCGGAACTTCAACCTCTAACATGCCACGGCTATCTGTAACCGTTCTGAGATTCAGCGACTGATTAGTAACTACAGCTCCTGCGAGCGGTTCGCCGCCAGCCCCCCGGACAATTGCTTTGACAGCTATTTTAGCGGCATCCTGAGCATTTGCCACGCCAAACGAGAGCGTGACAAAAAGGTACATAGCTAATGCTATTTTTGAATATTTCATATTAATTTTTTTATCTGATCTATACACTCGATGAATTACCAGCCGGGGTTTTGATTAAATTCCGGATACATGTTTACATCGGCTCTCTTTAGTGGCAGCCAGTAATGCTTCTCAGTGAATGGCCGTTGCAAGATCACCCGTTCGCGGAAGTTCGCCACTCTGTTATTCTTTGGATCAACAGATGGATTCAGTGTTGAAGCCCTGTCGAATTCCGCAGCTGTCTTCAAAGTATACGGTACTTCTGCAAGGAGATACCAGCGCCGAAGATCGTTAAAGCGGTGGCCCTCAAAGGCAAGTTCCACAGCGCGTTCCCTCCTAACCTCTTTCATAAACTCATCAGCAGAACCAAGAAATTGTGCGGCAACATGTGCAACACCTGCCCTGTCGCGAATGACATTAAGGGCATCAACGGCGGTCTTACTGAATCCAGGAGCACTCGCACCAGGCGAATTATAACCTGTCGCAACAGCTTCAGCATACATCAGATAAATGTCGGCCAAACGCATATACGGTACCTTTATATTAAGATTCTGACCATAATTCCATCCCTGATCATACCCATTGGCAGTTCGCGGAATGAATTTGTAGAGAATATATCCTGTACGGCTGCCTGAACGATCATCGCGATAGCTTCCGCCGGTATGTAGATTAGCGTAGCGATTGGGCTCCACGTTTGCAGGGAGGGGTCCCTGAACGACCTTCACTCCGTCAAAGCCGATGTCGTTGTAAAAACGAGGATCGCGACCACGCCATGGGAACTGCGGATCGTAACCGGATGCAGCGTCTGCCTGAGATGAGTTAGGAATTGGTAGGCCGTTCTGCATTCCATAGTAGCTCACATAGTTGGCAGTAGGTGCAAAAACAAGCGACTCAGCTCCTGCTATAAGCGTCGTATATTGCTTTGCGGTTCCGTAAGTAGATCCGTGCGCGCCCCAGTATGGACCTGTAAAGATCGCTTCAGTACCGCCGGGGATCATGAAATTCTGCCCGATCGTATAAAAGTTATCGCTGTATTTGTTAAAAGGCAGCAATTTGTGAGGTGCAGCGCCACTCTCTGTCAGTTGCAAAAGTTCTGCAAACGCGGCTGCTGCAAGTTTACTTAACTCAGGATTGTACGCCTTGGTTCCTGTGGACACAGAGTTCATCAGGGGACTGGCTGCCCATAGATAGTTTTTACCCAGATAACCCAGAGCCATAATCTTATTGATGCGCAACTGGTTCTTTCCCAGGGTTGTTCTTCCAGCCTGGGTCTCATCCCAGTTTACGGGTAGGAGATCGGCAGCTTCACGGAAATCTTTTGCAGCCAATGCCGCACACTCCTGATAGTTTAGTCTTGGAAGCTTGAGCGGTTCATCAGATGGAAGAACCTTATCAACATACGGCAAACCTCCGAAATATTGCATCAGCATAAAGTGCGACCACGCTCTGAAGAAAAGAAGCTGCCCTTTTATCAGTCTTCGCTCCTCATCAGTTGCGTTAACCAACTTATCCATATTTTCCAAGCCCAAATTAGACTTACGAATGGCATACCAAGCCAGCGGCCAAAGGCCCTTTGTCATCCGGTCATTATTAGTATTGGCCGAAGCGTTATCCATGAAGCCGGCCCCCCAGCCGTCAAATTCGCGCTGCCATCCCCAAAAATCACCGTTATCGATCTTATTCACGATGTGAAAGTTCTGGACCGTAGATTGTATCTCATCTTCGCCCCAATTCCAGCTATTCGTCCAGTATCGGTTTGTAAAATCAGGAATACAGTTATATAGTTCTTCTGTGTAGCCCTGAAAATTCCGAAAGTCTCTGAAGGCAGACTCTTCTGATACGATTGACTCAGGATCCCTATCCAAATACTTTTTACAAGAAACTCCTCCTATCATAGAAGAAACGAGTCCCATAATCAATATGCTTTTTATATATCTTTTCATTACAATCAATATTAGAAGGTGATGTTTGCACCAAGGTTATAACGTTTTACCGTAGGATAAGCTCCTTGAGAAGCCCATCCCTGACCGCCGGCGCCCTGGTAATTTGCTTCACGGTCATCAGGCATCTTAGTCCATACGAACAGGTTGTTTCCGTTTATAAATAGCCTAACGCTGGACATACCTGCTTTTTTAATCCAGTTCTGATTAAACGTGTAAGCAATTTCTGCGTTCTTTAGGCGGATGTAAGAAGCATCGTACATATACCTGTCTGCTGTATAAAAGCCCGTTGGGGTGGATTCCCATCTCGGCATTGGTCCGTCAGGATTGGTATTATTCATTGACCAGTAACTTCCTTCTTCATAGGCAACAGTATTTTTTCCGCCAAAGGTTCCCAGCACGACCTGCCTTGTAACGTTGTTCACACCATAGAACTGCGCGAACACGCTGAACCGCTTCCAATCAAATCCTAATGTTGCGTTGTAGGTATTCTCTGGAGCTCCCGAGTAGCCGTAAGGGATGTTATCATTTGCATCAATGATACCGTCTGCGTTATAATCAATGATATGATAGTTGCCCGGAATCTTTTGGTTGTCATTGGCATTGTGCGGAGTACTGGCAAAGAGTTCATCCCAGGTGTTATAGTATCCCTGACTCACGTAAGAATAAGCCTGGCCAATCTGCTTCTCCAACGGCTTGGAGTAAAGCGGCAACAGGGATGCTACGTCGGCCTCAAGTACTTTATTTTTAGCATGGGTAAAGTTGATATTCGACCAGAAACGAAGATTATCGTTAATCTGCTTGTTAAAACGTAAATCAAACTCATAGCCTCTTGATCGTACTTTTCCAACGTTCGCTACAGGAGGAGCGGCTCCGTAATATGACGGCACAGCACGGGTGGTACTAAGAATATCACTTCTATCATCCTGAAAGACGTCGATACTTCCTGACAAGAAGTTTTTGAAGATTCCAAAATCAAGCGCAATGTTTTTTTTCACTACTCTTTCCCAGCGTACATTTGGGTTTCCTACTCCAGTTTCTCTGTACCAGTTGTAAGGGCTCTGTTCTGCAGACTCTCCTGTTATACCTAAAGGAGTCCGGCCGCCAAATGCCCAGTTGCCAAGGTAGGCGAACCTTGGTGAACCACCATCATCTCCAATTTCACCGTATGAACCCCGGAGTTTAAGCATATCCAGGAACCGGATACCTTTCATAAACTTTTCTTCAGATATCATCCATCCAAAACCTCCGGAAGAAAAGAAATCAAAACGATAATCAGGTCCAAACTTCTCAGAACCGTTGTAGGCTCCGTTATATTCAGCACTGTACTTTCCTTTGTAATTATATGTCGTTCTAAACACCCAGTCTTCACGGTATGATGGAATTATACTACCTCGTGCATTCTGGTCGCGGCTCCATAACGCCATTGCTGTTACATTATGGTTTTTTGCAATTTGCGTTGCATAATTCAGCTGCAATTGTGAGAACATGCGCCTGAAAGTCTCTCTATCATCTACGGTACCTGCATTACTTGCCCAGCGAACGCTCTCCCTCCATTCAAGTTCTGTCCCGGCGTCTTTAGTTTGCGAGTAAGTCACGAGGCCCGTTTCAGGATCAATATACTTACTCAAGACACCGTTGTTCGTGTCATTCACTCCACGGCCGTTTTCAACAAATGTATTGTCAATAGAGAGGGTTCCCTTGAAGTTCAAGCCCTTCAGAACCATACCTAGGTCCTGATCGAGTGTAAAGTCGGTGGTGATCCGGGAAGTTGTAATATCCTGTATCCCACTTGTTGACAAGATCTGAGCTGAGTTGAGTCCTTGCTGTACGTTCGGAAAATAGAATCCCCAGACTCCATCTGAATATTTTGGCAGGAAAAGGTTCGGTGCTGCAGAGTAAGCCGCAGTCCAGGTATTATAAGGATTCACGCCGATCCAGGGACGGTTGGTTACTCCTCTGGATCCTGTAAGATTTGTTCTGAACACTGTACTCTTGGTAAGCTGGAAATCCAGATTGCTGCGTACATTTAATCTGTTAAAGCCATATCCTCCTTCGTATCCGCGGTTATTCTCGAAGCGCTTGAAAAGATCGCCTTCATCGAGATAATCTACTGAAGTAAAATATTTAACGAATTCTGTTCCGCCGGCGACATTTACGTTCGCGTTGTAGCTCATTGCGTTATCGCGGAAAAGCACATCTACCCAATCAACATTTGGATAGCGCTCCGCCTCCTCCAGATTGGCCGGAGAACGATACTTCATCATCACGTCTTCAGGCAAAATAGAAGACCATGCACCTGGCGCAAGACCCAGCTCATATTCAATAACCTGGTTCCTGGCACGAAACATATCATAGGAGTCAAGCTTTCCCGGCAATTTTGACGGCGCTTTTACAACCGTGTTTAGAGAAGCCCTTATTTCAGCTCTACCAGAGCGACCGCGTTTTGTTGTTACCAGAATAACCCCATTTGCTCCCTTAACCCCAAATACAGCAGTAGCTGAAGCATCTTTCAGTACCGATACTGTTTCAACCGAGCCGATATCGATATTATTAATGGATCTTTCCACACCGTCTACCAGAATAAGCGGACCGGCATTATTCCAGGTGCTCCTACCGCGGATCAAAATTTGAGGATCCTCTTCCCCGGGCATGCCGGTGCTGGCTGTTGTGATTACGCCAGGTAAATTTCCCGTCAAAGCAGCTCCCAAACTGGTGACCCCACCAGTACGCTCCAATGTTTCACTTGTGGTCTGAGTGATCGATCCAACTACACTCTGTTTCTTTTGTTGGCCGTAACCAACCTGAACTACAGCTTCCTGAAGCATCTGGACGTCATCTTTCATTACCACTCGAACAGTGTTCTTATTGCGGATGTCTACATCTTGGGTCATCATACCGATGTAAACCACTGTTAAAGTCGTCGCATTTGCAGGAACGCTCAAAGTGAACTCCCCTGACGCGTTGGTCGAAGTTTTAATAGACGTGCCCTTTACAGATACGGTTGCCGCAATGATCGGAGTGTTTTGCCCCTCTATTACAACCCCGGTGATCGTTCTTCGTTGCTGGGCAAAAACAACGTTTGTCAGCAAAACGAAAACAATACTTGCAAGCAGAACTTTTTTAAAGGAGTGCCACGCTTGACGCCAGTCCCTATGAACTTTTTTACTACTTTCCATTGGTTAAAAGGTTTAAATAATTTGACAGCAGGAAATTCTCTCATTAACAGGCATGGAGATTCACTCCACCCTGGAAAAACAATATTCCTGCTTCTAAAATGCTGTGGTTTCTTATCTCATCGGTTAGGCTCGGCATCCGCAACAAAATATCCTTGAGACGGCTGATGATGCGTAAGGAGCGCAATACCGAAAACGGAGTTTATGAATAAGATAAGTAGTGATAGATAATAAAGGGTTGACCGTTCGGCACCTGTTCAGATCGTGCCCGTCGTTTAGGTAAGTTTTTAATCATGTTATTATTTAATTGGTTTAATTGATTATTAATCCGGTGATAGTACTTCATCGCCGATGTAATCTCGGTTAGCTTGATGTCGCCTGGACTATTCAGACGCCATACTCTAAAATTTTTCGTGATTAGTTCTCTGTAACAGGTTTATAATATTTGGTTGAACTAAAGTACTGCAAGGCTGATTTAGATCATGGCACAATTGTACAAATTCGTATCTGATTTGTTTAAAATGCAGTTTTAGAACTTCTTGTGCAGAAATAATCCTCACATGTCGCCCTTACCCACCTGCTTTTTAGCGTAGCTAACAACAAAAATAATTTAAGATAAAGGTCGAATGAGATGACCTAACATGTATTTGGAAGCTTGGACCTCTTACCAGCGATGTCCGCTACTGCATAAGGCTTTTCATAGCATCCCTATCCGAATTATGGTTTTCCAATGCAGAACTACTCGCAATAAATGGCAGTGTTTAACAGCAACAAGGTGCTATCGGATCTCATCTAAAGACATACTTATTATGCATAATGATGAGAGAACAACTGCCTGCCCCCACTGTGACTTTGTCCTTGATGTCCGGGATGTTCAGGATCATAAAAAAAGCCTAAACGAAAAGAGGGTAACCATATTCATGATTACCCTCTTTTATCTTTTAACGTACCCAGCGCCGGAGTCGAACCGGCACGGTTTCCCACAGGTGTTTGAGACCAGCGCGTCTACCAATTCCGCCAGCTGGGCATTCCCTCGTTATCGGGATGCAAATGTATTTATTAATCTACATTTTTGCAAGAAAAAATCAGATTTTCCAATAGTGACTGATAATCAAAGGAGTAATTAATTGAGAACATATTTAAATATATCATTCCCCAAAACGAACACCATTAAAGCAACAATAATAACGAATCCAACGAGTTGGGCGCGTTCCATAAATTTATCACTCAGGGGACTACCCTTTATCATCTCAATAATCAGAAAAACAGCGTGTCCCCCATCAAGGGCAGGTATTGGCAATAAGTTCATGAACGCCAGGGCCATTGAGAGCAAGCCCACAAGCGTCCAGAACTTTAACCAGTTCACTTCCGCGCCAAACATATTAGCGATTCCCACAGGGCCTGTAAATGCTTTCTGTGCCTTAACTTGTCCGGTCACTACCTTTCCAATGCCTTTTGCATTGTCGGTAAACATGCCCCAAGCCTTCGATGCACCTATAGGCAGAGAAGCCCAGAAGCCGTGATCCAGACTTTCCGTAGGCAGATTCATATTCAACGAAACACCAATTGTGCCCTCCTCGCCTACGACAGGCATCAGAGTAACCACTTGTTTGTTCCGATATACATTTACACTTATCTTGTTATTCTTCCTCGCCATCAGCTGCTGTTGGAACTCATCAAAATAAGTAATCTGCTTTCCATTCACACTGAGAATGCTGTCGCCTTTCTCGAAGCCTGCTGCTGCCGCCTTGCTGCCTGGAACGACATCACTGATGGAACTGATGGAGGTTCTTGGCTGAACGAATTCAGCTACACCGTGGTCAGCAACTTCATCAAGGATATTTCCCGGGACTTGAATGTCTTTCGCTTCTCCATCCCTGATGATGTTCAGCGTACCTCCGCCCATTAACACCTTGGAGCTGGTGATTTCATCAAACCGAACAACCTTTGCTCCATTGACCGCCACAATGCGATCTCCTGTTTCGATACCGATAGCCTTACCTACTGTTCCGGGAACAACACCATCAACGAGCTTGTCATTGGGTATGTAGGTTTCGCCCATTTTGAAGGTCAGCATCCAGAAGATGAACATACCCAGGACTATATTTACCGCCACACCGCCGAGCATCACAATCAGACGCTGCCAGGCTGGTTTGGAACGGAACTCCCAAGGCTGTGGGGGCCCCGCAAGCTGCTCTGTATCCATAGATTCGTCGATCATACCGGCAATTTTGACGTAACCGCCTAATGGCAGCCAGCCCATTCCGTACTCACAGCCTTTATACTTAAAGCTAAACAGCTTAAATCCCCAGGCGTCAAAGAAAAGATAAAACTTCTCCACCTTTATTCCGAAAGCACGGGCTGCAAAAAAATGCCCTGCCTCGTGTAGTATAACTAATATTGAAAGACCCAGCAAAAGCTGGCCCGTCATGACCAATCCATCCATAGTACTTATAAAATCTATTAGAATAATTCTTTAATAATTTGTTACCAGCTTACCGGCAAACTTGCGTGTTTCCTTATCTGTTTCGATAAAATCTTCCAGATTTGGATCACGAATATAGGAAACTTCGTTCATACACTTTTCGATGACATCACTCATCTCCAGAAAGCCAAGCTGATCGTTCAAGAATGCCTGGACCACGATCTCGTTGGCTGCGTTCAACACGCAGGGCGTATTTCCACCCTTCTCCATTGCATCGAACGCAAACTGCAGGTTCCGAAACGTGCGTCGATCAGGTTGTTCAAAAGTCATTTCTGCATGCTTCAAGAAATCAAAACGTGGAAAAGTGTTTAATATTCTGTTCGGATATCCGAGTGCATATTGTATTGGAAGCTTCATATCAGGCAGGCCCATCTGCGCTTTCATCGACCCGTCCTCAAATTGCGCAATGGAATGAATAATGGATTGCGGATGTACAACGACGTCTATTTGTGAAGGTGTCAAATCGAAAAGCCATTTGGCTTCTATGACCTCCAGGCCTTTATTCATCAAGGAAGCAGAATCAATCGTAATCTTGGCACCCATAACCCAGTTGGGGTGCTTAAGAGCCTGAGCCTTTGTAACCCGAGCAAGGTCTTCTATACTCCATCCTCGAAATGGTCCGCCAGAGGCGGTTAGATAGATCTTTTCCACCCTGTTAGCTTCTTCCCCCTGGAGACACTGGAATATCGCAGAGTGCTCTGAGTCCACCGGCAGAATAGATACCTGGTGCTGCCTCGCCAGTGCGGTCACCAACTCTCCTGCTACCACCAGGGTTTCCTTGTTGGCAAGAGCAATGTGCTTTCCGGCCTCAATTGCAGCAATGGTTGGCCGCAATCCGCAAAAGCCAACAACAGCCGTCAGGACCACCTCGATGATAGGGGACTTGACAACCTCGACGAGAGCCTCATCGCCAGCCAAAACTTCAATATCAAGGTCCTGAAGGGCACTTTTTACCGTTTCATACTTACTTTCGTCGCCAATTACCACCTGAAGTGGCTTGAACTCCCGGGACTGCTGAATCAAAAGCTCGGCATTCCTACCGGCAGTTAGCACTGCAACCTTAAATAGACTAGGGTTGTCCCGGATTACCTCAAGAGCCTGGGTGCCGATGCTCCCCGATGACCCTAAAATTGCTATGTGTTTCAATGTGTAATATTTCTTTTACGAGATGAAAGATGTTAATCCATCTGCAATTTTTCGATCGTTTGAGAGCCTTGGTACCTTATTCTGGCCTCCCAGTTTTCCTTCACTTTTCATGTATTGCTGAAAAGCTCCTTTCGCAAGAGACCTGATGATTAAGGATTGTAAGATATTGCCCGTTATCAGATCGAAATAATAGATGTTCTTCTTCTGCATCGCCTCATCTACCCTCCTGCTGAATGCTGCGAGATCCTCTGGCGGACGGGAAAACTCGATAAACCATTCATGATATGGAAGATCCCCTGCTTCGGGACTCACCTGAGGTGCTACTGTAAATTCAGTGATCTCCACCTGATATTCTGCCGCTGCTTCAAGGAGCGCACTTTCTACTTCCTCTCCTATTACGTGCTCTCCGAAAGCTGATATATAGTGCTTGATGCGTCCCGTAACTACAATGCGGTAAGGATCTTTGGATACAAACTTCACGGTGTCGCCAATGCTATACCCCCAGAGTCCCGCATTTGTATTCAGAATAAGGGCATAGTTCGTATTTAACTCTACTTCTTCTAAACTGAGGCGGCGGGGGCTCTCGTTAAAATATTCATCTGAGGGGACGAATTCATAAAAAATCCCTGCTTTAGCCAGCAGCAACAACCCTTTTTCAGTCTGGCTATCCTGATAAGCAATAAATCCTTCTGATGCAGGATACGTTTCAATCGAATCGATCTTTTTACCGATCACCTCTTCCATCCGCTGACGATAGGGCTCATAGTTAACGCCCCCATACACAAACAGGCTGAAATTTTTGAAGATGTCCTTAATCTTCTTTCCTCCGGCTTTAGACGATAGACGGTCAAAGTACATTTGAACCCAGGGCGGGATCCCCGAAATCAGCGTCATATCTTCATGAAACGTTTCCTCAACAATCGCGTCGACTTTGTCTTCCCAATCTTCGATACAGTTGGTCTCGTAAGAAGGAAGCCTGTTTTTTTGGAGGTACTGCGGTATATGGTGCGCGACAATCCCTGAAAGCCTGCCTGTGGCTACTCCATGTTTTTCTGCCAGCACCGGACTCCCCTGCAAAAAGATCATCTTTCCGTTAACGAAATCAGTCTTTCCTGTTTCATGAATATAGTTAAGTAATGCGTTCCGAGCGGCTTTGATGTGCTCAGGCATTGACTCACGTGATATAGGTATATATTTAACACCGGAGGTGGTTCCAGAAGTTTTTGCCAGATAAGCAGGTTTCCCTTTCCAGAGAATATCGGCTTCGCCATCCACTACGCGGTCGATATAAGGACGCAAATCCTCATAGTCACGAATAGGGACATATCTTTTAAAATCTTCATAAGTTTTGATGCGATCAAAATGATGATCCCTGCCAAAGGCGGTATGGCGGGCATCATCAACTAAACTTGTCATCACCTGACGCTGGGCTTCTACTGCCCGGCTTTTCCATTTATTGATCTGATAAACTGCAAACGCAGCAAAGGGTCTACTTAGAATTGCCTTAAATCCCATCTTCCACTTAGATAATGTTCCCCATTAAACCCGGATCATCTTCGCCGTGATATTCATTCATCATCTGGCGATAAGCGACAGCAATAGCCACACTCGACAAGGGAATGATCAGCAAGGAGTTGACAAGATTGATAATGGCAGCTGAAACGAGATCCTGTTCTGAATATATCTTTAAATAAAGACCCTGAAATATTGCCAGGAGCATTAAGAGCATTAAGAGCTTAGTAAAATTACCACGGGTGATAGCCATACTGAAGCGGATAGATTTAAATGGCGTGCAGTTTCTATCAATGATAAAGAAGGGAAAAAATGATATCCGTATCCAGGTGAAGATTATTCCAAGCACGCCTAAAGAGGTGGCGATCTGGGTTAATATGTCCATCGGAATCCTTACATAGGCGAAGGGAAGGATGATGATAACGATCAGTCCGTATACCAGCAGAATACATAAAACGAAATAGAAAGTAGCAAGGAGAAATCTCAGGATCTGCTTGGTAGTTGGAAAAGAATCCTTCACGTAGACGTCTGCTTCGGGCTCATCAAGCACGCGCAGGACAAACTTAAATAGTGTGAGCTGGAATCCGAAGTAAGCCACGATAAAGATAAGCATCATGAGAATACTCAAAGCAAAGTTGAATCCCCCTATAAACATCGCCAGAATGCCGGAAAGATTGAATATAACGAACATAAGAAGGCACAAACCCAATACTTTAAAATACTGGCGTTTCAGCACCCGCCACGCTGTACTAACTACATCATTTACGCCAAATGTGCTTTCTTTTAGAAATTCAATCATGAATGTTTAAGAATTATTCGCTTCCAAAAATCCTGCATAAAACCTAAGCCATAAGCGATTAGCTGAACAAAGGCCGCAACTATGCTTAAAAACGCGACCTTGGCTGATTTGTTCGCATTCCATGAATGAAAGAACAATAGCAGAATATAAAGGGCAATTAGGAAATTGCAGATTTCTGCCAGCTTGAGGCTAAACGCGTTCGCAAGCACTGTAAAAATAATAAATAATGTAAACAATGCCGGGAAGAAATGGACAGCTTTCAACTGCGACGGAAAAAACGTGTAGATATTAATCCTGGCGCGGCCAAAAAAGTGAAGTTGTTTATAAAACTGTTTAAAATCTGTTCGCCGTTTATGGTAGACTATTGCATCAGGGATCAATCCGCTTTTGAAGCCCATAGATTGAATACGAATACTGAATTCGATATCTTCGCCCAGACGGGTTAAAATGAATCCATTGGTAGATTCCCATACCTTCCTCGAAATACCCATATTGAAACTTCTCGGATGAAAGGCTCCTCCCAGGCGCTTTTTGTTACCACGAATCCCTCCTGTTGTAAAAGGTGATGTCATCGAATAGCTGATTGCTTTCTGAACGGATGTAAATGAAGCATGTGCGGCATCCGGACCTCCGTATGCGTCGAGCTGGTACTTCAGTAAATGCCGCTGAACGATTTCCAGATAGTCTGACGGAATAAGGCAGTCAGAGTCAAACATGATAAAATAGTCGCCCTTCGCAAGCTTAAAAGCGTAATTACGGGTGAAGCCCTGGCCCTCGTTCTTCTTGAAGTAGTACCTCACATCAAGCTTATCCTGATAGCCTTCCACGATTTCACGTGCATCGTTAGCAGAACCATCTTCAATCACCAGAACCTCAAACTGCGTATAGGTCTGAAGGGTAAGCGAGTACAGAAGCTCATCAATCTCCTGAGGTCTGTTGTATAAAGGAATAATGATAGAAAAGAACATCAGGCTTCTTTCTCTATTTGGTAAGCATTACGTTCAGATGAGTTACGGGCCACCAGTTCAGCAACAAATCCGGTTAAAAAGAGCTGAAAGCCGACTATTATCGCAACAAGAGCGATAAAGAACAAGGGCTGATCCGTTACATTTCTAAATTTCTGACCCTGAGCTATATCGTACAGCTTCTCGGCAATAAGCCAGATCGATATAATAGTCCCTGCAAAGAAACTGATCACGCCCATAGCTCCGAAAAAGTGCATTGGCCGTTTGCCGAACTTACCTACGAAAACGATGGACAGCAGATCAAGGAATCCATTGATAAAGCGGCTTAACCCGAATTTGGTTGTACCATATTTCCGGGGGCGGTGTTCCACTACCTGCTCTCCGATCTTTTTAAAGCCCGCCCATTTGGCTAATACAGGAATGTAGCGGTGCATCTCTCCATATACTTCAATGTTTTTAACTACTTCCCGGCGATAAGCTTTGAGCCCGCAGTTAAAATCATGGAGGTTATAAATACCCGACATCTTACGGGTCGCAGAATTAAACAGCTTGGTGGGGATTGTCTTGGTTAAGGGATCGTGCCTTTTCTTCTTCCAACCGGAAACGAGATCGTACTTGTCATCAACGATTCGGCTATAAAGACCCGGTATTTCATCCGGACTGTCCTGAAGATCTGCATCCATGGTAATTACAACCTTTCCTTGCGCGGCTTCAAAGCCCACATTCAAAGCTGCGGATTTGCCATAGTTCCTTCTGAATTTGATACCACGAATGTGTGGATTGGTCTTTTTCAGTTCTTCAATTACTTCCCAGGAACGATCTGTACTCCCGTCATCAACCAGAATGATCTCATAAGAAAACTTCTGTTTCTCCATGACCCGCTGGTTCCATTCAACCAGCTCAGGCAAAGACTCTTCTTCATTGTATAAGGGTACGACTACAGATATATCCATATTTGAGTTCAACATAGTATTAATCCTCTACCCTGATAAAGGTAGCGGGCTCTTTTTTAAAGATTGCTGCGAAAATAAGTGCAGCGACAAAAATAATAATGATAGCCTGTAAATAACCTTGAATTACCTGCCCCGGACTCAAAGCTGCTCCCTCTGCAAACCCCGCGGTTACCTTAGTTACGGAAGCATCAATTTCATCCTGATTAGCACCCTGCCGCTCCAGGAACGAAGTAGTCACCTTAACGAGATTTTCCTTGGTCTGCGCTTTCAACCCGGAACCGCTTATCTGATAAAAGAGCGTATTCGCGAGGGTGGAACACGTATAAGCCACAATGAACATGATAAAAATTCCTGTCGTCGCCTGACGCAAGGTCCAGAAACCCCCAACTTTTTTTCTAAGGCTCAACGTCAAAAAGATGGCCACTGCAAGCGGTATAAGCAGTGAGACAACAAGTGGCGTAGCAACCACAAGTGCAAAGTTGGCTGTATTGGCAAGAACGTAAACAGAGATGATACCTGCCAGCGTTATTATTAAGCCAAAGATGAGGCCATTTATTGCCCCACCTTTTTTAAGCTCTTTTTGATCTATTAACACTTCGGCCACCTATTCTCCTTCGTTAAAAGCAACCAACATCGAATAGATCGCAGCGTCAAATTCAGGATCTTCGCTATAATTGATCACCTCCTGAATTTCATCCTCTTCCGGAGTGGTCTGCAAGAAGAAACACATTACCGGATAGAACAGGTCCTTGATTTCAGACTCATCTGAAAGACCCGCAGCAACCTTGCTAATTTCTTCCACATTGCTTTCCATCAACACCTGATTGGCGATCATATCTTCGTAGATGCGGTGTTCATCCTGGAACTCATCCTCATCAACCAACAAAAACTCCTTTAAAAAGTCCTCAAGCTCTGGCTGAATGTCCTCATCCTCACACTCCTGAATATAAAGCAGTACATTCAGTAATTCTGTACCACGATCGATAGTTTGATTTTCAATATCTTCCCATTCGGGGGTATCCAGATAATCTTCTTCCAGCTTATGAACATCCTCCGAGAAGAAATTCACCATAAGCAGGTCAAAGAATACCTCCCTCAGGTTCTCCAATGAAGGCTCATCATCAAATGCGGCATCCAGATCCGCAACCTTTTCCATAAACCCCTTCTCAGAATCGAATACAGCACTGATCTTGTCCTGAAACTCGGCAACTGACTTTCCTGAGATACTCTCAAATTGCGCTAACGCGGCACTAACTGCCTTTTCGATCTGTTTTTCCATAGTCCTTATTGTTGATAATAAAACTGTTCATTGTTACAAATAGCCAGAACCTTACCTTTTAAAGTCTGACCAATGAAGGGTGAGTTTGCCGATTTTGATTTATTGCTCCCTGCATCGAACAGCCAGTCTAGCTCTGTGCTGAATAATACCAGGTTTGCTGCCTCACCAATTTCGAGTGTCGGAACCGGCAAATTTAGGATCTTCCGGGGATTGATTGATAGCTTCTCAACCAGTAGATTCACAGGAAGTCCGGTTTGTAAAACCAAAGGCAACACGGTTTGAAGACCGATAATGCCGAAAGAAGCAATTTCAAACTCTACATCCTTAAACTCTATTTCGTGGGGTGTATGCTGAGACACAATGGCGTCTATCGTCCCGTCTTTTAGTCCTTCAATCAAAGCACTTACATCGTCCTGAGTTCTCAGCGGTGGTTTGACTTTATAGTTAGTATCAAATCCTTTCAACGATTCATCGGTAAGTACGAGATGATGCGCTGCAACATCGCAGGTCACACGTACTCCCCTGGCCTTCGCCTCCCGGATCAGCTTCACACTTCCAGCAGCGGATACTGTGCTAAAATGTATTCTGGATTCATTATATTCAGCGAGATAAAGGTCTCTCGAAATGGATATTTCTTCTGCAAGACTTGGAATCCCCTTCATGCCCAGATAGGTACTGACAATGCCTTCGTTCATCTTTCCTTTTCCCGCTACTGAACTGTCTTCCGGATAAGAGAACACGAGTCCGTCGAATGCCTTTGCATAAAGCAGCGCCCTGCTCATCAATCCGGAATCATTTATCGGTCTGCTGCCATCTGTAAATCCGACAGCACCCGCAAGCTTCATGTCATAGAGTTCTGCCAGGTCTTTACCTTCTCTGTTCTGACTGATACAACCAAGAGGATGAACATCGGCAAGAAACCTGGAGCTGCGGTTCACGATGTAAGAGACTTCCGACTTAGAATGAACCGGCGGATTCGTAGCTGGCTGAACAGCAACTCCCGTAAATCCCCCCGCCAACGCTGCCGCTGTTCCGCTCATCAGGTCCTCCCGTGTTTCCAAACCCGGTTCTCCAAAGTTCACATTGAGATCAAAAAAGCCGGGAGCAAGATAGCACCCCTTTGCATTTATGATCTCCTGACCGTCTGTGCTGGCATCAATGTGCTCAGACACCGCATCGATTTTTCCGTCTTTTATCAATACGTCGACAGACTTTTGATGGTATTCAGACATCGGATGAAGCAGAGTAGCTGAGCGAAAGAGTAGTGTATTCATTTGATCATTAATCTTTTATGTCGTCTGCCCATAATAGCGCAGGAGCAGGATTTCCGCAGCAAGGCAAATCAGGGATAAAATTAGACAAAGTTTCCACAACTGAGCACCATAATTTGCTGCTTTTATTTCTGATGCGGGAGCGGTTTCAGAGGCGTTAGATATTCTGGAAGCCCCCGATGGAAATATCTCTGTAAGCCTTTTATCATTCAGAAAAGTGAGATCCGACTCAGAAGGATTGGTATTAAATGCTACCTTGCTGATCAAGCTGTCACCACGCACCAAATCGTATACACCCGGTTCGGTGACTTGTTCAGATATAAACAATCTCATACCGTCTTCTGTTTGCCTCGCATCAGGGATGATCTCTGCATTTTGCGACTTTAGTCGTAGCCTCTCCCGCTTTCCGGTTTCTAAGCGCCTCAAGCTGATCTGCTGATCCCGTCCGATGGTGTAGCTGAGAGGTTGATCCCTCAAGCTCAGAAATGCTGACTGATACATAAGGGGCACGAAAAGAGAATGCGTGACCAGATTAGAACTCTCCTCAGCGGGAGGCACAGCGGACAAAAACACCTGACCTGCTCCCACATTATAATGAGTAAAAAAGGAATCTCCGTTTTCAAAGCGCAGAATGTATCGTCGACTGCCTCTGCTTGAATGAGAATACTGTACATAGGAACTTGCTTCCGGCAGGTCAATATTTCGAGCTACCCCCTGAAAAACATCTCTAAACAGAGCATGATCCACATCAATGGAATGCGTCTTCGTTTTGCGGTTAACCCTTTGTAATGGATTGTCAATTCCCAACCGCAACGTAAGGTTCCTCAGCGACGACAAATCCCCTTCAACCGGCGGAAACACCATTAAGGTACCTCCTTCCCTGACAAACTGCGCCAACTGATGAATCAGTCCTTCACTAAAGCTCGGCAGACCAGGTAATATCACCATGGGGTACCTACCTAATTCAGCGTAATTCACGCTTCCGCTAGCCATCCGCTCCATTTTAAAAAAGGGCTCTGCAGCATATACCGCATCGATATAGGGATTTATGTCTTCATTCTCAATGAGAAGAACTGATAAAGACTTCCGCACTTCATAGCTAAAAACATATTTATCGTCGAAAGTGAAAGGATGGTCCTGAATTTCCAATTCAGCATCTTGCCAGCCTGTCGCACCGGAGCTAAACTGCAAGGTATCATGAACAAGTTCACGGGGATCGATATAAACCGTTGACATAGCTTTCTGCTGACCTCCAACCTGAAGTTTAAGCGCGATGGCGCCCGATTTCTTATCTGAACTATTCCTCAATCGCACAACCACCTTTTCCTCGCTCTCCGGCCGATGCAAGGGAGAAATGAACCAAACCGAATCAATGGAGATGTTCGTCAGCTCAGCTGCCTTAAATCTGAGCAAAACATACCGGGTAGACGAGTCGCCTGCCACCCAGTTCCCATCATCAAGATTCTGCTGAAAGTCAGACAGAATGTACGTTATTGAGGACCTGGCGGCATGGCTTCCAAAAAGCGTTTTCTGTCGATGGCTTATCTGCCTGAATGTACGGTTCCGGCGACTAACTGATATCGTATCAACAGCTTCAGTAAATTCTTCCCTGGTCATCAAGCGATGATGAAGTCCCTCGAAGTCATTCGTTATCAACTGGAAACGATCATTCAAACCATACGAAGAAACAATCTGTTTTGCTCTGCTTTTGGCCTCATCCAACAATGTACCCTCTTTGCTTTGTGCCTCCATACTATACGAATTATCGATATAGATGGAAACGATCCGATCCCGGATTTCCGACTGATTTTCTGAATCCGGCACGTAGGGCTGCGCAAATGCCAGCACGAGAAAAGCAAGGGCTAAGGATCTGCAGAGTAGAAGGCCATACCTTGTAACTTGCCTTGATCCCGATGTTTGCAGACTGACTTTCTTCAACAGGGAAACGTTCGAAAAGAGTACCCTCTTGAAACGCCTGAAATTAAAAAGATGCACGATTACAGGTACTGCAACGAGCACAAGCGCAAACAGGAATTCCGGGTGAAAGAAAAGCATCACTCAAAAGTACGCATATTCAGCTATTTGAGATCCATGGTATTATCTTTAGGATTGCGGTCCAGAAACAAGTCTCCGTCTACACGAATCCGGCGAACGTCGGCTGTCCCCGAAAGTTTCACTTTCGCTTCCTTGTCGTTCTGTTCCCAAACGGCAGGACTTACGTGTGTCCCCCCCACTGTTCCTCCCTCATATTCCGCCGCCACATTGAATGGGATTGCAAAACCACCTTTGTTCGCAATCGTTATGACATGACCATCTGCCACTTTCTCCACTCGCACAATAGCGAGATCTATATAATGCTTCGAGAAAAACCAGTTCTTCCAGAACCAGTTCAGAGGCTTCCCTGAAACATCATTGAACGTGTTGAAAAAATCCCATGGCACAGGATGTTTACCATTCCATCTATCCATGTAGGCCAGCAAACACTTCTTAAAAAGATCCTCTCCCAATAAATCCATAAGAGAGAGATAGGCAAGAGAGGGCTTATTATAGGCATTGAAACGATATTGATCTGTTAACTCATAGGAAGGCGTAATGATAGGTACTTCACTCTTCTTCGCAGTATTATAAATCCATGGCTTGACCCGCTTTATTTTGTAAAGTTCAGAGGCGTCGGTAGCTGAATAGCTTCTGCCGATCAGCAGTTCGAGTGTACTCGCCCAGCCTTCATCCATGAAAGCGTAGCGTGTTTCATTGGTACCCATATAAAAAGGAAACCAGGTGTGAGCTATCTCATGATCGCTTACGCGACGGCCGTTGGGACCATCAATCGAACTGTCATTGATCATCATCGGGTATTCCATATCCGCGTTACCTTCAAATGCGGTCATTTTTGGGTAGGGATACGGCACTCCCGGCATTTGATGTGAGTACCAGTTTAGTGCATATCGTCCATTCTGGACCATGGAACGGTAAGCTTTCGCGGTGTCCGAATAGGCTGCGTGCATCTCTGCCCTTCTCCCACTCCTCTCATCAACAATCACACTAGCTGCTTCCCATATATAATGATCACTAAGTCCGAGCGCCACATCCGACACGTTTGAAGCCTCAAAATGCCAGGTATTGACCTTCGCCTTCCGCGTTACTTGTCTTCTTCTGAAATCCTCTAATCCGGCAATGGTGATGGTTGAGTCTGACACAGCAGCTCGCTGCAAACGCGCAGCTACCGGCGGCTCTAATACCTGATCGGCGTTCTTCAAGACTCCTGTCGCCCAAACGGCGTAATTTGAAGGAACGGAAACTTTCAAGCTATATTCATTGAAATCGTTATAAAACTCAGGACCACCGGTAAATTCGGTTTTATCCCAACCAACATAATCGTCGTAAACAGCGATACGGGGATAGAAATAAGCCAGGTAGAACGTAGTAGAATCAAGCATACCTTCCCTCCCCGCCTGCCGCGCAATGGTATACTGCCAGTCGATCTCCATCGTCAACTTCTGACCAGGGCCTAAGGGCTCCTCCAAGGGGAGTTCCTCCCACGTCTTTGTACCCATTGACTTCTTCCATTTACTTTTTTTTCCATTAACCAGGAAGCTACGTATTTCTATGCCGGTACTCAGATAATCTTCATCGGCCCGTCCATATCTGGTCGCATCAGGCCTGTGCTGATTTAGAATCAGCTTCATAACGATACTCCTGAGTGTATCAGGACTGTTATTCTCATACGTAATCGTCTCAGAACCTTTTATCACACGCGACGGAGGAAGCGCACTTACGGAAATGTCATAATGTGCCCTGTTCTGCCAATACTTGTTGCCTGGCTGTCCGGTCACCGTTCTCGTAGATTTCTCATAAGCCCGCAGGATTTCATCTGGCTCATTTAAACTTTGCGCCCTGAGATGAGTAGAATTGAACAGCAGAAAAAAATAAAAAACAGGAAGAGACTTAAACACGTTTGTAAAAACAGGCATAGCAGGATATTTTTGCATGAAAAATACGGCAAATACACTATAAGCGCAACGAAATTCAGCTATCACATACATAAAACAATCAGAAAACCCATTTTATGAAGAATCAGAACTACGAAAACCATATTCGTTTCTATCCGCCTCATCATTTTGTCTTTTATCCCCTTATATTCCTTCTCATTGGATCTTCTGTCTACTATATCGTAAGCGACAGCGAAAACAGAGTTGTATTTAGCTTCATAACGGTAATTCTTGTACTGGTCTGTTGGCTCTCTTTTATGACCCGACAACACTATGCACTCACGAACCAGAATCGAATAGTCCGATTAGAAATGCGTTTACGTTACCTGCAGCTTACGGGCCAGCCGTTTGATGAAACAGAACGTCGTTTGTCATTTTCCCAGATCGCTGCCCTGAGGTTTGCCTCAAACGAAGAACTAGTTGACCTCACCGAAAGAACGCTAGCCCAAAACCTGGATGCAAAATCAATCAAGAAAGCAATAAAGAACTGGAATCCGGATCACATGCGTGTTTAGCTGCAAACGAAATCTTGAGGGAGATTTATTACCTTTAAAGAACAACTCCCGCACGCCATGTTCTTAAATGATGATTTTCCTCTGGACAATAATGTAGCTCAGGTCATCCTGGTTGACGACAATGACCGTCCTGTAGGCTCCTGTGAGAAACTGGAGGCTCATCAGCGAGGGCTGTTACACCGTGCTTTCTCTATCTTCATTATCAACAACAAAGGAGAAATGCTCCTTCAAAAAAGAGCTGCCGAAAAGTATCACTCTCCCGCACTGTGGAGCAATGCCTGCTGCAGCCATCCTGCACCGGGACAAAATACGCTTGCAGCAGCCCGGATCAGACTGCAACTGGAAATGGGATTTAGCTGTGAGCTTACTTCTATCGGCCATCTGCTATACAAGCATGCTTTCGACAACGGCTTAACGGAGCACGAGTACGATCATTTAATTCTCGGCAACTACAGTGGCGATGTCGCACCTAATCCTATTGAAGCAAGTGATTTTAGCTGGGTCACTTTAGAATATTTAGAGCGGGAGTTTGAAAGAAATGGCCAGAACTACACCTACTGGTTTAAAATGGCATTCCCGGAGATGAAAGCGCATATTGTGCGATAGAGACAAATTCCTGTTCGCTATCGTCTTGAATAGCCGATGTTAAATCTGCTCAGGCCATTTCTGCCTCTTTGACCAAACTTAACACGCGATTCTAAGTTTACTAGAAAAACAATGAGCTTAATGGAACAAGAACATATCATTTCTGGAGAAACGGAAGAACAGGTCTGGAATCAGGTAAATACCGGCTTCGTGGCGAACAAAGATCTCCTTGATTATCACGTCGTGCTGGATCAGTCCGGACGACGCATACTGCTGGATATTGGCATCGATCTGGGCGGCGGATTCGAAAGCGGCAGCGCTTACACTACGTTCAGCGCCTATCTGTACAGTCGGGATGCGTTCCGATTCTCGATACACAAACAAGGATTTATTGATGAAATCGGCAAATTCTTTGGCATGCAGGACGCGGTTCTCGGATACCTTGAGTTCGATGAGAAGTTCATCGTCAAAACCAACAGTGAATTGAAGACTGCTACACTTTTTGCCGATGATCAGTTAAGACGCATACTTCTCGATTATGAGGATCTCAGCTTCGGTATAATTGACTATGCACTTGAAGAAACCGATGAAAAAGTTCCCTTTCTCGAACTCAAGATCCAGGCAGGTATCACCGACCCGGAACTGCTCAGGGAGATCTATACAGTTTTCAAAAGGGCTGTGCAGATTCTGGACTAATCGCCGGTACCAGGCATTCCTTCGATAATCTTATTTACTTCATCTTCAGTAGAGCGGAGCCTGGCCTGGCAAAATTCTATCAGCACAGCAGCCCGCTTTACCTTCTCAGCCAGCAGATCCACAGACACTTCTTCATTATTTATTTGCTGGTAAATCTTATCCAGCTCAGCAAATGCACTTTCGTAGGTCATCTCTTCACTCATCTTTCTTTCTTTTTATTAATAGTAGCTTCTAAAATATCATTTTGTAATACAATTTCAATATCATCTCCGGCCGCCAGCATGGCGCCTGTTACATATTGGCCTTCCTTTCTAATCATCGCAAATCCCCGTTGAAGTAAGCGCTCCGGACTAAGGCTCTGAATATGTTCCTTCAGATGACTTAGGTTCTTTTGAGCAGCGCCAAAATAGAATGGTATACGAAAACCAATCTGTGTGGATTTCATCAGCACCTTTGCATCCTCATTCTTTACAAGCCGAAAGCTCGCAGGATACAGATTGGATTTCACATAATGAAGCTGATAGCGCTTGTGATGCAGCACTTCCCTTGTTGATGAACCAAACCTGGATCGCAGCATCATAAACCGGTTCTTCTTATCGGATAGCACCGACAGTGCCCTTCGGTTTATAGCAGCAAGCAAGTAATTCAGCTTTTTTTCGAACTGATGGTTATGATCGATCATAAACTGGGCCGCCATCGTAGGAGTCTTCATATGAACCCGGGCAAAAAAGTCCGCTATTCCCTGGTTCATCTGGTGCCCAATCCCCGTAATCACCGGAATAGGATATCGCGCAATCTTTAAAGCGAGATCATAATCGTCAAACGGCAAAAAATCTGCAGGAGCTCCTCCCCCTCTTGTTAATACAACCACATCATACTGCTTACCCGAGTTAAGAACTCTGTCGAGCGACTCCTGCACAGACTGTGCAGCGTTATACCCGTGTACCAGTGATTCATAAAGGTCCGCATGAAAGCGATACTCGTAATCATTCGTATTCAGACAATGCGTCAGGTCAGCATATGCATCCGATGTTGGTGATGTAATAACCGCGACCTTCTGTATCACTGCCGGAAGCGGCAACAAACTATTAGGAGTAATGTAGCTTCCGTCGCGGATAGATAAGTATTCCGGCTGATTGCGCAGCAAAAGCTCAAGAGTCTGCTTGCGTTGCAGTTCGATTCCCCCGATGGTTAACTCAGCATCTAGTTCCAGCAGGTTCAGGCTCAACCCATATACAGGGTGAAAGTTTACAGAAGCTCTTAAGCCAACCTTAATCCCTTCTGTAAACTTCTGACCCGTAACTTGTTCAAAAGTTTGTATGGCCCGCGCACCTTCATTATAGAAAGCGGTTCCTTTTATTTGTGCAACCTTCTGGCCACTGCTGATCTGCAGCAGCTCAAAATAAACATGATTTCCCACCCTTCTTACACCTGCCAGCTCGGCTTTGATCCAGTAACTCGCAGGGAAGGCCTGGCGTAGCTCTCCCTGGATGTTTAACAGAAGCTGTTGGAGGGTGAGATAAGTGTGCATAGATGCTAATTAGCTTTTACTTTCGCGGTAGCGTCCGACTCAGGGAGCAAGATCATCTTGATCATATTCTTTCCGCTTAGATAAGTATTGGCAGCCGCCTTCAGGCTCTCCGGAGTAATTTTCTTCAGGGATTCCACATAAGTCAGGATCTCTTCCGGATCATCCTGGAGCTGATACGCCGAGCTTAAGTAACTCAGCCAAAAATTATTTTGCTTAAGCTGTAGCTCAGTAGATCTTCTTTCCTCCGCCAAGAACTTCTCAATGTCAGACATCTCAGCACCCGAGCTCTTTAGCTTGGCAATTTCATCCAGGGTAGCTGCAACAAGTCTTTCAACATTTTCCGGAGCACAACCGAAAGATACACTAAACGAATATCTGTTCTTCGGAAACTTAGAATAACCCGCTCTTGCAGAAGGACTATAAACTCCGCTTTCTAGCTCTCTGAGACGCTCAATCAGTTTGATCTGCAAGATCTCTCCTAAAGCCTGGATCTGATTATTATTGTCTTCGTTATAGTTGTAGCCTCCACTGAAAACAAGCCTCACGGTAGCCTTCGGCTCCTGTCCTTTGTACACTTTCTTTGTAATCAGTCCCTCTGGCGTGTAGATACCCAAATCCCGGGCTTCTTCAACGCGCGAGGTGGATGGAAGTGAACCCAGGTAAGTGGCAAGAAGTGGCTTAATCTCAGCTATATCAAAATTCCCCACAATCGTAAAGGTAAAATCACCTGCATCCGCAAAACGATCCTTGTAAATATCAAGTAGCTTAGCTTCTTTCACCATGTTCAGTTTCTCTAGACTAGGACCTGTACGGCGAATGTTGTAATTTCCCAGTACCGCAGCGATCGTATCACCAAAGACACTGTTCGGATCGCTCGAGCGGTTTGCCAGTGCACCCTTCTGCTGTTGCATGATAGACTGGAATATCTCTTTATCCATCCTTGGTTCAGTGAAATACAGGTGAATAAGCTGCATCGCCACTTCCAGGTCTTTTGGTGCTGCGAAAGCAGATAAACCTTCAGTTCTTTCGGTAATGTAAGGGTTCACATTTACCCGCTTACCGTTTAATAACTTAGGCAGCTGAATCGAATTAAACGAGGACAGACCGCTTCTTGAGACAATTGCGCTTGAGAAAGAAGCAGTTTCATATAGTGAATCAGGGTACAATGATGTTCCTCCCGGACTAAATGCGCTGATCAGTATCTCATCGTTCTTGAAGTCGGTTGGCTTTAAAACAACCTTCACTCCGTTGCTCAACGTCAACTCTGTGAACCCCACCTTCTCGTTTTTCTTCTCTGCAACAATCTTACCCGGAGACGGTACTTTGGCCATCAGTGGTTTATCTGATACCTGATCTACGTAAGCGACAACATTCGACGAAGAAACCGACCGAATCCATGAACGCACTGTCTCTTCATTTGGTAGTCCCTCTTTTTCCTTTTCGGGAGCCATAATCACTACATCCCGATTAACCTCTGTGAGATACTGTTTGGTCAGACCATTTACTTCATTGAGCGCGATCGCAGGAACTTCCTTCTTTGCAAACGCATACTCATATTCGATGCCGGGACTTGCGGTTCCCTTCAAAAACAGCTGCAGATATTCCTGAACATATGAGCTCGAGTTTGTTTTGTCTTTTTCCTTGAGTGCTGCTTCCATCGATGTGAGATAGCTTGCTTTTGCACGCTCCAGCTCCGTGGCTGTAAATCCATATTTCCTTACACGTTCCAGCTCGGTAAACACAGCTTTGAATCCTTTCTCAAGTTCTCCTGGTTTTGCAACAACTACCGCAGTGGCTGCATCTAAACCCGCCATGAAAGAGCTGATGTCACTTCCACCTTGTAAAAACGGCGGCTCTGCCTGCTTCATCAACTCCCCAAAACGTTCATCCATCATCTGATTATAAAGGGAGCGAATGATATTATGCCGCAGATCTGCAGTCGTTTTAATATCTTTTTCTGGATGCTTGATAATAACCTGCGCAACCGTATACGGGAATTCTTTGTCCGTCACTGCAATGAACTGGTTCTTATTCAACAAAGGGATATTATACTCTGTCCTCTTCTTTGATTTTGCAGGATTCTTCAGATCAGAAAACATATCCTTGATCATCTTCTCCATTTGCGCAACATCAATATCTCCTACAACAATCAGCGCCTGGAGGTCTGGCCTGTACCAATCCTTATAAAACCTCGTGATTGTTTCAGGCTTGAATTTCGTCAACACTCCGTCCGTACCGATTGGAAGGCGGTTCGCGTAACGCGAATTATTAAAGATCATCGGAAGGAATTTCTCCTGCATGCGTTGTTGTGCACCCTTCCCCAGGCGCTTTTCCTCCAGTACAACGCCTCGTTCCTTCTCAATCTCCTCAGGATCAAGCAATGCGTCCTGAGCCCAGTCGCGCATAATCTGCATCCCGTTTTTCAAAAGCTGCGGGTCATCTGTTGGAAGAGGAAGCTGGTACACCGTCTCGTCAAAGCTGGTATAGGCGTTTAGGTCGGCACCGAATCGGACACCTGACTTTTGGAGGTAGTTAACCAGTTCGTTTTTGGGAAAGTTCTTTGTCCCATTGAAGCTCATATGCTCCATGAAGTGGGCAAGACCACGTTGATCTTCATCTTCAAGTATGGAACCTGCCTTAAGAGCAAGATACAACTGAACCCGCTGTTTAGGCTCTGTGTTCTTGCGTATGTAATATGTGAATCCGTTAGCCAGTTTGCCGGTTTTGACCTGAGGGTCCAATGGCAACTTTGTTTGGCCATTCAAGGATAGTACACTTGTGCTGACAGCCACAAGCACGACAACGATACGATTAATATAGTTCATTGATATGAGGTTAATAAAGAGAATACCGACTGATTAAACGTCCAGGACTGATCTGCATTATGCTTAAAATGATCACTGTAAACGAACTCTCCCTGAAAACAAGCAGGTTCCTGTGAGACATCCTGGTGGAGCCCGCATGGGAAGCATGTTTTCAAAGGGATTGTGGCCGAAATATACGAATTTACCTCATCCGAATAAAATCAGATCAATACATCAGAACCATAGTCAGGTCCGGTCGATGTCAGATGACCATCAATATGAACCTCAATTCCAGTGTCATCAAACAACCAGATTCTTCTTATCCGCCGTAGACATCCTCTTGTGCATCACACCCGCTGCCACAGATATCAGCAACAATACCGCTACAACCCAATATACCCAAACAGGAACCGGTACAGGATCGCCGGCAGCATAGGAATGCAGACCCGATAAATAGTAGTTCACACCAAAAGAGGTCATCACGATGGAAGAAAATGCCCAAAGACTCGCCAGATTATAAATAAAAGCACTCCGCAAAGCTGGAATCAGACGGAGATGCAAAACAAAGGCGTAAACGATTACAGAGATGAGTGCCCAGGTCTCTTTTGGGTCCCATGCCCAATAACGTCCCCAACTTTCATTTGCCCACACCCCTCCCAGGAAAGTTCCTACGGCCAGGAGAAATAAGCCGCTCGTGATCGCCAGTTCATTTACGATCGTAAGCTCCTGCATACTGATCCACCAGTTAGCAGTCGGATTTTTGGGTTTAAAAATAATGAACAGCAAACTGAGAAGAGCCAGTATCGCGGCAAGCGCCAGAGGTGCATATGAACTAACGATAATGGCCACGTGGATTTTCAGCCAATACGAGTGTAAAACTGGCATCAGATTGGTAATCTCCGGATTGAGCCAGTCCAGAAAACTGACAAACAGCAATGTTCCCGAAAACAGCAGCCCGAGAGGGATGGTGAAGCGTGATTTTCCCGAAAATACTAAGCCAAACAACAAGATGCCCCATGCTACAAACACCAGCATTTCAAAGCCGTCACTCCAGGGTGGATGCTCTGCAATATACCAGCGCAAGGCCAGGTGGAAGGTGAAAACAATCAGCCCGATCCAGCTAAGGATTTTGCCGCCCAGCCACATCGCCTCCATCCACTTCGACTCTCTGAAAAGCATCACAATGCCAAGAATGAGCATTCCTAACCCTACTAACCAGAAAATACCGAATAATTTGTTTGCCAGGTTTAGTTTGTTGTATAGAAGTTCCGCTTCAATATCTCCCTGAGAAGGATAAACCTTCTCCCCTGCCTTCTGCTGAAAAAGATGCATATATCCCAATGCCTCATCTGCCTGTTTCCAGTCGTTCTGCTGGATTCCCTTTTGAAGCCCCGTGAGATACAGATTCGTAATGTTTTTAACGAAATTAGCGTCCTCTTCTTCAAATCCCTTCTGAGATTCCTGACTGGTAAACCAGGTGTTGTTGGCATCTTGCTTGTTCGGGAAGATGCGAAGGAAATCTCCAGTCAAAAGCGCATAAAATATATTAAATCGCTCATCTGTTTTCAGCAGCTCCTTATGTCCTTCATTCCGTTCCGCGGGCTTCAGTTTGTTTGCTTGCTCCACAAGGTCATGCAGAAGATAATCTCCATTTTCGTTCAAAAATGTTTTAAAGCTAATACGGTCCACCGGCTGGATTCCAAGTGCCTTAAACGCCAGCCCGGACTTTTCCTTGTCAATCCTGATCACTGGCAGCTCGCTGAAATGAATAGGATCCATCTGTACCGCGAGCAGAAACTGCTCCGAGCTGAGTGTAACCTCAGAACCACCCGAAGGCAGGGATATGCGCGATTTTCCATTCAGCTTACGCAAGATCTCATTTGCAAGCGTATTGAGAGGCTTCATACGCCCGTCCAGGTCCTGTACAATCAGCTTTCCGTACTCAGCCGCCTTATCGTCTGGAACAACAAAGACCCTCGAAGACGGTTGTTGTTGTTGTTGTTGTTGTTGTTGTTGTTGTTGTTGTTGTGCAAAGACTTTTGCATGCCCGGTCAACAGCAGCAGGGCAACCATGCTTACTGGCGCAGCTTTTCTCCGGATACTGTCCAGCTTCTTGTTTAGAATACGAAAGCGGCTACCCTTCGCGAATAGTGTCAGGAACATTCCCAGAGATAAGAGAAAATATCCGAGATAGGTCAGGTAGGTACCCGGACGATCTTGGTTTACAGACAAGACTGTACCTTTTTCATCCGTATCATATGACGACTGATAAAACCGGAAACCCTTGTAGTCGAGAACATTATTCATAAACACACGATATGGAAATTCTTTTTCACCGTCCATCACGGTCAGCTCACTTGCGTAGCTCTCAGGACTTTGACTGCCCGGATAGCGCTTCAACTCGAACTCTCTCAGGAAGAGGCTGAAGGGTAATATCTCAGCCTTCGGACCATACGTGATAGAGTACTGTTTCCCATTATGCGTAAATGGCAACCATCCAGGTTCCAGACTCACCATTTTAACATATCGCGAGAGAAGCAACTTGCCTCCTTCATCCTTAACGCTTAGCTTCACCACATCAGGCAGGTTCTTTGCCATCTGCTCATCATCTTCGCGGGTGTATTTCATCGACGACTTCTCATGAATGGCCTTTACAATGAAAGCTCCCCCCTCCCACTGATACAGGGAGCGGATTTGCAAAGGCCGGGTCTCTCCGGCATGAAGCACACCGATCTTTTGAGTGGCCATTTCCATCATTTGAAGATGAACATCAGACCTGATCATCCAGACACTGTCTTTCTTGAAGATCTTCACCTTGCCGGGACCCTCCTCACTGGCATTTAGCAGTATCTCTCCCATCTGCAATGATCCGCCTGCTGTGACCAGGTGATCGGTCCTTCCTTCTCCCATAGCTACCGCCATATCCAGATACGTCTCTGATCCTGGCACCATCTCCTCTTTGGCTCCTTTAATGAACTCCTCGAAGGTTACCTGAAAAGACGCATCCTCAAACTTCGCGTCGGTCTCTACCGGCTGGAAATTGTGACTGATCAGATTGACAGGCTTTTCGAATCTCTTTCCCTCTTTATCACCCATCTGTTTGATTTGCAGATAGCGGGCGCTGCTGTAAAATGTATTTTCCTGTTCCTTTTCCCGAATGTGAATCACACCATCCTCTCCAAAATACCGGGTTACTCCCGCTCCAAGCAGGATAATAACGAAAGCTATATGAAATAAACCTACCGGCCAACGGCTCTTATGGAACAACTTATATTTTCCGATATGCGCAATGAAATTGATCGCCAGCCAGAGCATTATGAGCTCAAACCACCAGGATTCATAAACGAGGCCCCTGGCGACTGCGGTCCCGTGATCATTTTCAATAAACGTAGCTACCGCATTTGACACCGCGAAAGCAATAAGAAGAACAAGTGATATTTTGGTAGAAAAAAAGAATTTGGAATACGTCATGCTATTGCGTGTAAATGCCCGGACGCCTTGTGGGACCGGGCATAGAAAAATTGAATATCTTCCAGTAGGATTTGATATTTTGAGCAGTATCGGCTTAGTTCACCATATTGATCTTCATCTTCGCTTCCCGCGCCTTACCCTCCTTAAGCCACTTCGGAACAACCTGCTCCAGGAAATTCGCTTTCTGAATCTTTTCCTTCTCAAGATCAACACCGATATAAGCCTGCAGTTCAGATTTGCTGCTCAGGTTAGGCATTTTCACGGGCTCAGTATGACCAAGTGATGCCAGAACCCGTGCAAGTTCAACCCGGGCATCCTGAATGATGGCAGAACCTGAAGCCAGGATACGGCTTGATTCCAATGGTGCATGGAATCCGGCTCCATGTGAAGCCGCGATATAATCCCATCTCCATTGTGCGTTACGAATACCCTTGAGGATACCGGCCATTTTCGCTTCCGTTGCACCTAATTTCCATGCTTTCTCAGCCTCTAAATGGGCCATAGCAAGGTGACGCTGTAACTTAACCAGGCTTTGTCTTACCTTGGTCTGGCGCTCGTAAACATCATTTACCAAATCAGAAACCTTCTCACGGTGACAAACAAAACAAGAGTTCTCCACATTGGCGAGAGGCGATCCGATATGGTGATCTGTAAACTTCTGTCCTCCCTCTGTACCATAAGGCATATGACAGTCTGCACAAGACACACCGCGTTTCGCGTGAACACCGAAGGAATAGATCTCGTAATCAGGATGCTGAGCCTTTAACATACGGGCCTTGCTAAGGGGATGCACCCAGTCGGCAAAGTCGATACTGTCGTAATATTTCTCCATATCTTCAACAGTAAACCCGTTCTTCCATGGGAAGGTCACGTAAGCTGCACCTTCGGCACCCGGCTTCTTCTTATCAAAATAATATTCAACGTGACACTGCGCGCACACCAGTGAGCGCATCTCCTGGTGAGAGGCTTTATTAACATCTTTGCCCATCGCCTTGAAAGCTTCAACCAAAGCAGGTCTTGTAATGGTCAGGTTCATGGTCTTGGGGTCATGGCAGTCCGCACATCCAATCGGATTGATGATCTGGCTACCAAAATCTGAAAGCTTCTTACTGTAGAACTCCGTAACACCCAGCTCGCTCATCAGACGAGGAACATCGGGACTCTTACAGGTCCAGCAGGTGCTTGGCATGTTATCCGCTTCCGGATCTTTAGGGGCACCGATACGAACTGAGCTCAGCACATCCCGGATAGCATGATTATGCCCCCTCGGCTGATTATATCCCTTGCTGAAGGCGTACCCCGCCCACAAAATGATAGACTCTGGATTTTCCTCCAAAGCATCGCGAAAACCGCTTGTATTGTATTTGCTCTTAAAGGTCGTGTCGAGAGTCTTCTGATAAGACTGATACTGCCGCGGATAATTCATACCCCACAAGGTGTCCCGGGGTTCGATGCCCTCAATGGCAACTTGAGGGTGATAGGCAAAACGCGCCTCGGTTTTCCTGTCCATGATCGAGTAGACCAGCATCGAGAGGAGGAACACAACTACAATGGTAGCAATGAAGAGTATCCAGTTTTTCATTTGGAATTTAGTTTATTATTTGTACAACAATGATGCTCCGGCGGATCATCAATACTTATTTGGTTTTTGCTTCAGTTTCTTTCTTCTGGTTCATGGATTCTTCCAGCCAGTCTGGTACCACTTTCTGTCCCGGAGGGGCATGCGCACGTATCGGCTCAATCTGGAGTCCAACTGATGAAAGACTCTTTACTCTACCGTGAGGTACCTCCCGATGGCATGTCCAGCACGTACGATCCGTTCTTTTTTCAAAATGGTCTGCTACATAACCCACAAGCTTGGCGTCAGTAACCTGGTCTGCGTGACAGCGTACACAGTTATCCTGAATAACCTCCACTGACGGTTCTTTCGCCTTAATCACCTGCGGCTCTGCGCGAAGCGTAAAGATCGATGCATGATACAGTCCGTCCTTCGCTTTGAAATAATATTTATTGAATACATTATTATGAGGCACATGGCAGTCATTACAACTGGCCACCTCCCGGTGTGAGCTATGATTCCAGGTAACATATTGTGGCGTCATCAAATGACAATTCACACACGCTTGCGGGTCATCAGAGAGGTAGGAAGCTGCATTACTCAGCTTGATAATATACAGGCCCATTCCAAAGAATGATGCAACTGCCACTATCGCAGCTGGCCTCCACTTCTTCGGCGGGATTAGGTTGAATCTGAAGAGAAAGCGTTTTAACTTCCGGAATCTCGTCATAGGTCAATATTCTTGGTGTTTAGCCTCGCATGATTGTCATGCTGCGATCAAATTTATAAACAAATTCTCATTCATTTGTAAACTTATGCCGATATTTTTAACAAATACTGCACATAAAAGTTTGAGACACCCTATTTGCCTGATGCCAGGTGATGTGCTTTCAGCAATGTATCGGTAAGTAATTCTACACGAATGGGCTTCGCCAGATAGTCGTCCATACCTGACTTCAGGCAAATATCCCGGTCCTCAGCCATAGCATTTGCAGTCATCGCTACAATCACGGGTTGTATGCCCGGCAGATTTCTTATTGCCCTGGTGGCCTGAAAACCATCCATCTCAGGCATCGATACATCCATGAATATCAAATCATAATGATTTTCGCGGGCTTTCTCTATGGCTTCTATTCCGTTATGGGCAAACTGGGCCTCGTAACCCAGCTTCCGCAGAAGAAGCAGGGCCAGGCGCTGGTTAACCGGATTATCCTCAGCGACCAAAATATTCAGCGGGTAACGTCCGGCCAGGTCCGTATTCAGCAGCGATGCAATTGTTGGTCTGGGTGCTTTGCTGACTCCACGCTTGTTGAGCTGTCGCTCAATCGATTTATATAGCAACTGATGCTTCACAGGTTTAACAAGCACCTCACTGAATATCCCCGGAAAGCGTGCCCCTGTATCATCGCCTATAGAACTCAGCAGCGCTATAGGCAATTTAGCATACCGCTGACGCAGTATTCTACCAAAGGCAAGTCCGTCCATCTCCGGCATCTGCATGTCAGTGACCACCATATCCACCTCCAAACCACCGTCCAGAATGCGGATCCCTTCAGCAGCAGACAATGCAGAAACCGAATATAGTCCCCATTGTTCAAGCTGCGCTGAAAGTATCCTGAGATTAGTTGCATTATCGTCCACAATCAGGACTTTTTTACCACTGAGCTCCACATGCTGATCAGGCTCACTCGGCTGGGTGTCCATTTTTACAGCTGTCGTCTTAATCCAGAATGAAAACGTCGATCCAGTCCCGTATTCGCTACTCACCGAAATTTCGCCTCCCATCAGTTTGGTCAGACGCTCACTGATCACAAGGCCAAGTCCGGTTCCTCCATATCTGCGTGTATTGGAGGGATCAACCTGCGAGAACGATTTGAACAGTCTTGGCAGCTTTTCTTTAGGAATGCCGATACCTGTATCCCGGATACTGAAGAACACGGCCATGCTTCCATCCTCTCTCGTCTCCTGCGATACCTTGACCAGCACTTCACCTTTCGACGTGAATTTAAGCGCATTGTTAACCAGATTGATCAGGATCTGCCTCAGGCGGTGACTGTCTCCCATAATAAACTGCGGAACGGAGGGATCTATCACGTAAACCAGGTCCAGGTTTTTCTCGGCTGCACTGATAGCGAAAATGTCCATTACATCCTCAATACAGTGATATAGATTGAAGCGCTGATCTTCCAGATGCATATTACCTGATTCAATCTTTGAATAATCCAGGATATCGTTGATGACTGTCAGCAAGACGTCTGCGCTGCTGGTGATGACCTTGGTGTATTCACGCTGCTCAGGATTGAGATTTGTAGACTTTAACAATGCAGACATTCCGACCACAGCGTTCATCGGGGTCCTGATCTCGTGACTCATTGTCGCCAGGAAAATACTCTTCGCCTGATTAGCCTGCTCAGCTTCCCTCCTTGCTTTTTCGGCAGCCTCAGATGCTTCCTTCAATTCCTCATTCTTCTTCTCGAGAATATCCTTGTACTCTTTGCTCTCTTTAATGTGCATGGCCATAGCCACTTGAGCAGTATTATACTTCGCCAGATTGTACGCCCAGAGTCCGCCGATAAAGTATATAATAACAGTCAGAAGAAGATGGATCAGGATAACCTGAGAACCGACGATGTCCAGTTGGGAAAAGAACACATCCTCATAACCTATACTTTGCAAGTATCCGAGAAGGCTGTGGTGTATCACCACGAATAGCAACATAGGCAACTGAAGCTTCCAGTTCTGGTGAATAATTAAAATGGCACTGCCGATGAAAGCAAAGAAGTGCATCTCGAACAGACCATGCATCTGATAGATGAACTGTGCCATGAATATTCCGAGGACCAAACTCAGCACATACTGATAGAGCCGCGATTCCGGTAACAGAATCTTTGTCAGATAATATGCAGCAAGACAGAGCGATCCTACGCCGAGGGCAATCGTCCAGGTATCATAGGCAAACGCAAAGATCAGGCCGGTGATAAAATAACTGATCAGGAAATAGTTGATCAGCCTGTCTGCCCTATCCTTTACACTTAACTCATGCTTTAGAATCTGATCAGCATGCTGATCGTAGTACGCTACCTCCTTCTTCATTGCTCCACACACTTTTCAATGGAACATCCATAAGCTTTCAGCGCGGAAGGACCAAACTTAAACTCCTGCTCTCTGTTACTCAGCTGATCAAGCGCTATCCTGGCGAAACTGGTCCTGGAATCTGAACAATAGCGATTCCTGTTATAGTTTCCCCGGTAATGGAGACGAAAATCTTTATCCAGAATCACTGCCTGTGGTGTCGAATAAACGCCGCACTCTCTGGCGAGTGACTTATCGAAAACGATAGGATAATCAATATGAAAACGTTCCCGAATTTCTTGCGCAGAATATTTCTCAGGACCGAGAACTACGACAACAAACGTGGCTTCAGGGGACTTGTACTGTGCAATAGATTTGAACTCCTTGAGGTTGAATCGTGAGCATGGGCATTCAGGATTAAAAAAATGGATAAAAACAGGTTTCCCTGGCTTTATATCTATATGTTTCTCCAGGAGAATGCGGGTACCATTATTAACAACCTGGTAATCATGTGGCACATCCGTAGGGATGCTGTAGACATATGCCTGATACCAAAAGATTGTAGCTATCCCTGAAATTATTAGGATGAGCAGACAAACCACCAATATTTTGCGGGATTTCAAACCGCCTGAGCCAGAAAAGAACTTCAACATATATACCAGACCGGCAGATCTATTCCTCCGGTCAACCTTCAAAGGTATTACAAAAGCGGGACATTATCATAAAATCTACACCAACATAATACCCTTGAAGGTCGGAACATTAAATAATCTGTCTACTTGCTCTTCGTCTCATCTGTAGGCGCCAGTGCAGCCGCTCCCACAACCGCTGCTGCTACTCCAACACCCATAACAGTTTTTCCGTAACCTGTGAGCTTTGAAGTGTAAAATACATCCCCAGCATCACGGTTGTATTCAAGTATAGTATAGGGTTTGCCGGTTGTTTTCACAGACTTAGACACATAGAATTCGCGATCAAATGAAAATGTGTTATTCTTTTGGCCATCTTGCGTATACAAGGTAAGGTAGGTTCTGAAAATCATTGGAGAATTAGAACGGTCAAATCTTCCAACTTTTACCTTTAGGTCACCCTGCAGAGTTGAAAAGAAGTCAACTTCATTAAAAACGGATTCAGGCAGAGCACCGAAAGTCCCTTCCTCAAAAGATTTGATGGTGGTTTCCATACCTGAAGCAGGTGGAATGAACGAAGTGCTTTTCTGATTCTGCACAGATCCTCTTATTGTAGATTCAGCGGAAGACCAATTGCCATCTCTCCATGCACTAGTTGAAATATCGCCTTTAAACTTAATCTCCTCAGGAATAAAGCCTTTAGCTTGTCCATCAAAGACCAATGCAGACTTGGTCCAGTCTACAAAAACGGGAGTACTCAGCTTATTATACACTTTTACTTTAACCGGAGCATCTTCTCCGGCAAAGCGATAGGAAATTTTTAGAGAGTCATTCTCAAATTCGAAATCCCCGGTCGTTTCATCTTTTGCCATATTGGTGCTGCTTAGCGTATTGATGTAATACGTAGAACAGGAACTAAGACTAAATAGTAAGATCCCGGATAAAAGGAGGTTAGTTAGGCTTTTCATATCTATAAATTGTGTGTAGCACAATCTAAGAAAAATCCTCTAAATAATAATGCTCCCGCACCTGAATAAAACATCATCATTCATATCTCAAACTCAGCCCTGCTTTCGCAAACCTATTCCGATATTCTATGGGTGTAAGACCGGTAATCTTTTTGAAAATTTCTCTAAAAGCTTTTGTATCCGTATAACCTACATCGTACATCACATCTGACACATTTTTCCGTGACACCTCAAAAAATTGCTTTGCAGCCTCTATCCTCACCCGCTGAATATATTCAATGGGAGTGTTGTTTGTAGCATCTTTGAATCGCCGCTCAAAGGTCCTCCGACCAACATGCAACAGCTCCGCCAAATCCTCAACCGTGATCCGCTCCTCGTACTTCTTTTCGATATAGTCCTGAGCTTTTTGTATGTCCGCATCACGATGATTCCGCTGTCCCCTGAAGATGGCAAATTGAGACTGACTGTCACGGCTCATATCAATGGCGAAATATTTTGAGATCATAATTGCTGTCTCCCGGTCAGAAAACTTCTCTACCAGGTACAGCAGAAGGTTCCACAGACTATTTGCACCACCGCTGCTGTAGATATTGCCGTGCTCAGTAATTACAGCACCATCCTCCAGCTCAACATCCGGGTATCTTTCTCTGAACTCCTTGATATGCGCCCAGTGTGTAGAACACTTTCTTCCACTCATCAGTCCCGTTTCGGCTAGTAGGAAGGCACCGGCGCACAGGCTTGCCAGACTACTGCCCTTTCGGTGCAACTCCCTGAAGTATGGAATAGCTTCCGCATTTGCCTGTATCCCTTGCTCCATCCTTCCGAATGTGGGAGGTATCACCAGCAGATCCGTTTCCGGCACCTCATGAAGTAAGCGGTCCGTCTTGATCATGTATTCGCCACCGCTAGCGGGGACATACTCTGTCAGGCCAACATATTCCACATTGAAAATGGGCTTTTTGCCTGATACAGCCAGAAATTCATTGGCTGTATTGAAGGTTCTGAATGGAGGTGTGATAGCTTCTATTACACCATGCCTGGGAACGAAAACGGAGACGCGCATAGATTTTACTTATAGCAAGTTACAAATAGTTTTGTCGGAATCCACCCCTAAAGTTGTCGTTTTCACGACATACAGAAACAGTGATTCCTGTCGCATATTTGCTATGTAAATCATTCACAGAAAAGATGTTAACCATGGCAGAAACAACAAAAATCCCCGTCAGACCGCTAGCCGGCACTCCAGCAAAAAAGAACAAGATCATCTTTTGGATAGCAACTACCATCATCGTGCTTTGGGAGGGCGTGATGCCCCTCAGCACTGTTCTCTTCACACCCGAATACGTAACTGCAGGTACTAAGCCTTTAGGGTATCCGGACTACTTTGCCTACGCACTCATCATTTGCAAAGTACTCGGCGTGATAGCAATCGCCTATCCGGGCACTCCCGGACGATTAAAAGAATGGGCTTATGCCGGTCTGGCATTCAACCTCATCTTCGCCTTTATCAGTCACGCCTGTGTAGATAAAAACATCGGCTTTATGCTGATGCCGCTCTTCTTCCTCGCTATTCTCGCTGTCTCATACATGTACAATGCAAAAATCGAAAGAAGCAATTACAGCAGAACTTACTAAACTATCAAACTCGTAAAAATGGGAAAAAACCAAGTCTCGCTACACCGGGTATTTACAGCTAAGCCCGGGAAAGTATTCCGCGCCCTTACAGACCCGATAGCCACAGCAGCCTGGCTCCCGCCCTATGGCTTTTTGTGTCAGGTCGACGAAATGGATGTCAGAGTAGGTGGTAAATTCAGGATGTCTTTTATCAATTTCACTTCCGGCAGCAAGCAGTCATTCAGAGGAGAATACCTGGAGATAAAGCCAAATGAATATATCCGCTACGAGGATGAGTTCGACGACCCGAACCTGCCCGGTGGAATAAACACGGCGATGTGGCTGACTGAGGTATCCTGCGGCACAGAACTTCGTGTTCTTCAGGAGAATATTCCTGATGTCATTCCGATCGAGATGTGTTATCTGGGCTGGCAGGATACGCTGGATAAATTGAAAAGACTTGTTGAACCGGAAATCCCCGACTAACACCCAAAGCTATGCCGACCCAAAATCAGGAACAACCAGCAAGCGGCATCTTCATCACGTTTTCCGGTAACTGCAAAGAGGCCCTTACGTTCTATCAAACCTGTTTTGGTGGCATACTCCACTTTGACACTTTTGATGAAGCGCTGTATCGTCCCAAGAAACGACCGGTCCTTATCGGCTCCCTGTATTCGGAAAGGATTACGATCCACGGCTCCGACCTCGTCCATGACTGCGGCCGGCGCATAGGCAATCACCTTTCAATATTCATTCCCTGCAACGATGAAGATGACCGGCGGATTCTTGCAAGCAAGCTAAACGCCTCCAGAGGGATACTTAACCGGGCTTACCAGGAACAGAAGCTGATTGAAGTAACCGATGGGTTTGATGTCACATGGGTATTGAGTACCTAGCAATCGAACCACCATAGAGGCTGGCCGCCTCAAAGCAAGCTTAAAAAAACAAACATGAGAAAAATCATTGCACTCGCATTTTTAACCATCGACGGCGTCATGCAGGCACCCGGTGGTCCCGAAGAAGATCCATCAGGCGGTTTCGCCTATGGCGGATGGACTGCACCGTTCGATGATGGCACCTCCGGCGAAATCATGGAAAAGCTCATGAAACCAGCAGATCTCCTGCTCGGCAGACACACCTATGAGATATTTGCATCCTACTGGCCGCAGCATGCTGAGCACTGGCCGGGCATTAACGAGGTCACCAAATATGTGCTATCCACTACTCTCGACACCTCTGAATGGGAGAACACCGTATTTCTTAAGGAGCTGAGCGAAATTGAAAAGCTGAAGAATACCCAGGGTGCTGACATCAAGATCTGGGGGAGCAGCAAACTTGTTCAATCACTTCTTCAACACGATCTGGTGGATGAATTCTGGCTCATGATCCATCCCGTCATTCTGGGGAAGGGGAAAAAGCTATTTAGCAATGACTCAGTACCCGCAGCCTATGAAGTCGTCGAAACCTTTATTACAGCAAGTGGCGTCATAATGGTCAACTACAGACGCAACGGCGATGTCGGAACAGGAACTGCCGGCGAAACCCAGTAATCTAAGCCCGGCTAAAAACGTCACAATCCTGATGATTCGTCTAAAACAACACAAGCAACATGAGCGTTGCTAGCAATAGTAAATGAGAATCTATCAATCTCAATAACGACGGATCGGCTTATGGAAAGAGATAAAAAAGCTATACTGGAACAGGCAAATGCCGCAGTCTCTTCAGGTGACAATGAGAAATTTCTATCTTTCTGCACAGAAGACACGGAATGGAATTTTGTAGGAGATCAAATATTAAAAGGAAAGGATGCGGTGAGAAAGTATATGAAATCCGCATATTCCGAACCGCCGCAATTCGATGTAGAACATATGATTGCTGAAGGGGATTACCTCACTGCAATAGGACGGATCAGCTTGAAGAACCCAGAGGGGAAGATCATCCAGTACTCTTATTGCGACGTCTGGCGGTTTGAAGACGGTAAGATGGCAGAACTGAAGGCCTTCGTTGTCGCGCATGCCTAACAACAATTAAAATTCGCAGAAAGACCGGAACGTTCGATCCGGTCTTTCTGCACATTTAGTCCCTCAAAAAAATCATGACAACATGTTACACGCCACTGAATGCCGTAAAGCCGCCATCTACCGGTAAAATCACGCCGGTGATGAAGCTTGCTGCGTCAGAACATAAGAACTGAACAGCTCCATTCAGCTCAGAAATATCACCGAACCTCTTCATTGGAGTCCGCGCAAGAACTTTAACACTTCTGTCCGTATAGCTACCATCCGGATTGATCAACACTGCACGGTTCTGATCACCGATGAAGAAGCCCGGCGCGAGGGCATTAACACGAACCTTCTCGCCAAACTTCAATGCCATTTCCGTTGCCAGCCATTGGGTGAAAATATTGATCCCTGACTTCGAAACCGAGTAGCCGGGAACACGCGTAATCGCAGAATACGTCGCCATCGAAGAGATATTGATAATACTGCCGCTACCCTGCTCTGCCATCACTTCCCCAAACGCCAGGCAAGGATAAACTGTTCCGTTGGTGTTCAGATTGGTAACCTTCTCCCAGTCTTCAATCTTCATATCAAAAACAGTTTGATCCTCCCGAAGCGTAGCTCCCGGAACATTACCACCGGCACAGTTCACCAGGATATCGATCCTTCCCCACTGCTTTTTAACGGTTTGGGCAAGTTCCCTTAAGTTCTCAAGATCCAGTACATTCCCTGCAACGCCGATCACGTCCTCATGTATGTTTTTCAGTTCCGCAACACGAACATCCAGATTTTCCTGTCTGATATCCGTTGCTACCACTTTAACACCAGCTTTCATCAGGCTGGTGGCAATACTACCTCCCAGAACACCACCGGCACCGGTAACCACGGCAACCCGTCCGCTAAGGTCAAATAATGAATTTCCTTTATCTGTCATATCTTAATTGTTTAAAGCACTCTCAATACCCATTTCCAGACCAGAGATCTCGCAGAAGCCTTTCAGGCGGCCAACCAGCGGATATCCCGGATTGCTCTTCCTGTTAAAGTCGTCCAGGATCTTCAAACCATGATCTGGCCTGAACGGCATGCGGCAATCCTTCCTGCCTGCAGCCATGCGCTTATGTTGCTCTTCCAGGAGAGCCTTCATAATACCGTACATATTCGCCACCCCATCCAGATGCGCCGACTCGTAGAAGCTCCGCTCACCGATCCGCTTGACATTCCGCAAATGCACAAAATGGATCCTTTCCGCAAAAGCCTCCGCAATCCCGACCAGATCATTGTCCGGCCTTACTGACAAAGATCCGCTGCAATACGTCAGTCCGTTATTCAGTGAAGTATGCTCGTTAAATATCCATTCGAAATCCTCTGCCGTGCTCGCAATGCGAGGTAATCCCAGCAAGGGAAATGGAGGGTCATCCGGATGAATGCACATATTAATGCCACACTCCTCCGCAACGGGAAGGATATCCTCCAGGAAGCGGGACAGGTGTTTTCTTAACTGATCGCGGTCTATTTCGTCGTAGCGACTCAGATAATCCAGGAAGATCTGCTTGTAGTTACTCACATTACCTACCGTTCCATTGATAAAGCCTTGAGTGACCACGATGATATTATAAGCAAGTGTATTCTGCTCTTCCTCACTCATCTTGCCGTAGATCTCTCGGGCCTGGTCTACTACATGGTCCGGATAGTCCTTTTCGGCGCCCGGACGCTGCAAAATAAAAATATCAAAGGCCGCAAACGTATCATGATCGTAGAACATAGACTCTGCACCATTTTCATTCACATAATGCAGGTCTGTCCTCGCCCAATCCAGCACCGGCATAAAATTGTAACATACCGTATCAATACCGCATTCCGCCAGGTTACGCAAAGAAATCTTATAATTTTCGATAAGTTCTTCACGCTTGTCGCTGCAGATCTTAATCTCTTCTGAGACAGGCAGACTTTCCACCACGCTCCAGCGCATGCCATGACGCTCAATCTCGGTTTTCACGGCCATAATTTCCTCCACGGGCCAAACTGCGCCACCTTTAATATGATGCAAGGCCGTAACGATGCCTTCAACACCGAACTGCCGCAATTCCGAGAGTGTGATGGTGTCGTTTGCTCCAAACCATCTCCACGTTTTTTCTAATGCCATAATGGGTCAAATTGATTACTCGATCCGGGGCTTTTTATGGCTCCTGATCGTTTAGGTTCCTTGTTTATAAATGTAAAAGTAGACAATAATCTGAAATAACAATCGATTGTTATTGCCTTTTCTAAGAATAATTTGAGCTAACTTCGCAACAAGATGGATTCCAGGGAAACGACTATTTACGACATTGCAAAGCGCCTTAATATTGCGCCTTCCACGGTAAGTCGCGGTTTAAAAGGTCACCACACCGTTAGTCTGAAGACGCAGAAGAAAATTGCAGAAACAGCTCGCGAGATGGGATATCAACTGAATGCATTTGCTGCGGGACTTCGAACCAGACGGACCAATACCATCGGTGTGATCATCCCCCGTCTCAACAGTAACTTCGTCTCCAATGTACTCGCCGGAATCGAGAAAGTCACCAACCATCACGGCTTTAACCTCATCATCACACAGTCATTAGAAAGCAGGGAGAAAGAAATAAGGAACGTCGAAACCATGTTTGCTAATCGTGTAGACGGTCTGCTGATGTCTTTGTCGGGTGACACCAAGAGTATAGACCATATCGAACCCTTCTTCAAGAAACATATCCCGGTATTGTTCTTTGACCGTGTACCCACCAGCTCCACCGCCTGCGTTTGTATCGATAACGAAAAAGCCGGCTATCAAATCACCCAGCATCTGATCGCACACCGCGCAAAGCGCATTGTCCACATTGGTGGCACGCACGACATCAACGTTTATGCCGACCGGTTCAAAGGCTTCCTGAGGGCCCATAAGGAAAACGGACTGCAGGTCGATGAGAAGCAACTGATCGTCAGCAATCTGGACGAAAACACCGGAGACCGCGAAGTCCGTAAGATTCTGGAATGGAAGGCAGATGCTATATTCGCAGCCAACGACATTGCCGCCGTCAGCTGTATGAATGCGCTGAAAAAGCTCAACCTGAAGATACCGGAAGATATTCTCGTTGCAGGTTTCAACAACGACATCATCTCCCGTAACGTCACCCCCTCACTAAGCACGATGCATTATCCCGGCATTGAAATGGGAGAATTGGCAGCACAGAAAATGATCGATCATCTTCTAAACAAGGCCGCAATAGAAGCCGGCTCCATCACGGTCCTGGAACCCACGTTGATGATAAGAGAGTCATCAGTTAAGCTTTCGTGACTCTCTCGATCTTTTAAGAAAAGACGGCGTCCCTCGCCGATGATCTAAAATCTACTGCTTAACCCCGATCGATCCCTACTTCGTTGCCAGTAACTTTTGCAGCTCAAATTCGAAATTGTGCATCTCAAAGTTATCGTTCACGATCTGACCATCCTTATTCACCACAATATACCGCGGTATCCCATTGAATTTAAAAAGCTGACGAAGATAACGGTACTCATCAGTTGACAGTCTATACGTATTTTCAAGTTCGTGCTTTTTTATAAACTCATCATATCTGGCCTGCGGTGAATCTTCCTCAGATGTTATAAACAGAAATTCAAGCTCCTCCCCGCCCTTGTACTTTTGGCGCAAAGGTTTGTTCCTCTCTATAGCAGCAATACAGGGACCGCAATAGATCCCCCAAAAATCTACAAAGAGCATTTTGCCCTTATGCGGCTCGATGATCTTCCGGAATACATCAGTGGCCTTTCCCGGAGGAAGGTCGTAAGCGGCCACCGGGGTAAGCGGATATGCTTTGTTAAACATCCTGCGGGCTTCACTGGCAAGAAAGGGGCTGGATAAACCCTTCTCATATGATGTCAGGAATACTGATGCGTCCTCCTTCTTCATCACCTTCTCAAACAAAAATTTCAATGCACGAACCTTGGCTACTTCATAAATAAGGTTAGGTTTAAGTCCGTAGTAGCTGGAGACCGCCGAGTCAATCCTCTGCCAATTCCGAAGTTCCCTCTCTGCTAACGGGATCTTCCTGGGCGCAGGATGTGCACGTTCATAAGCAGGCATGTACGCTTTGTATCGGTTAGAAAAGGCCTCTGCAACCCCATTAAACTCCTTGATCATTTGATCCCGTTGGGGCACCGCTATACCCGAATCCAGCGCGCGTGTAAGGTCCTTCCTGAATTTTATATAAGCTAGATCTTCCTTAGTAGGTTTTAATCCCAGGTCGCCAAATAAATATTCATGCAAAAATTTACGAGATGGTTCTTCCGTTTGGAATTTGATACCACTGATCGGCGTACTGAATTCGAACCGATTGATAAACGTCGAGAAACGGGAGCTCAAGATCAAACTTGGGTCATTTAGATCCAGATCCTGAAGGAAGTCATAATAAGACGAATCCGGCTCCATCTTCAGAACTGAATTGGCGCGTTCCCTTCTTGCCTCCGACTCCCTGTTCATAACGAAATCAAACATAGCAGAAGCGTTTTCCATGGCCACCTCATTGCGTAGAATTCGCTGGGTGTGCGGACTAAAATGATGCGTTTTAATTTGTTCCTCTACCTCGTCCTTGCTTATCCGCCATGAGCTCATCTGCTGGGCTTTAAATTGCTCCGGAGTCAATGTCCTGACCCAATTTTGAAACACGGTAGGGTCCATAGGCTTAAGAACGGCATTATTGAGCTCCTGATTGACCTGTCCCGCCGGTCCTGCAAATTGCACATCTTTGAAATCGTAAGGTCTATTGCCAAGCCGGTCGGCCACTAAAAACTCGTCCCAATTGAGTACCATGGAAAGTGTCTGTCCCGGCTCAATATAGAAGCGTACTCTGTTGTTTTTAAACCGCACGTACGTGTACTCTGGATTCACCGTGGGTATATCCGCTTCAAATCGTCCATCGTCGTGAATGCGTACAATCACGGGCGTATCTTCCCTGGCAATCTGGTTGCTTGCGTAGATGATGCCTGTATAAAAATCCAGACGCGGATCATAGCCCTTTATATAGCCGACCAACCGGGCTGTGTCGCGCCTAAAAAACTTCGGAGACCGGTAATCGACAAGCGTTTTCACTTTAGACTTCTCCAGTTCAGTGTCAATCCATTGCTGCACGGTTGCGGGAACCTGCCTCTCCCCTTTCATCCTTTTCTGTTTCTTATCCAGCGAGATACCGAAGATCAGGGTTTCAGCATCTTCACCTAAGTCAATCCTTCTGATCTCTTTCTTAAGACCGGGAAATACAAGGACGAAGCTAGAATCACCCGAAGCACCCATATACATCTCCTTATCCAGCTCGCCGCCGATGATCGCGCTAATAAACAGCTTTTCACCAGAGCCACTTTCCTTAATAAACGTCTGCTTGCTGAACTTTACCCACCATTTCGGAATAAACGTGGTACGAACGTGTACCCGCGTTTCCTTTTCATTCAATTCAATCTTCGAAACATGCGTAATCCCTGTCGCAGTCAATTCAAAAGAAGGATCATGGATCACACGATCTTTGGCGGACATGCATAAACACATGCTGAAAAGAAAAAGGAAGAGAAAACAGGCTTTCATTAGTTTAGGCTTTTAGGTTATAGGGAATATCGCGAACTCCAGGTTCCGGGAAATATTCTGAATAAATGTAAGCACCAACAGCCTAACGAATGTTCATATTTTATCAATTTCCTAGGACAAATGTTCAAAGAAAACTATTGCTTAACATTCTGATTATAAAAAACAAACAGGCCGGTATCGAACCTTATTTCAATAGAAGCTGCCTCTCATTAGCCGCTAAAATAAACGCTCCCATACCCTTCGGATCATCCTGGATCACAGGCTCACTAATGTAGTAGTTATAACTACCATCCCGATAAGGATTTCCACCAAGCCCCGAAACCATAACGGTTCCGTTAAGATGATAATGACCATCCTCCCCTTTCACAATGAACTCCCTGATCAAGCCTTCATAACCTTTCAAGCCAGTCGTCTTAAACTTCACCGGGATATACCCCAGTCTTGCTCCTTTCAGCATAGTATAGACGAACATTGAAGAAGCCGAAGCCTCTGGATAATTCCCTTCTCTGCCAGCCTGATCCAGAACCTGGTACCACAGATTATTCTTCGAGTGCTGCACCTTTACAACTGCTTCGGCATATCGGTTTAGAATAGCGATCAAATCGCCCCTTTTCGGATGATCCTTAGGAAAATAATCGAGGACATCGACCAATGCTACACCATACCAGCCCATAGCACGTCCCCAAAAGTTCGGCGACTTACCAGTAACTTTATCCGCCCACTTCTGTTCTCTCTTCTCGTCCCAGGCATGATGAAGCAAACCCGTCTTGCTATCCCGCGCATTCTTTTCCATCAGGATAAACTGCCTGGCGATATCATCAAAATTCGCAGGCTCGTTAAACTGACTCGAATAATGCGCATAGAAAGGCTGCCCCATATACAAGCCATCCAACCACATCTGGTAAGGATAGACTTTCTTATGCCAGAAACCACCCTCGCTGGTTCTGGGATGTTTATATAACTGTTGTCTGATGAACTTAGCAGCGTCAGCATACTTCTGCTCTCCGGTCTTTTCGAACAGATACAGCATAATCTCTCCATTTCTGACGTAATCGATATTATAAAGTTCCTGCCCATAAAATGTGATTTTGCCGTCAGGCAACAGAAACCTGTCCATCTGCTTCCGGATATAGTCGAAATACCTTTGATCGTTTGTTCTGGCGTAAACATTTGAAATAGCATCCAGATATAGCCCGATGTCGTAAGACCAACCCGCGGACTTGCCATCAAGGCGGGTCAGGGAATCAGGCCATTTATATAAGATGGTATTGCTTATCTCCCGGGCATAATCAATTTGCTGAAGGCTCTGTTGCTGTACATTCCTTTGTGAAGCACATCCAAAAAATGAAAAAACACTTGCGTAAATTGTTAAAACTTTCAAATAATTCATGCTTATCATGATCAGGACTTTTAGTCTGAAGTAAAATGGTTGGCCCAAATTAGGAATTCCAACCTGAACTTCAACTTTTTAATGATAATGGTAGATATAGCACTAACCGGACTGAGTCGGTGATATCCAAAAATTTAACTCACAGGAGGAATTGGCATGTTATTTTTCGATCGCGCAGTTCTCAATACCTTGTTAGTAAAAGTCAGAAGGAAGCTGAAATTGCTTGCCTTGTATTGTCTCAAAAACTCATGATTAAAGTAACTAAATGACACGAACTGGATGTACTATTTTTTGAGACAACTTTGAGCCTGAAAAAAGACGGCATTGACACTGCTCGAAATATTTGAAAAAACGTTCGTTTATAGAGACAAACGTCAATATTTAATTATCAAATACTCATTATCAAAAACGAGAAAACTCCTTTTGATTAATGGAATGAGTTCTTGATAATTGAGGGAGGCTCCCCGTCATTTCGGATGAAGAGACCGCCCACTTTAAACCAATCTTGTTGGCCGATCAGATAACGAGGAAATAGTGATAGATCGAATTAAGGTTAGTCCCACTTCTTCTCTCCCTTGGAATTAAATTGATACCGGCAGAGGTTTTTAGGGAAGCACTCGAAATAGCAGAAGGCCAAAAATTAAAAGAACAGAAGTCAAAGAGTTGGATAACAGCACTTGTGATAGTTGCTATATGGCTGAGCTTTGGGTTAATCCTTATCAAGTACTGGATTAAGTAGAACTTCGAACGAAGGATAAAGCCACCGAAATGTTATGACATCAAATTTCCCCAGAACCTTCCAAAAAATCAAATACTTGTTTTTTACTTTACAGAAAGGCTGTTGAAATGCTTTTCAATTTCAGCACCTATGATGTTGATCGTTTCTTGTTCAAGTTCGTTTTCAATTGAGCTCCACGAATTATCTCCATTATTGATTATTGATACTTGTTTTCCTTGGAAAACAAAATCGAAGGTTTCTGATTCATGAGTTACCCTCAAACTGATTTTTTCGCCAATTCCCTCTAGATGAATTCCAATATTAAAAGGTTCTTTAAGTTGGTTCATAGTCTTTTAATTAATATTTGTTTATAGTCGCCTTTTTCGGGTTATTTCTCCATCCTTTTTAAGATAGCCTTCATATTTGCAATCTCCTTCTTTTGAGATTCAATAATCCCCTGAGCAAGTTTTTTCAACTCGGGGTCTTTTATAGCCGCCTCTTCACTAACTTGTATGGCTGAAGAATGATGGGGTATCATCGCTTTCATATAGGCCTCTTCACTCACAAAAACCTGTTTTCTAAGAAAAATTAAAGCCAGCACAAACACGGCTATGCTAAAAATAGAGATTACCGTATTTAGTTTCCGGTTGTTGTACATCATAGGCATCATGACAAGCATTACAAGAGCCATGGGCGCAACCATAAGCAATGTCATGTACAGTCTCGTTGTACTTAAATATACATGTTCAAGTTTATCAACGTTTAAAAACATCACCCCATACATAATGATAAAGGACAGTACTAACATGAGGATAAACTTTCTGTAGTTGTTATTCTTCATTTCCATATTTTTAAATATTTAATCCGCAGACCTCAGATCTCGTTCAAGGAAAAAGTTTAAAGCCGTTCGAATGGTAGCTATTGCAGCCAATTTTCCAATCTCATCCCATGTGGGAGCAACAGCAGTTGCAATTACATCTGCACCTAATAATAATTCAAGCGCTACAGCAACCGAACTGCCAAATTGAATTCTAATATCACGTTGTTTGAGGGCTCGATGGGGATTTATAATGATAGTAAGATAGTTTTTTACTGCCAGGATTACGGCTACTGCAATAATCACAGCTGCAACAATCTCTACTCCGCTACTTATTGTATGGGCAATAGGCTCTGCATATTCCTGTATCGCACTCCGAGATGCATTTTGTGAAACCATCCTTATTTAAGGGATTTAAAGACTGTTGTTATAATACCGTTTATTTAAATTCATCTAGTAAGCTATAAAACATTTTTGTCCTGCTGGAAAAAAAATGAATGGAACAAATACGCCTCCTTATAAAAATGAAAGGGCAACTACAATGCTGCCCTTAATCAATTAATGCTCACGGTGACTGGCATCTTAAGCAGCTACTCCTGTCATTCTCCTGCATTCTTCTGCGCAAGCCTTACAAGCATCTGCACATTCCTGACAATGCTGGGTATGGTGATTACTACACTCTTCTCCGCATTGCTGGCAAATATCTGCGCAAATACGGCAAATCTCTTGAGCAAAAGGGCTACCCATACTCATCAATTGAGCGGCAGAGTAGCAGATGGCTGCACATTGCATATCAAGCTCAATACACCGCGCCATCATTTTTACATCATCTTCCTGAGTGCACGAACTTGCACAATGATTGCAAATTGAAGCACACTTTAAGCAGGCATCAATACAGCTTTTCCATTCATGATATCCCATAACTTTAATTTTTAAGGGTTAGAAAAAAATTTCTTATATAGGTAACATGGTTAATTCCAAGCTGTTTCATTTTTTTTTTTAAAAAGCTTCAATCACGATGTAATGCTTATTTAAACGGTGGAATAATGGAGAGTACAAGATTTGGGGCAAGCCAGATTTGTCGCTCAAACCGAAATTTCTCTTTTTGCCGTAAAGCTTTGGTTAAGGTAAATCACCAGGACTGTCTTTTTAAAGGAGGATTTAATGATAAGCTTGCCTATAAGTTTTAAATATTAGATATGTCACTGTTGGAGAACAGCTAAACTTTAATGGTATTTTAACCCTATGGATATAGTAAGGTCTTTAAGTTATTTTATAATCGCTGGCATATTTGAAATTGGGGGTGGTTACCTAATATGGCAATGGCTAAAAGAAGATAAGCCATTTTGGTACGGTATACTTGGTGGGATAAGTATTGCTCTTTACGGGGTCGTTGCCACTTGGCAAACAGCCAACTTTGGAAGGGTATATGCTACATATGGAGGTGTATTTATAGTGTTAGCTTTGATATGGGCCTGGAAAGTAGACGGATTTAAACCTGATAAATATGATATAATAGGTGCTACAATTGCTTTAATCGGAGCCTGTGAGACTGTAAAATGAACTGTGTCAGATAAGAATTAAAGAATGATTTTTATTTTCGACACAACACATGAGTAACAAAGAATTTGATTTCGAAAGCTTCAAAGCCGAAGCGATTAAAGGAATGTACGCGGGAAAACCGCTCAATGGAGAAAAAGGCATCTTCGCGCCGCTATTAAAGCATTTTTTGGAATCAGCACTGGAAGGTGAGCTGGAAGCTCATCTGCAGGAAGAGAAAGCCAGCGGGCTTTCCAACCGGCGTAATGGTAAAACATCCAAACGTGTAAAAAGCCTGGGTGGTGAATTTGATCTGGAAAGCGGCCGGGACCGCTCTGGTAGCTTTGAACCGCTTGTTGTTCCTAAGCGTCAGGTGATCATTACAGAAGAACTCGAAGAAAAAGTAATAGGGCTTTACGGTCTGGGCATGAGCACCCGCGACATTACCAGTCACATAAAGGAGATGTACCAGATGGACATCTCAGCAAGCACCTTGTCCGCTATAACAGATAAAGTGATCCCGGCTATGAACGAATGGCGGCTTCGTCCTTTGGACTCGGTTTATGCTTTTGTTTATCTGGATTGTATGCACTATAAAGTCAGGGACGGCAATAGTGTAGTGACCCGGGCTGTCTATAATATTCTGGGGGTATCTCTGGATGGTAAGAAGGACTTGCTGGGCATGTATCTGTCTGAAAGTGAAGGAGCGAAGTTCTGGTTGTCGGTGTTAACCGATCTAAAGAACCGGGGAATGCAAGACATACTGATTGCCTGCATAGACGGCTTGAAAGGCTTTCCGGAGGCTATTGCTGCCGTCTTTCCTAAAACAGAGATCCAGACCTGCGTGGTCCATCAGGTTCGCAACAGTTTGCGCTACATTGCTGAGAAGGACAAAAAGCCCTTTATGGTTGACTTAAAAACGGTATACCAGGCGCTAAGTAAAGAAGAAGGTTATGAGAATCTGATCTTACTGGATGAAAAATGGGGTAAGAAGTATCCTGTTCCTATTCACTCGTGGTATGCTAACTGGGAGAACCTATCGACCTTTTTCCGCTTTGACGCCCATATCCGCAAGGTAATTTACACGACCAATACAGTGGAAGGCTTTCACCGACAGGTACGAAAGGTTACCAAGACCAAAGGCGCCTTTACTTCGGACAATGCTTTGCTGAAGCTGGTCTATCTGGTAGTACAGCGAGTATCTGAAAAATGGACCATGCCGTTAAGAAACTGGAGCTTGACCTTATCTCAACTTTATATTATGTTTGAGGACAGACTTAAAATAAGCCTGCATGGTTAGCAGATTGACCATGGAAAACTCTATGTGGGGAGTTTTCCACAATCAATCTGCCCTGGACGCCAATGACACAGTTGATATTACACTCCCGAGCCTGTATTATAATCTACGCTCCTCGAAATTAATGGCAAATCGTATTCAACTTGCTCTAGACTTATTTATTAATGCAACTACTGCATGGAATGTGTCTTAGAGCATTATCATGAGGCCGTCATTGAATTTAGAATGAGTAAATACCTTTAAACTGTATCGGATGAGGTAGCTACAGGCTAATCTTTTGAATCCTTACCGCGTTTAAAATAGCAAGCAACGCAACACCAACATCAGCAATTACGGCTTCCCACAGATTTGCAACCCCTCCAGCCCCAAGGGCTAAAACAATAATTTTTACTGCCATTGCTAAAATGATGTTTTGCCAAACGATATTCCTTGTAATCTTACCTACTTTAATAGCCGAAACTATTTTAGAGGGCTGATCATTTTGAATAACAACATCTGCAGTCTCGATCGTTGCATCGCTCCCTAGCCCACCCATGGCTATGCCAACATCAGCTAGAGCAACTACTGGAGCATCATTCACACCGTCTCCGGCAAACGCAATTTGTAAACCCTGATCTTTCAAGGATTGTACTTTCTCAACTTTTCCTTCAGGAAGAAGATCCCCATATGCTGCATCGATTCCAATTTGTTTTGCCACCGCATCCACTACCGATTGTTTGTCGCCAGATAACATTATTGTTTTTATATTCAAGTCGTGCATTGCCTTGATAGTGGCAGCTGCATCTTCTTTAATTTCGTCAGCAATAGTGATGTAACCGGCATACCTATTATCAATCGATATCACAACAATGGTGTACACGATTTGCTCAATTTCTGGTGGATAGGAAATGTCAAATTTCTTAAGGAGTTTCAAGTTCCCTGCAAGCACTTGTTTGCCATCAACTTTTCCTTTTAAACCATGACCAGCTATCTCTTCGACCTCAGTAGCGGTTAAAGTGCCTAAGTCCTCCCCTGCATACTCTACCACTGCTTTTCCAACCGGATGGGTAGAATTTTTTTCTAAAGTCGCTGTTATTCTTACCAATTCCTGTTCGCTAATACCTTGGACAACTACTTGCTGAACCTTAAATACCCCTTTGGTGAGTGTTCCGGTTTTATCCATCACAACAGCATTTACTTTGGTCATAACATCAAGAAAGTTTCCCCCTTTAAAAAGAATTCCGTTTCGGGAGGCTAAGCCAACACCACCAAAGTATCCCAGGGGAATTGACACCACTAATGCACAAGGGCAGCTTATTACTAGAAATACAAGTCCCCGATACAACCAGTCTCTAAAAACGTAACCTTCTACAAAAAAATAGGGAAGTGCAACCAACGCTAAAGCAAGAAAAAATACAATGGGAGTATACACCTTGGCAAAGCGTGAAATAAAAAGCTGTGTCTGAGACTTGCGAGCAGTAGCATCCTGTACCATTTCAAGGATCTTGCTAAGCTTACTGTCCTTGAACAGAGAACTAACTTTAATCTGCGCTACAGTATTTAAGTTGATCATACCCGCTAAGATTGGTTCGTCTTTGTATTTGGTGTCTGGTTTACTCTCGCCGGTTAAAGCTGCTGTATTAAAAGATGCATTCTGGGAAACTAAAATACCATCTAAAGCCACCCGTTCTCCGGGTTTGACCTGTATTGTTTCTCCAAGTGACACTTGTGAGGGCGTTACTATCTGGTCAACTCCATTTCTAAGTACGGTAACTTCATCTGGTCTGATATCCAGTAGCGCTTTGATATTACGTTTTGCCCTACTAACAGCCGAATCCTGGAACCACTCGCCTATTTGGTAAAAAACCATTACTGCTACGCCCTCTGAATATTCACCGATATAAAATGCTCCCAAGGTAGCTACACTCATTAAGACAAATTCATTAAAAATATCTCCCCTCCGTGCTTTGCGAAATGCAAGGTTAAGTACGCTTCTGCCAGCCAGCAGATAAGCAACGGAATTAACTGTGAAGCCAATGGGGTTGCTTAGCTTATAATTAAAACCAAATTCCAAAATCAATTCGGTGGCCAACATTAACAGGGCAAGGATTAAATCCCAATGTGCAAGCACTCCGTTTGTTTCGGTTTCTTGTTGCCCGTGATCATGCCCGTCATTCTGAGAATGTGCACTTTCTTGGTTAATTGAATTTGGCATAGTTGCCAAATCATTAAGCTGCTTATTTTTAATTTCTTCCATTATTGTTGTTTTAAAAACTCCTCCATGATCTAAGTCAATAGGGGTAGTTATGAAGTATTCTAGTTCACAAAGGTACCTAAGCATTGCATGCAATAGGATTGCATTATTTATTTGAACAGCCAGGACACACACCCTTAACAATAAGACTTAACTCTGCAGGGACAAAACCTTCAGGAAGCTTTAATTCCGGCACACTTGTATTAGGCAGACAAGTGGTCTGTTTGCAAATGTTACAGTTAAAATGTACATGGAGGTCATGATGACCTGTCGTACTGCAATCCTCTACGCAAATCGCATACTTAGTTGCGCCACTTCCATCATCAATTGCATGAACCATTCCCTTCTCTTCAAAGGTTTTGAGTGTTCTGTATATGGTGATTCGATCAGCGGGGTGGAGTTCACTTTCCAATTCAGTCAAAGGAGTGGCCGATGATTGTTTAAGCAAAGAATCCAATACCAGCATGCGCATAGCAGTGGGTTGGATTCCCTTTTCGATCAGCATTGTTTCAATATTGGGACTCATATTTATTATTTTATTTGCAATACAGATTGAGACTGGTTTTCAGCAGGCCAAATACATTAGTGGTGCTCCTCGCCACCTCCTGAAGCTTTGGACTGAATATAAAAAGCACCTTTAGTTACAATTAATGCATTTGATGGAATAGTTGTCAATGGGATGATCTCTATATAGCCTAAATCGGAAACGCCTGTGGCTACTTCAATAATCTTAAAATGAAACTCTTTGTCCCGCACTTCTTCCTTTTCTGAATCGTTTTTTTCGCCTTCAGCATGCTCTTCATTTTTGATCATTGAACTATCTACTATGAAAATATAGCTTTTGCCCTGAGCACTTACTACTGCGTCAAGCGGGACAGCTTGGGTAGTTTGATTTCCGACATCAATTAATGCGGAAACATACATGCCCGGTATCAGGTTCCTATTTGACCGGTTATCAATACGTGCATGGGCAATCACCGCTTTGCTATCATTTTCAAAGGTTTTATTAATGCCATAGATCTTTCCTGTGATTTGCTGGTTATTTTGATTTGTTAAAACAAAATCAACCTGCTGTCCGGACTTAACCTTAAATAGGTCCTTTTCATATACCAGAAGGTCACAATGTATTCGGCTGTTATCAGTGATGTTCAATAAAGGTTTATTTATATCGGCGAAGCTTCCAGTAGTTGCCATGATATGACCAACTACACCGCTTATTGGAGCTGGAACTGCAATCTGGGTGATGACAGCACCCTTATCCAAGGCTTTAAAGCTTATTCCCATTTGTCCAAGTTGACGCTTCAGTGTCCTAAAGCGGGACTGTTCTGCAAAATAGGTAGCCTCAGCTTGTTGAAAGACTTTGCCACTACCGGCTTTTGCATCCATCAGTTCCTTTTGCCGTTCATATTCTTTCTCAGCAAAGGAAAGTGCACTTTTCGAAGCGAGATAGTCCTGCTGCACCTGGGCAAACTCAGGATTCTCCAGCGTCACTAATGTTTGACCCTTTTTAACGTAATTACCTTCAAGCACGTGGATCTTTTGTATCAGCCCACCTATTAATGGGTGAACTTCCGCATTGTTTTGTGGAGGAACTTCCAGGTGCCCGTTAGCCTTGACCACACTTTTCAGATTTTTTAATTCAATCTTTCCAAGGGTTATTCCTACAGCTTGCATCTGTTTTTCAGTTAAAGATAAAGCGTCTGTATGTTCCTCCTCTTCAGATTCAACCTCAGTTGTTGGATTACTACCTTTACATGAGATTATTAATAGCACAGCTAGCATCAATAGCGAACTGATCAGGTATTTATATAGTTTTATAGTTACGGCTTTCATTATAATTTTCCTTTTAGATAGTTGAGTTGAAGTGTTGCTTGATTAAGAAGATGAATCGCTTCCAGATATCCCATTCGAATATTGATAACATGGGACAAATTTTGAAGATGTTCGACATACCCAATCTCACCTTTTTCGAAAGCAAACTGAGATATTCTTAATATTTCAGCAGCTTCATCAAGCGCTGAAGACTGATAATATTCCAATGCGGCAAGCTGTTTAGATACTTCATTACCCTGTTTTCTATAATCTGATTCTAGCGTGTTTTGAAGATTAGCAAGATCAGCTTCTGCAATCTCTTTTTGAATAGCAGCAACCTTGACTCTGGCACGCTGTGCGCCTGAAATTAACGGAATACCAACACCTAGCTGAAATCCAGCGATACGTGTCCCAGGAAAATATTCCCGGTTTATATTAGCGGGGTTAAAGCCACTTACTAAAAATTGGTGAGAGTAGCCAGCCACAAGGTCAGGCAGCAACTTTCTTTTCTCCAGGCGAATGCGATCATTACTTAGCCCGATTTGTTGCTGTTGTTTTAACAGCGATAAATTTGACTTTAAAGAATCCAGCATTAGTACACTTGGCTTCAATGGCCTTAGTGCTTCAGCTATAATCAATTCTACGCTGCCAGTTAGCTTGTGCAATTCTGCCTGAGCAATTTGTAAGTCGCTTGCAGCCTGCTTTTGCAGCATTCGAATTTCTTTCTGTCTGCTTTGAGCAGCCAATTTTTCCAAATAAGAAGTTTCTCCTGCTTTATACCTTATACCTGCCCTTTGATCGAAGTTGCTGTAGATACTATCTAGTGACTTAAGTAGTGATCCTTTTTGTTGAATAAAAGCAAGCTGCTGGTAGGCTAAACTAATATCACGAATCAGGACTAGTTTTGCTAAATCAAAGTTCGTTTCTGCAACCTTGCGTTCTCCATTCAGTACCCTTTTCTGGGCTGAGTAAACTGAAGGAAATTCTATGGTTTGGCTTATGTTTAAGCTGTTGTCATTTCCTCCCCCGGCTGTTGGGTCTTGTGATATGCTCAGCTGGGTTTTGTCCGGATCGAAAGCAGTACCCTGAAGAACCCGCGCTTGATTTACAGCCAGGTTTCCTGCCTTTAAACCTGGGTTATTTGCTAATCCTATGTCAATGACCTGCTGTAAGGACTTCGGGGTTTGCGCAGATGCGTTTTCTGTCACCATACTGAAAGCCAACAGCAAAAATAATGGTAATAAGCCACCTTTAATGCCCGTCTTAAGATTACGCTCCTGTTTTTCAAAAATCAGCACATACAGGGCTGGAAGAATAACTAAAGTCAGAAGGGTTGCAGTGATCAGCCCACCAATGACAACAGTTGCAAGTGGCTTTTGAACTTCGGCTCCCGCTGTATTGGAAAGGGCCATTGGTAAGAATCCAAGGGATGCAACTGACGCAGTCAATATGACTGGTCGCAGGCGCACAAAAGTTCCTTTTCGTACCCTTTCATAGATGTCAGTAATACCTTCTGATTTTAACTGATTAAAATATCCAATCAGTACAATTCCATTTAAAACAGCAACACCAAACAGGGCAATGAAGCCAACACCTGCGGAAATACTAAAGGGCATACCTCTTAAGGTTAATGCAAAAATACCACCAATAGCTGATAATGGCACGGCAGTAAAAATAAGCAAGGTCTCTTTTACTGACCGGAAAGTAAAATAGAGCAGCGCGATAATTAAAAGTAACGCAGCAGGTACAGCAATTGTGAGTCTTTCTTTTGCCTTATTTAGATTCTCGAATTGACCACCATAGGTGGTATAATATCCCGAAGGTAACTTCAGCTCTCTTGATAGCTTTTGCTCAATCTCAGTTACAACGCTTTCGACATCTCTTCCTCGCACATTGAATCCGACATAAATTCTTCTGCGGCCATCTTCATGGGAGATTTGAGCGGGTGCATCCTTAAGTTCTATTTTTGCAACCTGATTCAATGGAACCTGATTGCCGGAGGGTAGCGAAATGTAAAGATTTTCAATGTTGCTGATATCTTCTCGAAGATTGCGTTGCAGTCTCACCACTAAGTCAAAGCGCTGATCACCTTCAAAAACCACTCCTGCTACATTTCCTGCAAAAGCTGTTTGTAAAACAGCATTGACCGCTTCAATCGATAGTCCATACTGGGCTATCATGTCTCTGTTATAAGTGACCAAAATCTGGGGAAGACCACTTACCTTTTCTACGATCGGCTCACTTACGCCGTCAACATCTTTAATAAGGGATGCAATTTTATTCGCGTTTTCCGATAGCACTTCAATGTTTTCCCCGAAAATCTTTATTGCTACGTCCTGCCGAATTCCAGTCATTAGCTCATTAAAGCGCATTTGCATTGGTTGTGTAACCTCCACATTAATACCTGGTATTGCCGATAGTGCTTCTTCAATTTTTTCAGATATCTCAGCCCTATCTTCAGCACTTGTCCATTCCTCTTTTGGTTTCATAGAAAGCATCATGTCTCCCCGTTCAATAGGCATAGGATCTGTTGGAATCTCTGCGCTCCCAATACGGGTTACAGCTTGCCTTATTTCCGGAAACTTTGCTATCAATATTTTTTCTGCTTTGCTAAAGGTTTCAATTGTACGGGTTAATGAAGTACCCTGCATCATGCTAATTTCCACCGTCAAATCCCCTTCTTCAAGTGTTGGAATGAATTCTCCGCCCATACGACTGAATACCCAGATGCTTATAGCAAGAATTACAACCGAAATCAACACCACAATACGCTTCATCCTTAGCGTTAGATCTAGCACTGGTCTGTAGATCCGATGAAGAAAATCCATAATCCGGTCGGATAAATTGCGCTTATGTACAGTCTTTTTACTTAGGAATAAAGCACTCGCCATTGGCACATAAGTGAGCGAAAGGATAAATGCACCTAGAATAGCAAAGGCCACTGTTTGCGCCATAGGCTTAAACATTTTCCCTTCAATACCAACCAGGGAAAATAAGGGGAGATAAACAATCAGGATGATAATTTCGCCAAAGGCTGCACTATTTCTAATTTTAGAGGATGCCGTATAGACCTCCTCGTCCATCTGCTTTTGATTAAGCTTTGAAACACCATTCAGGTGAAAATTCCCTGTAGATATCCGGTGAACGATGCTTTCCACAATGATTACAGCTCCATCCACAATTAATCCAAAATCAATAGCACCAAGACTCATTAGATTTCCCGATACCCCAAATAATCGCATCATGGCAAGGGCAAACAGCAGTGCCAGGGGAATAACTGAGGCAACCACCAGACCGGCTCGAAAGTTTCCAAGGAGCAGCACAAGTACAAAAACTACTATCAGGCCACCTTCTATTAAGTTTTTCTCAACCGTTCCAATAGCCCGGCCAACCAGTTCAGTTCGATCAATAAAGGGTTCAACAACAACGCCTTCAGGCAAAGACTTTTGAATCTGGGCCATTCGATCTTTAACATTTTTTATTACTTCGTTGAAGTTTTCCCCTTTAAGCATTAGAGTAATACCAGCTACAACTTCGCCCTCTCCGTTTCGAGTGACGGCCCCATATCTAGTAGCGCTTCCAAACTGTACCTTCGCTACATCACGAATGAGCACCGGAGCACCATTGGTATTGGATATCACTATTTTTTCTATATCGGTAAGGGTTTTAACCTGGCCAAGCCCTCTGATGAAATAGGCACTATTTTGCTGCTCAATATAAGAGCCTCCGGTATTTGCGTTATTTTTCTCTAAAGCATTGTAGATGTCTGTAACGGTAAGCCCAAAGGCATTTAACTGGTCATTATTAACAGCCACCTCGTACTGTTTAACATACCCACCCCAGGCGCTAACTTCAGCCAGGCCCTTGGTGCTTGTTAGCTGTCGGCGGATGATCCAGTCCTGGATGGTTCTTAAGTCAGTTGGCGAATATTTGGTTTCATAACCAGGCTTGGTATGAACAACATAATGGTAAATTTCTCCAAGGCCAGTACTTATCGGCCCCATTGAGGGTTCTCCCATTCCATTAGGAATTTGTGATTCAGCTTCCTTTAGTCGTTCGGAAACTTGTTGCCTTGCCCAATAAATATCAGTATCGTCTGTAAATACCACAGTGATAACAGAAATACCTGAACGAGAAATGGAGCGCTGCTCGACAACATTGGCAATGTTGCTCAAAGCAAGCTCAACAGGATTTGTGATAAACTGCTCAACTTCTTGAGCCCCAAGATTGGGTGCCTGGGTAATTACCTGCACCTGGTTATTTGTAATATCCGGAACAGCATCAATAGGTAGCTTTAGAGCTGAATAAACGCCCCAAATTATCAACAGCAGTATACCCACAGCAATCACTACCTTATTCCGGATGGAATAAAGAATAATTTTATCTAACATGAATAGTTATGATTAGTAAATAAGAAAGTATCTCAAAAAGAGATCATCAAGAGAATGGCCTAAGCAATTCAGAGCAGAAGTTTAGCTCAAACGGGGAGGTTGCCATACGGCAAACATACTTTCTATTACTTTTCCGGGAAGATGCTTTCCGTACAAGCGGTCTGGACCTTGAGGTGCCTTAATTGTAAAGGTATTAAATAGTGTGAGTGTAGGGCTTGTACAGCAAGAGCACTGGCAAAAAGGAGAACAAATATCTAATGTGTGCTTTGCTGTATTATCAGTACTACTAATTTCAATCTTATCTTCATCAGAAGAAAGGTCCAAATCCGTACATGGCATCAAGCATAAAACCAGTACCATAAAACTTAATATGTAGCTAAGTATCCTCACTCGGTTGCAAATATAAAATTTAATGCTCACAAATTATGCTCTTTAACAGTAAACAAAAGTAAGGGCATGTGGTATGCAATGATATTGCAAAGAGATATTACTTCTGAAGTTTGCATATTGTATTATCAAAAAAGGGTCGTTTTCTGAGATAAACATACATCGCTCTTTAGGCCTGCTTAACTTAACAAAATTCCTTACAGACATTGCAACCATTTTCGAGAGGTTATAAAGATGCTTTATATCTCCTTTCAAAGATCATGACTGGCAATTGCCTTAAACGCTCGTTTTGAGAGACAAAGCCTCAGTATTTAATACTCATTAGATTAGTGAATTAACTCCATGCTGCCGGAGTTCAATATCGAAGTTGTGTCACTTTGATATTGGTCTTCAACCATCTTCGCTTTTTCCCGGCGCCAGAAATTCCAGTATGATCCTGTTAAAAGCTTCCGGATTCTTTAATGGAGCGTAATGGTCGCTACCAGGTATGATTTCAAGGCGGGAATCCTTGATAAGTGATTGGATTAACAATGTATGCTGTCTTTTAACAACGTCAAATTCGCCTGCTACTATTAGTACAGGGGCAGATATATGCTGTAAGTCATGCTCGTTTAGATGTGGCTCTTTCAATACCAGATCAGCCAGTCGCATTTGATTTTGAGAAAATGGATCAGCACGTTTCGATAAGCTATCTCTGCGAGCTTCAAATATGTTGATGACGTCTTCCTCAATAGCTTCTGCTCCCGGAAACAGATTTGAGCCCATAACTACTATTTTCTCTACCTTTTCTGGATGCGCTGACGCAAAAACTAATGCGGTATTCCCCCCGTCACTCCAGCCTAGCAAGCTCGCTTTTTTTATAGATAATGCATCCATTACCATGGAAAGATCGCTGGCGAACTGCTCGTAGGTATACGGTGACAACTTATTGTTGGGGCTATTGCCCTGGCCTCTGGTGTCCAACGCAATTACTTTAAAATGCCGCGAAAGCGGTTCAATTTGCTCTCTGAACGAATTGATAGTCTCATTATTCCCGTGTAACAAGAACAAGGGACTACCCTGACCATACGTTTCATAATAGATCTCTCCCTCGTCGACCTTAATACGTCCGCCACGATTATTCCCGTATAACAGCCCTGATAATGCGGGGTTATCCTGAATGATCTCGTCCTTACTATCCGAAAGAATATCCGTTAAACTCTCCTTATCTCCCCTTGTCGATGTTGCCTCGAGCTCCAACAGCAAATAAGAACCGGAAACCTTTTGCCACTGTGCTTCCCCTTTAAGCCTGTACAGACTTGATCGTAATGGTCCTGGAAAAGACGGTATAAAAAACGCCGATCGCGTACTATCACCTGCCAAAGCTTCCAAGTCTAAAATGGCCAGAGAAACCGCTATCTCTTTTCGGCCTTTTATATGTATTTGGTAGGGGCGTAAGTCTATACTTTCAACTTGTGGCATGCCTGTCTCCGTGGTACCAGCTACATCAAATACAACATCTTTGTGGAGTATAGATTGATCCGGCTGCCCCTCTTTAACACTATAGATGTTCATTCTAAATTTGATCTTCCTGAAGGTCCTTCGGTTTATCTTAAATTTTAACTTTCTTAAAAATACATCTTGATCTATTTTCAGGATCGTAGCCTGCTCGCGCCCCTTTTCATCGCTATGTCTTGGTACATTTTTATACATGCCCGGGAAGAATACGATACTCGCATTTGAACGGCCATAATTTTTTATATGACCAGGTTTCACTTTAATGTCCACCATGTTGAGGATTTGTGGTGATTCATATAACGTAATCGACTTATTAGTTTTTAAGAAAGTTTTCCAGTCTATCTTCACGCTTCTGTAACCAACAGCTGAAAAGAAAATGGTATCCGTTTCAGCAATATCAGTGCTGAGATAGCAAAGCGAATATTGACCTGTAGAATCAGAAACTGTGCCTATAGGCTTGTTTTTAATTCCTATGGAGACATAGGGCACCGGCAAACCCGTTCGGCCATCAGTGGTTACACCCTTTAATATTGTCGATTGTGCATGGGCACCTTTGCCAAATATGTACAGCAAAGAAATAAAGAGAATGGATAATCTTATGGTTCTTAGGAATGATAGAATGAATTGACGCATAACTAGCCGAGTTGACGGCCAAATATTATTATTCGGTGATTGAGAACAAAAACATTAACCTTATTTAACATCAAGGCATTTTCAGGGACAGATTTAAGTTTACCCCCGCGAGATATCTTGTTCAGCTGTTTACACCTATTTATTTTAGCACCAGGCAACTATATTAAAATAAAGATCAATGGCATATTTTGCCCATTCAGATTCTCTTGATTGGTTGCCTTCTCGACTAAAACTACGATTCCACGACTACCTATCAAGTAGAAAATTGTCAGCCCTTGGGAAAATCCAATGCAATCCGGTATGTTGATGTCACTGTAATAAGAAGTTCTGGACCTGATATCAAACTTACATCGATAGCTTATTCATGCCGTATGCTTGTGGCACAAGAATGTATTTGGCTGCCAACCTGAAGAATCATATTCAATCAACGAATTACTCGTTTATATCCAAATTAAAGTTAAAACATGCGGAGCCGGACCGACGAAACGCATCTTGATACCTTAAGTCCAATGAACTTACTTGTCCAAAAGACAGAGTAATGGATCAAAGAACACGCGTGAAGGTTGACAACGAGTACATAATAGTAAAAGTACTATCCAGTTCGCTGTTGTTTACCCTCCTTTCCTGAACGACACCCGCTGTCCACACTTTAAATCCCCCGAGTCTTCAACAGGATCCGGTTCCTTCTTCTTCACCGTTGATTCTACCCCTATCCTCCGTTCCAGATTACGCAACATCTGATTACCCTCATAGCACATCGTATAAAAAGAGGCCCCTCGTTGCAGCTGCGCCCCGCTGAGTTCCATATTCACCGGCCCTTCGGGGTACTCTCCAGGCTTCTCTGCCGCATAGGCCGCGATCAGCGCACAGGGGCTAAAGTTCTTGCTGTTCAGCAGCACGTAGCCTTCTTCCATCCGTGTTTCGCTGTAAGCCAGGAGTGAGACACTGAGCAACAGGAGCTGATCGGCTTCAGGTTGAGCCTCAAACCGGATCTCCTGCGCTTCCACTTGCGCGTATTTTTGCACTTCCAGGTCTCTTACTTCCAGGAATTCGTAGTACTCCTGACGAAAATTAAAGCCGATCAAGCTAAAACGGATCCGGTACTTGCTAGCTGATTTTCTGATGCCCGGGGGTACCCGGATGTCCGTCTTCGAGTCAAACGCTCCCATAAACACACGGATCTTCCCTTGTTCATCACGCTCTACCTGATGATTGAACTGCAGCACCTCCTTCAATGGGCTGTTGATATTGAATTCCATTCCGACGATACTACTCAGGTCGGCATCATGAAGGTCCCTCCTGCCTGCACTGCCACTCAAGCTCCCCCGGATGCCCCGGTACACCAGTTGTGTGCTTCTACTCGCTGCCTGGCCATCGCGGTGGACATACGCTGACTGGAAGGCTTGACGGATAACCGCAGCGGTTGTACTGGAAAGGCCGAACTCCGTGGCGGCACGAATGCTTTCCGTAGTCTGCTTAAACTTGCGGGGCTTTCCCTGAATAATGTTCATATTGCGGTATCTGCGATATACTACAGAACCGGCAGTGCCATGCACCATGCCCTTGTTGTCTACTTTTGCCATTGCTATGTTTTTTGTTGGGAACAAGATAGCGCAGACAATGGCACGTGTCGATTTTCTAGCAATTTAAAACCGAATCTTCCCAAATAGAGCGCGTTTTTCTCAAAGTTGGGCCCTCTGTATGAGCATGGATACCCTCTCCATAAGCACCTGTACCTTGAGACAACAGGCAGTATGAAGTCCCACTTTCTGCTGCCACGGTCGGACTTATCCGGGAAGTAATCCGGCTCGATATGGCGTGTACCAAGCGCCTGCTCTGGAAGATCTTGCAGCTGATTAAAATAGACTACACCGTCAAAAGCTGGGTCATATTCTTTTCCGATGGATATACTCAGCAAAAATGTAATGAAACTAAACGCTAGCGTAGTGGATGTGAAACCAGCACTGTGTCATCCAAATGTTGTAAGTGCCATATCCAATCCAACGTGTAACTTACTTTACCATAAACGGTGAAGTTTGAGATGCTGACTAAGGGGTTCTCTAAATTCTACTTACACCAGGTCTATTGAGGAATGACGAACACGTATTTACCCTAACGATTACTCGCTTAGAAAAATTAGTAAAGATGCAATTATTGCTTAAACTTGGCATTAAGCAATCTAATATGAAGACCTTCATTTTTTCCATCTTCTTTATCTTGCCGTTCGCAGCTATAGCGCAACGGACATTTAAGTTCTCTTTAATCAGTACCGAAACTGGTAAACCGTTGGCTAAAAAGTGGGTAACTATATTAAAAAATAAAGATCAATGGGTAAATTTTGTCCGTTCAGATTCTCTCGGTATCGTTACCTTCTCGACTAATAACTATGATTCCACGGCTACCTATCAAGTAGAAATTGTCAACCGATGGGAAAATTCCGTGCAAGCCGGTATGTTTGATATCACTGGAATAAAAAATTCCCAACCTGTTGTTAAACTTACACCGGTGGATTATTCAATGCCGTATGCTTGCGGCACAAGAATGTATTTTGGCTACCAACCTAAAGAGCCATATTCGATAAACGAATTACCCCTTTCTATCCAACTTAAAGTCAAAACATACTTATCAGCACGAGTGGGAGACGATTTCTATAAAAAACTAGTACTTAATGGGGGACAAGTAATTGATATCGAAAGGCTATATGCTGTTAATCCAAGTGCCAGATCCTGGAAATCAGTTCCTCCAATCTACTCTTTATGCTTTATGGTGTGGGACAGCCTAAAACGTTCCAGCCCCTATAGTTTCGTCCTGAATCTTAATCAAAAAGGTACCTTATTGGGGATAGTTGAGCTACCGGATATAAAGCACAATGCTAGCAAAGCTAAAATAATGACGATGGATGAAGCAAAGAAAATTGCAACAGCAAATAACTTTTATGATAAGTATACGAAGGTAAATTCATGCTATTACAGAAAATCAGATTGCATTGTATGGGTATTTGAACAACTAGAACCAGGAGAAGGCACCAGAAATTTAACCAAACTGTTGATCAATGCTCACACAGGTGCTATTGTAGATAAGATTACTTCTAAAATTGAAGTGATGTATTGATGAAAGTACGTCCGTAACCGTTTAGAACATTTCCCTACCCTACCCTACTACCTCCCCATAACTCATCACCCTGATCTTACTCACCCCTCCCGGCTGCTTGCTCACCTGGATCTGTGTGCCTATCCGCTCCTTTAGCGCCTCCACATGCGAAATAATCCCGATGGTCTTCCCATTCGCCTGGAGGTTCTCCAGGGCCGAAATAGCTACATCCAGCGTATCTGCATCCAGCGTTCCGAAACCCTCATCAATGAACAAGGAATTGATCTGCGTCTTCCGGCTGGCCAGATCTGACAAGCCCAACGCTAAAGCCAGACTTACCAGGAAGCTCTCTCCGCCCGACAGCGTCGTCATCGGCCTGACCACATCGGCCTGGTAAGCATCGATGATCTGGATCTCCAGGTCTTTCGACGGACTCTTCAGTATGCGGTACCGGTCCGTGAGCTTCCGCAGGTGCAGGTTCGCCAGCTCGGTCAGTCTTGCCAGCGTAAGTCCCTGAGCGAAGTTGCTGAACTTCTTGCCGTTCTCCGAGCCGATAAGGGCCGAAATCTTCTGCCATCTCATTAGCTCGCTCTGCTGAAGTGACTTTTGTGCGGCTATCTCCCTGAAGCGCACTTTTGTATCGAAATCAGACTGGAGCCGCATCCGTATGCCACCAATCTGCTGGTTAAGATCCGTAACTGAATCGTCGGCCCTTTTTAATTGTCCCTGAAGCTCTTCTGCTGCCAGTTCCGTAAGCGCACGGGAGCGTTCGGCTAACAGATCCCGGTGCAGATTCGTCAGCAGCAGCGTAGAATTGGCTATAGCCATATTGATCTCCGCCTCCAATGTTGAAAGCCGCTCGGCCACATCCGCATCAAGGAGGTATGAGCGTAGTTCCGCGATGCCGGCAATACCCTGACCCTGCAGTTTTGCCAGCAGCAACGCCGACAAGCGGCCCAGCTCTCCCCTCTGCTTTTCCATCTCCTGCCGGTCCTTTTTCAGGGAAGCTTCCAGTGCGGATAGTTCGTTCAACAACTGCGTCCGCAATTCCTGTTGCCCCTCCTGGCGCTCCCGGAGCTGCTTCAACGCGGTGCGAAGCTGTTCACGCTCCCAAACTGGGTCTTTCTCCCCGAAGAGCTCTCTACGCTCGTTGCTTCCTTCCTGCAAACGCAGCTCCGCCTGCTTCAGTTCCTTCTCGCGTTGCAGCAAAACGGACTGCTTTTCGGTAATTCCCCTCTCCAGGCTTTGCGTTTCTGCTTGCAGCTGCTGCTGACGCTGGATAGCGGCCTGTAACTTCTCGTTCGACTGTCTGCATAACTGCAACCTCGCTTGCAGGCCTGCAGAGATATTTTCCAGGGGCTCCAGGATATGGAGGGCCTCCAAAACGCCCCGTGCCTCCGCCTGCAAGCCTTCTGCCTCGGTCGCCTGCTTACGAAGCGCCTCTTGTATTTTCTCCAGGCTTTCCGCAGCTGCCACCTTTTGTGTAAGTAATGCGTCTTTCTTGATTCCCGACTGCTCTACCGCACTCTTCAGCTGGTTCAGGCTCAGCTCCATGGCGCTGATGTCCTTCTGCAAGATGCGCAGGGCCTGCACCTGTGTCTGGAGGGCCGAAAGCTCGCCTTGTTTCTTTTTGATAATGGCTTCAATAACCGCGGGCTTTTCCATCAGAAGAGCAGCGGGCAGCTGTTCATTGTTCCTGCCGAAGTCTGCCTCCATCGTGGAAAGGCGCTCTTTTAGCTCAGCGATCTGTCTCAGTTGACCGGCCTGCTTCTCCTTCCACGTCCCCAGTTCAACCGCCGCTTGCTGTACGTCTTTCGAAAGCTGCTGCAGAACCGCTTCATGTGCGTTCCGCTTCGCTTCAGCAGCCGACAGTTCGGAGTGATAGTGTTTTTCTACATAAGGGTGCTCTTTCGAACCGCAAAGGGGACATTCCTGATCTTCCTGAAGTTGCCCCCGGTCTGCGTCGTATTTCTGTATTCTGATCTGGATATCAACCAGTCTTCTGTAATCTTCCAGGATCTTCTCAGCCTTGTTTTTCTCCTCTGTTTGACGCACCAGCTTCGCTTCCCCGTCCCGGATAGCATCGCGACTAAGGATCAGCTCTCCGTTCAGTTTATTCAGCAGATCCCGGCCCTGGGCAGAATCGTTTGCCAGGCGCAGCTGCTCCTGGCAAATACCAACTAATGCCGGAAGCTTCGATACTGCTTCTTCGAGCGATTCGAGCGTCTTTCCCTGGAACTCGTGCTCCAGTCTTCCACGAAGGGCTGCAAGTGCTGCCTCCTGTCCGGATAAGCCGCCTGTCGCCCGCCTCAACTCTTCCTCAATCACAAGCAGGGCCTTCTCCAGTTCCCCTTGATGAGCAAGAACCGTTGCTTGCTCCGCTTTCTTCTCCCGCACCGAAGCTTGCACGCGATCCATATCTCGCTGATACTGCTCCATCCTGAGGATCGCCGCCCCCAGCTCGCTCTCTTTCGGCTGTCCTGCGAGCACCTGGTTCAAACCTGCTATCTCATTTCCCCGCAAGTCGAGTTCCTGAGCCAGACGATCCCGCTCAGCAATGTGCTGGTCGAGGTCTTTCAATGCGCTTTGCACCCAGCTCCGCGCCCTTTCCTCCTCCTTGCGGAAACCTTCCAGCTGCAGGTCCTTCTCAATTACTTTTTCAAACAGCGGCTCTTTCTCCTGCAAGTCCTGATCCTTCTGCACCAGCAGCTTTTTGCCTCGCTCGAAAGCTTCCCCGGCCAGCCGACTCCTCTCCTGTAGGGCCGGCAGTTTCTCTTCCTGGTCCTCGATATGCTGCGCCAGCTCTTCCACCCGCCGCTCGTAATTCCGGATCTCCTGGAGCTCTGCACCGTAGGTCATGGCCTGGTTATGCCTGGCTAGCTTCCTGAATTCTTCTTCGTGACGAAGCAGTCGTTCCTGCTGCTGAGCAAGCTGCTGCTGCAAACTAGCATGTTCAACTTGTAGTTTATCTATATTCGATAACCAGCTGATCTTGTCCTGGATATCTCTAACATGATCCCGCAACCCCTTTTCTGCAACACTCAGATCCTGCAAGCGGATATTGAACTGCGACACCTCCTCATCAGAAAGGATATCCACATTATTCAATTGATCGTTCAAACGCTCCAGCTTGTCTTTTTCCTGACGGGTACGCTCGTGCACATACCTCGAGATCTCTGAGTACACTGCCGTATCCGTAATCTTTTCCAGCAACTCGGACCGTTCGTTTTCTTTGGATTTCAGGAACTGCGTGAAGTCGCCCTGCGACAACATCACCGACCTCAGGAACTGACTGTAGTCCAAACCGCATGTGGATACGATGGCCTGCTGCACTTCTGTTAGCGGATGATTGACGATGATCGCCGAGTTTTCCAGATCTACCAGTTCCATCTTCTGCGTTTGCAAAGCGCCGTCGACCTTTCCATGTGCACGACGCTGTGACCACTTCGCCCGGTATGACTTTCCCTGGATCTCAAATTCTACCTCCGAGAATGATTCGGATGTATGCCGCGTCATGCTCTCGGAAACATCCCGGTCATGCCGGTGGACACGTCCATACAACGCGATGGTAATAGCATCCAGGATGGTGGTCTTACCGGCTCCTGTAGGCCCTGTAATGGCAAATAAACCGCTCTCAGTAAAAGGACTCTGATCAAAACGAATCTGATGTTCTCCTTTCAGCGAATTCAGATTCAAAAAACGTACGCTTAATATCTTCATGGTTGGTTTTCCCTCTGAGCCATTTTCTCCAGAACTTCATCAAACATCTGCAGCAGATCGGCATGATCTTCCCCGGGAAATTCCGACTCACACCGCTTCTCGAATACCGAGCGGGGCTCCAGTTCATGAAGTGCAGCCTCCAATACGTTCTGCTCGTCCAGGCTCACGCTCTTCCTGACCCGCGTCTGTCGCGGGAAAAAGCGCTCAATAAAAGGCTTACCTTCTTTCAACTTTTCGAGCTGCTCGTCCAGATCGTGAATGAACCGGTCGGTTTCGATCTGAAGCTCTACCCAGGCCGGCATCCTCATGCCCTTATCTTCCATGACGGACAGCTTCATCCGGATCCCGTCGAGCGTACCCTTCACCCGGATCAGCTTGCGGCAACAAGGCACTTTCAGCTCTGTGACCTCTTTCAGCACGCCATCCGCAAAGTCCAGGATCAGCACCTGCTTATCATCATCGGTCTCTGAAAAACTTAAAGGAATAGGTGAGCCGGAATAACGTACATGACTCATTTTATTAACGATCTGCGGGCGATGAATATGCCCCAGTGCTACATAGTTAAATTCTTCGGGAAACTGATCTCCGCAGATTTGCCCCAGGTTCCCTACATGGATCTCCTTCTCACTATCAGAAGTACTGGAGCCCGCAGCGAAGAGGTGTCCCGTTGCGATAACCGGGATACCCTGCTCCTTGAATGATGCAATCGCCGGTTTAAACTTATTGTAATGGGCACAAATACCCTCCTTAATTCTTGACTCCCGTTCCTGCGCGGTTTCTCCGGCTACTGAAAGACGGACATCCCGGTCCCGCAAAAAAGGAATAGCACATACCACCAGCCCTACTTCTGAATTCGCGTTCTGCACCGGAATGATCTGCTGGTGGATGTCTTCAGGAACTCCGCCAACGACATGGATGTTGAAGTACTTCAGCAGCTCCCTGGGGGCGTTTAACGTACTGATCGAATCATGGTTCCCCCCGATGATGATCACCTCCCGGCAACAGGTCCCCTTCAACCTCCAAAGAAACTTATAGTATTGTTCAAGAGCGATATTAGATGGATTACCTGTATCAAAGATATCACCTGCAATGATCAATACATCAATGCAGTTATTGGTTAACTCATCAATGAGCCAGTCCAGAAAAAACTGATGTTCTTCTGTCCTTTCGCATTGCTCTAATTTTTTACCAAGATGCCAGTCGGCTGTGTGCAGAACCCTCATGTACTACAAACTTCGTGATAAAAACAACATGTTCTGCCAGGAAATTTGTCGGAATTATTCGAATTCAAAAAAGACAGGTGGCCTTTCCTTCAGAGGAGCACGGGCGAAACAGCGTGATCCCCTCAGGCGTTCACACTACTTTGGGCGACCATAGACTCGTTGACCTTTTCTAACAAACGGATGTACTTATCTTTCCAGAATTCTTCGTCTGACAGGTGTACCGAAACATCTCCATCACTGGATGGGGCTACCCGCCCGGAACCTTTTTTGAAGTCGTCACTGCAAAAGCACTCTGGAAATTCCTGTGAGAAGTCATGTTCGATGACGTGTCCTAAACGGTGCAGGATTTCAGGCTTGATCTTTGGAAGATTGAACCAGTTATATACAGATCTCCTGTTCACGCCCATATGTTTTGATAGTTCACTTAATGACATATTGGTTCGTCTTACTATCCGTTCTATGATCTGTCCATGATGTTTTTCCATAAAAATAGAGTACTTCGTTTAAGATTTTTTTTGTGCAAAGGAACGTTTCCCATTGCACAAAAAAGTACCATTTTATGAGAATGATGTACTTCCCAATAATATGAAAATGCCGTCTAGAGGTCCAAAACGCAGTTTTTAGCTCTCAGACGCATTCACATCAGCGAGATACTGCGAGGGCGTCGAACCGGTATACAATTTAAAATTCCGGTAAAAAGACACTTTTGAATTAAAGCCGCACTCATATCCAAGCTGCTCAATAGACACGTCGTTTCGCAGTCTCAGCTCCTTGCATGCATGTTCGATGCGAAGTTGATTGATATAGTCTGTAAAGCTCTTGCCCATGTTTAAACTGAAGATCTGCGAAAGGTGATGTCTGGAAATTTTCGTCACTTCGGAAAGTCTTTCCAGATTGAGCGCCGGGTCCAGAAAGAGACGTTCTCCTTCGACAGCCTGCATCACTCGTTCTTCATAAAGTGCCAGGGTCTGCGCGGGCACTCCCGACTTTGCATAAGAGCGGGTCTCCAGGGCAGCAACCTGTTCCTGTTGGTACGGATCTGCTTCAGGATGGCTGAGCAAACGGACTTTGTGATCGAGGACCACGAAGACCACTATTGTCATCATCCCATACATCATTAAACGGGGAATATAGAATGAAGCATGACTCCTTGGAGAGGAAGAGTCGACTGAGATCATTAGAAATCCCACGATGAGAAGCACGAGCCCCGCCGACGTGAGCAGATTCAGGGAGTGCTTCAGCTTCAGCGATCCGCTTCTGTACAGATAGAAGGCGTAGAGCCCATAACAGAAGAAAGAGAGAATGATGGCTTTGAAAAGGCTATTCCTGATGATGAGATACATCAAATCTCCAGATGAAGGAAAGCACAGCCAGACGATATAAAGAATATAATAGATAATGAAAGGCGCGGCGTGAAGGATATAATCCCTTGCAACCAACCGGTGATCAGCGAGCGAGCTACGAAGGGCGAAATACAGAAGTGGCCCGTATCCCAAACCATAGGGTGCCCCCCAGTCCAGGTACGGCCTGTCATAAAAGAATGCTGCAACAAGCAGTGCATGCAGGCAGTGTATAACGATCAGGCCTACACCTCCCGTGAGAAACTTTTCGTGCAAGATGCTATTTCGTACTCTTGAAGCGATATAGATTACGATAAGCCCCGCGACCACGTTCGCCAACAGACACCATCTGATTATATAAGGTAGCACACTTTCCATCATCCTTTATAGCTAAACATCCAATACCTTGCTAAACTGCCTGCGGTATTCTGATGGCGTACATCCGCACATGTCCTTGAAATACCGGTTAAAAGATGCTTTTGAGTTGAAACCGCAGGCTTCGGCTATACCTTCAATCGTTAGTTCGTTATGTACATCCTGTTTCAGCAAGTTCCTGGCGTGATCAATTCTGTATTCGGCTATGAGCTGATAAAAGCTCTTGCCGCTTTCCATCTGAAGCTGTTTGCTGCACTTGTGCCTGGAAACGCCGGCTTCTACCGCGAACTTTTCCAGGGAGATCATCGGATCCAGATATAATTTTCGCTGCCTGAGCATCGCTGTCAACTTCAAACTATTCTCTTCAGCGCTTTCCGCGCCGGAATCTATGTCCTCTGATTCTGACTTCTGCTCCTTAGCCTGCCGGCGTTTGACAGCCAGGAATCCGCCCATGATCAGGACACTCAGGATCAAAATATACACACTAAGTTGCTGTACGCTGAAGCCCCAGTCCAGCTTCATATACAGCCTGCTCGCAAACATCAGCAGGGGAACAGAAACGGCCAGAGAGATCAGCACCAGAAGCTGTATTAGATGCACTTCATCGGTATAAACCTGCAGTAACACCCGCCTTCTCACCCGCAGGATACCCGCCGTGTAAGCCAGAAGGCTAACTGGCATTGCCGGTAAGTAAAACACATGATAAAGCTCCTGGTCAACCTGCCCGAGGGCCAGCAGCACATAAAAAGGAAGCTGGTGTAAATGATAATCACGCGCCTCAAGACGCTTGTCTTCCGTTACACTGCGGTACATACGGTACAATACCGGACCGTATAACAGCGCAACAGGCACCGGAAGATCTGCCACAATCGTCACCAGATGGACGATCACTAAGCTACTCAGCACTTTAAGCTCCGTGTGGAATGAACAATGGTATACACTCCTGAACGGAAAGAGCCTGAGAAAAGGTTTAAGTAAGGTGGGCAGAACCTTCATGGACTACAAACTTACTTTAAATTTCCTCTCACTCATAATCCTGTGATACCTTCGAACTTTTTGAATAATAGCTTTTTTCTGATCTCCTGGGTTACCACGATACCATTTCTGAGCTTCTTTCCCTGGCCTTCTTTGTTGCACGGGTGGTGATCTCCGCTTTAGCATTTGTCTGCTTTCTGAACTCTCACATTCGAACTTATAACAGAAGCAACACTCTTTGTGTTCAGTGGTAGTATAGAAGCGCTGACAAACCATTGTTATATGTTAAGTGTAACAGCAGGGTCGCAGGGTCGCATTCCAAACCATTTTTGACTAAGTTTGTATAGTTTTTCAAAAAGGGCTACATGAAACCAGGGGATAAAGTAATTTGCATTAATGCGCTGATCGACGCCGACAAAAAGGAAGAGATCAGTCGCGATTTCGAAATTTGGGTCACTAAAGATAAGGAATATACCATTCGGGAGATCCTCGACAATAACGGTATTGTCACAGGAGTCCTTCTGGAAGAGATCTACAACCTACCCAAATTTTTCAGGCTCATCAACAAATACCAGGAACCGGCATTCGCCATCTGGCGATTCAGAAAACTGAACTACGCGACATCGACAGCTGCCGAGGAGCATGAGGAAGAACTTGTGGAAGTAGGTACTGAACCTGCAAAACAACAGGAACCGCTCAAAAAATCTTAAACGCCGTGAGCCGGAAGCTGGCGTTGGACTCCATATTGTGTAAGCTGTGTGGCCATTCCCTTGAATATAAAGAGATGGAAGGGCCACATGGCATACCAGTATAGTCTGCCCCATACACCCCGGGGACGAAACGTGGCCGTCTGGATCAGGGTCTTGCCCGACTTGTCAGAGTCATCAATGCAGAACTCCAGCCAGGCCTCACCGGGCAGCTTCATCTCAGCATAAAGCAGCAGCCGCTTTTTTTCCCGGTCGGCCAGCAGCACCCGCCAGAAGTCGAGCGCATCACCTGCAATCAGGGAATTCTGGTTGCGCCTGCCCCTCCTCATCCCCACACCGCCCACTACCTTGTCAGCGAAACCTCTCAGCCTCCAAAGGAAGTTCAGATAATACCAGCCACGGTTGCCACCGATTCCCCAGATATTTTCCAGCACATCATCTGCATTTCTATCGAAAGATATCTTCACCTGCGAACTTACTGTACCGTTTTGAGGCACTTTGATCTGGTCCATAAAGTCAGTCTGGAGGTACCCTCTGTTAAGCGCATCCTTCCAGCTGCTGACGATGGAGTGCTGTTCGATCTTCTCGAAAGCCATGTTCAGAGATTCGCGATAGCTGAAACAGTCGCCCGGAACCACCTTTTTTATATCGTCATTTCGGCAGATCACTTCATTCTTCATGCTTTCTACCAGCGAGCTGGCCAGGGAAAAAGGTACGGAAGTGACGAAGTTCAACCAGTAGGACGAGAGTTTCGGCGTAAGCAGCGGTACATTGATGATGTAACGTTTCAGATGGCGGGACTCCGCGTAGCCAAGCAACATCTCCTGATAAGTGAGAATATCGGGACCGCCAATATCGAAGGTCTGGTCATAGGCACCTTCCTGCGCCAGCACGCCCTTCAGATAGCGCAGCACATCCCGGATACCAATAGGCTGGCAGCGGGTCCTCACCCATCTCGGCGCAACCATGACGGGCAGTTTCTCGACCAGGTCGCGGATAATTTCAAAGGAGGCACTTCCTGAGCCGATAATAATCGCAGCCCGGAGGATGGTGCAGGGAATGCCGCTCTGCTTCAGAACGTCCTCCACGGCCAGTCGCGATGAAAGATGCTTCGACAGCTTGCTGTCATTTGCAATTCCGGTCAGATAGATGATCTGTCTGCAGGAACTGCTTTTGGTAAGGGCATCTACAAAGTTCTGTGCGGTGGTTTTTTCCGTATCGGAGAAGTCGCCCTTCGGAGAGCTCATGGAATGGACCAGGTAATAAGCGGCCCCGATATCCGCAGGGATCTGGTCAAGACCTTTCCCCGACACCAGATCGGCCTCGATGATCGTGATCTTTTCAGGATACTCGATTTTTTTGATAAAACGCCGCTTATCGCGGACCATGCAGACCACATCATGTCCGTCTTCGAGGAGGACAGGCAGCAGCCGCGTACCGATATAACCATTTGCTCCTGTTACGAGTATCTTCATCTTTGAATCTTGTTCTGAATTGACAACAATTGGCTTCCTGTATTGTTAGCTGGTAATCAACAGCATTATAATAAAAATAAATACCGTCTGAAAAGGATATTTAATACATTTGGGCATTCAAACAAAGCAAACTCATGAAATCTCTACTAAAAAAAGTACTTTACACGTTCTTGTTAATCGCCTCTTCAGCATATAGTTCACTGGCAGTCAATGTAGTGGACAGTGATCTAAGCAATACAGCAGGTTCTAACAGAGGACATGAAAACTTAACTATATACGCCTTTATCGTTATCTTTCTTATCCTGGCAGCAACAGCTCCTTTTTATGATAAAAAAGGCAACAAATAGAGGCTGAAAAAAAAAATTAAAATATTTTTACTTTCTTGAAACCTTTATGTGTTTTCGCCGTTAAAGTAAGTGATAAGGTTTAGGTGCCCTTGCTATACTCATTATAGCAGGGGCTTTTTTTTGCCCGCTATTTTCCGGTCAAAGCGATAAGACAGCTTCCGGTGAAAACGATAAGATAGCAGTTAAAACAACGTAATAAGCGCCGCGGTCAGTGCGGCGAACAAGGTACTAAGGAAATTTACAGCGTCGTTGCCGATCAGGCTTTTCCGTTCGAAGACGGCACCCAATACTGAATCGAAGAGGTTTCCTGCGAATCCGGCAAATAATACGATCCATGACCAGGAACCCCATCCTGCGAAGGTAGAGTAGATCAGTGCAATGAGTGCCGCCCCTACGAGTCCCGCCAGAGAGCCTTCGATGCTGATGACTCCATTCTCCCCTTTCCGATCTTTTTGAAATGTGATGATATGATAGAAGCGTCTTCCATAGACATTGCCCAGCTCCGAAGACAGGGTATCTGAAGTGGCGGAGGCGAAAGCGGCGGCGACCATTAGCAGGCAGATGGGCTGCATGTCGGGCATCACCAGGGCCAGTAAGGCAGAGGCCGCGGGTACTCCGGAATTGGCGAGAACCTGCGAGGCACGTCTCCGACCTTTATTGGATTCAGACAAGCCTGCTTCTATTTTACTGCGCTGCTTCCATCCCGTTGCCAGAACACCGAAAACAAAAAATGCAGTCATCATGATGAGTCCTGCATATCCTGTTCCCGTAAAAATTAAGTATCCGGTCAGGCCTCCCGTCAGCGAAGCTTCTACCGTGAGCTTGTTCCTGTAAACGCTCAGGAACATACCCGTGCTCAGAAAAACAAGTACAAATAGCTGCTCTCCGTTCATCATTAAAGCAGTAGCGTTTAGTAAGCTACTGTAAAGCGCTGGCGGCTATGTTGTGGTTCTTCTGCTTCATTGATCACGGCAACAGCCAGATCTTCGACAGATAGTACGCTGCGGCCATTCTCATCTACTACGGGTGAGTCTTTGCCTACGCGATACTGATTCTTGCGGACGCCAGAGGTGCCAGGATGCATTTCGATAGCGGGACTGACAAAGCTCCAGTCGAGCTCCTGCTCTTCCTTAAGGATATTCAGATAATCCCGTGCTGCTGTCGCACCTGCCTTGATCTCTGCGGGGAACTCAGGAGTATCAACCAGTTGAACACCGGGAGCGACTTCGAGACTACCGGCACCACCGATCACAATGAATCGCTTCACTCCTGCTGCCTTCACGCCCTTCTGGATCGACTGCGCGCCATTAAGGTAAACGTTATACAGGTCTGGATTGGTCCAGCCCCCATTAAAGGCACTGATCACCACATCGCAACCTGCTACTGCCGCGGCCAGCTCCTCGGCATCGAACACATCTACCTGGCGGGCACTAACCTGTCCCCATTGATGAATTTTCTCCGTATTTCGCGCAATGGCTACGATCTCGTGTCCGCGAGCCGATGCTTCGCTTAATAAAGCTGATCCGACGAAACCTGTTGCTCCTATAATGGCTATTTTCATATTGTTGAGATTATTATTGGGCCTGCTGTTGGGGTCTTCATAGATCCCGGACACACATTCAGCCGGCATCTTTGTTGCATGATAAAGGTAGTTCTATTATCATGAATGGCCGGCCGCGAACCGCTAAATTAAAAATTATGACAAAAAAAGCACTGATCCTCGACCTTGACAACACCCTGTATTCCGTACAATCTATTGGCGACGAACTATTTAAGCCCCTTTTCGAGCTCATTGAGAAAACAGGGGAATTCTCCGGAGACATGAACCAGATTAAGGCAGATATCATGCGAAAGCCCTTTCAGCTCGTTGCAGAGGATTATCAGTTTAGCGAAGACTTGATCAGACAGTCGACCGAATTGCTGCAGGACCTGACGGTTGAGGGGAAGATAGAACCCTTTGAAGACTATGCGGAGCTGAAGAAACTTCCGATTGATAAATTCCTGGTCACCACGGGCTTCATGAAGCTCCAGCAAAGTAAAGTACAGGGGATGAATCTTGATGACGACTTTAAAGAGATTCATATTGTGGATCCGGCTACGTCAAAGCTGAGCAAGAAAGATGTGTTTATCGGCATCATCAAAAGGTATGAGTATGAGCTGGAAGAAGTACTGGTGATCGGCGATGATCCCGATTCGGAGATCGAGGCCGGTATTGTGCTGGGAACTCCTGTTCTGCTGTATGATAAGCTGAACCGGGTTGATGATGCGGGTACGACAGAAAAGATCCGGGATTTCAGGCAGTTAGCGGATTATTTAAGATAAAGATCCGATCTCCTGGATGGTAGATCCGGCCTGCCGAACGGTATACAGAGGAGGGTAAGATAAAAATTACGTGCGACGATAAACTAATTTCCTATCAGCGTCGTTAATTATGATAACCGATAAACCTTAATTTGCCGAATATGGAGGACAACCTGATCATCAACTTAAGACCCCTTTTAATCCATAGCTTAAATGAAACTGGATTTTACGATCAGGCGATTGACCTGATCAGGGTACCTGCGTTGAAATCAGCGTTTGCAAAATACTTATGGATGCGGGGCGAGCATATCGTAGGCATTCGTTCCTTCCTGCTTCGCGCCAACTGCAAGCTAAGCGAGTTCAATTTCGCCAATTGCCCCGATCCTGCGGCCTGGGAGGCTTTCCGGCAGACGATCAATAAACACGATACCCAGGCTCTGCTCCGTTGGGGAATGCAAAAAGGGCACGTGACACTGCGAAAATATGAGTCTACCATCTCTCATACAGCAGAGAACAAACAGCTCAGTTGTATGCTGGACCGCCACATGAAAGATATCCGCACTTCGCTAGACAATCTATCTACGCTGAAGTTCAGCTTCAGCTAAATTTCCCGATTCGCTACCCACTATTGCGGTTTCTGACTGAACTTTTTTTTCTTTGTAAAACAAGTGCGTTAAATTTACATTGTGTTGTTATACTTGTAAAAAAAGTACGTCGCAAACGAAAAATACTTAAATCTTTAACTATGCAGGAATTAGAGCCTTCTGTTCTAAAAAAAATTAATGAATGGCTTGAGGGAAGCTATGATGCTGACACCCGCCAACAGATTCAACAACTACTAGACGAAAAAGCGTTCACTGAGCTGACCGACTCTTTTTATAAAGATCTGCAGTTTGGTACCGGTGGACTCCGCGGGACAATGGGCCCTGGCTCCAACCGCATTAACAAATACACCATTGGAAAGGCTACGCAAGGTCTGGCCAATTACCTAAAGAAGACATATCCTTCGGAAAAGATCAAGGTAGCCATTGCACACGACAGCCGTAATAACTCAGATTACTTTGCACGCGTAACAGCGGAAGTGTTTTCAGCCAATGGCATTTATGTCTATTTCTTTAAAGAACTGCGTCCAACTCCAGAGCTATCCTTCGCGATACGCGAACTGGGATGCAAAAGCGGTGTGATGGTTACAGCTTCTCACAACCCGAAAGAATATAACGGATACAAGGCTTATGGCGCAGACGGCGGACAGTTTGTTGCTCCGGAAGATGCAAAGGTTCTCGAAGAAGTTTTCGCTATTCAAAGCATTAACGAGGTAAAATTTGAGCGTGTAGAAGAAAACATCGAGATGATCGCTGAAGAGATCGACCAGCTTTACCTGGAGAAGATCGCGAAGCTGAGTGTTTCCCCTGAGGCGATTGCCCGTCAGAAGGACCTCAAGATTGTCTTCTCTCCTATCCACGGAACCGGAATTACACTGGTACCTCAGGCACTTGAGAAATTTGGCTTTACCAATGTGAACCTGGTAGAGAAACAAATTAAGCCGGACGGTAACTTCCCTACAGTAGTGTACCCTAACCCGGAAGAAAAGGAAGCGCTGACGCTTGCCCTTGAAAAAGGTGTGGAAGTGGATGCAGACCTGATCATGGCAACGGACCCGGATGCTGACCGTATCGGGATTGCCGTGAAGAACAATGAAGGCGAGTTTATCCTGCTGAACGGCAACCAGACCGGCAGCTTGCTGATCAACTACCTGCTTACTGCCTGGGAGCAAAAAGGTCTTTTCACCGGTAAGGAATACATCGTTAAAACGATCGTGACATCTTACCTGATCGACGAGATCGCTAAGGCGAAGAACGTGGAGTGCTACAACACACTGACCGGATTTAAATACATCGGTGAGCTGATGACCCGTTTCAAAGATGAAAAGGTATTCATTGGTGGTGGAGAGGAAAGCTACGGCTATCTGATCGGTGACCTGGTTCGTGACAAGGATGCGGTTGTTTCGGCAGCCTTTATCGCGGAAATGACGGCTTACTATAAAGATCAGGGAAGCAGCCTGTATGATACCTTATTGAACATGTACCTGCAATATGGTCTGTACAAAGAGAAACTGGTATCAGTTACGAAGAAAGGTAAGTCAGGTGCCGAGGAGATCAAGGCTATGATGGAACGTTTCCGGAACAATCCTCCTGCTACACTAGGCGGATCAAAGGTGACAACGCTGAAAGATTATGAGTTGCGCGTATCGACTGACATCGACAGCGGCGTGAAATCAGCTATTGAGCTTCCGGAATCAGATGTTCTGCAGTTCTTTACTGAAGATGGCAGTATTATTTCAGCAAGACCATCAGGTACTGAACCGAAGATCAAGTTCTACTGCAGTGTAAAAACCAAGCTGGCTGATAAGGCTGCTTATGACGCAGCGAGCAAAGAACTGGACACGAAAGTTGATGCCATCATGGCGGATTTGGGGGTGTAGGTTAGCGATGAATATCCACAAACAGTAGAGTCTGAGGCGGTAATGATGTGAACATCATTACCGCCTTTCTTATAATCAATACGCTTTATTTAGAAACTAAATTCTTTCCTGTACATTATAGTTGGTGTATAATGAGCATAGATATTGTGATATTTTACTGTCTAAAATACCAGCGATGAAGAATCAGACCAATGGCATCGATATTATCGTAATTTGTGCGCTAATAATTATCATCGAAGTGATAGCAAAGAGCAGAGCTTTGATATTGGGGTCTACCATCGGATTATTGTTTATATATCAACGAACAACCAGAAGAAAAATTTCCATAATGAGATCGGCTATGTTTATCCTTTCTCTAGCGATCTTTTTGTCAGTATGTTTTAAACAAGATTCTTCGATGGGACGCATCTTGATTTATAAGATCGGGTGGAATATTTTCGAAAACCATTTAAATAAAGGAATCGGACTTGGTAACTTCAAAGTTGTCTATAAAGATTATCAGATTGATTATTTTAAAAATCACCCTTATTCGATTAAGGATCTTTTAGTCGCGGACAACACCCAGTTCGCGTTTAACGATTATTTTCAATTCATAATCGAAACAGGATGGGTCGGGTTGACTTCATTTGTATTACTATCAGCTATTCTTTATAGTATGGTCAGTCAGCGCAACGAGAATGTAAATCGTAAGATGGGAAAGATGGAACTACTTGCATCGTTTGTTTTAACAACCATTTTGGTGGCTGCTGCATTTACTCACGTTTTTGAAAGTGGAGTTGCTACATTTGAGCAGACAGTAAGTTAAGAGAATTTTAATAACTTACAAATATGTCCAGAGAAAGAAAAACGTACCCCAAGGAGTTCAAGCTGATGAGCGTTGAACTCAGTAATACCAGAAAAGACTTGTCTGGATTAGCTAAGGAGCTGGACATTCCACCCTCGTTGTTGTACCGTTGGAGAAGGGAATATGCAGGCAAACTAAACAATAGCTTTCCGGGTAACGGGAAGGTTTCATTGACATCAGCAGAACAAGAGCTGGCTGAGTTGAAGAAAGAGCTGCGAGAAACGCAGATGGAGCGCGACATCTTAAAAAAGGCTGTCAGCATTTTCTCCAGGAGCGATGGCAAATATTCAGGTTCATAAAGAATAACAGCAGGATATTTCCTATCGGGAAAATGTGTTTTGTGTTTAAAGTAAGCAGAGCGGGTTATTATGGCTGGCTACGAAGTACTCCATCAAAGAGATTGAAAGAGAGCCAGATAATCGAACAGCAGATACAGGAGGCTTTTACAGACAGTAAAAGGCTGTATGGAAGTCCCCGCATTACCCGTGTGTTAAACAAAAAAGGTATTAAAGTATCCAGACCCAGAGTCGCCCGAATGATGAGACAGGCCGGTTTAAGAAGTGTAGTCAAGAAGAAGTTCAGGGTAACAACAGATTCTAACCATAAATTTGCTGTACCCGAGAATAAATTGGATCGTGAATTCAAGCCCGGCACCTTAGGGGCTACATGGGTATCAGATATCACCTATATAAAAACAAAACAGGGCTGGCTGTATCTGACAACTGTAATAGATCTGGGTGATAGAAAGGTAATTGGCTGGGCTCTGAGCGCAACAATGAAAGCTATCGACACGGTAATTCCTGCCTTCAATATGGCAAAGAAAAATAGACCGATAACTCAGGATTTGATATTTCATTCCGACCAGGGCATCCAGTACGCTTGTCATGAATTCAGGAACCTATTAGAGAAAAACCCATTGATTACAAGGAGTATGAGCAGAAAAGGGAATTGCTGGGACAATGCAGTTGCGGAGAGCTTCTTCAAAACCCTCAAAGCAGAATGTATCTACCAGCATAAGCTTGCTGATAAACAGCAGGCTGCCCTAGTGGTGTTTGAATACATAGAGGCTTGGTACAATCGTAAAAGACTACATTCTGCCTTGGGATATATGTCACCTGAAGAGTACGGAAAAACCTTAAACAAACAAATGATTGCAGCTTAACTGAATGTCCATTTTATTGTTGCAATTCCAAAGGCCGATAGCGCAGATTGGGTTACTATCTTCTGTAAGCATTTTAGCTTTATATTTTTTCAACTGCCCACTCGCCAATCGTTATTATTTCGCGCTAATTGTTTCAGTTTCCATTATAGTGTTTAGTACTCATTCTTATAAATTTATTAAGTACTATGGCAGCTATAAAAAATATGAGAATTTGAAAGAACTACGAAGAATAGGCCATACAAAAGAAGCTTGTGTTGGCTACGAGTTACTTTATAAAGATCTAAATTTCGACAGCGAGTTCTTAGTAGAATACGCGGAAACATTAAAATCTTTGACTAGATGGAAAGAAGCGACCGCAATATACTACGAACTCATTCGGAGAAACAACATCAATATCTACTATTCGCAACTTGGCGATTGTCTCTTCCGACTGGGCAGGGTGAAAGAAGCCGAGGAAAATTACTGGAAGTCTATTTACTTAGTTCCCAACCGGTTCAGCACGAGATTTCAGCTCTTCAATTTCTACATGGAAGTAGGTCGGTATTCAGAAGCTAAAGAAGTAGGTAATTCAATATTGACTTTACCAATAAAAATCAAATCTGAAGAAGTACTGACAATAAAAGATGTTGTTTCTGAAAGACTGCTTGACTTACCCCTCACACAGAACTATGTACCAACCCCTTATTAGTTGGACAAAAGTAATGAACTAGTTGTGTAATATTTGCTGATATCCGCTGATAACTCAGAGGCCGGTTCAGTGATATCTTGAAGTCTCTTTCTTTCTGCTCTTTTCAG